>Ga0302324_100010774_pt1 | contig 18862 bp, 19 predicted proteins | sample Palsa_T0_1_FD_201949 | JGI IMG/M metagenome (GOLD analysis project Ga0302324, IMG submission 201949) | Peat permafrost microbial communities from Stordalen Mire near Abisko, Sweden - Palsa_T0_1 | ecosystem: Environmental > Terrestrial > Soil > Palsa > Peat permafrost | place: Sweden: Abisko...
TGCAGCCCATCATCACCAGCATCGCCCAGCGTGACGGCTTCACCATGGTCTTCGAGAAGACCGACTCCGGCCTCCTCTACGCCCCGCCCAGCCTCGACCTCACCAACGAGCTCATCCGCCTCTTCAACGAGAAGAACAAGGTGGCCGGAGCGGCCCCCGCCAAGAAGTCCTCGTCGGACACGCCAGTCAAGAAGTAGCTCTCGAGGGACGCCGCATGGGGCAAGACCCCGCCGGACGGCCACTGGCCGAGCTCGTCGCGCACGTCGGTGGAACGCTGCGGGGCGACGGCTCGCTCCTCATCCACGGCGTGGAGGGGCTCACCGAGGCCGGGCCGCGCGACCTGTCCTTCTACGGGAGCCACCGCTACCGCGACGCCCTAGCCCAGACGCGCGCCGCCGCCGTCCTCGTCCCCTTGGGCGAGGAGGGCCGCGGGGACCTGGCCGTGGTGCAGGTGCCCAACCCGCACCTCGCCTACGCCCGCATCTCCGCTCTGTTTCACCCGGTGGCCCGGCATGCGCCAGGCGTGAGCAGCCGGGCCAATGTCCACCCCCAGGCCCGGGTGCACCCCGAGGCCTGCGTCATGGCCTTCGCCACGGTGGAGGCCCTGGCCGAGGTGGGGGCGCGCGCCGTCCTCTACCCGGGCGTGTACCTCGGGGAGGGGGCGCAGGTGGGCGCCGACTCCGTCCTCTACCCGAATGTCACCGTCCGGGAGGGCTGCCTCGTCGGGGAGCGCGTCGTCCTGCACGCCTCGGCGGTGGTGGGCGCGGACGGCTTTGGCTTTGCCTTCGACGCCGAGGCGGAGGCCCACGTCAAGGTGCCGCAGGCGGGCATCGTCCGCATCGAGGACGACGTCGAGGTGGGGGCGGCGAGCTGCATCGACAGGGCCACCACCGGGGAGACCGTCATCGGCCGGGGGACGAAAATCGACAACCTGGTGCAGGTCGCCCACAACGTGCGGGTGGGGCCGCTCTCGCTGTTGTGCGCCCAGGCCGGCATCTCCGGTTCCGCGGAGCTCGGCAAGGGCGTGGTGCTGGCCGGGCAGGTGGGGGTGGTGGGCCACATCAAGATTGGAGACGGCGCGCGCATCGTCGCCCAGTCCGGCGTCGTCCACGACGTGGACGCCGGCGCGACGCTGAGCGGCTCGCCGGCGGTGGACGTCCGCGCCTGGCTCAAGCAGTCGGCGGCGCTGCCGCGCATGGCGCACCTCATGCGTGAAGTCCGGGCACTGAGGGCCCGCCTCGAGGCGCTGGAGAAGGAGACGAAACCGTGATGGACGTGCTTGAAATCCAGCGCCTGTTGCCGCACCGGTTTCCCTTCCTCCTCGTGGACAGGGTGACCGAGCTGCGTCCCGGAGAGCGCCTTCTGGCCTACAAGAATGTCAGCATCGGGGAGCCCTTCTTCCAGGGCCACTTCCCCGGCCACCCGGTGATGCCGGGCGTCCTCGTCCTCGAGGCGCTGGCCCAGGCCAGCGCCATCCTCTGCTACAGCAGCACCGGCTTTGACCCGGCGAAGAAAGTCACCTACCTCATGGCCATCGACGGGGCCCGCTTTCGCCGCCCGGTGGTGCCGGGGGACAGGCTGGACCTCGAGGTCACCGTCCTGCGCCTCAAGTCCTCGGTGGTGAAGTCGCGCGGCGTGGCCTCGGTGGACGGGCAGGTGGCTGCCGAGGGCGAATTCATGGCCACCGTCGTGGACAAGGACATGTCCCAAAGATGAGTGGCACGGGCGTCGTCCACCCCACGGCCGTCATCGCCAAGGGGGCCGAGCTGCACCCCACGGTGGAGGTGGGGCCCTTCGCCGTCATCGGCCCGGACGTCCGCATCGGTGCTGGCTCCACGGTGGGGCCGCACGCCGTCATCGAGGGCCGCACCACCCTGGGGGAGAAAAACAGAGTTTTCCAGTTCGCCTCGGTGGGGGCCATCCCCCAGGACCTCAAGTACGCCGGCGAGGCCACGGCCCTCGTCATCGGCAACGGAAACCAGATTCGCGAATTCACCACCCTGCACATCGGCACCGCCGGGGGCGGCGGCGTCACCCGCATTGGAAACCAGAATCTCTTCATGGCCTACAGCCACGTGGCCCACGACAGCCAGGTGGGAAGCCGGTGCGTCTTCGCCAACGGCGCCACGCTGGCCGGTCACGTCGAGGTGGGGGACTTCGTCACCCTCGGTGGCCTGTCGGCGGTGCACCAATTCACCCGTATTGGCGCCCACGCCTTCATCGCCGGCGGGGCCATGGTGGTGATGGACGTCCCGCCCTTCTGCGTCGCCCAGGGGGACAGGGCCGAGCTGGCCGGCCTCAATATTATTGGCCTTCAGCGTCACGGCTTCACCGAGGAGCAACAGGCCCGCTGCAAGGAGGCCTACCGCATCCTCTTCCGCTCCAAGCTGCCCCTGGAGGAGGCGGTGGCTCGGCTGCGCGTGGAATTTGGCGGCAACTCCGAGGTGGATGCCCTTTTGGACTTCGTCACCACCAGCAGGCGCGGGTTGACGCGGTAGCGGGGCGAAGGCACCGTGGCAGTCATCGGCCTCATCGCCGGAAACGGGAGCCTTCCCCGGCTCTTCGCCCGCGCGGCGCGGGCCCAGGGGTTGACGGTGGTGGCCGCGGCGCACCGCGGCGAGACGGAGCCCTCCCTGGCCGAAGAGGTGGACGCCATCAGCTGGGTGCGGGTGGGACAGGTGGGCCGCATCCAGCGCATCCTCAAGAAGGCTGGCGTGGCGGAGGCGGTGCTGGCTGGCGGCTTCTTGCGCATGCGGGCCCTGGCCGAGCTGCGCCCGGACGTCGGGCTCTTAAGGGTGGCCTCGCGGCTACGCAGCATCCGGGACGACGCGCTGCTTCGCGCCGTGGCCGAGGACTTCGAGGCGCATGGCATCCGCATTGTCTCGGCCGCGGGTTACCTGACGGAGCTCCTGGCCCCGGCCGGGCGGCTGGCCGGGCCGCCGCTGGAGGAGGCCCAGGAGCGCGACGTGGCGCTGGGAAGCGAGGTGGCGGCCGCGCTGGGGCGGGCGGACGTCGGCCAGACGGTGGTGGTGAAGGACGGGCACGTGCTGGCGCTGGAGGCGGTGGAGGGCACCGACGCTTGCATTCGCCGCGGTGCGGCCCTGGGGGGCAAGGGGGTGGTGGTGGTGAAGCGCCTCAAGCCGGGGCAGGACGAGCGCTTCGACTTGCCGGCGGTGGGCCCGAAGACGCTGGCGGTGATGGTGGACGTCGGCGCCCGCGTGCTGGCCGTGGAGGCCAAAAAGACGCTGCTTCTCGAGGTGGAGGAGCTGTTGTCCGCGGCGGAGCGCGCAAGAATTACCATCGTCGCGCTCGAGCGCTGACGGCCCGCCTCAGATGCCGGGGAGGTTGAAGAGCTCGCGCACGCCCTCGGCGATGAATTGCACGGCGATGGCGGCGAGGATGAGGCCCATCACCCGCTGGAGGATGGCCACCCCGGACTGGCCGAGGACCCGCAGCACCAGCGAGGCGGCGCGGAGGATGAAGTAGCTGGCCAGGCAGGTGAGCGTGATGGCCACCAGCACCGGCACCGCGGCGACGATGCCGTTGCCGCGCGACATGAGCACCATCACCGTGGCGATGGCCCCCGGCCCGGCCAGGAGAGGCACGGCCAGGGGGACGATGGCCACGTCCTCCTTCTGGGAGGCCTCGGCCTCCTCCTCCGGGCTGGTGCGCGTCTCGGAGTGGCGGGCGCGCAACATGTCCAGGCCGGTGATGAGGAGGAGGATGCCGCCGGCGACGCGGAAGGCGCCGAGCGAGATGCCCGCCACCTTGAAGATGAGGGTGCCGAAGAGGGCGAAGAAGACGAGGAGGCCGAAGGCCGTCAGCGACGCCCGGAAGGCGGTGCGCTGGATTTTCTCCATCGAGTCGCCGGCGGTGACGGCGAGGAAGATGGGCACCACCCCGAAGGGGTCGACGACGAAGAAGACCGCCGAGACTGCCACCAGGCTGAAGGACAGAAGATGGCTCATGGGCGCTAGACGGTGAAACGCAGCTTCCACACCATGGTCAGGGCTTCCACCACAATCCGTCGTGACATCTTCGACTGCCCCACCCGTCGGTCCTCGAAGACGATGGGCACCTCCTCCACGCGAAAGCCCTTCCGGTAGGTGCGGTAGGTGAGCTCAATCTGGAAGGCATAGCCGGTGCTCTTGACGGCGGCGAGGTCGATGGACTCGAGCACCTGGCGCCGGAAGCACTTGAAGCCCCCGGTGAGGTCCCGCACCGGGAGCCCCAGCACCGCCCGGGCGTACAGCGAACCGCCCCGGCTGATGGCCCGGCGGGCCCATCCCCAGTTGACGGTGCCGCCGCCCGGCACGTAGCGGCTGCCCAGCACCAGGTCCACCCCGGCCTCGGCCCTGTCCAGGAGCTCCGGGAGGTAGCGCGGCGGGTGGCTGAAGTCCGCGTCCATCTCCAGGACGTAGGCATAGGGGCGCTGAAGCGCCCAGCCAAAGGCGGCGAGGTAGGCCCGGCCCAGCCCCTCCTTGCGCTCGCGGTGCAGCACGTGCACCCGCGGCTCGCGGGCCACCAGCGCATCGGCCAAGTCCCCGGTGCGGTCCGGGCTGTTGTCGTCCACCACCAGGACGTCGGTGCGGCTGTCCGCGGCCAGCACGGCCTGGACAATCCCCTCGAGGTTGTCGCGCTCGTTGTAGGTGGGGATGCAGACAAGTGCCGAGCTCATCGCGAGGCTGCGGCTCTTAGCATGCGCGCCTCCTCAGGCAACGCCGTCCCGTCCGTCCAGCACCCGGAGCACCTCGTCTGCCGCCCGGGCGCTTGCATCCGCGTGCCCGAGGAGGGCCCGCACCTCGGAGAGGCCTTCCAGCATGGCCGTGCGCGCTGGCCCTGCCTCCCACACCCGTCGCGCCTCGGCCACGACGTTGGCCGGCGTGAAGGCGCCTTGCAGGAGCTCCGGGATGACTCTTCGCCCGGCGAGGAGGTTGACGAGGCTGACATAGGCCACGTGCACCAGGAGGCGCGCCAGGAGCGCGCTCAGCGCCGAGACGCGGTACACCACCACCAGCGGCCGCAGCATGAGCCCGGCCTCCAGCGCCGCGGTGCCCGACGTCACCAGCGCCACCTCGGAGGCGCCCACCACCTCCGCCGCGCGGCCCACCACCAGCACCGGCTCGAGCCCGTACAGCTGGAAGGCGTCCTTCACCCGCTGGCCATCCACCCCCGGGGCCAGCGGCACCACCACCTGGAGGCCCGGGTGCTCCTCCGCCAGGAGGGCTGCGCTTTGCACCAAAGGCCCGAGGCACCTCCGGAGCTCGCTTGCCCGGCTCCCGGGAAGGACGGCCAGGGTGGGGCGGCCGACGTCCAGGCCGAGGGCCCGCCGGAAGCTGCCCGGCACGTCCGGGGCTGGCATGCGTGCCGCGACCGGGTTTCCGACGTAGACGGCCTTCACACCGTAGGGACGGTAGAAGGCCTCCTCGAAGGGGAGGATGCACAGCATCCTCTCCACGTCCCTTGCGATGGCCTTCACCCGGCCTTTGCGCCAGGCCCACACCGTTGGGCTCACGTAAAACACCACCGGAATGCCCAGCCGCTTCAGCCTCCGCGCCAGCCGCAGGTTGAAGTCCGGCGCATCCACGAGGATGGCCAGCGCTGGCCGGCGTTCTCTGGCTGCCCGGAGGAGGGCGTGGAAGACGCGCCAGATGCGGGGAAGCCGCGGGAGGACTTCGGTGAAGCCCACCACCGAAATCTCCGAGGCGGAGTACAGGCACTGAAGGCCGGCATCCCGAAGGCGCGGCCCGCCCATGCCGAAGGCGCGCAGCCCTGGCCTCCGCGCAGCGAGGACGCGCAGGAGGTCTCCTCCCAGGACGTCGCCCGAGGCCTCACCGGCCACAACGAGGATGTCCAGGGCCGCCACGGTGGCCAGGGATGCTACACACCGTCGGCGGTGAGCGGGGACGGCATCTCCGGCGAGACTCCCGAGGCGGAAGCGCCGCGGCAACCGGTGCGCCCGGAAACCTCCCTCCGCGCGCTCCTCCGCTTCGGGCTGTACGCCAGGGGCCAGACGTCGAGGCTTGTCCTGGCCTTCTCGGCCATGGCCATCCTTGGCCTGGCCACCGGCGCCTACGCCTGGCTGGTGGGCCCGGCCTTGCGCTTTCTCCTCACCGGAGGCGCGGAGGGAATGGCCGGCATTCCCGGCCTTCACCACGTCGACCGGGCGCAGGCCCTCTACGTGCTTCCCGGGCTGCTCGTCCTTTTGGCGCTGGTGAAGGGCCTGAGTTACCTCGCGCAATTCTATTTCATGGGGCAATTCGGCCAGCGCACCACCGCCGCGCTGCGCCGGAGTCTCTTCGACGCGCTGTTGGCCCAGTCCCCGGCCCAGCTGGGAAACCGGCTGCGGGGAGACCTCCTCTCGCGCTTCTCGGCGGACGTGCGCGCGGTGGAGACGGCCGCCATCTACACCGTCGGAAGCTACGTGCGGGATGGCCTCCAGGTGCTGGTGCTGTTGGCGGTGGCCCTGGCGGCGGACTGGCGACTGGCGCTTTTGGCGCTTGCCGCAGTCCCCATCGCCGTCCTTCCGGTGTCCGCCCTGACGCGGGCCGTGCTGAGACGGACGCGCGAGGGACAGGCGCGCCTCGGCACCCTGGCTGGACAGGCGCAGGAGCTCCTCTCCGGCATCCGGACGGTGCAGGCCTACGGCGCCGAGGACGCGGAAATCCGGCGCTTCTCGAGCCGGGCCTACTTGCATGCCCGGGCGCTGTCGCGCGCCGCCTGGGCGAGGAGCGCCGTGCCGGCGCTCACCGAGGTGCTTGCCGCCGGGGCGGTGTCCGCGGCGCTGGCCTGGGCGGGCACCGTGGCCGGCGTGCCGCCGGAGCGGCTGGTGTCGCTCCTGGCTGCGCTTCTCCTCCTCTACCAGCCGGCGAAGGACTTGGGCCGCACCACGCAGTTCGCCACCCAGGCCGCTGCGGCCGGTGAGCGCCTCTTCGAGGTGCTGGACACCGTCCACCCGGTGGCGGACGCGGGCGGTGCCCGCCCCGCGCCGCCGCTTTCGCGAGGCATCTCCCTGTCCGGCGTGGAGGTACGCTACGGGGACAGGCCAGCGCTGCGCGGCCTGGACCTCATGCTTCCGGTGGGGAAGGTGACGGCCCTGGTGGGGCCAAGTGGCGGAGGGAAGAGCACCATCGTCTCGCTGCTGTTGCGCTTCGTCCGTCCAAGCGAGGGCACCCTCCTGTGGGACGGGGAGGACGTGGACGGCTACACCGCCGCTAGCCTCCGGGCGCAGACGGCCCTCGTCACCCAGGACCCGCTCCTCTTCTCCGGCTCCATCCGGGACAACCTCCTCCTCGCCCGGCCCTCGGCCTCCCAGGCGGACGCCCAGCGGGCCTTGGTGCTGGCCCACGCCGAGGGCTTCGTGCGCGCGCTGCCCCAGGGCCTGGAGACGCTGCTTGGAGAGGCGGGCGCCGGGTTGAGCGGCGGGCAGCGGCAGCGGCTCGCGCTCGCCCGGGCCCTCCTGCGCGGCGCCGCCCTCCTCGTCCTCGACGAGGCCACCAGCAACCTCGACCCGGAAAGCGAACGAGAAATCCAAGCAGCGCTGCGGGACGTCCTCGTCGGGCGCACGGCGCTGGTGGTGGCCCACCGTCTGGAGACCGTGACGGAGGCGCACTGCATCCACGTCGTCGACGGAGGCCAGGTGGTGGAGCGCGGGACGCACGGCGAGCTCCTGGCCCAGGGGGGCGCCTACGCCCGGCTGTGGGCCCTGCAGCACCAGGCCCAGGACGGCACGGGACGGAGGAGCCTCGCTTGAGGCTTCTCTACGTCCTCTTGAGCTGGGCGGCCTTCCTCTTGCTCGCCCCGGTGCTTCTTGTGCACCGGAAGACGCGCGCCGGGTTTCTGCAGCGCTTTGGCTTCTATGCGGCCGGCGCCGTGCCGCCCGGCGGCTGGCCCCGCGTCTGGCTGCACGGGGCGAGCGCCGGGGACCTCCAGGCGCTGGCACCGATGATGCGGCGCTTCCGCGAGCGCTTTCCCGGCTGTCGCCTCGTCGTCTCCACCATCACCAACACCGGCTTCCTCATGGCCCGGGACAGGCTGGCGGCCGAGGTGGACGCGGTGGTGTATGCGCCCTGGGACTTGTGGGGCGCCACCCGGCGCGCGGTCCGCGCTCTCCGGCCGGACTTGCTGGTGCTGGAGTACACCGAGCTCTGGCCCAACCTCATCCACGCCGCCCACGTCTCCGGGGCGCGCGTCGTCCTCACCAATGGCCGCTTTGCCAAGGAGCGTCTGTCCGCCTACCGCGTCCTTCTGGCCCTGGCCGGAAACCCACTGCGGGAGCTGGACTTGCTTCTCATGCGCGAGGACGAGGAGGCGGAGCGCGCGCTCTCCTTGGGGGCGCCGCTGGAGAGGGTGTGGGTGACGGGCAACACCAAATTCGACGGGCTGGGCCTCGCCCCCTCCGGGGCGGACGAGGGGCTTCGCGAGGCGCTCGGGCTTCCGTTGGGGACGCGGGCCCTCATCGCCGGCAGCACGCACGAGGGCGAGGAGGAGCTCCTCCTCGGCGTCTACCGCCGGCTTCTGGTGCACGCCCCGGACGTGAAGCTGGTGATTGCTCCGCGCTACATCGACCGCGCCGGCCGCGTGGTGGCGCTGGCCGAGGGTGCGGGCCTCCGCGTCGCCCGGCGCAGCGCGGGCCCGGCGGCCACCCGGAGCGCGCCGGTGGTGGTGCTGGACACCATCGGCGAGCTCTCCCGCGCTTACCGTCTGGCGACGCTCGTCTTCGTCGGCGGCAGCTTCACCAGCCGCGGCGGGCAAAACATCCTCGAGCCGGCCGCCCAGGGCAAACCCGTCCTCTTCGGCCCCAACATGGACAACTTCAGCGACAGCGTGCAGGTGCTTCTCGGCCGGGGCGGCATCCAGGTGGCGGACGCCGAGCACTTCGAGGCCCTGGTGACGGACCTCCTGGCCCGGCCCGACACCTGCGCCCAGCTGGGGGAGCTGGCGGCGCACGCCGTCCGCCAGGTGTCCGGGGCCAGCCAGCGCAACGTCGACCTCCTGGCACGGCTGCTCGGGCCTGCGCCGCGGCCAGGCAGGCCTGCGCCTTGACGCTGGTGCACCTCCACCTTCACCGACGCCGGACGGGCGTCACCCGCCACGTGGAGGACGTGGTGCGGGCCCTCTCTGGGAGTGGGGCGAGGGCCTGGGGCTGGGCGCTGGGCAACGAGGTACCCAGGGCAAGCTTCTTCGAGGCGTGGCGAATGGCACGCGGCGGCGGCCTTGTCCTTCACGTGCACCGAAATCTGGAGCTTCTTCTGGCGCTCCTTCTGCGCCTCGTCGGCCGGAACGTCCGCGTGGTGTGGACGCGCCACAGCGTCGGCGCCCCGGGGTGGTGGACAGCTGCGCTGGCGCGCCGGGCAGACGCGCGCATCGTCCTCAGCGAGGAGGGAGCGCGGACATTGGGACTCTCGTCCGTCGTCGTGCCGCACGGCGTGGACGTCCGCGTCTTCCGCCCGCCAGAGGACCGCGCCGCGGCCTGGGCCGCTCTCGGCGTCGGCGGGGAGAGGGGCCTGGCCGTGGTGGGACGCATCCGCCCCCGCAAGGGACAGGGCGATGCCGTCGAGGCGCTCGCCCGGACGCTGCCCGAGGCCCCGGCCTGGCGCGCTGTCCTGGTGGGTGAGGCGCGGGGCGGCGACAAAGCGTGGCTGGCCGGCCTTTTGGCCCGCGCCGGCGCGGCGGTGTCGGCGGTGGGCGAGCAGCGTGACGTGGGACGGTGGTACCAGGGGGCCACGGTGCTGCTGCAGCCGTCGCATGAGGAGTCGTTTTCCCTGGTGCTGGCCGAGGCCATGGCGTCCGGGTGCTGCGTCGTGGCCGCTCGCCTTCCGCACTACGCGGCCTTTCTCGAGGAGGGGCGGACGGGCTTCACCTACCCGGTGGGAGACTTGGCACGGCTGGCGGACGTCCTCGCGCCGCTGTTGCGCGAGCCTGTGCTTGCCGAGGCCGTCGGCCGGGCCGCCGTGGACGCGGCGCGCACCCTCTTCCCCCTCGAGAATGAGGTGGCCGCGCTCGAGCGGGTGTACCGGAGCCTTCCGTAACATGCGCGTCCTCCACCTCCTGTCGAGCCCCGTCTTCAGTGGGCCCGCCGAGGCGGTGGCCCTGCTTGCCGCCGCGCAGCAGCGCGCCGGGGCCACCGTCAGCGTCGCCGTGGACTCGACACGGGCCGGCACCGGGACGGAGGAGGCGGCGGCACCGCGCTTCGCGGCGCTGGGGCTGCTCGACGCCCGTGGACTCGCCCTGTCCACCAAAGGAGGCCCCGTCGCGTTTCTGGCCGACGTCCGGCGGCTGCGGCACGCGGCGGTGGACGTCGTGCACTGCCACGCAAGCCACGACCACTGGGCCGCGTGGTTTGGACGCGGCCGCGGAGTGCGCCTCGTCCGGAGCATTCACGCGCCGCGCTCGCTCCGCTTGAGTCTCCCGCCCTGCGACGCGGCCACCGTCCCGACGGCGGAGCTCCTCGCCCGGCTTCGTCCTGGGCCGGCCCTGGTGCTGTCGGCACTCGTCGACGCCCAGCGCTTCAAACCGGCCGCGGACAGAAGCGGCCTCCGTCAGGCCCTTGGCCTCCGCGTGGGCCCGGTGCTGGGCGTGGCCTCCACCTTTCAAGCCTCACGTGGGCATGCCGTGGCCATCGCCGCCTTCGCCGAGCTCCGTCGCCGCGTCCCCACGGCGACGTTGGTGCTGCTCGGCGACGGGGTGCTCGAGGCCTCCCTGCGCGCCCAGGTGCGCGCCCTAGGCCTCTCGGACGCCGTGCGTTTTCCCGGCTACCAGCGCGGCGAGGACTTCATCCGCTGGCTGCAGTCCCTCGACGAGGTGTGGGTGCTGGGGCTGGGCAATGACTGGGCGGGCCGCACGGCGCTGCAGGCCCGGGCCTGCGGCGTGCGCGTGGTGGCCGCGTCCCTGGGCGCCCTCCCGCGCTGGGCGGACGCGGTGCTGGAGGAGGTGACTCCGAAGGCGCTGGCCGGCGCTGCCCTGGGTACCGGGCGCCGCGACGTCCCGCTTCCGGACGTGGACGCCGTGGCCCAGGACGTCCTGGCCCTCTACCGCACGGCGGGGGCCTAGGTGAGCTGGCTCGAGTCCCTCTGGTACCCGTCGGGCCAGCCTTCGCTTGGCATGCGGGTGCTCGGCGCGACGCTGGCGCCGGCCGCCGCCTGCTACCAGGTGGGCGTCGCGGCCCGAAACCTCCTCTTCGACAGGGGCTTTTTCGCGGCCGAGGCGGTGGAGGGCCTCCGCGTCATCTCGGTGGGAAACCTCACCGCCGGCGGTGCCGGAAAGACGCCGGTGGTGGCCTTTCTCGCCGAGCGCCTCCTGGGGACCGGCGCCAAGGTGGCCATCCTCAGCCGGGGACACGGCCGGCTGGAGCACCGCCCTCTCCAACTCGTCGGCCCGCCGTGGCCCGCTGCCGAGGCCGTGGGGGACGAGCCGCTCCTCCTTGCGCGCCGCCTCCCGGGCGCTCAGGTGTGGGTGGGTGCCAACCGCGTGGCGCTTGCGAAAGAAGCCAAGGCGGCCGGCGCCACGGTGGCGCTCCTCGACGACGGCTTCCAGCACCGGCGACTGGCGCGGGACGGGGACGTGGTGGTGCTGGACGAGGCGGTGGCCCTTGGCTCGGGCCACGCGCTCCCCTGGGGCCCCTTGCGCGAGCCGGCGACTGCGCTTGGCCGTGCCTCCCTCCTCTGGCTCCGCGTCGCCCACCGCCCGGCGCCCCTGCCACCTTGGCCTCCGGGCCTCCGGACGGTGCGCGCGCGGCACGCGCCTGTGGACGTCCTTCGTCCGGACGGCACCGTGCTGCCGCTCGGGCACCTGCGCGGGCTGCGCGTCCTCGGCTTCTGCGGTATCGCCCGTCCGTCGGCCTTTCACCGGACGCTGCACGAGCTCGGTGCCGACGTCACCGCGGTGCAGGCTTTTTCGGACCACCACCGCTTTAGAAGGGACGAGCTGACGCGGCTTCGCGCCCGGGCCGCGGTGGAGGGTGCGGAGCTCGTGACGACGGAGAAGGATGCCATGCGTCTTCCGGCAGACTTTCCGGCGTCGGTGGTGCGCCTTGGCGTCGTCATCCTCGAAGGAGAGGCTACGCTCACGGCTCTGCTCCAGCAGCACACCCCCCCGCCGCTTCCGAAGGAGGGATGATGGCTCGCACGCGCACTTCCAAGAATCTCAAGGTGCCACCGGCAGCGACGTCTTCCGGCCCTTCACCCTCAACTGTGGGCACAACCCCGGCTGTCGTGCCCTCGGCACTTCCGCCCCTGGCTTCGCTGAGCACGGTGCTCGACTCCTTTCCCGCGCGCCACCTCCTGGTGCTCGGGGACCTGGTGGCCGACGAGTACCTCTATGGCCAGACGGACCGCGTGAGCCGGGAAGCCCCGGTGCTGGTGGTGCGGCACGAGTCCTCCGAGGTGAAGCTGGGCGGTGCGGCCAATGCCGCTGCCAACCTCCGGGCGCTGGGGGCGGAAGTCACCGTGGTGGGTGCCCTCGGGGACGACGCCATGGGGGCCGAGCTCCGGAAGCTCTTCGAGGCCGCCGGCATCGGCCTGCGCGCCGCCACCGCACCGGCCACCGAAACCAAGACGCGTATTCTGGCCGGCGGCATCAACACCACCCGCCAGCAGATGCTGCGCGTCGACCGCGGGAATGTGCCGCCCCTGCCGGCGGCGGCGGTCGCGCAGCTGGTGGAGCTTCTGCGAGCCGCGGCGGCGGAGGCCGACGTCATCCTGGTGAGCGACTACGGACTGGGGGTGGCCTGCGAGCCAGTCCGCGCCGAGTTGCACCGCCTGGCCGAGCGCACGCGGGTGAGCGTGGACTCGCGCTACGGCCTTCACAGCCTGGCCGGTTTCCACACCGCCAAGCCCAATGAGCCCGAGCTGCAGGCCCTCACCGGCATGCCGGTGGCGGGCGAGGACGCGCTCCTTCTAGCGGGGGCCGAGGCCCTCGAGCTGCTCGAGTGCCAGAGCGTCCTCGTCACCCGAGGCCGTCGAGGCATGGTGCTCTTCGAGAAGTCCGGCCCCACCCCCCTCCCGGTGCACGGAGCGCGCGACGCGGTGGACGTCACCGGCGCCGGGGACACGGTGATGGCCGCCTTCAGCCTCGCGCTGGCCGCCGGCGCGTCGGCCGTGCAGGCTGCGCGCCTGGCCAATGTGGCCGGCGCGCTGGTGGTGCAGAAGCAGGGGACGGCCACCGTGCCGCTCCCGGAGCTCCGGGCCGAGCTGGAAAGGGGCTGACGTGGCCACGCTGGACAAGGTGCAGCCCCTGGAAGCCGTCGCCCGACGCGTGGAGGCGGCTCGGGCGGAGGGAAAGACAGTCGCCCTGGCCAATGGCGCGTTTGACCTCCTGCATGCCGGGCACGTCCGTTACCTCGAAGGGGCGAAGGCTCTGGCGGACGTGCTGGTGGTGGCCGTCAACACCGACCGGTCCGTCCGCCTCGCCAAGGGAGCGGAGCGCCCCCTCGTCCCCGAGGCGGAAAGGGCGGAGCTCGTGGCGGCGCTGGCTTGTACGGACCTCGTCCTTCTCTTCGACGAGCCCGACGTCCGGGTGGTGCTGCGCAGGCTGCGGCCCGAGGTGCACGTCAAGGGAACGGACTACACGGAAGAGACGGTGCCCGAGCGAGACGAGCTGGCGGCCTGGGGCGGGCGGGTGGCCATCGCCGGAGACGCCAAGGCACACAGCACCACAGAAAGGGCGGCCGCCGTGCAGGGCCGCCCGTCGGCGCGTCTCGAGGCCTTGCTCGTCTGTCCGCGCTGTCACGGCGCGCTGGCCTGGGAAACGGGCGCGGCACGCTGCCCGGCCTGCCGCCTGCGCTTCCCGGTGAATGGCGGCATTCCCGAGATGGACCCGGGCGAGCCCTACTAGCCGCCGCGGAGCCTGCTTGACCGATGGGTCCGCAGGCGTTTCATGTCGTCGGAAGCTCGGGGGGGCTGGCTCTTGAAAATGAATGCATTTGGTCAAGGTGCCCTGGCTTTCTTCTTGTTGATCTCCTCGCTGGGCGCGGCGCCGCGAAACGCCTGGGTGGCCACCTGGGCGGCCAGCCCCGAGCCGGTGGACGTAAGTCCAGATGAGCCGCTTCTCAACATTGAAGACCAGACGGTCCGGGAGCGCGTCCGCGTCTCCGTCGGGGGAGTGGAGATGCGCCTTCGCCTCTCCAACGAGTACGGCTCCACGCCGCTGCTCGTGGGCTCGGTGACGGTGGCCATCCCCAACCAACCGGGGAGCGTCCGAACTGGCTCAATTCAGACGGTCCTCTTCGCAGGTCGAAAGTCGGTCACCATCCCCCCGGGAGCGCCGGTCCTCAGCGACGCGTTGGCCTTTCCCGTCGCCGCGGGAGCTGACCTCAGCGTGAGCCTCTATTTTCCGAAGCGCGTAGCCACCCCGACCCTGCACGCCTACGCGTTCAAGCGCGCAGTGGTCTCGCCACACGGCGACCACACGGGCGCCGAGAAGATTGAGGGCGGTGCGGTCACCGAGTCCTCGATCTCGCTCAGCGCGGTGCTCGTTCCTGCCCAGCCGTCCCAGCGACTGGTGGTGGCCTTTGGCGACTCCATCACCGATGGTGACGGGTCCACCCTGGACGCGGACCACAACTGGCCAAGCGATTTCGCAAGACGCCTGGCCAAGACTTCCGAGACATCGAGCTTGGCTGTCGTCAACGCGGGCATCGTCGGTAACCGACTGCTGAGCGACGGATTCGGCGTCAGTGCCAGCTTCGGTGTCAGCGCTCTGAAGCGCTTCGATCGCGACGCGCTGGCGGTGCCTGGCGTCACGCACATCGTGCTCCTGGAAGGCGTCAACGACATCGGCTTTCCGGGCGCACAGCTTCAGGGGCGCCCCCTTGCTGCGGTGGCCGACGCGCCGACGGCCGGCGACGTCATCAACGCCTACCTCCAATTGATTGCCCGTGCGCACGCGCATGGGCTGAAGCTCATCGGCGGTACCATCACGCCTTTTGAGGGTGTCGACCTTCCTGGCTATTACACACCATCCAAGGAAGAAACTCGCCAGGCAGTGAACAAATGGATTCGGAGCAGCGGCTCGTTTGATGGGGTCATCGACTTCGACGCGATTCTCCGCGATCCGGCACATCCCACGAGACTGTTTCCGCCGTTCTCGTCGCCGGACCATCTGCATCCGAACGATGCGGGTTATCGCGCAATTGCCGATGCAGTCGACCTTGCACTCCTCAACTAAGAAAAAGCATCGACCAACTTCGTGGTGAGGCCCGCCGCTCTCGGGACTTTACCTGCGTTCCTCTCTCGGCAGGGCTGACGCGAAGGGCGGAGCCCAGATGAACTGCACCGCCCCTTCCTTCGAGGTGCACCGGAGCGTAAACGCCTCGCCCTCAGAAATCACCACCTGAGTCAGCGGCGCCATGTTCATTTCCCCCGGACCAAGAACGAACGCTCCCGTCAGGCACGTCACTACAACATCGCCATTAAACTTGACCGGTCCTCAGGTCATTTCCGAGACGAAACCGCATGAACTCGACGCGGAGCGACCTCTCGGAGGCAATGTGGAAGCTTCTCTGATCAATACGTGCTTTCGAGTTCAGAATATCAAGCAATTCATATCGCGTCATCTGACTATCCCGGTGTTGACAACGTCGTTTGGTTCTGGATTTTTAGTAAAACGTCGTTATTTAGATTCTGGTCTCCGCTGAAACCGCCGTAGCCGCTGATTAGTATCCAAAGACTAAAGGATTTAGAGGGCAGGAGAGATTGGGGAGTGTCGCCAGGGGCTTGCGGTCCTTGGCTACCACTAGCCCCTCGACGGCAGCGGAAGGTCGGGCACGAGCGTCCGCGCAAACGCGGTGCAGGCCTCGGCGAGAAACGGGCCGAGTGGCTCGGGGGCCTGGGTGAGGTCCAGCATCCGGTGGGGCGAGACGGCGTACCCCCAGCGGCCCGGGTCCATCCGGAGGAAGAGTCCCAGGGTGGGAGCACCCACGGCCACCGAGAGGTGAAGGGGGCCGCTGTTGTTGCACACCGTGCAGCCGGCCGCGGCCAGCAGCGCGGCCAGGGCGTCGAGGTCGGTTTCCGGCGCGAGAATGGAGCCTGGGGCGCCGTCCACCACCGCCCGCGCGAGCGGCTCCTCTCCGGGGCCCCAGACGACGACGGGGCGACGGCCGGCCGTCAGCAGCGCACGCCCCGCCGCTGCGAAGGCCTCCGGGGGGATGCGGCGCCAGCCGAGCCGGCCTCCTGGTAGAAGGACGGCGTGGGGCGAGCCCCGGACACTGGCCAGGAGCGGGCGCAGGGCCTCGGGGACGCGAGGGGTCCGGAAGGAGAGCCGGCCCGGCACGTCCCTTCCGAGGAGAGGCAAGAGGAGGTGCAGGCGCTGCGCCATCTCGGACCGGGTGTCGGCACGGCGCTGGACGCTGACGTCGTCCAAGAGGCGCGTGGGCCAGACGGCGGGCCCGACGAGGGCCGCCTTTCCGGCCACCCCACGCGCCACCAGGGCCGAGGTGACGGCCGGGACGTCCCAGTTACCGCAGTCCACCACCACGTCCCAGGGGCCGCTCGCCCGAACGGCGCGGATGCCTGGCGAGAAGGGTCCGAGGAAGAGGCGACGGCGGTCCAGGGCCAGAAGACCATCCAGCGCCGGGTGGCCCTCCAGCACCCGGACGGAGCGCTCGTGGACGAGCGCGTCGACGCGCAGGCCGGGTGTCTTCGCCTTCAGGGCGGACAGGAGCGGCGTGAGGAGGAGCGCCTCGCCCACCCGGTCGTCAATGCGGACCAAAAGCACGCTTCGCGCGGACGCCAGGCGCTCCGGCGCCCGAGAGCGCCGGCCGGGGCGAAAGAAGAGGGCCGCGGCCAGAAGCGCCAGCGCGCGCTTGGCCCAGCCCTCGAGGCGCTTGAGCAGCGTCATGCAGGAAGCCGGGGAGACTACACTTGACGGGCAGGGGTCGGGGGCCCCTACAACCCTGTCCGCTTTGGGGACCCTGCGCAGCATGACCGGCTTTGGTGTCGGACGCGGTCGCGCCGGCGCCGAGGAATTCACCGCCGAGTTGAAGGCCGTCAACCACAAGTACGTGGAAGTGAAGGTGAGGCTGCCGCGCGAGTTGCAGGCGCTCGAGCCGGAGCTCCAGCGGCAGGTGAAGGCGGTCTGCACCCGTGGCGCTGTGGAGCTGAGCCTGAGACGAGCCGTGGCCACCGCCTCCGGCAGCGTCCCCACCGTCGACGCGGGCCTGGCCCGCGCCTGGCGGGCAGCCCTGGCCGAGGTGGCCCGTGCGGCCGGGCTTCCCGACACGACGACGGCAGCGGAGGTGGCCAGCCAGCCCAATGTCGTCCGGATGGAGGAGCCGGTGCTGGACGTGGCCTCCGGGACACGCGCCGCGGAGGCGGCAGTCGCCGAGGCCCTTCAAGGACTCGTGGCGATGCGCGAGCGCGAGGGGGCGGCGCTGGCTGCGGACCTCCTGGCGCGGCTGGACCGCGTGGCCCAGCTGGTGCGTGAGCTGGAGGGCATCGCCCCACTTGCAGTGGAGGAGTACCGCGACCGGCTGGCGGCCCGGCTTTCGGAGCTCACCGCGGGCGTCGGGGTCGAGCCCCAGCGTCTCGCACAGGAGCTGGCCCTGTTTGCCGAGCGCACGGACGTCGCCGAGGAGCTGACACGGCTGCAGTCGCACCTGACTCAATTTCGGCTGCTGCTCGCCTCGGCCGAGCCGGCGGGCCGCAAGCTGGACTTTCTCCTCCAGGAGATGAACCGGGAGGTGAATACCGCGGGCAGCAAGTTCCAGTCCGCGGAGGCCTCGACGCGGGTGGTGGAGCTGAAGGCGGAGTTGGAGCGCATCCGGGAACAAGTCCAGAACGTCGAGTGATGCCACCCGTCCTCCACCCCGGGCTCCTCCTGGCCCTCTCCGCCCCCTCTGGCACGGGGAAGACGACGCTGGCCCGTCGCCTGGTGGCGGTGGAGGGAGCCGAGTTCTCGGTGAGCATCACCACCCGGGAGCGCCGGGGAGTCGAGCGGGACGGGGTGGACTACCACTTCGTGGACGAGCGGACGTTCGTGAAGAAAATCGAGGAGGGGGACCTCCTGGAGTGGGCGGAGGTGCACGGGCACTTCTACGGCACGCCCCGTGGGCCCGCCGAGCACGCGCTCGCCTCCGGCGGCGTCGTCGTCTTCGACATCGACGTGCAGGGAGGGCGCAGCATCCAGCGCATCTACCCGGAGGCGGTGCTGGTGTTTGTCCTCCCGCCCTCGTTGAAGGAGCTCGAGCGACGCTTGCGACAGAGGGGCACGGACGGGGCGGACACCATCCGCCGCCGGATGCTCACCGCCCGGGCGGAGATTGAGCAGGGGCTCGCGGCCTACGACTACGTGGTGGTGAACGACGACGTGGACCGGGCGCTCAACGACTTACGGGCCATCCTCGTGGCGGAACGCTGCCGCAGAGGGCGGGTGCGCCTCGAGGGCCTGCGGCTGGCGCGTCCCGGAAAGCGTCTTACGCTCCAACGCGCACCGCCGAAGCGACGTCCGCCGGGGCCTCAGGGCGGCCCGACGCCCAGGAAGGGCCCGAAGCCCCCAAAGCGCGGTTGACAAGGTGCAGCAAGGGGGATACTCACCGCGCCCCCTCGGACGTCCAGGCGGCCTGTTTGGCGCGGCTGGGTCGCCCCTGGGCTAACAGCCTGAATACAGTGGAAGTTGACAGGGGACCGGCCGTCCGGTAGAGACCGCCCCCCCGCATTGGAGCCTCACTGGAGGCCCCGTTTGCGGGTCAAGCTTGACGAAGTCGTTACAGGACGCGTACAACTGCCGGTTCCGCTTGGAGCTGTCAGTCGGTAGCGGCTCGGTCTTTGAAAACCGGATAGCAAGTCCAAGACGATTGCGGAAACCGCAGTCAATTCAAGGACGTCCATGCAACTCGCCCTCCTGGTGACAGGGCAGGCGAGCGTGC
>Ga0302324_100010775_pt1 | contig 18860 bp, 23 predicted proteins | sample Palsa_T0_1_FD_201949 | JGI IMG/M metagenome (GOLD analysis project Ga0302324, IMG submission 201949) | Peat permafrost microbial communities from Stordalen Mire near Abisko, Sweden - Palsa_T0_1 | ecosystem: Environmental > Terrestrial > Soil > Palsa > Peat permafrost | place: Sweden: Abisko...
CGCAGCCTTCGGCCGCGGCAGAAAATTGACGAAGCGTCACGGATCGTTAGACTTCGATCCCCGTCGCCCTAAAAAGGACGCGCCTTTGGAAACGCACCTCGCCAGGCCTGGCCCTTCGCTCAAATCCGCCGGCAAACGGGAGCAGACCAAAACCCAGAACCGCCACGCCATCCTGGAGGCTGCACGGCATGTTTTCGCTGAACTGGGTTATGGGGCCACGACCGTGCGCGACATCATCCGCGCGACGCCGCTCGCCTCCGGCACCTTCTACAATTATTTCAAGTCCAAGGAAGAGGTATTCCAGGCGATCCAGGATGAAAGCGCATTGCGTATCCGCCCCCGGTTGCGCGAGGAGCGCGCCAAAGCGGATACGATTGAGGAGTTCATCTCCGGAACATTCCACACTTTTTTCGAATATGTCGCGGACGACAAACACAGCTTCCGCGCGATCAGGCGTAATACTGATACGTTGCGTGTTCGTATGGATACGCCGGAGACCATCGCGGGCTTCGAGGAATTGCGCGAGGACCTTGAAACGGCCATCGCGAAGGGCCTTTTCCCGCCGGTGGACGCGGATTTCCTGATGGCATCCATTGTTGGCGTGGCGTTCGAATTGGCCGAACGCATGCTACGGCGCGACACGCCGGATCCTGTTTCCACGGCGGTATTCGCGACGGCCCTTTTTCTGGGTGGCGTGCGCGCATTGCCGCATTGCGCGACCGTCAACGGACAGTATGGCGGCGCATGAAAGCACTCGTTTGCCGCAAAAACACTGACGACCTCGCCGATCTGCGTTTTGAAAATATCGATCTCCCGCCGCCGGGGCCGAACGAAGTGCGTGTCCGTATCCGCGCGGCCTCGGTCAATTTTCCTGATCTGTTGATGGCGCAGGGCAAATATCAGCACCGCCCGGACCTACCCTTCATCGTCGGCGGAGAATTCGCCGGCGAGGTGATTGCGACCGGTCGCGATGCAGCGCGTTTCCGGCCTGGTGACCGCGTGATAGGCGGCGGATTCTCCGGAGCTTTCGCGGAAGAACGCCAGTTGCTCGAAACCGCGTTGCGGCCGATTCCGGGCGCCGCAGATTTTGCGACCGCCGCGTCATTCACTACGGGATACCTCACGGCCTATGTGGCCCTCGTGCGGCGGGGCCGGTTGCAGCCGGCCGAATGGCTGCTCGTCCATGGCGCATCGGGTGGTATGGGGTTGGCTGCCGTGGACTTGGGCCGCGTGCTGGGCGCGACGGTGATCGCCACGGCTTCCACAGAGGAAAAGAGGAATTTCCTCAAAGCCTATGGCGCGGACCACGTGTTGCCTTCGGCGGGATTTCGCGACGGCGTGAAAGAATTGACCGGCGGGCGGGGCGCGGACGTCATCTACGATCCCGTGGGTGGCGATGTATTCGACGAATCGGTGCGCGCTATTGGGTTCGACGGCCGCCTGCTCGTCGTAGGCTTCACGAGCGGGCGCATTCCGACCGTGCCCGCGAACATGCCGCTCATCAAGGGTTTCTCCGTTGTGGGTGTGCGCGCCGGCGAATATGGCCGTAAATTTCCCGAGAAGGGCCGTGAGAACATCGCTGCGATCGACCGTCTACTCGCGGACGGAAAATTGCGGCCGCATATCGGCGCGCGCCTGCCGCTCGATGGCGCCATCGAGGCCATGCGCCTTCTTGCCGACCGCAAGGCGATCGGCAAAGTGGTGATCGAACCCTAATTCGCGAGACGATCCAGCATTTTGACGACCACATCCGTCATCGCGCGCGTGCCAAGTTTCGTCATGCCGGGCTGCATGATGTCAGCTGTGCGATACCCTTCGGCCAATATATGTTCGACGGCACGCTCCACAAGGTTCGCGTCCTGGATGCGACCGAAGGAATAACGCAGGCACATGGCGAGAGACAAAATGCAGGCGATGGGGTTGGCCAGTCCCTGACCCGCAATGTCCGGCGCGCTGCCGTGAATGGGTTCGTAGAGTGCAGGCTGCCGACCGGTTTCCGTGTCCCTCGCGCCGAGTGACGCCGAAGGCAGCATGCCGATCGAGCCGGTCAACTGCGCCGCCTCATCGGACAGCACGTCGCCGAACAGATTGTCGGTGACAATGACGTCGAATTGCTTGGGATTCCGCACCAGTTGCATGGCGCAATTGTCGGCATACATATGCGCCAGCGCGACATCGGAAAATTCGGCGTCGTGCAGCTTCTGCATCTCCTCGCGCCACAATACGCCAGAATGCATCACATTGGCTTTTTCGGCCGATACAACGCGCTTCCCGCGCAACCGCGCCAGTTCGAACGCAACCCGCCCGATGCGGGCGATCTCACCGGTCGTGTAGACCTGCGTATCGACGGCGCGGCGTGTGCCGTCGGCCAGCGTCGCAATGCCGCGCGGTTCGCCGAAATAGACGCCGCCCGTCAGTTCGCGCACGATGAGAATATCGAGACCGGAAACGATCTCGGGCTTCAGGCTCGAGGCGTCCTTCAGCGCATCGAAACACAGCGCCGGTCGCAAATTCGCGAAGAGCTCCAGTTCTTTGCGCAGGCGCAGGAGCCCGCGCTCGGGTTTCTTGCCGAAGGGCAACGAATCCCATTTCGGTCCCCCTACCGCACCGAACAGGATCGCATCTGCTGTATGGGCCTTCGCCATCATGGCGTCGCTGGCCGGTTCGCCATGCGCGTCGTAGGCCGCGCCACCGACAAGGTCTTCTTCGAGCGTGAATGCGAAATTGCGATTGCGACCGAACCATTCCAGCACGCGTCGCGTCTCGGTCAGCACTTCTGGGCCGATACCATCCCCCGGCAGAAGAAGAATATGTGTCATCGGGTCTGCCGTGTCACTTTCGCATGCGCGTGAGACGCTCGCTCATTTCCGGGCCGCGGCCTTCACTGCGATGCAATTCGTGGGCGAGCCCGGCTCGTAGCGTCATACCGTCCGTGTCTTCCAGCAATCTCTTGTAGGCGCTGTTGCTGCGCCAGGAATTGGCGAGCACATCTTTGGCGAAAGACGCGACCGCCGCATCAAGCTCGGCATCGGGAACGCAGAAATTGGCGAGCCCCATGGCGACTGCTTCGCGGCCCGAATAGAGGCGCGAGGTGAACATCATCTCGAGCGCCCTGGCACGACCTACGCGCCTCGGCAGGCGCTGGCTCATGCCCCATACCGGGACCAGATCCCATTTGCCGTGTGTGTCGGCGAATTTGGCCGACTCGGCCGCGATCATGATGTCGGCGCCGAGCGCCAGTTCCAGACCACCGGTCAGGCAATGACCCTGCACCGCTGCGATGACCGGTTGCGGCAAAAGAGAAAGGCGCTCGATGGTGACCGTTTCGAAATGCGAAACTGCGCGTCCTTCGCGTCCACCGCCGATATCGTCAAGATCGTGGCCGGCGCAGAAGCTTCGCCCCTGCCCGCGCAGTACGACGCAGCCAATCGTTTTCGTATTGCACGCGATATGGTCGATATGCGCCGCCAGCGCCTCGAACACGGCATGGTTAAGCGCATTGAGTTTTTGCGGACGGTTCAATGTCAATGTGCAAAGGCCATCTGCCTCGCCGCGCAGGACGAGGTCGTCGGCGATCGTATCAGCCATGCTTGGCATCCTTCAGCAAGTCACAACCACGACGCTTGGGTTTTGCGCTGCGCTTCAAAGGCCGAGATTTTTGGTTCGTTGCGCAGCGTGAGGCCGATATCGTCCCAGCCATTGAGCAAACATTGCTTGCGGAACGGATCGATCTCAAAGGTAACACATCCGCCGTCCGGTCCCCTTATCTCCTGCTTTTCGAGATCGATGGAAATGATTGCGTTGGCCCCGCGTTCGGCGTCATCCAGCAGCTTGGCAACATCTTCCTGGGGCAACGCGATCGGCAGGATGCCGTTCTTGAAGCAGTTGTTATAGAAAATATCCGCGAACGACGGCGCGATGACGCAGCGTATCCCGAAATCGAGCAGCGCCCAGGGCGCATGCTCGCGGCTGGAGCCGCAGCCGAAATTGGCGCCCGTGACCAGTATCTGCGCGTGCCGGTAAGCCGGTTTGTTGAGCACGAAATCCGGATTCTCCTGCTCATTGGGCAGCGTGCGCAATTCGTGGAAAAGCGCACGGCCGAGACCGGTGCGCGCGATGGTTTTCAGGAACTGCTTGGGGATGATCATATCGGTGTCGACATTGACCATCGGGAGCGGCGCGGCGACGCCGCTGATCTTCGTGAATGCTTGCATGGCGGACGCGACGTTAGCGGCAAGTTCGCGGCCGCTCAAGGCGGCAGGGATTCAGGCCGACAGAGGTTGCGTGTCGTGGAAGCGGCGAAGGTCCACTGTGCGCCGGCCCGAGGGATGGTCCGCGAGCACGTCCACGAAACGCCTTTCCCACAGAATGTCTTCCGGCCTGTAGCTATGGCGCGCATGGATGATATCGGCCAGCGTCTCGTCGGTTCCACTGAGCAGGATGACGAGCTCGAATTCCGCCTCGCGAAGCCGTTCGGGCGTCACGCCGTAAAGCGGGCTCGTTTCGTCGATCGCATGCATGACGGTCCAGGACAGCGCGAAGAGCGGCGAACGCGCGCGCAACAGCTTCAATTCCTCGAAACGGCGCATGACGATTCCTTCTTTCGATACCGCCTGCCGCGCCAGCGACACAACGACCGATGCATTGAGAATCTGATTGCCGCGTTGATTGGCCGCACGGAACATCAGGGTCGGAATGCCGTCATAGGGCGCGATCACCGCAACCTTCGAGAAGACGATGCGGGCGAAGGGCCGCGAGAAACGAGCGAACACGACGCCCGTGACCACGGCGAGATTCAGAATGCCGAAGAAAGCTTCTATCGAAACGACCACATTGGCGTAGATCGTTTTCGGCAGCATCACGGTGTAGTTGGCGGAGCCCACCGTCTGCACGCTGAATAGAAAATAATCCCAGAAGCCGTGTGCGTTTTCGATGCCGCGCGGATCGGCCATATAGAAAAGCGCGAAGATTGCATTGACCGTCGCAAAGACGATGGCAAGCCCAAGGAAGAACGCCCACCACGGGGCTGTGAGCACCGCATGGTAAATGTCTTTCCAGCGCGTGCTGTCCTGGCCCTTTATGACGATGCGGCGCGAGGACCTCGCGCTGGGTGGCAGGACCCGACGGTCCCGGTCGGGTGGTTTCTCTGCTGCGCTCATGGATGAAGTGCCGGCCTTTCCTGCCGCGAAGTCGCGAAAAGTTTGATCGAGCTTAGTTTCGATGCATTAGGAAACAACATTTTAACGAAATCTGCTTCAAATTTCCGCCGTTCGACATCTCGCCGGGGAAATCATGAAGAGATTGATATGCGCGCTCTTGGCCGCGGGCGCAGTCTATGCCTGTCCCGCTGTTGCCGACACAGGGAACGCAACTGCCGACGGCACCGCGCCGCTTTTCGACGAAGGCAAGCTGCTCGCCACCGGCGGCGTCAGCAATGTCGAGGGCGCCGGTGGCGGCGGACTGGCGACCTGGGCGCTCATCACCGGTTACGGCACGCGCGATGGGCTGAGCGCGAATGTGCATGAGACCTATATCGACCTTCCAGACTATTCGCTGCAGAGCCCCGGCATTTCTGTCGGCTTATACGATCGCGTCGAACTTTCCTACGACTGGCAAGCCTTCGACACCGAGCATACCGGCAAGCTCCTGGGCCTGGGCGAAGGCTTTACCTTTCATCAACAGATCCTGGGCGCGAAGCTGAAGCTCATCGGCGATGCCGTCTACGATCAGGACAGTTTGATGCCGCAGATCGCCGCCGGCGTGCAGTATAAGGACAATGACCGCGGCGCCATCATCAAGGCGGTCGGCGGCAAGGCCTCCGACGGCACCGACTTCTATATCGCGGCGACCAAAGTGCTGCTCGAGGAAAGCGTGCTGCTGAACGCCACGGTTCGCGAGACGGAGGCAAATCAGTTCGGCATACTCGGCTTTGGCGGCCCCAGGAATTCAGGCTATTCCACCGAATTCGAGGGTTCTGCGGTGCTCCTTCTCAGCCGCAATTGGGCTATCGGCGGAGAATACCGCACCAAACCGGACAATCTGGCCTTCGCAAAGGAAGACAACGCCTTCGACGCGTTCGTTGCGTATTTCTTCGACAAGCACCTGTCCGCGACGCTCGCTTATGTGGATCTGGGAAATATCGCGATCAACAACAACCAGCATGGCGTGTATGCCTCGCTGCAGGTAGGGCTTTGAGAGATGCAAAAGAACGGTTTCCTGTACGCATTCGGAAAACTTGTGGCCGCCGGCGCCGTTATCTCGGCCCTCATGATGACCGGACCCGCACAGGCGGATGATTCGCTTTATCGCGACCTAGGCGAACGCACCGGCATCGCGAAAATCGTGGAAGCCACGACCGCGAATTTCCTGTCCGACGAGCGCGTCAGGCACACATTCGACGACACCAATATCGACCGGTTCAAGGCGCTGTTCACGGACCAGCTCTGCGTCGTCGCGGGCGGACCGTGCCAGTACAAGGGCCGCGACATGCGCACCGCGCACAAGGGACTTCACCTGACCAACCGCGATTTCAATGCCGTCGTCGAAGATCTTCAAACTGGCATGGACAGTTGCGGCATTCCATTCCGGACACAGAATCGCCTTCTCGCCCGCCTCGCGCCGATGCAGCGCGAGGTCGTTACCAGATGATCGACCGGCCGGCCCTGTTCGCCATTGCATTTGCAATTGCGGCCAACGGGCTCGGCGTGGTTGCACTGGCCGACGAAGACAATGTCATCGTGCAATTGGGACGCGCCTTTCATCCCGGCACCATCGACATCGCCAGGGGTTCGACCCTGACCTTCGAGAACCGGGACGATTTTATCCATCAGATCTACGTGGCGTCTGACAGTTTCGGCTTCGACTCCGAAGAGAAGGCGCCCGGTGAGAACTTGACCGAAACCTTCGATGTCGCTGGGACTTTCGAGGTCCACTGCCACATCCATCCCAAAATGAAACTGGTCGTTCACGTCAATTGACGCTCCCGGCTAGTCGCGCCGGCCGCCAGTGCGCCGCAGCGCGGACAGATAGGTCGCCCATTTCGTATCGTGTGAGCGGCCCAATTCGCGCAGATAGTCCCAGCTGAAGAGACCCGTGTCGTGCCCGTCGTCGAAACGGATGCGCACGGCGTAATTGCCGACCGGTTCGAGCGCCACGATCTTCACCAGGCGCTTGCCCGCCACGATCTGCTTCTGTGCTGCGACATGGCCCTGCACTTCGGCACTGGGCGATTCGACCCGCAGATATTCCGCGCTGAGCGGATAGGTTTCATCCGTATCGAAGCTGATGGTGAGCGTCGCGCGCGCCGGATCGACACGCAATTCCGTGGGCCAGGGCCGCTCGCTCATCGCTTGCAAGTCATTTCGCGTCGCGTTCGGCGTCGCTGAGCTCGCGCGCTTCGCCTGCGAGCATGATGGGGATCCCGTCGCGGATGGGATAGGCGAGGCCGGCCGCCTTGCTCACCAGTTCCTGCCGCTCCCGGTCATAGACGAGCGTGGTTTTGGTGAGCGGGCACACCAGGATTTCGAGCAGTTTGGGATCGGGTTCCATGTGCCGTCAGTTCAGTGAGGTGTTACCCGGCGCCATCGCCGCCGACATTTCGAGCAGGGCCACGAGCGTATCCACGCGCTCCCGCCAGCCGGGAGCTTCGAGCAGCGCCTGCTTCTCGGGCGGCTCGAACGGACACAACATGGCCAGCGCATTGACGAGCGCTTCCGGCGGCGCACTCATCACCGAGCGCCAATCGGCTTTGAGATCGTGCTGCGCCAGATAGTTCTTGAGCGCCGCGACGAGGCGCTCGCGGGGAAAATCCTCCGTCATGTCGGCGCCGAGATCGGCGAGGAACGGCGCATAATCCGGCCGCACCTGGCGAAACGGCGTTTTCACCGCCAGCTCTTCGGCGATGCGAAAGCGGCAGACGCCCGACAGCGTGATCAGATAGCGGCCGTCATCGGTTTCCTGATAGGCCGTGAGACGGCCCGCGCAACCCACTTTCATGAACCGGGGCTGCTGCACGCTATCCTCAGGCTCGATCGGCTGGATCATGCCGATAAAGCGCGCGCCCGACAGCACCGCGTCGACCATCGCCAGATAGCGCGGCTCGAAAATATTGAGCGGCAATTCCCCGTGCGGCAGCACCACCGCGCCCGTGAGGGGAAACACGGGCAGTGTTGCCGGCAATTGGTCCAGGCTCGCATAGGCGCGCATCGCGGGCCTTCAGGAAAACAGCAGCGAGGAAAGCTTGCGCCGCGCCGCCAGCGTGCGCGGATCGGTGGGGCCCATCGCTTCGAACAGGGTCACAAGATGCGTGCGCGCCGCATCCTCGTTCCATTTGCGGTCGCGCCGGACGAGTTCGAGCAGTTCCCCGATCGCGCCTTCGCGGTCGCCCTTGGCATCGAGCGCCAGCGCCAGGTCGTAGCGCGCCTGGTGATCGTTGGGATCGGCCGCGAGCCGCGCCTGCAGGGGCGCGCTGTCGCCGGCCTGCGCCGCCTGTTCGCGCAGCTTCAGTTCGGCATCGACGGTGCGGATCGCTTCGTCCGCCGCGCCGTCCGGGCGCACGAGACCCAGCGTGTTGCGCGCGCGCTCGATATCGCCGCTTTTGAGATAGCAGCGCGCCAGACCCGCCACCGCCTTGGGATGACCCGGCTCGTCCTGCAGCACATGGCCATAGGCCTGCGCCGCGCCGCCCACATCGCCCGCCGCGAACGCCTCGTCGGCGGCAGCGAGGATTTCCTCGGCGTGATCGTGACCGGCCGCGCCGCCGGTCAGCTGTTGCACGAAGGCGCGCAATTGCGATTCCGGCACCGCGCCCATGAAGCCGTCCACCGGCTGGCCGTTCTTGAAGGCATAGACGGTCGGAATCGACTGGATGCGCAATTGCCGCGCGATCTCCTGGTTCTCGTCGATATTGACCTTGACGAGTTTCACCGCGCCCTTGGCCTCGGCCACCACTTTTTCGAGCGCGGGTCCCAGCGTTTTGCAGGGACCGCACCATGGCGCCCAGAAATCGACGATGACGGGCACGTCGCGCGAGGCTTCCAGCACGTCGGCGGCGAAGGTCTCCAGCGAGCTGTCCTTGATATGCGGGCTGTCCGATGCGGCGGCCGGCGCGGACGCCTTCGCGGTGGAGCTCGCCAGAGGCCGTCCAGTGGGACCGATCAATGCCATGAACGAAAATCTCTATCGTGTTGCAGGGGCCAAAGATGGGCACAAAGCCCCCGAAAGAAAAGCCCCGTTGGCGGGGCTCGGAACAGGGAATTTCGCGGCGGAACGTTCCGAGATCGAATTCCCTGCTAGCAGGGAAATTAGCAGGGAAAAATGGGAACAGGGAATTGCAGCACCGCTTTCCCGCGGTACAAAAGGCGTACGATCGGCGCATGCAGGACGCATTGGAACGCTCCGGATATGGTGAGGATCGGGCAGCATCTGCCGCTCCCGGCGCACGACGCCGGAATGACAATATTCTACCTGCTTTTGATCAAGAACACAACAGGAACAAAACGTCGCAGCCTCACGCGCCCGACGCCATGCTAGATTGCGTCCCTCGGCCGGAGGATACGCCATGACCACCCGACACGCCGCCTGCTCCTGTGGGCAATTGCACCTCGCCTGCCAGGGCGAGCCGGTACGTCTCTCCGTCTGCCATTGCCTGGAATGCCAGCGGCGCACGGGTTCGGTGTTCGGCTTCCAGGCCCGCTTTCCCCGCGCACAGGTCAAGATCGCGGGCGAAGCCACGCGCTACACCCGCCCATCCGACAGCGGCAACCGCGTCACCATGCATTTCTGCCCGCATTGCGGCTCGACCGTCTATTGGGAGTTCGGGGATTTCGTGGCGGTGGCGGTGGGCGCCTTTGCCGACCCCGGCTTCCCCGCGCCCAGAATATCGGTTTACGAGGAGCGCAAGCATGGCTGGGTCACGCTGCCGGACGGCCTCGTGATCGAGTAGGACGGCACCTCCCTGCGAAGGCGCTTGTAATGTGCCCGGCCGCTTGCAATAACCGCCTCCCACTTTGGATCGCGGGCGTAGCTCAGGGGTAGAGCATAACCTTGCCAAGGTTAGGGTCGGGCGTTCGATTCGCCTCGCCCGCTCCAAAGTTTTCCCCGACATGTCACGGAACAGGGACAGCCTTTCACGCAGTAAGCGTGGCGACGCCCCTGCGGCCCGCGGCCGCGAGCAGGACGGCGTCGCAGGAGGCCAGCGGACGGACGCCGCGCATGGCCAGTTCAAGATAGGCCGCGTCGTACAGCGTGAGGTTTTCCTCGCGCGCCAGCACGCGCGTCGCCGTCCAGGCATGGTTGTCCGTCTCGCCGTCCACCGCGATTGTGAGACGGCTCAGCCGTTCCAGCGAACGGTCAACATAGGCTTCGTCGCAGCGGCCCCGGCGCACGGCATTGCGCAACACATTCGCCACTTCGAGCCGCCAGAGCGACGGCACGAGCGCGCCATCCCTCACGACCCGCAACATCACTTCATGCGCGGCGACGGTGCGCTCGTCGGCGAACAGCCAGGCAATCGCCATCGAGGCGTCGAGCACGACGCTCATCCACGGCGCCCTTCCTCCAGCAAATCACGGACATGAAGGTCGCCCAGCGAATGGCGCCTGCTTTCGGCGATGATCTCCTGCGCCGCCGCTTCGGCTTCCCGCCGTCTATGCGCGTGATGCGAGGGCCGCCGGATCAGGATGTCGCCGTCGAGGCTTTCGATCTCCACCCGTTCGCCGTCGCTCAGGCCCGAGGCCTCTGCGACCTCGAAAGGCACCCGGATAGCGAGGTTCTTGCCCCATTTTCCGACAATCACTTGCGACATTGGCTTGGCTTTCAAATCTGGCCTTTCAAATCTGGCCTTCCAAATCTGGCCTTCCAAATCTGGCCCTCCAAATTTGGGATATTCTGGCATATTCCACTACCAAGGCGCAATGCCGGTAACGGGGAGTCTATTATCGTAAGCATGCCGCGCGGGCACGATACGATGCATGGCTGGCGATCGTGGCGTCGTCGCAATGGAGAACACCGGCCGACGTGAAGCGTGCTCACCCGAAGGCGGGCATCCTGAAAGGCGGACGGGTCGTTTTCAACATCAAGGCGAATGACTACCGCCTGATCGCCTTGGTTCAATATCAGGCGGGCGTCGTGATGATCCGTTTCTTCGGTTCACACGCAGAATACGACCGGGTAGATGCGGAGAGGGTGAGATGAAAGCCACTTTGATTGTGATCCAGAACGACGCCGATCATGCGGCGGCCAAGGGTCTTGTCGAAAAGCTCATGGCGTCGCGCGATCCGAAGGATGGCGCCCGGCTGGCGGCGCAGGCGCAATTGATCGAAGCCTATGAGCGCAACCGCTGGCCCCGGCGGGCGCCCGCTCCGGCGGAGATCGTGACCTGGCTGATGGAGGAACACGGTCTCTCGCGTGCGGACCTCGTGCCCCTGCTGGGAACGGCAAGCCGCGTCAGCGAAGTGCTCGGCGGCAAGCTCGATTTGAGCATGACCATGATCCAGCGCCTGCGCACGCGGTTTCACATTTCCGCCGATTCCCTGCTTCCGCAGGCGACCGACAGAAACGCCCGCAAACGGGCCGCGGCTTGATCGCCGGAACCTTTCTCCCGGCCAGTACCTGCCCATGAGCATGGCTGCGTCGCGCGAGCGGGCGCTGGAATTGGCGGACCGGCTGCACGCGATGGGGGCCGTTGCGGTGACGCGCTTCTTCGGTGGCGCGGCGCTGCGCAAGGACGGCGTGCTGTTCGCCTTCGTCATCGAGAGCACGCTCTATATGCGGGTCGACGATGCCGGCCGCGCCCGCTTCGCGGCCCTTGGCGCCTCGCCTTTCGTCTATGCCGGCCGCACGCAGTCGGTGAAGGTGTCGGGCTATTACGAAGTCCCCGACGATATCGCCGACGATCCGGAGGAATTCACCCTTTGGGCGGAGGCCGCCTATCGCATCGCGCTCGCGGCGAAAAAGCCGGTGAAGAAACGGAAAACGGGAAAGCGAGGGGTGTGAGGAATGGTGGGGATCTGTAAGGTGTCCCGTATTCTCGTGGAGAAGATCAGCCAGATCTCCTCTAAATGAGGATAGGAATGGTGCTCCTGTCACCCCATTCCGCGTGTCTTACGGCAACTCATAGCGGCAGAGGTCGTTGTCGTTGCAGTCGTTGTAGACAGCGCCGCCGGTGACGACCGGTGCGAAAGAGTCGTACGAGGCAAGCCCTTGATCGGACGAATTCCAGAGGACCGAACCGTTGCTCGCATCCAGGCCGCAGGTCGTGCCTCCATTTTCCCCGCCGCTGCAGGCCAGGAACAAAACGCTCTTGCCCGACTTGCCCACAATGGTGGAAGGGGCGTCGAAAGACGGCACGGTACTGACCTGCCATTTGAGCGATCCGTCCGCGTTGACAGCAAACTGATTGGGCTGGTCTGAATTGTTGTTGGTGCTGATCCCCTCATAGACCGTGCCGTCCGGACCAAGCACTGGCGCCCCAAGGGGATAGTACGACTGGTTAAGCTGACCGGTCAGGGCTGTGTCCCATATTTCCGCACCGGTCGACCCGTTCACAGCCGTGACGTCGATCGTATAGCCGCACTGGTAGCAATTGGCGGTCATGTAGGCCGCGTAAACCGTACCGCTTTGTGCGATCAGGCGTCCTGCGCCATCGCCCGCAAAACTCACTCCAAGCTGGTATTGCCAGACGAGCGCGCCTGTCGAAGCGTCCAGAGCGCAAATGCCAGTCACGTCGACCGTCTCGCCGCTGCTGCCGGCGCAGCCGAAATAGACCATGCCGCTATCGACGGCAGGCGCGCTGCTGCCCATGCCATTGCAGAGGCCGTTGGCACAGGGCCCGAAGGCCCAGCGCTGGACGCCGGTCTTCAGGTCGACGGCCACCATGTTGTAGGAATTGGCGCTGCCGTTCTGACCGCTTTGCCCCAGATACACGGTGTTGCCGTCGATCACCGGCGGTGTGAAGGGACCCCCATTTGGCAGCCCGTAGGTCCAGACCTCCTTGCCGGTCTTGGCATCGAAAGCGCAGATGCCGCTCGAGTTGGTGAAGCCGCAAGTGGCGACAAGGATGTGATCGCCGACCACCATGCCGTTCGGCCCGTCCAGCGTCCCCAGCGGAATCGACCAGAGGAGTTTTTTGCTCTTCAACTTCCAGGCGTAGATGTTCTGGTCATCAGAGCGGACATAGACGATGCCACCAGAGATCAAGGGCGTGAGAACCGCGCCTCCGGTCGCAAAGGTGCCCGTGTTGGCGAGCTTGACGACATTTTTCGCATTGATCTTGGTCTCGGAATTGTTGAACCCCGTGTGGCCCGGATTGTAGCCCAGCTGCGGCCATGTTCCGCCCTTCGCCATGGCTGCCGGAGTCCAGGCAAGAGCCAGCAGCATGGCGGCCAATCCGAACGCGCCTTTCAGTCGAGTGATCATCACGGTCGCCCCCTTCAACTTTGCCCGAATGTTCACCGGTGTCTGCCCGCGGTGCATTCGGTTCCCCGCCGCTCATTTGCCCAAAAGTAGCACGCCGGGTGCGCGCATGGCCAGTTCGAGTTAGGCGGCGTCGCAGGAGCGCGCGCTGGAGCTGGCGGATCGTTTGCACCCGATGGGAGCGGTTACGGTGACGCGCTTCTTCGGCGGCGCCGCGCTGCGCGAAGGCGGCGTGCTGTTCGCCTTCGTCATCAAGAGCACGCTCTATATGCGGGTCGACGATGCCGGCCGCGCCCGCTTCGCGGCCCTTGGCGCCTCGCCTTTCGTCTATGCCGGCCGCACGCAGTCGGTGAAGGTCTCGGGCTATTACGAAGTGCCCGACGATATCGCCGACGACATGGACGAATTCACCCTCTGGGCCGAGGCGGCGTATCGCATCGCGCTCGCGGCCAAGAAGCCTGTGAAGGGACGGCAGGCAAGGAGGCGAGACGTATGAGGGGAAGTTGCATGACAGCAACGGTATTCGCTGTCGATGCTCGGGGAACGCTGCCACTGCCACCTGATTTTTCGACTATTGTTGAATGCTCTCCGGTGCGAAGCCAGGGATGGAGATAAAGGCTGCAGCGGTAAAACAGTGTATAGTTCGGTGCTGGTCAGGAGCCGATTTTGATTATGTCATTTCAACGAGAGTGGAATTCAGCGATGCTGGCGTTTGTGCTACTCGCCGGCACTGGTGCAACAGCGAGTGCCTCGGTGAGCATTTCATCCAAGCCGACGAGGCACATGGTCTGCTCGTTGGGTATCTGCACGCCAACTGCGGCGCAGGCCAATCTGAACGTCGAACACCTTTCGAAGCTATTGGCTAGGTCAAACGTGCGCGTAGTTGCGGACAGTCGGGCGATCGACATGAAAGTCATAAACTCCGTCATGTGGACCAGCGACTCGCAACTGACGCTCGATTCCTATAGCTCCATCGTCATCGATGCGCCCGTGACGATCGTTGGCGAAGGCGGCTTGACGCTAACCACAAACGACGGGGGGACCGCCGGAGACTTCTCATTCTCAAAAAAAGGCCGGATTGAATTCCGGAACACGAGCAGCGCACTTGTTATCAATAGAAATAATTACACGCTTGCCAACAGCATCGCGATGCTGGCTGAGCTGATTTCAATGAATGACCTTGGATACTACGCGCTCGCCGGAAACTACGACGCCAAGCCAGACGGCATTTACACGTCTACACCGATACAACAGCTTAATGGTGTTTTCGAAGGTCTCGGAAACAGAATCTCAAACTTGAAGGTCAGGGATTCGGCCAGCGGCGAAGTTGGTCTGATTGGAACACTCTGGGGAGCCACAATTCGCGACGTCGAATTGGAGTCCGCGACGGTAACCGGCACGACAACCAGCGGATTCTCGCATGATGTCGGCACGCTTGTCGGATACAGCGACGAGGGCTCCATCATCAATACCTCCGCAACAGGCAAAACAACGGGTGGAGGTGGATACGTTTACGTCGGCGGATTGGTGGGTCATGACAGAGGGACAGTCACAAATTGCCGTGCAGGCGTTCTGGTCAAGATCGTCGGACAGAACGGCGGATTTGCGGGAGGGCTTGCAGGCACACTTGACAGTGGGACAGTGACATCGTTGTCGTCCGCAACAGGCGCGGTGAACGCCGGAAAATATGGCAGCGCGGGCGGGCTTGGCGGTTGGAATCTTGGAATCATCAGCCAGTCTTATGCGATGGGCAATGTATCTGGCAGGTCCGACCAGCAACTCGCGATAGGCGGTCTCGTTGCCCAGAATAGTGGTGGTTTACTCGAGAATTCTTACTCGACCGGAATTGTTTCAGCAGACCAAGAGATGACGGGAGGGATGGTCGGAGACAACTCGCCTTATTCTGGCACTAATGGAACAATTGCGGCGTCCTATTCGATCGGCCTTGTCCAAGGCGGTGCCACCGGCCTGACTGGGGGATTGATCGGAAATGATTTGTCGCCCCCCAATAGCATCAGTGATTCGTATTGGGACCTCGACACGAGCGGAATCAGCAATCCGAGTCAGGGAGCAGGGAGCCCTGCAAACGACCCGGGCATTACCGGGTTGACGGACGCGCAGCTCAGGTCCGGATTGCCGGCGGGCTTCGATCCGGGCATCTGGGGCCAAAGCCCGAGCATCAATAACGGCTATCCGTACCTACTCGCCAACCCGCCGCAATAGGAAATGATCTACGCTGAAACAAATTCGGTAGCAGCGGCAACGATTTCCTGTCCGTCCAGAAAAGCCTCGCTGCGAAATTCGGTGATGACAGCGGCAGCGTTCCCCTACGCCAAGACTTCGATGGCGAACGCTGCCGCCGCCACCATATTTCAATTCGCCTCCACGAATTTCACACGCGCTCACACCGGAACGTCCGTGTCGCACAGGCGTTGAATGGAGACGGAGAGCGAGGAAATGCGATGGGTTATTTGAAGCGCCTGGCGTTGGTTGCCGCGTCAGCGGCGGGCCTCGCCGCAATTTCGGTCGCGCTTGCCGCGCCGCTCCCCACCCGGCCCGCCACCCGGCCCGCCCCGATGCCCCCGTCAAACAACTGCGTCGGCGGCGCCGGGGTCAGCGTGCCTTGTGCCGCGCCGAGCTCTGCAGCCACCGGTCCCGCGAACAATGCCGCCAGCAATTGTGTCGGCGGCGTCGGGATGAACGTGCCCTGTGCGCCTGCCGGCAGCGCAAAGCCAGCGGCATCGCAGCATTGCATGGGCGGGGTGGACATGGATGTTCCCTGCGCGCCGCCGCAATAGCCGCCACGGAAACAAGGCAACACAGGTTTGATCGAACGGGTTTCGCTGAACTACGCTTGGCCCATCGCATTGTTGCGCAACAGGGTGGATGATGCACCGGCTGCTTCTGGGGCTCGCATTTCTCATGGCAATCCCGATCGACGCCAGAGCCGTGGAGATCTACGACCGCTTTCCGGACCAGATTCATGCGAGCGAGCGATACGTCATCTACTCGCATGGCCTCATCGTCGAAGGGGATAACCCCAGGCCCGTTTCGCCGAAATACGGGCAATACGATTTTCCGGGCATCAAGCAGGCCATCTTCGCCGGCGGCGGCTTCAACCTCATCGCGTATCAGCGCCCGAAGAACGCGGATTTTGCCGCTTATGTGGGGACGCTGGACTCCTGGGTCCGGCGCCTTGTCCATGCCGGCGTCGCCCCCGGCCGCATCACGCTGATCGGCTTTTCGCGCGGCGCCCAGTTGACCGCCACGGCCTCCGCCGGTCTTGCGTCCCTGGGCATCAATACGGCGCTGCTCGCGATCTGCGAAAAGGGAGATTTCGTTCGCGATCCTCCCGGTCCCCGCTTGATCCTGGGCGGCAATCTGCTGTCGATCTATGAGACGTCCGACACGCTGGGCTCCTGCGCGAAGCTTGCCGCCCGCAGCCATCTCGCGTCCTTCGAGGAAGTCGCCATATCCACGGGCAAGGGCCACGGCGCCTTCTTTCAACCATTGAGTGCCTGGCTGGAGCCGCTGAAAGCCTGGATCGCAAAAACGAATCGCTAAACGCGAAACGACGCTGCGAGGGACTTCACGTCGACGCTCTCATCCGGGCCCTCGCCTTGAGCCCGCGTCGATGCATTGCAAGATGCAGCTTCGGAAACTATCCTGCGATCCTCTGAAAAAGGCTGGGTATTGTGTTCGCCGACATTCTCTGCTCTCGGCGGGGTTCTGCTGCTGCGCGATTTGGACGATTTCATCATCGTTGGCGACAAGGCCGGCGATGAAATATCGAATCCTCGTTGTCGCGAATTCGCCGCCGCCGCTGCCAGGCGTGCCGGCGCTGGCGCCGAGTCTCCGCCCGATATCCATAGCGCGCGCCTTGCGGCGTGCGGGGCACGACGTATCCCTCAGCTTCCCGGCTTCACACGGGATTCGGCGCGATGTCGTGCAAAAAGCCGCACAGGAATACGATATCCCTATCGAACCCGTTCGCATGCACAAGCTCGGCGATTTCATCGCCGCCGGCGATTTCGAATTCGTCATCACCACAAACTACCACTCTTACACCTTCATCATCGATGACATAGAACAAAACCGCTTTCCCTCGACGGAATTCATCTATGATTTTTTTGCGCCGCGAGTTTTCGAAGAGGCCACGGACCCCGATGCGCACGCGGCGCGCATCGCCGAGTGGACCGCGCTCAAACAGCGTGCTCTCCGGGTTTCCACAGCGATTCTCGTAAACGGCCAAAAGAAGATTCCCTACATTCGGGCGTGGCTGCTCGCAAGCAAGGCGGCACTTGACAAGCCATTGATCGTCGCCAACTTCGCGATAGAGCCCAGCGCGCAGATATCCGCTAATCAGCTGCAAAACCGGGATTTCGCGCAACAACCACCAAGAGCCTTCATTGCCGGCAATCAACAACGCTGGACGGCCAGCCGGCTGTCGAACACACGCTTGCTGCAGGCGCTGGCAGAAAATCGCTGGGAACTTGTTGCTTGCGGCGAGCCCGATATTACCTCCATGTTTGCCAACCCCGCGCTGGCCGAGCGTTTTGCCTCGCTGAAGATCGAAAGTCACCCGAAGCTTCCGTTCGACTCTTTCTGCGAACGTCAGGCGTCCTGCGACGTCCTCATCGACTCGTTCACGCGTTCGCCCGAGCGTGAGCTCGCGTACGTGACGAGAACCGCGGTGGCGTTGTCGAGCGGCGTGCCGGCCATTCACCCGCGCTGGACAGAGACGGGCGAGATCATCGCAGCCTTCGGAGCCGGTTGGCTCTATGAGAGCGAAGAGGAAATTCCGACAATCATAGAATGGATAACCCGGCATCCGCACGACCTTCTGACCAAGAGGAAGGCCGTTGAAGAATTGCGCCAGCTGCAAATGAACGAAACCTCCTCGATGGCCGGGCTCTGTTCTTTCCTCGAAATGTCAAGGGATGCAGCGAAGGCGCCAGCGATCCGCAGGCAAACCAACCGCTCGCAAGACCCGCGGACGGCTTTCTTCCTGCACAACGTCTTCGATCCGGACTGGTTCGCAGTCCGGCACCGGCTGCCGTTCATTGATGCCGATGAGACGCCGGCGGACTATTACGAGCGCCACGCCTCCGCGCATCGTTCGGCACCCAATTTCCTGCTTGCTCACCTCCAGGAGCGGCTGGAGGTCGGCGATTTACGGCTGATGACCGTCGCAGAGCTGCTGTCCCTGATGGAGGGTTGGCTCGATATACCATGGCTTCGTTCGAAGTTATCGCTCGACGGAGAAGCATCGCCGGCAAGAGTCGTTGAAGAATATTTTCGGCAGGCAAAGGCGCCGGACTGCAGTCCCAATCGCTTTTTCTCAGAACGATTCTACCGCAACTATTATCCCGAATTCTCCGCATCCGTTAAATTGGGCGCGTTCGCCAATGCGTACGATCACTATCTTTCGATCGGCCAGGAAAAGG
>Ga0302324_100010777_pt1 | contig 18856 bp, 18 predicted proteins | sample Palsa_T0_1_FD_201949 | JGI IMG/M metagenome (GOLD analysis project Ga0302324, IMG submission 201949) | Peat permafrost microbial communities from Stordalen Mire near Abisko, Sweden - Palsa_T0_1 | ecosystem: Environmental > Terrestrial > Soil > Palsa > Peat permafrost | place: Sweden: Abisko...
CCACGCCAATAACGGCAGCGGCCAGTCCGACATAGGCCCCAATCTGTATCCCAAACCGCCCGACATGCGCTCCGCCGAAACGCAGAACCTCACCGACGGCGAAATCTATTACACCATTGCCAACGGCGTCCGTCTATCCGCCATGCCCGCCTCGGATCACACCGCCGAAGACAACTGGAAGCTGGTCCTTTTCCTTCGCCACCTCCCCAACCTCACGCCAGCCGAGGAAAAAGAAATGGAGAAACTGAACCCGTCGAAGGACTGAAGCGGAGAAACGGAAGCAGAGGACGCAGATGAGGCAAAGGAGGTTGAGGAGGTTGAGGACGTAGAGAACGCAGAAGAAGTTGGGTAGATAGCCAACTTATTTCACCCGGTCATACACGACGTGCGCCTCCACCGGTTTCCCCAGCGGACTTACGCCTTTCGAATATACGGACATCAGCCTGCCGTCGGGAGACACAATCGAGCGCGCCGTAAAAACGGCCTTGCCGTCTTTCAACCGGCTGATTTCCCGCTCATACGGCCCGAGGTGCTTGCCCAGAATCCCGTCGTACGCGGGAGACGTCTCGAACATCCTGCCCATTCCGCCGTCGTAGGGAATCTCGTAATGGACCACAGTCTTTTTACCTTCCGCCGTGATCGCCTCGACCTTCACCTGCATGTTGCGCCCCTTCACTGTGATGGCGGCAATCTGCTCCCGCGGAGGCAGTCCCGCCGCGTACTTCGATTTCGCGTGGTTCATCTTCCACGTCCCGACGAAGGGGTCCCGAGCCGCACCCGCCGCGGTCGCTAAACCGAGCAGGGCAAGCGCCAGCGCCGCCCATCGAGCGAGCCTCCTTCTCTCTCTGTCTTTGGTCGTCATCCCTGTTGTTATGACACCCGCCACCCGCAACTCCTCTAAGGACACGCCTTCGCCGCCTGCTCCGCCTCCAGATACTGCCGGTACAAGGCGGAAACGCTCTGGCTCGCCGCATGCAAATGAGTCGACGCGTCGCTACAAGCCTTAGCCAACTCCGGCCGCCCTCCGCCGCCATTCTTCTCCGCCGACAGCGTCACGCCGCCGCACAGCGCCGTGCTTCGAGCCGCGTCATCAAGCACCAGCACAATCTCAAACCCCAGCTCGCTGTTGAACGTCTGCGGCCTCGACTTGAAGCCCCTGGACGCGTAATCCCACGCACCCAAAAGCACCTTGTCCCGCGACGCCGCATCGGCGCCCGCCTTTCCCATCAGCGCTTCCTCCTGCCCGGCTGCCGCGCGATACTCGTCCATCGCAGCATCCGCCTGCAGCACCACCAGATTGATATCCGAATCAGACGGCAGCGCGAGCTTGCCCTGCGCATGCCCCATGCCTGCCCCGAAGCCAACCAAAAGCGCCATCACAACTGCCTTGTTGAGTAGACGCATCTCGACCCCTCGATTCGCCGAAATTCTCTCACGGAATTTCAATGCGTGCCATTGCCCAGACTGCCGGGTTAGTTGGAACAGGGATGCCTGCGGCACGCAAGGGACGCCACTGCACAACGGGATGGGACGAGTTTGTGCTCGTCAAACTTAGCGGACACACACGGTGGCCGAACAAAAAACGCGTGCGGTATAGCTGGAGAAATTAACGCCAGGCCGGCCGCGGCGTCTCATTACCGCACTGACTGGGGCGCACTTTGTGGCTAAAATTCAGGCTCCGGCAGCCTTGGCCTGATCGTCAAGGTTCGCAGGAAGCTCTATAGCTTTGCGGGCGTGGTAAATGAAACTCAAAGCTTCGGTAACCTTGGACTTCTCTGTAAAAGCATCGTGCAGCGAAGCCTTGAACTCAGTCAGCTTTTCTTCCACTTCCTGCAAATAGACAGAGCACATCATCAATCCGCCTTGCACTTTTACTGTTTCCACGGAATCGCTCCCTTCTTTGGTGACAACTTTCGTTGAAAGGTTAGTGAACAGGATCGGTGGACAGCCCTAGTCATAGTCCTATGCTTAGGCCCCGGCGCCTTCGGCTTTGCTTCTCTTACCCCGCGAGGGGTGCGGTATTGCGAAGGTTTCAATCTCACAAACGGAGACGCGTGTGAGAGCGCTGAATATGAAATATTGGCCGGGCTTTTCCCCTGCGATCTGTTGCAGGCGCTCGCGGGCGGCGCTGAGCCCTTCCACAGTCTCTACCCAGACAGCGTTCTTTTGTGTTCCCGAAAATATGTCAAAAACGTCCTTCACGAGACACCCCCGCATCTTTTTGTAAGGCTTCGGACGGGCTAACTATAAGCGGGGGGCCGAAATCAAATCTGTCCGGAAAGAGACACCCTATGGAAAACAATCACACAAACCGCAGGACTTGTTGTTCCTTGGTCAGACGACGGAGGCCGCCAGGCGCTTTGCCAAGCAACTGGCGATGAGCTTACAGGGAACGGAAAACCACTTTAAGCACAGGTGCCGAATCGGCACTTCATCGCACCGGGCAAACGATGGCAGAATGGGGGTTCGGATGGTGGGCGATCAAGGACTTGAACCTTGGGCCTCTCCCGTGTGAGGGGAGCGCTCTAACCACTGAGCTAATCGCCCGAACCCACTTTTTGTAACAGAAGGCCGCGCGAATTGCAAACGACGACTTCCACCGCCGCCAGCCGCATCAGCGAACTTCAGCGCTCCATCGCCCGCGTCGTGAAGGGCAAGGAAGAAGCCATCCAGATGGCGCTGATGACGCTGCTCGCGCGCGGCCACCTCCTCGTCGAGGACGTTCCGGGCGTCGGCAAGACCACCCTCGCCCACGCCATCGCCCGCTCGTTCCACTGCACGTTCCAGCGCATTCAATTCACTTCCGACATGCTGCCGAGCGACGTGATCGGCGTCAGCGTCTACAACCCCGTCGCCCAGGAATTCGAGTTCAAGCCCGGCCCTATCTTCGCCAACATCATCGTGGCCGACGAAATCAACCGAACCACCCCGAAGACGCAGTCCGCGCTGCTCGAAGCGATGAACGAGTCGCAGATCACCGTGGACAACCACACGCACCCGCTGCCTAAGCCGTTTCTCGTGCTGGCCACGCAGAATCCCATCGAGCACCACGGCACCTATCCCCTGCCCGAATCGCAGCTCGACCGCTTTCTGATGCGCATCCGCATGGGCTATCCCGCGCGCGCGAGCGAAAAAGAAATCATCCGCAACAACGCCGGAACCAGCGGCGCCGAGCAGGTAGCGGCCCTGATGGATGCAGCCGACGTGACCGCCATGCAGGAAACCGTTTCGCAGGTGCGGGTGGACGACAGCCTCCTCGATTACGCGCTCGACATCATCGAGCGCACGCGCCAGACCGAGCAGCTCAGCCTCGGCGTGAGCCCGCGAGGCGCCGTGATGCTCCACCGGGCCGCCCAAGCCCGCGCGTTTCTCGAAGGCCGCGATTATTGCCTTCCGGACGATTTCAAGCGGCTCATTGTTCCGGTGTTCGCGCACCGGGTGGTCGTCAGCTCGCGCTATGTCTCCACGCAGAAAAAATCCGAACAGGCCGAGTCCATCCTCCGCGAAATCGTCGACACCACCCGCGTTCCCCTCTGACCATGCGCGCGGCAGCACCGACGAACGGTAAATGAGCGCCCGAGCACATTCCTCACCGGCGCAGACACGCCCATCGCTGGTCTCCCTCTGGTGGCGCGGACTCGATCGCCCCGGCTGGCGGAGCTTCGCGATCGCCATGCTCGCGCTGTCGGTTGCGTTGTGCCTCGCTCTTTTCTCCGCGGCCATGGCGCAGGCAGGTCGCGTGTTCCTCGCCGCGGTCACAGCAGCGTTCTCGCTCGCGCTCGCGGGATGGGTGGGCGTCACGATCGTGCCGGGCCTCGCGCGGCGCTCCAGCTTGCGCTGGATCGCCTACCAAGTGGATTATCGCCTCACGCGCGACGGGATCATCTACCTCGGCGCCGTTTTCATTCTGATTCTTGCCGCCGTGAACACCGGCAACAACCTGCTGTTCATGATCCTCGGCTGCTGCCTGGCGGGAATTCTGATTTCGGGCGTGCTCTCGCGCGCGGTGCTCACCAAAGTGGAGCTCAAATTTGACCTGCCGGAGCGGATTTTTGCCGAGCAGCCTGTGCTAGCTGAAATCGAACTGCGGAACGAAAAGCAGCTGTGGCCCTCGTTCTCGTTGCGGGTCGTGGGCGAAAGCAAAAAAGGGCGCGCGCAAATCCTCAAGCGTCCAGTTTTTTTTCCGTATATTGCGCGGATGAGCGGCGTCCGGCAAAAGGTGGAGCTGCAATTTCCGCGCCGCGGCGCTTACCACCAGGACGCTTTCGGCATCCGCACGCGCTTCCCTTTCGGCTTCTTCGAGAAAACGCGGCAGGTGGAATCCCAAGTGGATATTGTCGTCTACCCGCGCGTGGAGCCTACCGAGCAGTTCTACGAAGTTCTGCCGCTGCTGAGCGGGGAAATCGCCAGCCACTTTCGCGGGCGCGGCCACGAGCTACATTCGCTTCGCCAGTATCAATCGAACGACAACGCCCGCTTCGTGGATTGGAAGGTGACCGCCCGCTCCGGCCGCCTGATGGTGCGCGAGTTTGCCCGTGAGGACGAGCGGCGCGTGATGCTGGTGCTCGATCCCTTTATCGGACCGCCGCGCGCGGACCTGGGTCCGCTGGCGGGCGCTGAACACGAAGAGCGGTTCGAGCGCGCGGTCTCCATGGCGGCGTGCATCGCGTGGCATTTCCACGAGATCGATTCCGTTTTACAGTTCCGCACGGACCGCTTCGCGACCCCCATGGCACCTGCCGGAGAGATCATCTACGACGCGTTGCGCGAGCTTGCTCTGCTGGAGCCACAAACTGCGGTCGCCGGGGGCGCGTTCCTCGACGAACTGGCGAGCGAACAGGAAATCTTCAAGATCATCCTGACGTGCCGCCCGCAGCACACCATTCCAACGGCGCTCTGGTCGTCCTCTTATTTCGTTTTTATCGACGCGCTGTGAACGACTCGCGCGACTAATTGCGCCAGGAAGAGGGCACCGTCATTCTGAGAGATGGTGAACGAAGAAGAGGGATTCATCGTTCCAAAGGCGGACGGTGGAGAACCGTTCTTCGCTGCGCTCAGAATGACGGCATAAAGGGGAGGCGTGGCGCGTCAGCGACGTTCGTTATGATCGTGCCGCCAGCGCCAGTACTGCTCGCGGTCCCCACGATTCAGGTGACCGTAATCGACGTGGCGATGCCCCGTCTCGACAATCCACGCATTGTAGTAAGGGCCTTCGGCGTCCGACCAGACATGGTAATCGTGGTAGTACGGATCGTAGGTTCTGTAACCCACCTGAGCGGAGCATCCCACCATACACGCAAACAACAGAGGCAATGCCAGAAGAATCGAAGCAAGATGAATGCGGCGAAGCATATGTAGTACCTCCTCTTGGGTTAGACGAAGGTATCGAAAAAGAGTCCCTGCAAAAAACAGGCTTAGGATCGCCGAACTGGAAAGGGTTGGACTCGGCTCCGCTCGCTACTGGCATATGGCTCGAGGAAGCAACGCGCAGCGTATCCAGCCATGGCTATCAGCACCAAGGAAACACCGCCGGCCTGGTACCCCATGCCAACGCTCCACAACCGTGTTGCGACATACCATGGGCCTCGGAACATTTTCATTCTCCTCGGCCTACGTTAACGCCCGCTTCCTGGGTCGGCTATCCACGATTTCCCTCATTTCCGGCAGAATGCTGAGGGAGCCTCAGAGTGTCAGCAAGTCACGATTCGCGGTTGTCTATCTGCACTGGGATGAATGCTTTATCGGCTGTCCCGAAGAACAGTGCGTCATTGACGACGTTTGCCGCGCGTTGACCGCTGTTTGCGCGTGGATACTCGTTAAACTAGGGACACAGGAGGCGTTTCGGCCCGGCCAAACATGCTGATCGCATTCGCAGACATAGCGGCCTGGATGGTTACCTCGCGCGATGAGGGAAGGATCGTCGTTTGGGCGATGATCGGCGCGGCGGCCGGCGTCTACCTCTTCTTTCGCGGCTTCCGCATGCTGCAATTCAAGCGGCTTGTCTTGAATACGCCTCTTTCCAAGGTACGCAGCGCTTCTATGGGGCTCGTCGAATTGAGCGGAATGGCCATCGGCCCGCAGACGATTCCGGCGGGGATCACGGGCGACCCTTGCTACTACTACCGCGCGACCGCCTGGGAGCTTCGCCAATCGGGAAACAGCCGCCAATGGAAGCAGGTGGCGAGCGAAAGCCTGTTCGTTCCGTTTTTCCTCCAGGACGACACGGGAAGAATGCTCGTGAACGCCCAGGGCGCCGACATGGACGTCCATCGCAATTTCAAGGACGAATTTGGCGGCTCATTTTTCAGCAGTACGGACATGCCCATGGGCGGCGTGCAGGATTTCATGCTGCGCTACGGCATCGCCGGACGCCATGTGCGGCTCGAGGAATACTGCATCAAACCCGAGTATCCGCTTTTCGTGCTGGGCACTCTCGGCGAAAGCCACGCGCGGGCGCGAATGCTGCCGGAGAGGCATGTGAGCGCTACGTCGTCTTCCATCAACCTGCGCTGGCGCTCGGGACCGATAGCAAATGGCGTCTGGCAAATGTTCGGCGGTACTCCCGGGATGCAAATCGAGTTGAACCACCCCGCGGTTCAGTTCCCTCTTCAGTCGCCTGTTCAGGCGCCTGGCCAATCAAGATCGGTTCGTCCGGCGATGTCGCCGATTTCCCAGCATTCGCAAGTTGCGGCGAGCGCCGGCCCTGTCGCGACAAGCTCGTGGTCGTCCGTTTCGATGGACGAAGTGCATCCTCCCCGCGCAGCTGCGCAAATTGCCGCGTCAACGTCCGTCGCGCAAATGGATCAGACAGCCGATGTTTCGCCCAGTGCGGCGGCGCAGAGCCTGCATGAAAGCGCGAGCACCCCGCTGCCGGATATGCCGCCGTTGGAGGCTCCGCCAACCGCGGGGTTCGACTTGAACGCTTCCGTGGCGATCGGCAAAGGCGACAACGGCGCGCCCTTTACAATTTCCTGCGAGAGCCAGCGCGAACTGGTGCGCGCACTGGGATGGAAATCGACAGCGTGCATTTGGGGCGGCCCGGCTCTCACCGTGACCTGCATCTATATTCTGGCACTCACACTGGGCTGGCTGTAGCCGTTCAGGAGCAGTTTAAGGAGACGGAACATGATCGCTTTGCTCGTGCTGCTGTTCGTGATCGCCGGCGCGATCGCCTATCTGCTGATGCTCTACAACGGGCTGATCGCCGTGAAGAACAACGTCGACAAGGCATGGGCGAATATCGACGTGCTGCTGAAGCAGCGCCATGACGAACTTCCCAACCTCATGGAAGTCTGCAAAGGCTACATGAAGTATGAAGGCGACACGTTCGAGCGCGTCACCAGGGCGCGGTCGATGTATTCGCAGGCGCAGACGGTTGACCAAAAAGTGGAGGCCAGCGCCACGATGACCTCCGCCATGGGACGCCTGCTGGCCACGGCGGAAAATTATCCCGAGCTGAAAGCGAACAACAACTTCATGCAGTTGCAGAACCGCATCTCCGAACTCGAGAGCCAGATCGCCGACCGGCGCGAGTTCTACAACGACTCCGTGAACGTCTTCAATACGCGCATTCAGGAAATGCCCGACGCGCTGCTCGCCGGCCCCATGAACCTGCACCCGCGCCAGATGTTCCAGGTGGCCGAAGAAGATAAAGCCCCGGTGAAAATCTCCTTCAGCGAGGTATCGCACTAGCCGCCGGATTCTTCGCGACGGCCAGGAACGACAAGCTCACAAACGCGAGCCGCGTCCGTCGCGCACGGGTCCGTACAATGCGACAAAACCACGCGGCTGATGGTATCGTAGAGTGGTAAAAGGGCTGGCAGGTGGGAGCGGCAGCCGGACGTTCGGGCTGGACGAACCGTTAGTCACACGCTTTTCGTTGTCCCTCCGAAGAATATCTCGCCGAAAAAGCTGTGACGGATATTGGCCGCGCCCGCCACGCTTGCGTCCCGAGCAGGTTTCTGTAGAATTGAACGGCTGTAGATGTCGCTTCTTTTAATTGTGGGCCGCTAGCTCAATGGTAGAGCAGCTGACTCTTAATCAGCGGGTTGGAGGTTCGAGTCCTCCGCGGCTCACCACTTAACTGGTTCTGATTAAGCAATTGCAGTAGATTTCGGCGGGGCCTTCAATGCACGCCGTTTTGCATTCTGCCCAATTTTGTGCCTACCTGATTTAGCCAGATTGAAAAAGGCACGCAGGATCCGCCATTGCTGTGCGCCCGCAAGTACCTTTTGAACAAATTTTCCTCTCCCGTGATTGACGCAGCTGCAACTTCAGCTGGAAACTATACAGCCAAGGAGCTTCAACCAATGAAAAATGGAAGAAAGTGGTTCAAAGTTGCCGAGCCTCCCGGAATCCGATGCGGTGCCGGAAGCCTCACGAAACATTCAACACAAGAAACAGCAAATGCGGACAGGGATGGCAGGATAAAGCAGGGGCGGGAGTGCTGGGTGTTTTGTGTTGATGATCGGGGAACTATAATTCCGATCCGGTAATATGATCCGCCACGGAGAGGAAAGCGAAGTGCCTTTCAGCCCAAGCGATTGTGAATCGTGGATGCGATCTAAAGCACCCACCAATCGGCGCCGGGAAGGTTTGGAAATCGAATCTGTAGGTAGGTGGGTGGGTGCTGAAGTGCAAGAATTCAGATTGTGCAAAAGAATTTCTTTACAAGGAAATTGACCCGTTACATCCAAGGCAGATTGTCAATTCTGGTGAGCCTGCCAAACCTCCGATCCCAGCGCAAGGCGAAAACAAGTTCTGCCCCCACTGTAGGGCGGCGGTACAGTACCGGCGTGCCGACCTTAAATTTGACACTGATTTAAGAGCCTGATGGATAAAACAAAAGCGCGGCGAGTTCTCGCCGCGCTTTGAAAATCTCTCAATTCCAGGCTGCTATCTCGGAGGCGGACCGCCCATGCCCATCGCCATCGGGTTGAACGGCACTGGGGTGCCGGTGATTTTATCCTTGGCGTCGCTCACCACCTTCGTGAGGACCATCGTGGAATCCTTGCCTTCGTGCTTGATCAGACCGTATGGCGAAACCTGCTCGCTGATCCACGAATCGCCTGAGCCATCCTTCATGCGGTAATGATGGGCCATGAAGGTGCCCGCGGGCGTGGTCACCGACTCGGTGCCCATATCCTGGGCCTCGCTGCGGATATCGACGGGTTGCCGGTTCTGCTGCGCCATGTGCGTCATCTGCATGGGCATTTCCATGGGCGGGCGTCCCGCCATTTGCATGATCATTCTGGTGACGGACGAGTTCGCGCCGTCCGGCACGGTGAGCATCTTCATCACCATCTCGCCCATCTGCGGGTTGGACATCGTGGACTCGAACCAGTAGCCGTCCTTGCCATCGACCGATTCCTTGCCGACGACATCGATCTCCATCACCATTTTGTCGCCCTTGCCATTCGACTGAATTTCATACTGCGCCCCGGAACCAACCACCGGGTTGAACAAGCCGCGCGGCTGCGGGCCGTGCCCCATCATGCCGCCCATCTGGGCGCTTGCCGCAGCGGCCAGACCGAGCGCGACGATACAAGCTGCCGTCAAAAGCTGGAGTTTTTTCATGGGTCCCTCGTGAGCAACTTCGTGAATGTAATTCCCGAAACGAACGAATCCTACTTCCCCGCTCGCCTGGCTGCCGCCACCGGCGCCACAGCTGCTTTCCCGGAAGCCATGCTTCCATGGGACCTGCCGGTAATGCGCTCGATGCGATACACGGGATCGGCTCCCGATTCAAAGTGCGTACGCATGAGCAGCTCGCCCACCAGCCCCACAGCAAGCACTTGAATGCCAAACAAACAGAGCATCAGCGCGAGCACCATCAGCGGGCCATGCTCGGCGAATAAGTCGATATGCCAGAAAACTTTTTCAAAAAAAAGCGCGAGGAGGACCAACGAGCCGCCAAAGAGGCCCAGGAGCCCTGGGGGTCCGAAAAAGTGCAGAGGGCGCGTCATGTAGCGCATCAGGAATCGAATGGTGATGATGTCGAAAAAAACGCGCAGCGTCCGCGAAATTCCGTAGTGCGATTTCCCTTCGGGCCGCACGATATTCTTGATCGGGACTTCCACCACCTTGGCGCCATTCCATGCGGCCAGCGCCGGAATGAAACGGTGCATCTCGCCGTAAAGGTGGATGTCTTTGATGGTGTCGCGCCGGTACACCTTGAACGTGGTGCCGAAATCGTGGATGTCGACGCCTGAAAGCTTCGACATCATCCAGTTGGCAACGCGCGAGGGCAGGCGCCGCAGAAGGAAATTGTCCACACGGCGCTGGCGCCAGCCGCTCACAATCTCGCAATCCTGCGACTCAAAGGCTTCGAGCATCACGGGGATGTCCGCGGGATCGTGCTGCAGGTCGCCATCCATGGAGATGATCACATCGCCGGTGGCGTAGTCGAAACCGGCCGCGAGGGCTGTGGTTTGCCCGTAATTGCGCTTCAACCGAAGAACGGTGACCCGCGAGTCCAGCTCAGCAATTTCGGCGAGGTGCTGCGGGGTAGCGTCCTTGCTTTGGTCATCGACGTAGATGAACTCCACAGGTTCGTAGCGGCCGGTCATCACTTCGCTCAACTGGCGATGCAATTCCAGCACGCTCTCCTGCTCATCGTGGAAAGGCACCACGACCGAGTACTTGGGGGGCGCTATATCGATTTCCCGCATTGCGCTAGTTTAACCCGCAAAAGCTTATTAACCGAATGCCTTCTTTTTCGACCGTGCGCTTCACAGCAGCGTCGAGCAGGCCGTCCAACTCCAGCTGGCGCTGGGCCTGAAGCCGCGATCCTGTGCGTGCCAGATCTTCGTCGCAAACGCCGGGATGCACCATGATTTCGGTGCTGCCCTCGGGCAGCTGCTCGATCACCCGACGCAGCGCTTCGGGCCCCAGTTGGCCTGTCCTCGCCAGTCCCAAAAAGTGATCGGGCGATCGCAAACCGTGGCGCGCCGCACTTTCGTGGAAATTCCGGCCGACTACGCGAACGACACCCGCCGGCGCCAGCCGCGTGGAAAGCCCCACGCCATTCCACGAATCGCGCAGACTCTCGATCGGATTGCGCACGCGCCTGATGCCATAATCCGGCACGATCCTGGCGATGATTTCCATCACGATCGGATGCACGTGCGTGTGCTTATGCGTATCCACGTGGCTTGGCTGAATTCCAGCGCCGCGGATTTTCTCGATCTGCGCCCGGAGCTCCCGCTCGATGTCGGCGGGCCTTATAGTTCCCGCACTCACTCTCGCCGCGAAACCCGAGAGCGACACAGGCAATCGCCCGTCAGAATCCGCGAGCGAAGAAATCTCTTGCGGCGGCGCGACCGCTTTGCCGCCTACCAAAACCAGATGGCACCCTACACCAAGCCCGGGATTCGCCAAGGCTAGCGCCACAGCGTGTTCAAACGCCGGCGCGGTGGCCATGAGAGTTGCGCTTGTAAGAATCCCTTCCCGGTGTGCGCGAATAATTCCCTGATTTACGCCGCGTGTCAAGCCAAAGTCGTCTGCATTCACAATTAGCTGTTTCATTTTGAATGGAAGTCTTAGAGCAGAGAAAAATGATAGCACGGCTGGGGCACAGCGGAGCCGTCCGAGAGAAGCTTCCACGGGAAAGTTCAACAGAAAAATTTAATATTTTGATTCGTTTGGGAGCAGCGTCGGCGTTCGACGCGACAGCAATTCACGCGCCAGACGGCGCGGAAACGCGCCCGCTTTTATGAATAGTCGATGAAAGTTTTCAACAGTTGTGTTGAAAACCGTGTGGAAATGGCTCGTCGACAAACAAAAAAGGCCCATTCATACGAGGGTTCATCCTGTTTGCACAAATCCTGGTGCAAGTTTTTCGCGGCGAAAATATTTTTGTTTCGAGGGATTCTTCTACAAACGTAACATTCGCGGAAGGCAACTTTTGCAGAATTTTTGGCGGCAATTTCGGAGCAAAATAAAATAACCGTCAGTACCAGCGGTGAGGCGGGTCGAGTTTGATCTCGACGGAGTCTTCTTCTTTGCCCTCGAGATCGTACCACTTGCCGTACGTGTGCCAGCCTGGAGCAATCACCTGAATTAAAATTCTTCCTTGGGGAACCGCGGGTACTCGCACCGAACCGTCGCCATTCGTTTTCAGATCCAGCTCGGCAAGCTTGTCCTTACGAAGCAGGTTGCCGGGAATATCGTAGCGAACGTACACGCTCGCATTGGCCACCGGCTTGCCGCTATCTCCCTTTACTTCAATTCTGAGCTTTACCGTTTGTTGCCCGAGCGGTTTTTTGCTTGGTGAATCGGGCTGGTCTGAGGGAGTCTGCGCGGAATCATTCGGTTCCTGTCCGCCCGCAGAGGCGGCACCGAGCAATCCGATCGCTAAAAACGCGCCACATATCGTCAAGAAAGCCGTTCGATCGATTCGCCTGGAAGGTCCCACGGTAGATAACTTTTACTCTACTCTCTGGCCGCTCCGCAAGTGAGGAATCTTCTCGCGAGCGGGCCGCACCTTCTGAAGCGCCGCCCGCCGCATTCTTGTTTTAAAACCGGTAGAATCGTTTCGAGGCTTTGCTCAACTACAAGGAGGCAGCTTCATGGGGTTTTCAACCGACGCGATTCACGTGGGACAGGAACCGGATCCGCTGACCGGTTCGGTGGTAGCGCCAATCTACCAGACTTCGACCTACGTGATGGAAAGCCTCGATAAGGGCAAGGGCTACGACTACGCGCGCACCACGCATCCCAACCGGAAAGCCCTGGAACGCACCGTTGCGAAACTGGAGGGCGGCAAGGCTGCCTACGTATTCACCTCCGGCATGGCCGCCATCGACGCGGTGTTCCGTTTGCTACGGCCCGGCGATCACACCGTGCTTCCCAAGGCAATTTACGGCGGCACGTTCCGTCTCGCTTCCAAGCTGCTGGTGGAATTCGGGCTGGAGTTCAGCTACGTGGATACGTCAAACGTCAACGAAGTGGAACGGGCCATCCAGCTCTCGACGAAAATGATTTATGTCGAGACGCCCTCCAATCCCACGATGATCGTCACCGACCTCGCCGCGGTGGCCGCTCTCGCGCGCAGCCGGAACCTGACGTTCGCGGTGGACAACACGTTCCTGAGCCCCTACTTTCAGCAGCCGATCGCCCTGGGCGCGCACATCGTCATTCACTCCATGACGAAGTATCTCAACGGCCACAGCGACTGCATCGGCGGGGCGGTGGTGCTCGCGCGCCCGGAGGACGCGGAGAAAATTTATTTCCTGCAGCGCTCGGCCGGCGCGGGACTCGCGCCGATGGATTGTTTCCTGGTCTCCCGCGGAATCAAGACGCTGGCGGTGCGGATGGACCGCCACAATTCCAATGGAATGGCGATCGCGAAATTTCTTGAGGCGCATCCCAAAGTGAAGCGCGTTCTGTACCCTGGACTTTCTTCCCATCCGCAGCACGAAATCGCCAGGCGGCAGCAGCGCGGCTTCGGCGCTATGATCACCTTCGACCTGGGTTCACTCGACGCCGCGCGCACCCTGCTCAATCACGTACATCTCTGCTCGCTCGCGGAAAGCCTGGGCGGCGTGGAAACCCTGATCTCGCATCCGGCTACCATGACGCACTCTTCCATGCCGCCCGAAGTGCGCAAGGAAAACGGCATCACCGACGGGATGGTGCGCGTCTCGGTGGGGATCGAAGATGTCGAGGACCTCATCGGCGACCTCGACCAAGCGCTGGCCCGCGTGTAGCAAGGCCGGTGCGGCACCTGGCATGAAGATCGCCTGATCAGGCGATCTTCATGCGGCAGATCACGCCGACGTCGTCGCAATACCACATAGTGTCCTGCCAGATGCTCATGCCATGCGGCAGCGGGTCCGTCTCGGCGAGCTGGATTTTCTCGACGACTTCGCCCGTGTCAGTGTCGTGCTTGAAGAAGGCGTTCAGGTTGGAATCGGTACACCACAGGTATTTGCCTTCCCAGCCGATTCCGTGCGGCCGGTTGCCTACCGAATCGAATCGCTTTTGGACGACCCAGGTCTGAGGATCGAGGCAGAAGATCGTGCGGGCGGGAGGCACGGCCATCCAGAGCTTGCCGTCACGCCATTCCTGGCCGTGCGCGCCGGTTCCGGTGGCCTTGGCTCCCATGATGCGTCCTTGCACGAATCCGCCGACGGTCTCTCCGGGGGCCAGCGTTCGCCGCTGCTCAGGCGCTTTCGCGAGGGGACTGCGGCGGCCGGGGACGTCTCCAACCATCTGGTAGATCACTCCTGCCCCGGGCGTAAACATCTTCTCGATGGTCTTGCCGGTGGTGGCGTCGCAATGGACGATCTCGCGACTGTAGGTGGATCCGATCCAGAGCGTCCCGTCGTGGTAGGTGAGGCCGCTCGACTTGTCGGTCTCGGTGGGGAATGAGCGGATTATTTTGCCGTCCGTGTAACTCACCAGGGAGGCGCTGTTAGCCTCATCCTGATGGATGATCCACAGTCCCTCGCTCGTGGCCTGCAGGCCGTTCGGCTTGGGTATCGGCGACGGAAACGCGATCTCCACCTTGCCGACCGAACGGGTTTTGACATTGGGGACGGACGCGGCGACGGACGGGGCCGCCCGCAAAGCGGGATCGAGGGCCGCAACGACCGGGGCCGCGGCGCCAAGAGCCAGAAAATTCCTGCGTCCTATCATTGAATCCTCCTTAACGAAGCTGTTTCTCTCCGAAATGAAGCAAACATGACCCGGGCCGGTAATTTCTTTTGCTACTTGCTTGCCGACTGTTTCCCGCCACTCTTTGCAGCCAGATAAAAATAGCCCACCTTGTTGTTCGGATTGGTGCCGTACCACATGCGGCCTTCTGCGTCGCGGAAGAATTCTCGTCCGCAGGTTTCGTAATGCGGAAACGGATATTCGATCACTTTGCCGGTCTTCGTATCGAGGCGGCCCAGATTGTCCTGATGGTGGGAGTTGTACCAGAGATATCCCTCGGTATCGAAACCCAATGCATACGGAGTGGGATCGGGACCTGGGAGCGCGAACTCCTTCATGGCCTGAGTGACGGGATCGAAGCGCGCAATATTTCCGCCATGCATTTCGCCGGCGTAAATCATGCCGTCCGGGCCGATTTCAAGCCGGCGGGGCGAAGCGAGCGGCGTAGGTAGTGACCACTGCGTGACCTTCATGGTCTTGCCGTCCACTTTCCCGATCTTGTTGGGGCCAGGACTCGTGAACCATACATCGCCGTTCTTATCCGGCTTCACGTCGTAAGAGTTTCGCACTTCGTCGAAATGCTTAAATTCCTTCGTTTTTGGGTCGAATTTCGAGAGGGGATATCCGCTCGACCACGCGTTTCCGCTCGGGTCGAGGCGAACCGTGTGTTTCGTTCCACCCGCGGCAACGCCCTCTTTACCCGGAAGATACGGGTCCTGATATTCCGTAATTTCGTGCGTCACCGGGTCCCAGCGGCCGAGCTTGTTGGCTCCCTGCTCGGTGAGCCACACAGAGCCATCCGCGGCAGGCACGGCGGAATGAACTCCCGCGGTGCCGATGTTCGGAACCGGGAAATCGGCCATTTCTCCCGTTTTCGGGTCGAGTCGCGTGATTTTATTGGCCACGCCGAAGTTCGGGATCCACACATAGCCGTTCTTATCGGGAGCGGCGCTGAAAGGCATTCGGCTGGGCCCCGGCATGTCGTACTCCACGTAGACGATATTCAGGCTGTCCGCACCGAACGATCGCAGTGTGGCTTTGTAACCGGGCATGTCCACGGGCGATTTCGGCAGCACCGAGTCCGGGCCGAACAACATCGTGAGATAAGACGCAATGTCCTCGGCATCCTGATCGGTCACATTCGCCAGATTGAAGTGCATGGCCGTCCGCATGTATTCGACGCGATCCCGCCAGCCGTCCGCATCCCTCGTGACCGACGCCATGCGGCTCTGAAATTGATGGCAGCTTTCGCAATCCTGAACGATCAGGTCCTTCCCTTTCGCCGGAGGCCAGAGCTGCTCAGCCTGATAGAAATGAGTCTCGTTCCAATGGACTACGCCGGGCTGCAGAGCAAAATCGAAGGAGGTGTTCTGATCCGCGGTGAGGTTCACGCCCGTGCGAGGATCGGAGCGGTAACCCGTGGCGTCGATCTGCACCCGGTATTCCCCGGGCGGCAATTTTTCGAGACGATAGCGGCCCTGCGTATCGGAGAGGACGATCACCGTCATCCTCATCTTCATGTTCCGGGCTTCGACAAAAGCGCCTTGGAACGGCGCGCCGTCCGGGCCTTTCACGATTCCCGTCACCGTGGCGCCCTGGCAGGCCGAGCCAAGCAGAATTACGAAAGCGATCCTCGAAAAAAGCTTGTGTCTCGACATGGGCCTCCCTTTCGAAGCCGCGATCTTACTTCTTTGCAACCTCACCGCTTTTCCCGGCGAGGTAAAAGTACCCGACCTTGTTGTTGGGCGACGAGCCGTACCACATTCGCCCTTCCGAATCGCGGAAGAACTCCCGCGCGCAATTTTCAAAATGCGGAAAGGGATACTCGATCACTTTGCCCGTTTTCGTGTCGAACCGGCCGAGGTTATCCATGTGATGCGAGTCATACCACAGATAGCCATCCGCATCGAAGCCCAGCGCATAAGGGCTCGGATCGGGCCCCGGCAACTTGAATTCCTCGAACGTTTGCGTTGCGGGATCAAACCGGAGCATCTTCCCGGCCTTGAACTCGCCCGAATAAATCATTCCATCCGGCCCGACTTCGACGCGGCGCGGATAAGAATCAGCCGTAGGCGAAGGCCACTGCGTCACCTTCATCGTCTTGCCGTCCACCTTTCCAATGGTATTTCGGGAGGGATTGGTGAACCAAACGTCGCCATTCTTGTCCGGTTTCACATCGTAGGTGGCCGCCACTTCCGAAAAACGCGTGAATTTTCCGGTCTCCGGATCGAACTTGGTCAACGGGATCCCGCTCGACCACACGTTCCCGCTGGGATCGAGCCGTAGCGTGTGCTTCTGCCCGCCCGGCAGCAGGCCCTCCTTGCCGGGAACATACTGATCCTGATATTCGGTGACTTTCTGCGTGTTGGGATCCCATCTGCCGACTCTGTTCGAGCCCTGCTCGGCCAGCCAGACAGAGCCATCGGCGGCGGGAATGGTGGAGTGGATTCCAGCAGTGCCGATAAATGGCACGGTGAAGTCCTTCATCTCGCCGGTCTTGGGATCGAGGCGGGTGATCATATTCGCCCGGCCGGAATTGGGAATCCACAGGTAGCCATCTTTGTCCGGGGTAGCGCTGAACGGCATGCGGCTCGGGCCAGGCATGTCGTATTCCACGTACACGATGTTCATCGCATCACTGCTGAAGGTTCGCAGCGTTTCCTTGTAACCGGGCATGTCCGCGGGCGATTTGGGCAGCACGGAATCCAGGCCGAACAACTTGGCGAGATAGGCCGCAAGATCGTCGGCATTCTCGTCCGTGATATTCGAGAGGGCGTAATGCTCGGCCGTACGCATATATTCGACGCGGTCTCGCCAGCCCTCCTGATCGCGCGTCACGGACGCCATGCGGCTCTGAAATTCATGGCAGATCGTGCAATTTCCTAGCAGCAGATCCTTCCCTTTCGCAGGCGGCCAAAGCTTCTGCTCCTGGTAGAGATGGGTTTCATTCCAGCGGACCGGGCCGGGCTGCAGTGCGAAATCAAACGAGGCACTCTGGTCCGCGGCGAGACTTACGCCCGCGCGGGGATCGGCGCGATAGCCGGTGGCAACGATTTGCACGCGGTAATCGCCGGCCGGCAATTTCTCGAGGCGATAGCGACCCTGGGCGTCCGACAGAACGATCACCGTCATCCGCATCTTCGTGTTGCGGGCTTCCACGAAAGCGCCCTGAGATGGCACGCCATCCGGGCCTTTGACGGTTCCAGTGACTGTCGCTCCCTGGCAAGCGGAAGCAAGCAAAATACCCAGGCCTACGAGCCGAAAAAACGCGTCTTTGGGACGCATCCACTCCCTCCCCGTTCGACTATCCTACCGCTCCACGCCGCGCTGGAGCAGAGCAAATCCGCGATTACCTTTTTGGAACTCCGGCATCCACGACAAACAGGCATCGGTTAACGGCGGCATAGTAGCACAGCGGATGGCTGGGGAGGACTTCGAAGGAATGATCGGTAGGTAGCTGTGGATACGCCGTGAGAATCGCCAAGACATCCAATCACATGTCAGGCGATTTCAGGCAGATGGTAAATCCCTATCTGCCCGCACTTGCTTTCTGGTCCGCCTGCCCTTTGGCCTTGCTCAGCTCCTGATAGACCGCCGTGACGAACATGTCGGTGGTCCAAGGACCGCTGGTCGAGCCATAAAGGCCGTCGTAGTCGAGCGTGGGCTGGGCGGCCTTCACCTGATCGAGCGTCATTCCCTTCTTGATCAGGGCTTGTATGCGACCGCGAACGATGGTCGCCATGTCGCGGTAGTTCACCACGTCGTTTCTGTCGCAGATGCGGCCGTGCCCGGGAATCACGTAGGTGCCGCCTTCTTCGTTTTCTTCGGGCTCGAGGAGCTCGATGATCTGGTTCAGAGCGTCAATGGTTCCGGTGATACTGCCACCCTCATCCGCCTTGATCACCGGGTAGCTCGTCATGGTGAAAAGATCTCCGGTGCTCACGACGTCGGATTTGCGGAAGAGAACATACGTGTCGCCGTCGGTGTGAGCGTTAGGCGGGTGATACATGAACACGCCCTCGCCGTTGTAAAGCCTCCAGTACCTCGTCTCGTAGGTATCCGAGGGCCAAAGGGACGAGTCCACCAGTTTTTCCTTGTCGGCCGGCTCGCTCATCCTGTTCAGCACGTTGATATGCGCAATGATTGAAGCGCCGGGCGGCAGGTTCAGTCCGCCCTTGGAGCCGCTATCGAGAGGGTT
>Ga0302324_100010779_pt1 | contig 18855 bp, 21 predicted proteins | sample Palsa_T0_1_FD_201949 | JGI IMG/M metagenome (GOLD analysis project Ga0302324, IMG submission 201949) | Peat permafrost microbial communities from Stordalen Mire near Abisko, Sweden - Palsa_T0_1 | ecosystem: Environmental > Terrestrial > Soil > Palsa > Peat permafrost | place: Sweden: Abisko...
TGTGCACGCAGCCCATATGTACCAGTCGACGAGTTCGAGCGCACCCTCTATCACCCAATGAACCTGCGAACCCTGCACCTTTTCCACCACGATCTGTTGTGCGGCAAACAACAGCCCCACAATCGTCCACGCACACAGGATCAAGATCCATTTCGTCCGTCCCCTATCTGGCGTGATCTGCAGCAATGGGTGTCGACCCTCCGGCACAGATTATAGCTACTAGTTCGCAGGAGGCATCCATGTTGACAGAGCCATCGAGGACGCCAGGTGCTCTTTGACGGCCAACCCCGACCGCTTGTCTCACTCCGGGCACCGCATGTCACTTTTCCTGCAAACACTGGTTCTTCGCGGCATATTGTCCAGTGAGCAGGGCCATCGTCAGGGAGTTAAAACGTCGCGTTGAGACCTGCATTCGGCGTTACGAGCAGTACGAGTTGTTGAGATTGACGTAAAGGAGTTTCACATGAAGAAGATTCTGACTAAGTACGGAGCGCTTGCGCTGGCGGTCGCTCTGATGGTGCCGGTGGGGCAGGCGCAGCCGGCAGGATTGCAGGCCGCCTTCGGAAAAGATGCCGGAACGCTTTCCGACAAGTTCACTGGGCTCGCGCACGTTATGGTGGGCAAGTACGACTGGAAGCCGGGCCAAGGGGTTCGCTCCGTCGGCGACGTGTTCAACTTCATCGTTGAGGAGAACGGCATGCTCGCCGGCGTGCTCGCGGGCACCCCGAATACGGGGGCACAGCCCGCGCCCATCACCGATCCGGGGAAATTGCAGGAAGCTCTGAAAGCTTCTTACGCCAATCTGCAAAAAGCGACTACGGGACTTTCCGACAAGGACCTGCAAACACGGGTGAAACTGTTCGGAGAAGACATGACGAAGCAAGACGCGCTGATGCTGATTCTAGAAGATCAACACGAGCATCTGGGGCAGTCGATCGCGTACGCGCGCAGCAATGGCGTGGTTCCGCCCTGGTCTAAGTAGGAGCGCCGGGCGCGGCTATCATCGCGCGCTTTTTCGAATTCGAAGCAGAGGACCTGCCATGAGATTCCTGCGCCGCTTTTTCATTCGCCTCTCGAACTTCGCGACCGGAAGGCGCGCCGATCAGCGCCTCCAGGATGAACTCGCCGAACATCTCGCGTTCCAGACAGACGAGAATCTGCGCGCCGGAATGTCGCCCGCAGAGGCGCGGCGTCAGGCTGCGCTCAAACTCGGCGCAGCCGCAGCAATACGGGAAAACCACCACGCCGAGCAAAGCCTCCCCTTCTTCGAAAATCTCTCGCAGGACTTGCGGTACGCGGTTCGCATGTTGGTGAGATCCCCCGGGTTCTCTTTAATTATGATCGCCACGATGGCGCAGCCGGAGCGACACGAGCTTTCCGTGATCCAAACCAAAATCAAAATGTGAAAGGAAAATGCCAGATGAACAAAAAGAAAGCGGTCGTGGCCTTCATTGCGCTCCTTACCTGGGCCTTGGCTGGTCAAGCATTGGCGCAGGGCCAGGAGCTCGAATTAAAATCCAATGCCGATGACCTCGCGAAAATTCGCGGCGTGTTGGAGGAGTTCCGTCAGGAAATTATTCACAAGGACGCGTACGCCCTAACGAAGCTCGTGCTGAACCCCGATGTGCTCTTTCATCACATCAACAACCAGGAAGAAGTTGATAGCGTCCGCAAATATAACGCTCAGTTCGATGGGATTGGCCCGAGCCAGCTAGATGGATTTGCGAAATTCCTCTCTACGTCCAAGGACAAACTCGAAGAGAAATTTCGCAATATCGAGATTCGCCAGGACGGTGATCTAGGGCTGGCGACATTTAATTACGATTTTGTCATCAACGACAAGGTTCACCATTCAGGCCTCGAAGTCTGGCAGTTGTGCAAGATTGATGGGCAGTGGAAGATCTTGTCCGTTACCTGGACGATCTATATTCACAGCTGAAAGCCAACAGCGCTCCAGAGAACAAGGCGAGCTTATGCCTGGTGATTGCGGTGGACGGCTGAAGAAGGAAAAGCGGATGGTGATTTCTGCGCCGTCCGCCTGAGGGAAGGAGAATTGCGTACCTCTGATCTGTCGCCTTTTCCGACCAAGTTCAGAGTTGGTTTTCGGCCCTCCAGAAAGTTCGGCCCAAAAATTGACCGCATTGAGCTGGTAGAGACCGGCTTACGGCTGTTCGATCACGAACGGCGTCCAGTCGCCGGGTGCAGGGAGCAGCTTCACAAAGCCTTCGGGTGATCTCTGCGTCGGCGCTCTCAGACAATTATTTGTCATCGTCTGTACCGCGCGCCATCCACACCTTGCCCGAAAGGCCTCATCCTATTTGTCACGGCTTTTCTAAAAGCTGGGCACAGGAACGTAATCAAGGACGACAGGTGTGAAGTCGTGGAGGTGTAGTCCGGGATCGTACCTCGCGAATGAGAGCGAAGTTGCAGGAGGGCGCATGAGAACCCTAATCGTGGGCATTGGAGCACTGGGCGGACTGATTGCTGCCCGACTGCGGGCGGCCGAATCGCCCGTTTGGCTGGCGACCCGGAACGCAGAATCGGCAGCGAGGCTGAAGGCATCCGGTCTGCGGGTGACTGGTGTGGGAGGCGCAGTGTCGGTCGAGACCGTGGAGGTCGCCCCCTTGGACGAATATCTTACGGGCAGCAGGTTTGATCTGATCGTTCTGGCTACCAAGGCTCACGACGCCCTCGAGGTGGCGTCCAAGTTGTCTGGGCTGCTCGAACCAGGTGGCACCCTGCTGCCGATCCAGAACGGCGGTGTGCCCCAGATGCTCGGGGACCGGCTCGGGGAATGCGTGCTGGGAGGTCTGTCCAATCTGGGCGCGACCATGACTGAACCGGGTATTTACGAGCAGCGCAACGCGGGTCATCTACTGATCGGTGAACTTGCTGGTGGCGAAAGCGAGCGGGCGGAGCGAGTTCGTCAATGGCTTGGCCGGGCGGTGGATCTAAGGGTCACGCCAAATCTTCGCGGGGCTGTCTGGTCGAAGCTCCTGCTGAACTGCTCGGTTACCACCCTCGGGGCAGTCGCGGGAGGGACGATGCGCGAGTACATCACCTCGTCAGAGGGTCGCGAGGTCTTCGAGCAAGCCTATGACGAGGCCCTGTCGGTGGCCCTGGCAAGCGGCGCACGACCGGAACGGATGATCGTCGAGCCGATTCCGCCAGCCCGGTCTGGGCGCAGCGCCCCGAGCGAAGAGTACGATGCCTGGCTTGATCAGATACTCAAAGGCTACGGTGATGTCAGACCCTCAATGTTGCAGGATATCGAGCGCGGGCGCATTACCGAGATCGACTTCATCAACGGATACGTCGTAAGCATCGCTCCGCAATTCAGCGTTCCCACTCCCCTAAACGCCGCGATCGTGGAGACGGTCCATGCGATCACGCGTGGGCAGTTGGCTCCGGACCCGTCGCTGCTGGAACTAATCCTGCAAGCCAGCCAATAAGCAATCGGGGAGACTGTGAACTTGCCGAACGCTTTTCAGGAATGTGAGTTCCGACTAAGAAGCCAAACACTCAAAGAGTCGATCAACCTATCCACGACGTACTCCGTGTGGCCGCTGGTCGAGGCAAAGACAATATGGAGGGACCGACGCCGGATGAGATCCGGAACATCCCTGATGGCATTGGCGGTCTTGTCCGTGAGTTGCGGTCTGGGTGATCGACTTTCGTCATCGCGTCGTCGCTGCTAACAGAGCAATTGGTATACCAGTTCCCCGTGGTCTTCCCGCCCGTTGTAGCCCATGAGAAGCATCGGATTCCGATCGTTGTCATGCGCTCAGATACCAGGGCACATTAGTGACGACGATATGCCCATTGCCCTTGATGTAGAGCTCGATCTTCTGCAGCGTCGCGCGCTGGTTGTGCAGAAAGTCGTAGAACCACCGCCGCTCCACTAGCTCCGGAAGTACCACCGAGATCAGCCGATCTGGGTGGATACGCTCAAGGTTAAGGATGTACTCGACAATCGAACTGGTGACGAAACGATAAGGCGAGGGCAAAACCACCAATTGCGGAGGAGTGAGGCCCGCTTCTGCAGCGGGATGCGCAATGAACTCGCTCCATGCGATGCGTTTTGTAACTAGCCCCAGAGCGCAGGAGTTGGATCTTCCGTCGAATCCATCTTGCGCACTTTGGCGACGGCCCGCTCCGAGCTACGGGTTTTCAGGCTGTGGCGGACATATTGGCGCCGACCATCCCTTCAACCCAGGTTGGGCAGGTGCAGCGCTTGTAATATCGGTCTGTGCTTTTGCAAAGGGAGGGATTGTGACGGCGATAGACGGTAAGCATGCCGCTATCATCGTACAATTTGCAACATCATTTTGTACATTATTGATAATTCACAACTTAGGTATGGTGGAGGCGGCGGGAGTCGAGCTATCCGGCGTGTTGATAACCCGTAAGTTACTGATTCCAGGAATGGCGACTACGGCTAAAAAGGCCCCATTGCCCGATCCATTGTACGTTCATTGTGCGAAATTGTTCTGCACTGGAATTCCGCAGACTTCACACAGTGGCCATCGATATCCGCTCATCTTACACAGTTCTCCTACGGGAGGATTTCAAGACCGATCCGTCCGTGAAGGCGATAGACCGTGAAATCGCTGCGGTCTACTGTGAAGATCCTCCTGATGCCTTCTCGCTCAGCCACTCTGACAAGTGCAGCGTCCGCGAGATCCATCGGGCGGTCGGCATACTTGATCATGAGCTCTCGTATGCGGTGTATGTCTACTAGGTCGAGGGTGAGGAGTCGCACCGCTCCTCGCGCCAACATCTCCCAAAGAGCTTCCTGGGCTTTTGGAAGATCCCCTAGTAAATAGACGGCTTCGACGAGAGGAGGCCACACGGTGACCAAGGGTTCTCGCAAGCTCTTCAAGCAATCGACGCACTTTTCGTGGTACTGGTCGTCAGCATCGACCAGCGCGACCAGTGGTCCAGCGTCGATGAGGATCACTTGCTATTCCGCCGCTTCTTGAGGGTTTCGGAGAATCGGCGGCCCATCTGGGTGGAGCGACCGGGCATCCCGCCATGGACCACCCCGATCAAATCCGCGATCGCCTCAAAGGGCTCGGCGATCGGCTCTTGCTGCTCCGCCCACGCTGCGATCGCGAGACGTATCACCTCGGAGACGGAGACTTGTCTGCGGCGAGCGATGCGCTCGATCTGCTTTCTAGTCTTCGCGTCAAGTCTCAAAGTTAGAGGAGAAGCCATATTGCTAATACCCGTGAGTCTACCGTATTACGGTGTGTAATACAAGGGAATTGTGGATCGCAATATTGATGACAGATTAAATGACGTGGAAGACCCAAGCATCTGTCGGGCACCGTCAGGCTCCGCATCAAAGAAGAAGACCACCCGAAACACAGACCGCTGCGTGTCTCTCAGTTGCTGTGGCGCGCCGGGCGCGTTCCCATCGCTGTTTAGATATGCCGGGGACCAATCAAAGCTTTCCTGGACGCTGAGGTGCAAGGGAAAGGCTCGCGTGCGATTCGGTGGATCGTTTGCCAAGAGTTTCCAAGGCTGAGATCCATGCCTTCGGAGTTGTTCCAACTGTCCGGCGGAACATTTCGACAAAGGCACTCGACTGGGAATAGCCGACAGCTTGAATTCCTTTGCTCCCTTCGAAAGACTGAGCCGTCGGAGTCACTTCCGGAGGGACAGTTTGGGCAGAAGAGGTAATGATATTTCTTCGTCTTGAAAGATGTGGCTTACCTCAGACCCAATCTGCGGCGGCAAAGACACGCTTCTCGGAATTATTGTGAACGCAGGAATGGGCGACGGCAGCCAATCCGTCGCGTGGTCCAGTTAATTTCGGGACACATCGCGCAGGTATCCGTCATAGTGACAGTGGATTGTGACTAGCGTACAGAATTCAGAGTTTAAGCACGGCCGAAATGGAAGAGGAGTCGGCCAGCGGTCGCAGACGAAACCCACATTTCTTGAAAACCCTTTGGACAGTAAAATTTTCTCGCAACATTTCCGCGGAGACGCTACTTAGTTTCTCGTCGCGCGCGATCTGGACAGTGCGGCGCAGCAATTCGATTCCCAGCCCTTGTTTCTGGCACTGATCTGACACCAGGATGGCAATTTCGGCCTCATTCTTCGGGTGTAATTTGATCAGTCTGCCGACCGCCAGGATCCGATGCTGGCCGGTGGCCTTGTCATTGTGGTCCACCACCAGAGCCATCACGCGATCATAGTCCACGAAACAAATGCGAACCAGACGCTCGTGCGCCACACGTGAGCTTAGACTCAGCGAGGAAAAGTACCGCATATAGACACTACGGTCAGAAAGCGTCTCATGGAATTTGCCCATCAGCGGTTCGTCTTCGGGGCGGATCGGCCGGAGCGTGACCTCCGTGCCGTCCTTCATGGTGAATTGTGTAACGTACTGCGACGGATAGGGACGGATGGCCGGCTTTGGGAGTTGATCTGGACGCAAGCTCGGGTCGTGTAGAAGAACCCGCGCATCTAGAGCCAACAGACCTTCCGGGGAGGCGAGCAGAGGATTAAGGTCAATTTCTGAGATCCAAGGTTGATCCACCACCAGTTGGCTGAAACGTACCAAGAGGTTTTCCAGAGCAACCAAATCAACCGGCAGACGTCCGCGAAGGCCCTTGAGGGCCTTGAAAATGTTGGTTTGCTCCATCAATCTCTGGGCAAGGGTGCTGTTGAGCGGCGGAAGAGCCACCGCATGGTCTCGATAGACCTCGACGAATTGGCCACCCGACCCAAACAGGATCACCGGCCCAAACTGCGGATCAATGCTACTCCCGAGGATCAATTCGTAGCCTTCGATCCGCTCCATGGGTTGGACGCTAACGCCCAGGAACTGGTCAGGACCGGCTTTGTTTGTGACGGAAGACTTTATCCCGCAAAAAGCGGATCGTACCGACTGCTCATCTTGCAAATTCAACTTGACGCCACCGACATCGGTCTTGTGCGTGATCGTCTCGGAGAAAACCTTCAGCACGACGGGATAGCCAATCTCCGATGCATGTTTCACGGCTTCGTCTTCGCTCTCGGCGCCTCGGGTTTCGACGGTAGGAATTCCGTAATACGACAGGATTTGCTTCGATTCGAGTTCTGTGAGGAGCACCCGTCCTCGGCGCCGGGCCTTATCGATGACCTCTGCGGCGCGGCTCCGAGAGCCGCCCTCGGGCGCCAGAAATTCCACCAGCGTTGGAGTTTCATAGAGCCCCCGCAGGCTATGGTTGTACCGCCACATGTAGGTGAATGCTCGGGCGGCAGTGTCGGGAAAGGAAAAGGTCGGAATGCCCGCAGTATTGAGAACTTTCTCTCCTGAGCTGACGCTCACCCCGCCCATCCAACTTGCGAGCAGAGGCTTTCCAGAGGCTTGGGCATAGGGTTGGAGACGCTCAGCGACTGCGAATGGGTCGGTCATTCCTTGCGGCGCCAGGATCACGAGCAGACCGTCGCTGTTGGGATCTTTCGATGCGATTTCGAGTGCTTTCGCATAACGCTCGGAATCGGCGTCGCCCAGAATATCAATCGGATTGTTGTGGCTCCAATGCCGTGGCAGAAATTGATCCAAACTCCGCAAGCTTTCCTCGGAGAGCGTAGCCAGCTGACCGCCATTGGCAACAAGTGCATCGGTCGCGAGAACCGCGGGGCCGCCGGCATTGGTTACAATCGTGAGCCGTGGTCCTCTGGGTAGAGGCTGCTTGCTCAGCGTTTCCGCCATATAGAAGAGGTCTGCAATGTTGTGCACTCGCAGCACGCCGCAGCGTCGAAATGCCGCATCTAGAACTTCGTCGCTTCCTGTGAGGGCGCCCGTGTGCGATGCCGCGGCCCGAGAAGCGGGCTCGGAGCGGCCAGCCTTGATCACGATAATGGGTTTGCTGAGGGATACTTCCCGGGCGGCGGAAAGAAACGAGCGTGCATCCCCCACCGACTCCATGTAAACCAGGATGCTATGTGTGTGCGGATCATCGCCAAAATAATCGATCAAGTCGCCCCAACCCACATCCAACATTGAGCCGGTCGAGACGATCGCGCTGAATCCCACCTCTTCGCGTTGACTCCAGTCCAGGATAGCTGTCAGCAACGCACCGCTCTGGCTGAGGAACGCAACGTTGCCAGCCTTTGGCGTGTCTTTGGCGAATGTGGCATTCAGGCCAATTGCCGGATTCATGATGCCGAGACAGTTGGGACCGATCAGTCGCATTGTGCCGCGGCGCAATTGTTGTTGGATCTGTTGCTCCAGCGCCGCGCCTTCCGGACCTCGCTCTCGAAATCCCGCTGAGATCACGACGGCCGCCTTTACTCCTGCATCGACGCACTCGCCAATGACATGCGCAACCGTAAGTGCCGGCGTGACCACTACGGCCAGGTCCACCTGCTCGGGAACGTGGCTAATGCTTTTGTAAGTCTTAAGTCCGAGGACCTCCGAATGGCTGGGATTGACGGCATATACTTTCGAGCGAAAACGGCTTTCAATCAGATTCGAAAGCACCGTTCTACCCACCGTACCGGGCCGCTCGGTCGCGCCGATCACTGCCACGGAGTCAGGGACGAACAATTCGTCCAAACCAGACTTTGCTCCAGCCTTCGCCGATTTCTGCGGCGCGATCTGTGTTTGTTCACCCAGAGTCTCTTGCATATTCCTCACAGAACCTCTTCACCAAGGACATCAGCAGACATGTAGCGAGATCCTCCGACCGTTGTGAATGCTTGCTGATTTCGATCCGAACGATGAGCTTCTCTGCCGTCTAAGGCACGCGACAACCGGCACCGGGCATTCGCTTGCAAGGGACTGATCGCTCGACTTGCTCTTCATTAGGAATCATCAGAGTGGGACGGATGACAAACTCGATGAAGCAACCGTCGTTCGTGTTACTGACGGCTCGTGCCACTGCTCGGCCGGAGACTGCTCGGCCGGAGCACCGCTTCGTGTGGTTCCGGGCTCCCTCCCGGCAGTCCCGATCAGTACAGGGATCGAGATCAGCGCCCTATTTCTGCTGAATTGACTCCAGGTACTTGGTAATGGCGTCCAACCTTACTTCCCCCCAGTCTTGATCCGATTCGACCTCATGGAAGATTGGTCCCCAAATTGGCATCTCTCGATCGCCGTGGGCGAGGGGGCCAGGTTGTTTTCCTTCGATGATTTCCTTTACATGCTCGTGCGGGAACTTTCCGCCATTTCTTTGCGAGATGAGGGTCAGGTCTGAAACGGCATGTTTTAAGGCACCTGATGCCGGTCCATGCCCTCGTCCGTCAGCTCCGTGACACGCGGCGCAGTAGTAGCGAAAAATCTTCTGTCCCTCAACGGGGTTACGCGACGGCGAGGTCGTCTTATCTTGGTCCTGCTTCTGAGTTGCCGCCAGGAGAACAGCTGATAAACAAAATAGGCAAAGAAGTAGCACTGACCATCGTTTTCGCCCGAGCATACGCACCTCCGTTGTGATCCATAGAGCCCATCGTCCGAGCATATACCGGACTGACCTTACGAAAGTGAGCACTCTTGCTCAGAAGAACGAGAGGTCCGTTGTTAAGCTCAAGCTCCTAAGGAATTAAAGAAGTCAAAGAGGAGATATCCATGCCCCCCAAGATGCACGCTACGGTTGTTCAGCAATTCGGGAAACCATTGGAGCTCCTGGAATGGGACATTCCATCTCCCGGCGCGGGCCAAATCTTGGTGAAAACCGAGGCCTGCGGAGTATGCCACACCGACCTCCATGCGGCCCACGGCGACTGGCCGGTGAAACCCACGCTCCCGTTTATTCCTGGTCACGAGGCCATCGGTCTGGTCACTGCCGTTGGATCGGGCGTGAAAATGGTGAAGGAGGGCGACCGGGTCGGGGTGCCTTGGCTCTACTCGGCGTGTGGTCACTGCGAATACTGCTTGACTGGCTGGGAAACGGTTTGCGCTCAGGCGCAGTTCGGCGGCTACACCAGGAACGGCGGCTTTGCTGAATACCTCGTCGCCGACCCGGATTATGTGGCACATATTCCTACCGGCCTCACGGCTGCGGATGCCGCGCCGTTGATTTGCGCTGGAATCACGACGTACAAGGGGATCAAGGAGACCGAGGCGCGGCCCGGCGAATGGATCGCTATTTCCGGCGCCGGCGGACTCGGTCACCTCGCCATTCAATATGCTAAGGCCATGGGACTACTCGTCTGCGCAATCGACATCGACGACGGCAAGCTCGCCCATGCCACGCGCCTTGGTGCCGATTTCGTGATCAATGCCAAGACTGGAGATCCGGCAGCCGCGGTCAAGAAGGCGACCGGCGGCGGAGCTCATGGCGTTCTGATTACCGCGCCTTCGCTCATCGCATTCAAGCAGGGCGTTGGCATGACCCGGAAGCGGGGCATTTGCGTCTTGGTCGGACTGCCGCCTGGCGAATTCCCAGTTCCGCTCTTCGATGTGGTGGCGAGTTGTATCACCATCCGCGGTTCCTTCGTCGGTACCCGCCAGGATATGACGGAAGCCCTAGCCTTCGCTGTCGAAGGCAAGGTCAAAGCCGATATTGAGCTGCAGCCCCTATCTTCGATTAACCAGATCTTTGCCAGGCTTGAGCACGGCGACGTGCCATCACGCGTCGTCCTCGACTTCGCCCCAGTGAACACAAGAAACCAGCGCTCGGACCTAGCCCAGCATTTCGCCACCGCAGGTGCCGGTTCCAAGCCAGGGTTAGTTCAAGCAACAGCGAGCAATCCCACGCCGCCTTCGCTGCACACAGGGGCAGCAATCGTTTAGTTCCGTAAAGGTGTGCGCTATCGCACGGCAAGGCGGTCGTTAGAAGAACACAATACAAAGAACCAAGACAAAAAACGCGCGCGGGTCGAGGGGGCTTTGTATCGAACCACTTCGGATGTTTCACAATTCGGTACGGATACACGAACACAAGCAGCTGCATACGAAAGCAAGGAGAGATAGCATGCCAGCACAACAACAAACAACCAGAAGCATCATCGACACTCACCGACACATTTTCGGTCCGAAACTGCGTCAGAAATTCGTTGAGAATATAGGCTTTGATGACTCAAAGCCATTGCCGCAGGCCAATGCTGGCGAAATGTTTTTCTATCGCGAGTCGGTTGACGTTGATTATTCGATGGAGATTCAGCGACAGAGTGGGGTTACGCTGTGCGTGAACAGCTATGGCGGCGAAATCGATACGTTCGCGCAGAACATCATTAAAGCAAGCACCATCGACACGCTCAAATTTCTGCACGACGAGTCCTTCGAGCTTCGAGATAGGTTCCCGAAAGACATTGCCTGCATGGCCAACGCTCATGCTCTGGAAGAGAATACTCGCGATGTCATCGATCCGCTGATCTCCAAGAAAGAAGCTTGCTGCATCAGTATTTCGAGCAGCTACGGAGCCGGTCCAGATCAGATCTTTCTCGACTCACCCAAAGCCGAATGGCTATGGGAGTACGCGCAGGACAAGGATGTTCTCGTTCATATTCATCCGCCCCTGGTAGCGATCGGCGCTGCTTCAATGCAGCAGTACAGGCTTAACGAAGCTTTAGGCCGGCCATTTGATACGGCGCTGTCGGCGGCTCGCATGATCTATAGCGGCGTTTTCGATAAATACCCAAAGCTCAAGGTTCTTTTCGTTCACATGGGCGGAGCCCTCGCTCCCGTGATTTGCCGACTCGATTGGAACTGGGACTTGAACTACAAAGGCATCCAAAACCCACCGATCGAAAAGGTCGATAAGAACCTTCGTAAGCCTTCGGAATATTTCAAGTCAAATATCTATGTGGACACCATGGGTCCAAGCGCGATCTGCCTCAAGGCGATGATCGAAATGTGCGGCATCGACCGCGTACTGTTTGGAACCGATTTCGGGCCAGTTCCAATGAGCCCAAAGCTGCACATCGATCTTGTGGACGACACGATCACCGATGCTGTAGATCGCGACAAGATTTTCTCAACCAATACACTTGCTGTGCTCCGTTTGGCTGAAGATGCACCTCGCCTCGTGCCCCGAGCTGCTTAGTCTTTAATGTGCGACTCCTAAAGAATTATGTGGAGTTTTGCCAGGGTCAAGGCGGTAAACAGCTTGAGCGCATTCGCCGTCATAGCGCACGCCTTGTCCAGAGTGATCGCTTCTGACCATACAGCGATCGGAATTCCGCGTAACGTTAGGATGCGCCCGATCCACCATGTCGCATCGTCGGGATGTTTGATCGCAAATTGGAGAAAGTGGAATGGCTACTCAACTATGCCAGAAATGCAAACAAGCCCATCCCGGTCACGTCTGCGATTACGACGAGAAAGGTGAATGCGCCGAGACGATCGACACCAATGAGGTTGCTCCGCCCTCGATCGAACCATCGCAGGAACAGGTCGGCACACACGTTCCGAAAAGTAACCCCGAGGCCGGAACTTCCCTGCCCATTGACCGTGCTTAGGTGGTTTTGAGTGTAAACGCTGCTAACAATAACAGCGGAGTGAATAACGCGGCTTCCGGCACCAGATCATATTCGACTGGTTGGACGACGTCTTCAAATAGCGCGGGGACGCCTTCATATCGTGCCGGGCATCCGGGCAAAGAACGTGCCCGTTTCCCCTCAGAGTGCTCCTCTTCTGGCTACCTCATCCGTTTGTTATTTACTTTGGGATCAGATTTCGGAGCGTTCATGAACCTTCGTAAAAGCAAAATCAATCTTTTATCCGAAATCTGCGCTGACTTAGTTCGCTTTTTTTTTGTTCAAGATTGAGCAATATTGAACCGAGGCAGCATTGCGAATCGCGTATTTTGTGTTTTTTCGCCAGCTGATCGCAACCGCTGGCATTGGTCGTGGCTCTTGCATGGGTTCACACAAGAATCGCACCGAATCCAGGGAGCGTACGAACGCGAATGAGCGAGGTCTTCCAGTGCGGACCGCCGGCGCAGGCATCTGGGATGCCACACTCCATGACCCTCGCCTTGGCGTGGGGTGGCGAAACAAATCCCAAGATCCTCACCGACCTGGGATTGAAGTAGGCTGACATGTTAAAGGACCTAACATTAAACCCTCTTGTAGCTTCCGCTAGAGTTCTCGATAGTCTCGGGACAATCGACGAATGACTGCTGCAGTGTGACATCAGTCGTTGCGCCTTCGTACAGTTCTGTTCCTCTCTGATTATCGCTGCGCCATTTTGCTTGGCTATCACTGATAAGAAAACTGCGGAAGATGTTGCCGCTGGGCTGGGAAAAGTGAATCGTCCGCCGGTGATCTGGCTGGCCTTTCAAGACTGTACCGGCTGTACTGAGACACTTCTCCGCACTTCGCATCCAGACCAGGGCGATCAGATAAATGAACGTCATCTCGCTCGAATATCACGAAACGCTGATGGCAGGCTCGGGCCTCGAGGCGCAAGGAGCTCTTGCGGATGCCGTGAAGAAATATTCCGGCAAGTATATCTGCGTAGTTGAAGGCGCAATGCCCACTCGGGATAAGGGCGTTTACATGAAGCTGGCCGGACAGCCTGCAATGGAGGTGCTCGCCGATTTAGGCGGAAAGGCTGCCGCAATTGTCGCCATCGGATCGTGTGCGGCTTGGGATGCATTCCGTCGGCCGATCCCGATCCAACAGGCGCGCGGTCGGCGTTGCAGATCTGCTACCCAATCAGACGATTGTCGATCTGCCGGCTGTCCGCCGAATCCTTACACGCTGCTGGTCGGTAGTAGCCACAACAGCGATTCGAGCCGGGCGGTTCCCTGGGGCTTTTTTCAGCGGCTTCAGGTGATGCTGAAGACGGCACCATAGGGGCGGGCTTTGTCGAGGCGGAGTCCGGGTTCGCCGGAATCGTCTTTTTGGCTTCTCCGCCTCAATAGTTGACAGTTAGCTAACTGACGAAGTATATTGACACAGATTCGGTCGGCTGTAAAGCTCTGATTGCCACCGCCGACATTGTCAGAGACGCGATTTGTCGCCAATTACCGTTTCGTGAAGCGGACCTCGCTCGGTTCGATTCGACTTAGGGGTAATGTTCTGTGAAACTCTTGAGGGCTCGATCATGGCATCGGCTTGAATTATGGAGAACCCTTCACCTCGTTTTTCTCCTCGCCCGCTGTCTTCCCAGCCGACTAGCGTAATACTGCTGAACCTCACCATCGCAATATTGGGCCTCGCCTTCCTGGCCTGCCTACTGTTCGGCTTCGTCACCTTCATCAACGCCCATAATGCCTTCAAACGCGTGCAGGGACAGCCCTATCATGCCACCACCTTTCAGGTGACTCGTCCCTATTATCAGAAAAGTGCTGGCATGCATGGGCCCGACGTGGCGGTTTATGCGAGTGGGATGGTAGAGGGCAAGAAAGAATGGATGAATTTGCTTCCCTACGTCAAACGTGTTCCGCGTGATCAGGCCGAACTCAATGATTCGGTACCGCCGGGCACAGTGATTCCGGTTTACCTGTTTCCCAACCTGAACGGGCAATCCCGAATCCAGGTGATCGACGTTCTCCCGCCGGGCGAAGCAAGCAGAAGAACGGAGACGTGGGTGCTGCGGCGCGCGCCCGTGGCTCTCGCCGTCCTGGGTGCTCTGATCCTTCTCTCGGTGCGAATCCGCGGCGTGTGCGCCTCGCCCGCAACCAGGCAATGAGCGCCAGCGCGTGACCAAGGATCGGGAGATAACGTATAGACGCGAGGTGCCTTATGCAACGCAGATCATTCCTGAAGGGCGCGGGAGTTGTTACCGTGGCGGTTGTCGGCGGCGGAGTCTGGCGCGCCTACGATCAGGGCGTTTTCAGTGTCGGCGGAGGACCGGCTTACGAACCTTGGAAAGACTGGCTCAAGGATTCGGACGATGGAGCGCTGGCGCTGGTGCGTGCTGCGATTTTGGCCGCCAGTCCGCATAACACCCAGCCTTGGCTCTTCAAGGTGACGAATTCGTCAATTGAGTTGTATATCGACACAAACAGGAACGTCGGGGCACTCGATCCTTATCTGCGAGAAGAGCACATCGGAATGGGCTGCGCTCTGGAGAATCTCATGCTGGCGGCGGCTGCCAATGGCTACCAAGCCATCGTGACGCTATCTCCAGGAAAGCTTGGGCCGATTCCTGCCGAGGCCAAACCCCAACTTCTGGCGCGCGTAGATCTGGCCACGGGCAATCGCGAGAAAGGCGAGCTCTATGATGCAATCCCGCGGCGGCACACTAATCGCAGTGCGTACATCTCTCAGAAACCGATCCCGCCCCAATTCGTCGACGCTCTGAGCCGCTTAACAAGCGACGAGCCTGACGTCAAGATGTTTCTTTTCACTGCGGATGCAGATCGAAAGAAGATCGTGGAAATAAGCTCTGCTGCAAACTCCGAAATCTATTCCGACCCCGACGTAACACGGGGTAGCGAGCGATGGATTCGAATCAACTGGAGGTCGATCCAGAAATTTCGCGATGGCCTCACGCCTGATGCGTTCGGGCAGCCCCCCATCGCGACGGCGGTGATCAAGATGATGCCTTCGAGAATGCTGCAGTGGGCTGCGTCGCGAGGGCCGAAGAATGGATATTCTGATCTGATGCTCAGTGCGCCCCTGATTGGTATCATTGCCGTGCACGACCGTTATGACCGGGAACATTGTCTACACGCAGGAAGAATCTGGCAGCGGGGCCACTTGCTGGCCACGGCTCGTGGCGTGGCAGGACGGCCTTGCAATGAGGCAGCGGAAATGATCGACCATGAGAAGGCGCTCGGAAAGCCGCCACTGCGCGCTGGCCTGCTTGGCAAAGTCCTCGGCGATGCCGCTTGGCAGCCGACCTTCGTTTTCTATATGGGCTATCCGACATTGGCCGCTGGCGCCAGTCCGCGGCGCCCGATTAAAGATGTAGTTCTTTGACGCCGGTTGCATTGCGGCGCTCACTGTTTCACCGTCTCTTCAACGGCAGAATGCCCGTTCCCGCGCCCAGCGCCGCCAGCGTCCCCACACTAGCGATCCGCTACAGGCCGATGTCAACAGCAAGGCAACAGCAAAAACTGCTATGCCCCGCCGGGCCACGACCGCTGGCCAGGATAGAACGTGCGCGGCGAGCTGAGAATAAGGCTGGAATTGACGCGTATGCTCGGATCGACGACCACCAGGCCGCCATACACAAACAAGGTGGGCATCCAGACACGGGCACCCGGCATAAGTGTAATCCGGCCACCATAGACATCCGCCCGCTCTACGGTGCCGCCGCTCTCGACGGTCAGGTCACCCCACAATGTTGGCCGCCTGTCGCACGTAACCCCGTACCGTGATCGAGCAGAGCACACACGCAGCGTATCCGGGATGTTCGCCCTGAGCGACGACCAGGCTCTGGCAGTAGCGATTTCCCGGCCGATCCGATAAGGAGGATCTGCTCGCTGTTGGTCCTCTTACTTATGTTCTTGGCCCCCATTCCTTATTGGGTTGCTTTTGTCATTGGTTTTGCCGCTGTTACCGAGCGGATCGGCTCGCGGTTCGGCCTCGCGAACCCCCTCGGAGCGCGATTAAGTGGCGCGGGAGTTCTCATAGCTCTGATGCTCATCCCAATCGTAGGACTTTTTGTCATGGTTCCTGTGATCTTCTGTCCCCGCGCTATTTGTTACTGGGCGAAGAACCCCAAAACGAAGGATCGGAAGCAACCCATTCCGACGCGGGCATGCTGAAATGCGGACGCACGGCAAAGATTTTGGCGCCTGGACCCGCGGAAGAAAGCTTGCCGTTCGCCTCCGCTCGTGTCTGGGCCGGTGTCACGATGAATCGCATGCCTTCCTCAGTTTCGAACACGGTTCCGTCACTCTGCGGGTTGCCCTTGGTCACAACGATCACCAGGAATCGGCCCCGCCCCATGCTCCACGGAAGGCCGTGGCTCAATTCAGGGTGGTAGTTTGAGAAACTATCTTTGCCTGGCTCCGACTGGAACGGAGCTCTTTGCTGGGTGAATTGATTCATCAACGCGAATAATCCTTTCTTGTTGTATTCCTCCTTTACGCGGTTCTGTTCCTCGATCGACGTGAATCCGTTGAGGTACCACACCTCCTTTGATCCGGTCAGAGACTCGATACCCAGGTAAGGATGAGGGCACTTAAGATCAATGCACATGCGCGCCCCTTTGGTTTCGATTCGGTCCAGATCGGCCTGAGTACCCGGTTTCCAAAACTCGCGGTAGATATAGAGAATTCGAGGCGGCTCCGCCTGTACAAGTCCGCTGGACGGGTCACCGAACGAGTTCTTTGCAAGCGTTCCGCGAAGCCAAAGTCCTCCATCCAGCACCCCGCCTTCGGCGATTCTCTCGCCGAGCACAGGATCAGTATTGGGTTGCGGGACTGGCTGAGGGCTACCATCCAATAACAGCACCCAGCTCAGCAACAGGGCGAGCCCAGCGTCTCGGGTATCGTGCGGCATCACGCTCGACAGCACAAATGCCGTGAGCAACGTTGGAAGCAGCGCACCCACCTGCATCATTGGCTTACCTCCCTTAGCTGTGATATGGCGCGTCGCCCGATTTTACACATGCGTTTTCCGCATCTGGAGGTTTGCGATGAGGGCTGAGTGGGTGGGTTGGCTTTCTTGATTTTCTTGTTTTTCTTGGGCCGCATGACGTTGATCGCTGCGGCGTCGAGCGAAGTCTTGATGTGTGCCGCCTAGTATTGCTCGATCATCTCGAAACTTCTCCGGCGCTATCGACGGTCGCCCGGTTTTGGCGTACAGCTTGTTGAACCGTTGTCGCAGTTCTCTTAATGCCTCATACTGTTGCTCATCTTTCCCGCGCATGCCGTCTTCATATCAGGTTGTGTTGTGGAAACAAGCCTAATTCTTGGTGCCGGAGTCATTTTCGTCGCATGGCTCGGATCCAGTCAGATACACTCACCACGTGCACCAGGCAGACCACGCACCAGCGATTAGTCCAGCAGGCTGGCTTGCGTCATCGCTTCTGTTCGGGATACCGGCCTTGACGTTCGCCTTCCTGTTTCACTGGGCTGGGCCGAGTCTGTTGCGGCAGATCAGTTCTTGGTGGCGCATTTTCCATCTGCTGCTGATTTTGCCGTTGGCACTCCTGTTGATTGCCGCGCTCGTGGGCGCAGCTATTGACGTCCGCTCTATCTCTTGGAAGGCACTCACGCAACGATTACGACTCTCGGCTCCAAATGCGACAGCCTGGATCTGGGCAGTTGCACTCTCGGGCTTCATGTATGGAGGTAATTGGGAAGACCTTTTTTCGGTTGCGGCATCATGGCTTGCCCTTTGGAGGGAGAACAATCGCCAAGCCTGGGTATTCGCTGCGATTCTGATAGGTACGATCCTCAAGCGGAGTGCAGGTATCCTTCGACCAACCCTGCAGTCCATCACATTCTTCGATGCCTCTGGGTTCTACCATCAGTTTTTCGATCGTTTCGGTCCGAAGGATTTCATGGGCATTCCTTTGCACGGGGCTTGGTGGATTCTCGTTTACTACGCCGCCGTGATCCTTGTGTGCAATATCGGGGGGGAAGAACTGTGGTGGCGCGGCTATGTGCTTCCGCGCCAAGAACTCGCGTTTGGAAGGGCCACATGGGTCATCCATGGGATTCTCTGGTCGCTCTTCCACTTATTTATGCAGCCAACTCTCTGGGACACAGTCCGCATGGCAATCACAGGTATCGCACTCTCGTTCGTTGCGCAACGAACAAAAAGCACATGGCCGGGCATCGTTGGCCACAGCTTTGGAAACCTTGCGTTCTTTCTGAACCTGGTTAAGGGGGTGGCATCCCCTTGAGGTTCTCATTTTCTCCGACGAAGATCCTCTAGCTTGGACCCGCCGCACCCTGCCGAGTTTTTTCGCAGCCTGCTAGTACTACTGTGTTACAAACTTGATACCTTGGGCTGAAAGACTTGCCGGTCTAGCATTCAGTAATGATAACTTGCGGGTCATGAGCG
>Ga0302324_100010780_pt1 | contig 18853 bp, 17 predicted proteins | sample Palsa_T0_1_FD_201949 | JGI IMG/M metagenome (GOLD analysis project Ga0302324, IMG submission 201949) | Peat permafrost microbial communities from Stordalen Mire near Abisko, Sweden - Palsa_T0_1 | ecosystem: Environmental > Terrestrial > Soil > Palsa > Peat permafrost | place: Sweden: Abisko...
TCGCATTCGATCTGATGGTCTTCGCGCATCTCTTGGTCGGCGGCTTTGCAATCGTGGGTCACGGTCGGCGTCACGACTGGTCCCTCGCGGCTTCGATTCTCGCAGCGATGGTCTTCATGTTCGGCGGGGCTGTTTCGGGTCGCCTGAACCACGTGGGAATCATCACCGCCTATGCGCTCTTTCCGCTCGCGCTTCTGTGGATGGAGATAGCCCTTGATTTCCGTTCTGTTTTTGCGGCGATTGGTTTTGGCTTCGTTACGGCTCTTATTATGCTCGGGCGCAGTCAAGAACCGCTGCTATTGTGCTTCGTGCTGGGCGCTCTTCTGATTCATCACATCGTCAGGCAACCGGGCGCGCTGCATTATTTGAAAAGTCGATTGGCGATTCTCGCCCTTGCGGCGGTCGTGACGAGCGTGATCGTCACCGTCCCGATGCTGCTGACACTGCAATTCGCGGACTTCTCAAATCGGCCAAAGGTCGATCTTGAACTCGCGTTAATGTCGTCGTTGTCGCCGGTCAATCTTGCAAACTTCTTCGTTCCAAATGTGTTCGGGTCGCTTGAGCCCCTGAAATTGGGCAACTGGGGTCCGGGTGATCGGGCATTCAATTATCTATTCGCAGGAACGCTGCCGGCGCTTCTGCTCATATGGCATGGCGTGCTTGGTGGGCGCGTCTTTGCCCGCGGTGGGCGGATATTCGTGGGGTTGACGATCTTTGCCATGCTTTACGCGTTTGGTCGCTACACGCCAATCTTCCCCTTCATGTTCGAGCACGCTCCCGGCATTGATCTATTCCGGCGCCCGGTCGGGGCGACATTCATCTTCGTGCTCGGTCTCGCATATCTGAGCGGGTACCTCGCGACTGATTACGTGCGACATGGCAATCCAAGTTGTCCGCCTGCGGTCATTACCGCAGGGATCATCGCTATTGCGTCACTCCTTGCATGGGCTATCGCATTCTCCGCGATAAAATCCAAAGGATGGGCGGCGGCGTACGAGATCGGCAAGATGCTGCCGTTATATATCGGGATGATCGCGATCCTGGTCTGGCCGACGACACGGCCTGCGCGTATTGCGGCGATTGGTCTCGCCGTTGCTTTCACTGCGGGTGAACTCATCATGCGGAACGTGGCGTCACAGCTCAATGCCGAGCCGCGAAGTTATTACGCAATGCTCGAGGGGCCGACGGGCGAGACTGCGCATATCGTCGACGTCATAAAACAAGACATGCGGCAACATTCGGAAAAGGGCGCGCGTCCGCGCGTGGAAATTGTCGGCCTCGGAGGCCCCTGGCAGAATGCCGCGATGGTGCTCGGGCTGGAGGCGACCAACGGTTACAATCCGTTGCGTATTGGCCCATATGACCGCCTGGTATCTCCCGGCGAAAGCCCGTGGACATCGTTGCATAGGCGCTTCCCGGCGTCCTTCCCGGGATATGACTGTCTTCTCGGACGAATGCTTGGGCTACAATACGTGGTTATCGATCGCCCGATCGAGAAAATGCCCTATTTGACGAGGCAGACCGTCGCAGACGCGATCGTGTCCGGTCCCAAAGTCTGGATCTACCGCCTCGATGGGGTAGCTCCTCGCGTCACCCTCCAAACCCGCGTGCGGGTTGCCAACTCCAGCGAATATATCGACGAAGGCCAATTTCCGGAGAATATTGCGCCCTCCGAGGTTTTGGTTGATTCCGACGACGACCTTTCGCAAACCTATTCGCCGTTGATCGCGGAAAAATCAGGCAAGGCCGAAATCGTTGAATGGCGTCCCGATCGCGTCGAGATCAGAGTCGAAACCGGCGTTCCGTCGATCCTCAGCCTGCACGACCCATGGTATCCGGGCTGGGAAGCGGAAGTAGACGACGTGCCGCAGCCGATTTTGCGGACCGACGTTCTGTTTCGTGGCGTCGAAATTCGTGCCGGGGCGCACAAAGTCACGTTCACCTATCGGCCCCTGTCGATCGAAAATCTCTGGGCAGCGGCCCGACACGCGGCTTTGAACGTGCTGTTATCGGAACACTCGAAACGACGCCCGATGACCGCGATCGGCCTTCTTTTAAGCCATGTTCCCCGCTCATGAGCGACGCCATTCTCGGCCAGCGCTGTCGCGTGCGGCGTTCGGTTGCGAACCCCCAAACCGCTCCCGACAGGTTTGGGCAAGCCATAAAAAATAGCGCATAATCAGAAAGATAGGGCCAGGGCTGCTACTTCTTGCGGAAGCGGTCGAGGCGCACGACTTCGCCCGTCGGCGCGGGCGCCGCGTCGCCCTTCTTTCCCTTGGCGGGCGCCGGGCCCTCCGGCGCGAGCTCTTGCTTGAGTTCCGGCTTGCCGAGTTCAGGTTTGGCCTGGTCCCGCTTGAGCTCCTGTTTGAGCTCCGGTTTGGGCTTCTTGCGATCGGCGGCGGCGATCGCCGGGGCCGGCGTTTCCGTCGCTGCGGCGCCGGCCTCCGCCTCCACGGTGAATTGCAGCGCGAACTGAACCGAAGGGTCCAGGAACGCCTTGACCGCCTTGAGCGGGATGTGCAGCCGTTCCGGAATGCCGTTGAAGGCGAGGCCGACTTCGAATTCTTCCTCGGCGACCGTCAGGTCCCAGAACTGGTGCTGGAGCACGATGGTCATCTCTTCCGGATAGCTCGCCTTGAGGCGAGTCGACATCCGCACGCCTTCGGCGCGGGTGTCGAAAGTGATGAAGAAATGATGGTCGCCCGGCAGCCCCTTGGTGGCGGCATCGGTGAGCACGGTGCGAATCACGCCGCGCAGGGCGTCCTGGGTGAGGAGGTCATAACGGATATTGTCGACCGGCATGGCTTGGTCTCGTCACGGATGATGCGCCAAGATGGTTACACGATTCGGCCGGAGCCCCCTAGGCCGGAGCCTCCCCAGGGAAGAGAAGAAGTGGGGGCTTCTGTTGCCAGGTGCCCCCGAACCCCGCCTGATGCTGCTAAGACACCAGGGCTTCAGATCGGTATTTCAAACCGCTTACGCGGCCTGAGCAACCGGAGCATAGTTGTCGTTTGCAACTATTGCAGTGGCCCGATAACGGCGGAACCATACCGAGCAAAAGCACGCCCTTTACGCCCTCGTCGATCCTGTTTCGCCCCCGTATCAGAGGTCAGCAATCAGTGATCAGTAATCAGAAGAGTGGCTCGTTTCTGATCACTGATCACTGACCTCTGATGCCTGATGGTGGAGGCGCCGGGTACTGCCCCCGGGTCCGAAAGGTTTATTACGACGGCCATTTATCGCCATAGCCGGCAAGCCGGCCCGCCCAATATAGGCGCGAATGCTTGACGGCAAAAGAGCCTGCAGCGAATAAGCCTGCTCGGTCCGTTTCCTGTCTTCGGCCGGTCCAGTGGCCTGAGCCCGACATTTGCTTCCCGACTCTGTCTGGACAGATGGGAACCATCTGTCCAGGTCGCATCACCAGCCGGCCACCAGCGTCAGTTCCAGGAGCTTCTCCGATGGCCGACCCGTCCGCCGATGAATCCGGGTCTCCTGCCGGTTCCGTTGCCCGTTCTCTCGCCGGGCCCGTCGTGCCCGGCTCGCTGGCTGAGATTTTCTTCGCTTTTGCCCGGGTCTCGCTCATGAGCTTCGGCGGTGTGCTGCCGTGGGCGCGCCGGATGCTGGTGGTCGAAAAACGCTGGATGACCGCGGCGGAATTCAACGACATTCTCGCGCTGTGCCAGTTCCTGCCGGGGCCGAACATCGTCAATGTCTGCGCGGTCTGGGGATCGCGGGTAGGCGGCCTGCCCGCCGTGCTGGCTTCCCTGTTCGGCCTCCTCGGGCCTTCGGTGGCCCTGATGATCGCAGCCGGCGCCCTGTATCGCGCCTATGGCGCGGTGCCGGAATTGAGTGCCGCCCTCACCGGGCTCGCGGCCGCCGCGGCGGGGCTGATCTTGAGCACGGCCTGTCAAATGGCGGAGCCGCTGGTGCGCCGGCGCCCCGGCCCGGCCCATGTCGTGGCGGCGGCCGGCTTCATCGCCGTCGGTATCCTCCGCCTCAATCTTCCGCTGGTCCTCCTGGTCCTGGTTCCGCTCAGCATCGCCTTCGCGTGGAGGCGCCCCCAACGAGAGTCCCCCGATGAAAAGTGAACCCGGCACGCTGGTCGTGCTGTTCGTGCAATTTGCCGTGCTGTCGCTGTTCGCCATCGGCGGCGCCAGCACGGTGGTGCCGGAAATGCAGCTCCAGATGGTCGAGATCCGGGGTTGGCTCACCGACCGCCAGTTCAGCGAGCTCTACGCGATCGCGCAGGCGGCGCCGGGGCCGAACGTGATGTTCGTCGCGCTGCTGGGACATTTTATCGCGGGCGCACCCGGGGCGATCGTGACGACCGTGGCCATGTGCGGGCCGACCTGCTTTCTCGCCTACGGCGTGTCGCGGGTATTCGCGCGTTTCCGCGCGGCGCGCCTGGCGGTCGCGATCCAGGCCGGGCTGGTGCCGGTCACGATCGGATTAATCGCGGCCAGCGCCTTGATTATCGCCCGCGCCTCCGATCACGACTGGAGGGCGGTCATGGTCACCGCGGCGACGTTTGCGCTCGCCACCTGGACGCGGGTCTCGCCGCTGATCGCGCTGGCGGCCGCCGCGGTGCTCGGTTTGGCCGGATTCGTGTGACGCGCATTAGGGCATAAGGAAAGCTTTCGGCTCCGTCCCGCCTTGTGCTAGGGATCGGCTCGATGCATAAGCTGGAAGCCAGCGTGTAGGGAGGAGTTTAATGTCGGAGTCGCCATCGCAAGCAGGGGCTATTGCCGCGTCCGATCGGCTCCGGAAGACGCATTGTCTGCAGATCGGGGTCGGGCTTCTCGCCGCCTCGGCCATTCTCTGGTCGATCGTTTTCGGGTGGCTGCCCAATTTCCTCAGCCCCCTCGACATCACCCCCGAGTTCTTGCGCTATGTCGCCGAACCGACAGGCGTCTACGGTCTTTTGTTCCTGCTGATCGGAGTGACCGGTCTTCCCGGCAGCCCGAGAGATTACTATGGCGGCGCGCTGCTGATCGCTATTGCGATTTTTGCATTGGAGGCGTCCCGTGATCTGCCCGGGATGCGCGGCTTCGCGTTCGGCCCCGGCACCGCGCCGCGCATGTTCGCCGTCGTGCTCGGACTGCTCGGTCTCGGCGTCGCCGCGATCGGATTTCTGACCAAGGGGCCGGGCATCGATCGGTTCTACATGCGCGGCCCGTTTTTCATCACCCTTTCGGTGATACTGTTTGCCTGGATGGTGAGGCCGCTCGGTCTCATCATCGCGAGCTTTTTGAGCATCTGCGCGGCGGCCGGCGCGACGCCGGAAGCGCGCCCCCTCGAGACGATCATCTGGGGCATCGTACTGACGGCGTTCTGCGCCTTGCTGTTCCCTTATGCGCTCAACCTGCCGATGCAGCTCGGACCGACCACCTGCGATCCGACGGTGTTTTTCAAAGGCCAGCCGTTCGTCTGCGATCCGGCTGCGCTGCTCAAAAGCCTGTCGTCAATCCGATGAAACGCAAGCCTCTCCCGGGCCCGCATCAACAGCGCAAGTAGCCAGCCATGATAGATCTTCTTCATAATCTCGCGCTCGGGTTCAGCGTGTCGCTGACGCCCATGAACCTGTTCCTGTGCCTGGTCGGGGCACTGGTCGGCACGTTGATCGGGGTGTTGCCGGGCGTCGGTCCGCTCGCCACCATCGCCATGCTGCTGCCGATCACCTTCGGCCTGCCGCCGGTCGGCGCGCTGATCATGCTGGCCGGCATCTACTACGGCGCCCAATATGGCGGTTCGACCACGTCGATCTTGATCAACATCCCCGGAGAATCGTCCTCCGTGGTGACGGCGCTCGACGGCCATCAGATGGCGCGCCAGGGCCGTGCCGGCCCGGCGCTCGCCATCGCCGCCATCGGGTCGTTCTTCGCCGGTTGCGTATCGACGGTGCTGGTGGCGGCGCTCGGCGCGCCGCTCACCTCGATCGCGCTGTTGTTCGGGCCGGCGGAATATTTTTCGCTGATGGTGCTCGGCCTGTGTTTTGCCGTGGTGCTGGCCCGAGGCTCGATCCCCAAGGCGCTGGCCATGGTGATGCTGGGACTGCTGATGTCGATGGTGGGTTCCGACATCGAAACCGGGCAGTCGCGCATGGCGTTCGATATCCCGGAATTGTCCGACGGCATCGGCTTCGTCAGCGTCGCCATGGGCGTGTTCGGATTCTCCGAGATCATGCGCAATCTCGAGCAGGAGAGTTCGCGCGAGGTCCTCAAAGCCAAGCTCACCGGCCTGATGCCGACTTGGCCCGACCTCAAGGCGTCCGCGGGCGCCATCGGTCGCGGCACCGTGCTGGGATCGGTCCTCGGCATTCTTCCCGGCGGCGGTGCGGTGATTGCATCGTTTGCCGCTTACACGTTCGAAAAGAAGATGGCGAAGGATCCTTCGCGGTTCGGCCGCGGCGCGATCGAAGGCGTGGCGGCGCCGGAAAGCGCCAACAATGCCGCGGCGCAGACCTCGTTCATTCCGCTGCTCACGCTCGGCATTCCGCCCAATGCGGTGATGGCCCTGATGGTCGGCGCCATGACCATCCACGGCATCGTTCCCGGTCCCCAGGTGATGACCAAGCAGCCCGACCTGTTCTGGGGCATGATCACCTCGATGTGGCTCGGCAACCTGATGCTCGTCGTGATCAACCTGCCGCTGGTCGGGTTGTGGGTGCGGCTCTTGCAGGTGCCTTACCGGCTGCTGTTCCCGGCGATCCTGATCTTCTGCTCGATCGGCGTCTATTCGATCAATAACGCCCCGTTCGACTGCTTGCTGACCGCCGCCTTCGGCCTGTTCGGCTACTGGCTGGTCAAGCACGATTTCGAGCCGGCCCCGATGCTGCTCGGCTTCGTGCTCGGACCGCTGATGGAAGAGAACCTCCGCCGCGCCATGCTGATCGCGCGCGGCGATCCCTCGACCTTCATCACCCGGCCGATTTCCGGCGGCCTGATCGCCGTCGCGGCGCTGCTGCTGATCGTGGCGGTGCTGCCGATGATCCGCGCCAAGCGCGACGAGGTGTTCGTCGAAGAGTAAAGCGCCCGGTTGTTCCGCGATCGATCCGGCGGGCTCGCCCCGCCGGATTTTTTGTGCTCCGGCGGGATGGCAGCGCCACCCGGGTTGCGGCGGTCCCGCGGCCTGGTCGCGCCGGCCTTGGCGATGCCGGCGCGACTGCTTACACTATGGACGTCAACCTGATTCTCGTTCGCCCGGGCCGGCGGTGACGGCTCGTGGCCCCGGCATGCCATGCGCCAATATCTCGACCTGATGGAACGCGTTCTGGCCGATGGCGTGGAGAAGCGCGACCGCACCGGCACCGGCACGCTGTCGGTGTTCGGCCACCAGATGCGGTTCGATCTCGGGCAAGGCTTCCCGCTCGTCACTACCAAGAAGCTGCATCTCAAGTCGATCATCCACGAACTGCTGTGGTTCCTGGCCGGCGATACCAACGTCAAATACCTCAGGGACCATGGCGTCACGATCTGGGACGATTGGGCGGACGAGCGCGGCGATCTCGGCCCGGTCTATGGCCGGCAATGGCGGTCCTGGCCGGCGCGGGACGGCGGCGCCATCGACCAGATCGCCAATGTGGTCGAAGCGATCCGCCGCAACCCGGATTCGCGCCGCCTCATCGTGACCGCCTGGAATCCAGCCGACGTGGACAGGATGGCGCTGCCGCCATGCCACTGCCTGTTCCAGTTCTACGTCGCCAGGGGAAAGCTGTCCTGCCAGCTCTACCAGCGCTCCGCCGACGTGTTCCTCGGCGTGCCCTTCAACATCGCCTCCTACGCCATGCTGACCATGATGGTCGCGCAGGTCACCGGCCTGGTCGCCGGGGAATTCATCCATAGCTTCGGCGATACACATCTCTATCTCGACCATCTCGACCAGGCGCGGCTGCAGCTGTCGCGGCTGCCCCGCCAGCTCCCGGTGCTGCAACTCAACCCGGCGGTGACCGACCTGTTCGCCTTTCGCTACGAGGATTTCTCCGTCGAGGGCTACGACCCGCATCCCCACATCCGGGCGAAGGTTGCGGTGTGACCGGCCGCGGCGGCGGCATCGGCCTCGTTCTCGTCGCCGCTGTGGCCGAAAACGGCGTGATCGGACAGGACGGCCGGCTGCCGTGGCGGCTGCGATCGGATCTCAAGCATTTCCGCGACCTTACCCTCGGCCGTCCCGTGGTGATGGGACGCAAGACCTATGACGCGATCGGCAAACCGCTCGCCGGCCGCACCAATATCGTGGTCACCCGCGACCCCGCTTTCGCCGCCGACGGGGTGGTGACCGCGCCGGGCCTCGATGCGGCGCTCGGGGCGGCGCGGGGCGATGCCCTGCGGCGCGGCGTTGCCGAGATCATGATCATCGGCGGCGCCGATCTCTATGGCCAGACGATCGCCTGCGCCGCGCGGCTCGAAATCACCCGCGTCCATGCCAGTCCGCCGGGGGACAGCGTTTTTCCGCAGATCGACCCGGCGTGCTGGCGCGAACTTGGGCGACGCGAGCATCCCGCCGGCCCGGACGATGATGCGGCGTTCACCATGTTGGTCTATGAGCGCCAATCCGGATAACGCCCAGGCCCAACATTTCCGGATCATGCGCTGGTGCACTTTCCCAATCGGTGATTAAGTAAGTGCGGCGAAGGGTTGCGGCCGGCGAGTTCGTGCCAGCCGAGCGCGGCATCAGCGCGCGTTGAAAGGGGTCGCTTGGTCCCCTATAACCCGTGGCCCGAGACAGCGATCTCAAGACACCGTCATAAAGCCATCGTTGCCGAATAAGCGGTGGAAAGATATGAAATTTCCAGGCTGGCCCGCAGGACCGGCGAACGCGGAGTGCAGTGATGCCGTGGAGTAATCAAGGCGGCGGCCCGTGGGGTGCCGGTCCGAAGGGGCCGTGGGGCTCCGGTTCCCCACCGTCGGGATCGAGCTCGCCGGACCTCGAGGAGTTGCTGCGGCGCGGCCAGGACAAGCTGCGCACCGTGTTGCCGGGCGGCAATCTCAGCGGCCGCGGCATCGCGCTGATCGCGCTCGCCGCAGTGGCGCTGTGGGGCTTTTCCGGCTTCTTCCGGGTCGAACCCGATGAACTGGGCCTGGTGATGCGGTTCGGCAAATACATCCGCGATGCCAAGCCCGGCCTGAACTATCACATCCCGTACCCGGTCGATTCGGTGGAACTGGTAAAGGTCACCCGGGTCAACCGCATCGACGTCGGCATGCGGCTCGTCGAGGACGTGCGCCGCGGCACCCAGATGCGCGACGTGCCGGAAGAGAGCCTGATGCTCACCGGCGACGAGAACATCGTCGACGTGGACTTTGCGGTGTTCTGGGTGGTCAAGCCGCAAGGCGGCGCCGGCGACTATCGCTTCAACATCCAGAATCCCGAGGGAACCGTGAAGGCGGTCGCCGAGAGCGCCATGCGGGAGGTGGTCGGACACTCGGAAATCCAGCCGATCCTCACCGGCGCGCGGCAGAACATCGAGACCGCGGTCACCGAGCTCATGCAGAAGACGCTCGATAGTTACAATTCCGGCATCCAGATCACCCAGGTGCAGATGCAGAAGGTCGATCCGCCGGCCCAGGTCATCGATTCCTTCCGCGACGTTCAGGCCGCCCGCGCCGATCTCGAACGGGCGCAGAACGAAGCCCAAACCTACGCCAATCGCGTGGTGCCCGAAGCCCGCGGTAAAGCTGCGCAGGTCATCCAGTCGGCCGAGGCCTATCGCGAGCAGACCGTCGCCGAGGCCAAGGGCCAGACCGGCCGCTTCAACAAGATCTATGAGGAGTACAAGAAGGCGCCGGACGTGACCCGCCAGCGGCTGTATCTCGAAACCATGGAGCGGGTGCTGGGCGGCACCGACAAGGTCATCCTGGAATCCGGGCAGGGTTCCCAGGGCGTCGTGCCCTACCTGCCGCTCCCCGACTTGCGCGCCCGGCCGACTCCGGCGCCGGCCCAGACGCCGCCCGCGGGAGGCGCCCGATGAGAAACAATATTACCGGCGGGGTGCTTGCCGTCCTCGCGATCGTCTTGGCGTTCCTCGCCTACCTCTCGCTGTTCACGGTCTATCAGACCCGGCAGGCGCTGGTGGTTCGCCTCGGCGACCCCGTCAGGACCATCACCGCGCCCGGCCTCCATGCCAAATGGCCGCTGATCGATAATGTCATCTACGTGGATAACCGCATTCTCGACCTCGAGAATTCGTCCCAGGAGGTGATCTGCTCCGACCAGAAGCGGCTCGTCGTCGATGCCTTCGCCCGCTATCGCATCACCGATCCGCTGCTGTTCTACCAGACCGTGAGCACCATCGAGGGCGCCAATTCGCGCCTGTCGACCCTGCTCAACGCGGCGCTGCGCCGTGTGCTGGGCGAGGCGACGCTCACCCATGTGGTGCGCGACGAACGTGCCGCCCTGATGTTGCGGGTGAAGGAACAGCTCAATCGCGAGGCCCGCGCGTTCGGCATCGAGGTCGTCGACGTGCGGATCCGCCACGCCGACCTGCCCGAGCAGAACAGCCAGGCGGTGTACCAGCGCATGCAGACCGAACGGCAGCGCGAGGCGGCGGAATTCCGCGCCCAGGGCAGCCAGAAGAGCCAGGAGATTCGCGCCCGCGCCGACCGCGACGTCACCGTGCTGGTCGCCGACGCCACCCAGCAAGGCGAGCAGACCCGGGGCGACGGCGATGCCGAGCGCAACCGCATCTTCGCCGACGCCTATGGCAAGGATCCCGATTTCTTCGCCTTCTATCGCTCGATGCAGGCCTACGAGACCGGCCTGCGCGCCAACGACACCCGCTTGGTGCTGCGGCCGGATTCCGACTTCTTCAAGTATTTCGGCGATCCGACCGGCAAGGGCGTGCCGGCGTCGGCGTCGGCTTCACCGTCTCCGGCCGCACCCGAGGCCGCGGAGAAATAGACCGGCGGCGTCGGGCGGGCACGCGATGGACGACTTTCTGGCTGCGCTGGGGCTCGTCTTCGTGATCGAGGGCCTGCTGTTTGCCGCGTTCCCCGATGCGGCGCGGCGGGCGTCCGCGATGATCGTGAATACGCCCGATCAGACGCTGCGCACGGTCGGGATCGTCAGCGCCTTCCTCGGCCTCGCCGTGGTCTGGCTGGTACGCGGGTAGCCGCACCGAAGGCCGCCATTCCGCCCGAATCCCACCCTATTTGGTTGGATGGGTGCCGCCGCACTTGCGTCCCGCCCGGGACCGGCGCAGTCTGCAGAAACTTTTTTTCCAGGAGACTCATCGCCCATGGCCGGCCTTCCGCTCTTTGTTCGCCAATCCTGCCGTTCGACCGCCCTTGCGCTCGCCGCGGCGGTCGTCGCGATCCCGCTTGTCGCCGCTCCGGCTGCGGCGCGCGGTCCCGACAACATCGCCGATGTCGCCGAAAAGGTCATCGATGCGGTGGTCAACGTCTCGACCTCGCAGACCGTCGACAACCACAACAACGCGATGCCGCAGCTCCCGCCCGGTTCGCCCTTCGAGGAGTTCTTCGACGAATTCTTCAAGAACCGCCGCAACAATCAGCAGGGCGACAACAACCAGAACCGGCAGAACGCGCCGCACCGGGTCAATTCGCTGGGCTCGGGCTTCATCATCGACAGCTCGGGCCTCGTGGTGACCAACAACCACGTCATCGCCGACGCCGACGAGGTGACCGTCATCCTCAACGACGGCACCCGCCTCAAGGCGGAAATCCTCGGACGCGACACCAAGGTCGACCTCGCGCTGTTGCGGGTCAAGCCGGAGAAGCCCCTCACCGCGGTTTCGTTCGGCGATTCGGACCGGCTGCGGCTCGGCGAGTGGGTGGTCGCGATCGGCAATCCGTTCAGCCTGGGCGGCACGGTCACCGCGGGCATCGTGTCGGCGCGCAATCGCGACATCAATTCCGGTCCTTACGACAACTACATCCAGACCGACGCCGCGATCAACCGCGGCAATTCCGGCGGCCCGCTGTTCAATCTCGAGGGTGAGGTCATCGGCATCAACACGGCGATCATCTCGCCGTCGGGCGGCTCGATCGGCATCGGCTTTGCGGTGCCGTCCAAGACGGCGGTCGCCGTCATCGATCAGCTGCGCCAGTTCGGCGAAACCCGCCGCGGCTGGCTCGGCGTGCGCATCCAGCAGGTGACCGACGACATCGCCGAGAGCCTGAACATCAAGCCGGCGCACGGCGCGCTGGTCGCGGGCGTCGACGAGAAGGGTCCGGCCAAGCCGGGCGGCATCGAAGCCGGCGATGTCATCATCAAGTTCGACGGCCACGACATCCATGAAATGCGCGACCTGCCGCGCGTCGTCGCCGACACCCCGGTCGGCAAGGACGTCGCCGTGGTCATCGTCCGCAAGGGCAAGGAGGAGAACCGCACCGTCAAGCTCGGCCGTCTCGAGGACGGCGAGAAGCAGGCGGCCCTCACCCCCAAGAAGGACGCCGTGCCGGAAGAGAAGTCGCTGGTGCAGAAGACCCTCGGCCTCAGCCTCTCCAACATGACCGACGATCTGCGCGGCCGCTACAAGATCAAGGACAGCGTCAAGGGCGTGGTGATCACCGGGGTCGATGCCCAGTCGCCCGCCGCCGACAAGCGTCTCAACGCCGGCGACGTGATCGTGGAAGTGTCCCAGGAGCAGGTTGCCAACACCACCGACCTGCAGAAGCGGGTCGACCAGCTCAAGAGCGAAGGCCGCAAGTCGGCGCTTCTCCTGGTCGCCAATGCCGAAGGCGAACTGCGCTTCGTGGCGCTGACATTACAGTAATCAGTTATCAGGGATCAGTGATCAGATGGAACGCGCTTGCGGTTTGGTCACTGATGCCTCCCCCTTCTTCTGATTACTGATTACTGATCTCTGATCCCTGATATCCCTGCGCGTAGAGCAGCGCGGTGAGGTCGCAATGGTCGATGCGCGCGGCGGCGGCAGCGGCGACCATCGGCTTGGCGTGATAGGCGACGCCAAGCCCGGCTTGTGAGATCATCAGGAGGTCGTTGGCGCCGTCGCCCACGACCAGCGCCTCGTCCGGGGCGAGACCGAATCGCGCCCGCAATTCCACCAGCGCCGCGAGCTTGGCGTCGCGGCCCAGGATCGGCGGTACGACGCGGCCGGTGAGCCGGCCCTCGCCATCGATCTCGAACCGGTTGCCGCGGTTCTCTGCAAACCCGATCAGCGCGGCGATCGGCTCCGTGAACAAGGTGAATCCGCCGGAGACGAGGCAGGTGTGCGCGCCATGCGCGCGCATGGTGCAAACGAGCGCGCGGGCGCCGGGCGTCAGGGTGATGCGCTCGGCGATGACCTCGCTGACCACTCCGGCCGAAAGTCCCGCGAGCAATGCCACCCGTTCTTCGAGCGCCGGCTCGAACGCGATCTCGCCGCGCATGGCGCGCTCGGTGATGGCGGCGACACGGGCCTTTTGGCCGACGAAGTCCGCGAGTTCGTCGAGGCATTCCTGCTCGATCATGGTGGAATCCATGTCGGCGAGAAGCAGCCGCTTGCGCCGCCCGGCGGCGGGCTGCACCACGATGTCGACCGGCACGTCGCCGATGGCTTCGCGCAGGCGGCCGGCGGAGCGGCGGTTGTCGTATTCGCCGGCCGGGGTAAAGGGGATGTCGATCGCGATCCCCGGCGTCAGCCAGTGCCCCTCACCGCCGGCGCCGAGCGCGCTCGCGGCGTGCCGTGCGAGCGCTTCGAGGCCCGGCAGGACGTGGCTGGCGATCAGGGTGGCGACGTGGGACATGGTGGTGACACGGAACGGTGACGCAGGTTACGGCATGGACGGCGCGGACGATCGGGTGCGGGCGGTGCTTATCGCAGGACCGACGGCGAGCGGCAAGTCGGCGCTCGCGCTCGCGGTCGCCGAGAGCCTCGGCGGCATCGTCATCAATGCCGATTCGATGCAGGTCTATCGCGATCTCGCGATCATCACCGCGCGTCCCGGCGCCGCCGACGCGGCACGCGCCGCCCATCTGCTCTACGGCCACGTGGACGCCGCGGAGAACTATTCGGTCGGACGCTTCGTCGAGGACGCCCGCGAGGCGCTGACGCAGGCGCGCACGCAGGCGCGGGTCGCGGTCTTCACCGGCGGCAGCGGGCTCTATTTCAAGGCGCTGACCCGCGGGCTCGCGGCGATTCCGCCGGTCGCCGCGGAGATCCGCATAGCGGTCCGCGCCAAGCTCGAATCCGGCGGCGTCGCCGCGCTCCATGCCGAGCTGGCGCGCCGCGATCCCGCGACCGCCGCACGGCTCGCTCCCGCCGATCGCACCCGCGTCGCGCGTGCGCTCGAAGTGTTCGAGGCGACCGGCCGCGCGATCTCGGACTGGCACCGCGACGGCCTGCCGCCGCTGCTCGACGCCGCCCATATCGTCAAAGTGTTTCTCGCGCCGGAACGCGCGGAGCTCTACCGCCGGATCGACGCGCGTTTCGATGCCATGCTCGCCGCCGGCGCGCTCGAAGAAGTGCGGGCGCTGCATGCCCGGCGCCTCGATCCGCTGCTGCCGGCCATGAAGGCCCATGGCGTGCCATGGCTGATCCGCCATATCGGGGGGGAGATGTCGCTCGCCGCCGCCGCGGAACACGGCAAGGCCGACACCAGGCACTATGCCAAGCGCCAGTTCACCTGGTTTCGCCATCAGCTCGGCGACTGGCCCCGGGCCGATCCTCACGCCGCGTTCGATGACGTCATGCGCGCCGCCGGCCGCTGAGGGACGAGCCGAAAGCGCCACCCGGCCACGGCGGCCGCAAGCCCCGCGATGAGCACCCACCAGGCCGGCCGCAGCCCGTAGGAGACGTCCAGATGGGCGGCGAGGATGCGCAGCGGATCGACACCGGTCGCGGCGGCGTGCCAGGTGACCTCCGCGACCGCCGTCAGCACGCCGCCGGCCACGGCGAGGCCGAAGAGCGCGCGGGTGGTGACCTCGCCGGTGAGCTTGTGGATGAGGCGGTATCCGATCAGCCACGCCAGGAGGCCGAGCATCAGCATCGGCTCGAACGTATCGGTCCTGGACCGCAGCAGGAAATGCACCGCCGACAATGCCGCGAGAACATAGATCGCCCGGTGCAGCAGGTTCCATCGCCCGCCGCCGAGCCAGGCGACCGCGCGGTCGCTCGACGTCGCGGCGAGCGCGGCGAGCCCGATCAGCGCAATCGCGCCGACGCTCAGATAGATCCGCAGCACGGTCTCGCGCGCGACCTGGAGCCAGTCGAAGCCCTGGTCGAAGGCATAGAGGCCGAAATGCAGGAAGGCGAGGCCGAATACCCCGACGCCGAGGATGCGGCGCGCCCGGATCAGGCGCGGCAAGCCGAGGATGCGGCGGGCCGGGCCGATCAGGAGGACGACCCAAAACAGCCGCAACGCCCAGTCGCCGCTGAACCGGATCGCCTCGGTGACCGGGCGGGCGCCGAGCCCGCCGTCATAGGCGAGCCAGGCGAGCCAGACCGCCGGCGCCATCGCGAGCGCCGATGCCGCCACCTTTTCCAGCGGCCATGGGAAGGATGCGCGAAGCGATGCCATCCGTATCCCCTGCCGCGGCTATTTCGGAAGTCGGAAGAACAGGTCGTAGAAGGCGATCAGGACCTCGACGACGATCAGCAGCACGATGGTCGCTTCCAGCCGGCTCGACCGCTCGGTGTCGATGATGTCGATCAGCGCGCGCGAGGTCCCCTCGATGACCTGGAGCTTGTGCTGCAGGGCGTTCGCCCGTTCTTTGAGCTCGTATTCGTCCTCCAGGCGTGCATAGAGTCGCTCGAGATCGCTGCGATCCCACAGCACGTCCGGCTTTTCCGCGACCGCGATGCGGCCGGAAATGCGGTGCTGGACCAGGAGCGCCTGACCGATCAGCCGCAGCATCTGGCGCCGGTTGTAGGGACCGCGGCCGGTGTTGGCGAGGCGGCTGGCGAACGGCTCGATCAACTCGAGGACCTTGTTGACCTCGCGCTCGTCGCGCACCAGCGCGACGTTTTTCGCCAGCACGTCGGCGATCACCAGCACGCGCGGCGGCGACAGGTCCTTGAGCGAGATCGAGCCGCCGGTCACGACCTGGTCGTCGCGTTCGGGCGCGATCTCGATCGTCGCCGTCTCGTCCTCGATCTTGGCGTAGGCGCCGGTGAGGCGGGCGCCGATGCCCCGCACCACCTCGTCCTCCTCGATCGGCGACAGGCCGATCAGCACCACGACGCCGTAGCGGAACAACACCGCAAAGCCGGTGCCGCCGACGCGGAAGGCCAGCGGCGTCGTCGAGATCAGGTCGCTTCGTTCGAGCCCCGCCGTGTCGATGCGCTCGCCGAGCAGCAGCGCACGGGCCGTCACTCGCGCCGCGACGAGCGGTATCGGCAGGGGATCAGCCATGGGGTGAAGCGTTTTCCTCCGCGACGCACCGTGTCGCGCGCTTTGACCGGCTCCGTCCTAGGGCATTTTGCGGCGTCGTGGAAAGGGGAGGCGCGTCGTCGGAAGGCACATTCGGCCCGAAGAAAGGAAACGCGAAGAAACGTGAATTCGGAGGGACAGCATTGCAACGCCTGCGCAACGGCAGCCCCTTCTCAATCACGGCAAAGTGATATATGTAGGCTTAAAGCTGCCAATGAAACGGGATGTGCCGAGAATCCCGCCCTTAAGAACGGCAGCGTTCGCCTTCGGCAGGCATCGCCTTATCCCGCCGCCGTCTTTTTGGGCGCGGACGCAGCTGCCCGGGCCTGTTGCGCTGATGGCGCCCAGACCTGGGTAATGTCAATCAATCAAGACGTAAACACGGGGGAAATGCATGAAAGCCTATCTCGCAGCCTTGCTCGTCGGCGGTACGGTCATCTTGACCAGCGGCGCCGTGCTGGCGCACCACTCCTTCGCCATGTTCGATCAGGAACATCCGATGGAACTGACCGGCACGGTGAAGGAATATCGTTACACCAGCCCGCACACCTTCATCATCCTGGACGTCAAGGAAGCCGACGGAACCAGTCAGCTTTGGAATCTCGAGGGCGGCGCACCGAGCGGATTGATCCGCGATGGCTGGTCGAGCAAGACCCTGAAGCCGGGCGACGAGCTTCAGATGACCATCAACCCGCTGCGCAGCGGCGCTCCCGGCGGAGCGTGGAACGTCAACAAGATCAAGTACAAGAGTGGCGAGCCGATCGTCGCCACGCACTAGTGGTCTGACCCGGCATTTGGTTCCCAAATGTCGGGGCAGTCAGCCCTCGGTCTATCGAGCAGACGCTCGGATCGACTGGGAATTCGGAGCGCGTCCGCGCAAGCTTGGGTTTCCCCCGGCGCGGCGCGCTTTCCGAATTCTGGCGATCATTGAAGTGTCCCCGCGCTGGGGTTGTCCTTCCGCCGGATCGGCGGCGGGGTGTTTTCGTATGGGCGAAGCGTGATCGCCGTCTCGCGTGCGCTCGGCTGCAGCCTAGCCCGGTTCGGGGAATTGAATCAGGCGGCAGCCCAAGCCACCAGGGTGGCCGTGACGGGAGGATGGGTATGCTTTACCGAAGCTCGATCGGCGCGATTACGCTTGCCGGTGTTCTCGCCCTGGCCACCGCCGCCCTCGCCTTCGACGATTCCAAATATCCCGACTTCAGCGGCCAATGGCGGCGACCGCCTGGCGTCGGCATCCAATGGGATCCGACCAGGCGATTGGGTCGCGACCAGCAGCCGCCGCTGACGCCGGAATATCAGGCTGTGTGGGAGGCGAGCATGGCCGATCAGGCGGCCGGCGGCCAAGGCAACGACGCCGCGTCGCGTTGCGTCCCCTACGGCATGCCACGGATGATGACGACTGTTTTCCCCATGGAGATCGTCATCACGCCGAAGACGACCCACCTTCTGTCCGAGTACACGATGCCGCGCCGCATCTACACCGACGGCCGCGAATTTCCCGAGGAGATCGAGCCGAGCTTCAACGGCTACTCGATCGGCAAATGGGTCGACGAAAACGGCGACGGCCGCTACGACGTGCTCGAAATCGAAACCCGCGGCCTCAAGGGCCCACGCTCGTACGAAGCCAGCGGCCTTCCGTTCCATGCGGACAACGAGACCGTGGTGAAGGAGCGGATTTTCGTCGACAAGATCAACCCGGACATCCTGCACGACGAGATCACGAGCCTAGATCATTCCCTGACGCGTCCGTGGACGGTCACCAAGAACTTCGTCCGCGACAAGAATCCGATCTGGTTCCAGAACCACTGCTCGGAAGACAACCGCCACGTCACCATCGGCACCGAGGATTATTTCCTCAGCATCGATGGCTATCTGATGCCGGCCAAGAAGAACCAGGCGCCGCCGGACCTGAAGTATTTCAAGCAAACGAAGAAGTGACGCTTTATGCGTTCCGGGTTCGCGCGAAGACGCGCGCCCCGGAATGACGGCAGTTCGGTCGCTCAGGCGACGTGCTCCAGCCGGCGGCCGCCGTCGAACCGCTTGAAATCGAGCTCGGCGGCAGGGCATGGCGCGCCGAACAGATAGCCCTGGACGTAATTGACCCCCGAGGCGCGCAAGATATCGAATTGCTGCTTGGTCTCGACGCCCTCGGCGACCGTCGCCACGTCGAGGCCCGATCCGAGCGCGAGCACCGAAGCCACCACGGCCGCGCAATCGGAGCGATGGAGGATGTTCTGGGTGAACGACTTGTCGATCTTGATCTTGTCGATCGGGAAGGTGGTCAGATAACGCAGCGAGGAATAGCCGGTGCCGAAATCATCGAGACTGACAGTAATGCCGAGACGCCTGAACTGCTGCAGGGTCGCGATCACGCCGGCCTCGTTTTCCAGGAGCGCGCTCTCGGTGATCTCCAGTTCCAGCCGTGCGGCGGGGAGCCCGGTGTCCTCGAGCGTCCGCGTCACGACACCGAGCAGATCGGATTTCGCGAACTGCACTGCCGAGATGTTCACCGCGACCTTCAA
>Ga0302324_100010782_pt1 | contig 18851 bp, 16 predicted proteins | sample Palsa_T0_1_FD_201949 | JGI IMG/M metagenome (GOLD analysis project Ga0302324, IMG submission 201949) | Peat permafrost microbial communities from Stordalen Mire near Abisko, Sweden - Palsa_T0_1 | ecosystem: Environmental > Terrestrial > Soil > Palsa > Peat permafrost | place: Sweden: Abisko...
ACCTCCAGCACCACATGCTCACGCAAGACTTCCGCCACCGATCGCGGTATGCTCATCGCGGGCTCCGGTCGTCCACGGGTCCTCGGACCCATCGAGCTTCGAGCTCTTATAACCAGGGCACGTCCCTTCCGGCTCGACCGGAGTCCACTTACACCACCCGCGCCAGCTGATACACCTCGTCGGTCTGAGGCGGAGCCTCGTTAGACGATTTAGATGATAGCTTTATCGATAATATGATCTCCGTTAGTCCGTTGACGAGGGGCCGCGGTAGTGTGCACGTCTCCGCGGCAGTGGGCTCGATTGGTGAAAGGAATCCACAAAACATATTGGGAAAAATAGCCAGGGGGTATCTAGAGGTCGCTAATGCGGAGGGCGCTCCCGTTACATTTTTGGCCCGAACGCGTAATCTGATTAAGCGGCTTTCGCAGAGGTCGCGATATGATGCAATATTTGTCGACGCACGGGCGGGACTAAATGAATCAACGGCTGCGGCCGTATTGGGGCTTGGCGGCGACGTTTTGCTTTTTGGCGTAGACGCTCCACAGACCTTCGCAGGATATCGCTATTTTCTTTCATATCTTCAACGTTTTCGGCCGGCAGAATCTAGCGATAACGACTGGCGCGCGCGACTACGAATGGTTCATGCCAAAGCATCTGGTGACCCTAAGAGGCAAGCCGATTTTCGAACGCAAGCCTTCGAACTATTTGCCGATACTCTGTATGATTTGGAGGAAGTCTTAGAGGAAACTAGTTTTAATTTTGATTACGAAGACTTGGCCGCCCCACACTTCGCTTGGCCAATTTTGAATGACGCAAACTATTTTGAGTTCAACCCACTGGCGTACTCTGAGCAGTTCTCAAAGGAGCTCTATGAGCGAACCTTCGGGCCGTTTGTATCGGCGGTTTTGGACAGACTTGAACTGAGTAAAAAGCGATGAAAAAAAAGACTCATCGCCCAGACCTAAAATCGATCCGTGAGGCGCTTGCTTCCTTACATCCCGGGGCCGCTCACCAAGCAGGGGTTGCTCCTGATCCAAATATCATTTTTGCTCCGGCAACGCACGCAAATGCGCTCGACCCGGAACGTGTTCTCGTTATTGGAAACCGCGGCGTTGGTAAGAGCTTTTGGTCAGCAGTGCTCGTTCACACGGAGACGAGGCAAAAGGTTGCCAAGATATTTCCGCGTCTGAGGCTTGACCGACTCGAAGCAGTTTTGGGATTTTATGAAGATGCCGGGAAGCATGATGGGCCTGCGCCTTCTCCGCTGATGCTTCAAAGTCTGATGAAGGTGGCCGCGCAGCCGGAACAGATTTGGCGAGGAGTATTACTTAAGGCTCTGCAAACACAAATTAAGATTGATGTACCGAGCTCGTTACGCGACACCATCGTTTGGGCAGCTAATAATATTGAGCAGGTAGAGGCAGTCCTTCGTAATGCGGATAGGCATTTTTTGGACAACGGTAAAACATTTTTGATTGTATTTGATGCACTTGACCGACTTGGTCGCGATTGGAATTCGATCTCTGCTCTCTCGGAGGGAATGCTTCGGTTTGCGCTAGACGTGCGTGGTTTTAGGGCGATCCGCGCGAAGATATTTATGCGAACCGATCAAGCAAATGATGACAGCCTTTTTCGATTTGCTGATGCGTCGAAAATTCGATCGGACTCTGTGAAGCTTGTTTGGCAGAGAGCGGAATTGTTCGGTCTATTGTATAATCAATTGCTTGCCGATAAGTCGTCCAATCCAGCTCTTCGGGAGATTGCCAACCAGAACGGACGATTTGACTTCACCGATCGACTCCTGAATGATGCCGAATTCCAAGAAGAAGTGTTCTATGTAATCGCAGGCGAATACATGGGGGCGGGTGCCAAGCGAGGTCGAACATATTCATGGCTTTACGATCATTTAGCGGACGCATTTGGAGAGACGAGCCCACGCAGCTTCTTGACGGCCTTAGAGAGGGCCGCAAATCATCGACCGTCTCCTGTCGGTACGGCAATTGACCATTATGGCATTCGAGCCGGTGTCCAAGATGCTTCTGAAATTCGTGTTACTCAGTTGAAGGAAGACTACGATTGGATCGACTCCGTTCTCATTGCATTGGAGGAGTTGGAAGTACCATGTGATCCCGACGTCTTTATGAGGCGATGGCGTGAGCGTGGAACAGTGGAAAAAATTCGTGCTAATTCGAAGAAATCTCATACGCTTCTTCCGTTGGAGCTTGAACGAAGTAGAATAAACTCGGAGGGTGCGCTCCTTGTCGCATTGAGCAATATTGGTGTGGTCGAGTTTCGCACGGAGAGCCGCATAAATATGCCGGATATATTTCGCGTTGCGGCCAGAATTAAAAGACGTGGCGGAGTGCGTCCTCCCGAGGCAACGCGGCGACGCTGAGTTTGCGCTGGTAACCTTTTTGTTCCGGCCTGATTCGTGCGTGGGGCGTTGAGTTGAGGCGATGCGGTCCCGTCGCGCTGCAGTCACGCTCGCCCGCTGATGATCATTATCCGTCATCCCCAGCGCCCCTTGGCCTGAGTTCCTGCGCCCGCACCATCTGTCCGGCAAGCATGCGGAGGCGCAGGAGGCGTAGCCGCAGGAAAATCGCATGAGGTACGCATACCATTCTCTCTATGGATGAATATTTGCATTGTACACTTTTTGCGTGTAAAAGCGATCGTTCCGACATCGGCAGGAGTCGAGATGGCGATCGCCACATTCCTTCAACCGCTGCAATTTCTGACGTCCCCGATGATCGCGGCCTCGCCGCTCGGGGGCGTCCCATCGGCTTCGAGATCCCTGGCCGGGTTCTCGGTCCAGACGCAGCTTCAAAGCCAGTGGTGCTGGGCGGCCGTGAGCACCAGCGTTGCCGTCTTCTTCGGCCCGACCACCTGGACGCAATGCGGCGTGGCGGCAGCGGAGCTTAGTCCGCTCGACTGCTGCGGAGTCGACGCATCGACCGGCTGCAACGTGCCCTGGTATTTGGACACGGCATTAGCCCGTGTCGGTCATTTCGGCAGATTGGATGCGTCGAGTGAGCCGTTCACGGTCGTGCAGGGCGAGATCAACGGCGGCCGTCCGCTTGGTTGCCGAATTCAATGGGTTGGCGGCGGAGCACACTTTGTTGCGCTGGGCGGCTGGTCCTCGGCGACCGACGGAACCGAGTACGTCGATGTCTATGATCCTTATTACGGTTTTGTGCAGGCGACATACAACAGTTTCGTTTCATCATACCGAACATCTGGAGATGACTGGACCCACAGCTACTTCGTCATTGCAGCGCCTGCGGTGGCTGCTGCCGGCGGAGCGGCCCCAAGTGCAAATTCGCCGAAATCGGCGTAGAGTGCTTTGCGCATCGCATACGTGAAGGAAGCTGCGAATGTCTATCACGAGACCTGCGGGGCCTTCCGGCGGCGCGGCCATCATTGGTCGAGTGGTCCCGCATCTTCTGTCCAGGGGACCGGGAGCTTTGCCGCCGACCGGGGGTGCCGCAGCGCCTCAAACCAGCCAGCCCATTCAGCTTTTCATGCTGAAGTCGAGCGATATTACGGACGAAAGTTTCGTCAAGAAAGCCGTCCCTGTAGGCTGGCGCTATTTGATTTTCGGGCAGGGACCGATTGCGGTTGCGGACGTAAAGGAGGCGAGCGGATCAGGGCCACTGACTTTTGGAAGCCTCATTCGAGGGCCGATTGCCGAGCGGTTGACCCAGGCAGCCGATCTGGCGGCACGTGATTATGATGCTGGCCCAGGTAAGTTCGAAGCGCGAATTCTGGAAATTCCTTCGCTCTATATCTCGGCGCTTTGGCTTTACGGGCCAAGGGACATCTTCATCCCATTCCTCGAAGGCGGCGCGAGAGACACGATGCCCGTTCGCGTGGATACGTCCTTTGCGTCGCATGTCGTCGAACTGGCGGCGGCGAAAAGACAGGCCCCAAAAGCCGAAAGTCGATGAGTTGCAGACGAGCATGCAGGATGGGTTGAAGCCCTTGCGAAACCCATCACGCCCTTCCTCGCGGCGTGCTCGGTGTGGGCTTCACTGCGTTCAACCCATCCGACAAGGCACGCGCAACCGACCCGCCCCTCACTCCGGCCGCCGATCATCATTATCCGCCATCCCCAGCCGCCCCTTGGCCGAGGTCTTGCGCCCCTGCGCCGGCACCAGCCGGCCGGCCAGGCCGAGCCCGAAAGCGGGCATGCTGTTGTAGACGCTCTCGTAGTCGCCGGCGCGGACGAGGTAGGTCTCGTGCCAGATGCCGACGTCGCCATTGCTGGCGATGGCCTGGTTGAACGCCTTCCAGGCCGGCAAGTGCGTGAGTTCCCGGTCGGTCGCGTAGCGATGGAGATGGGCGAAGCTGCGCCAGTATTGCACCACCGTGATGGTGGGAAACCCGAAATGGGTGCGCGCGTGCAGCAGCCCGAGTTCTGGGGCGCGGGCGAGCTCGGCCAGCATGCGCGGCATGGCGGCGGCGACGGGCAGCCATTTGTGCAGCTTCCAGAACCTGTTGATACGCATACCGATCAGGAACACGACGAAATCGCCGTCGATCTCGGCCGTGCATCGCTCGGCTCTCACCTCTGCCATGGCCGCAACCCTTTCTGTCTAAAGATGCAGATAGCGTTCATTTGATCGACGTCAACGATCGCTCCCGGGCGTCTTGAACTCATGGCCGGAGCTGGTTACCTGCTGCCCATGAGCATATCCGAGACGACCCAACTCATCACCGATGTTCGACGCGATCAGATCTTCCTCGCGCTGGAGCCGGCGGAGATCGATCGGGTTCGTCGGTTCGGCGAGGCCCGCTGCTACGGCGCGGGTGAAGCGCTGTTTCGGATCGGCGAAGCGGGCCATGGCCTGTATGTGGTCCTGGCCGGCCATGTCGACCTCGCCCGGCACGACGAAACCGGCGGCCGCAGGCATTTCCACACCACCGGCCCCGGCGCGATCATAGGCGAAATGGCGCAACTGGCGGGCCGGCCGGCGCTGGTGGACGGCATTGCGCAGGAGCCGGTCAAGGCCCTGCATATCCCGCCGGACCGGCTGCGGGCGCTGCTGCTGGCCGAGGCGGAACTCGGCGAGCGGATCATGCGCGCCCTGATCCTGCGTCGCGTCGGCATCATCGAGAAGGGGACCGGCGGCCCGGTCATCGTCGGCCACCCCGGGACCGGCGACGTGCTCCGGCTCAAGGGTTTTCTGTCGCGCAACGGGCACCCGTATCAATGGATGGACCCCGAGACCGATCCGGAGGCGCAGGCGCTGATCGATCGCTTCCACGTCGACCCCGGCCAGTTGCCCATCGTGCTCTGCCCGAGCGGCGAGCTGCTGCGCAATCCCAGCGAGACCGCGCTCGCCCGCTGCCTCGGGATGGTGGGGCCGATCGATCCGGATCGTATCTTCGACGTGGCCGTCGTCGGCGCCGGGCCGTCGGGCCTCGCCACCGCCGTCTATGCGGCGTCCGAAGGACTTTCGGTCCTGGTGCTCGACTGCCGTTCGTTCGGCGGCCAGGCCGGCGCCTCGGCCCGGATCGAGAACTATTTGGGCTTTCCGACCGGGATCACCGGCATGGCCCTGATGGCGCGCGCCTACAGCCAGGCGCACAAGTTCGGGGTCGAGACGGTCATCCCGGCGCAGGTGGCCGGCCTTCAGCACCCGGGCGATCGCGACGACGGCCGTGTCGTCCTCAGGCTGTCCGACGGCGAACACGTCAGCGCCCGTTCGGTCGTGATCGCCTGCGGCGCCCGCTATCGGCGGCTCGACGTCGATAACCTGGACGTATTCGAGGCCGCGAGCGTTCACTATTGGGCGTCGCCCTTGGAAGCGAAGCTGTGCGCCGGGCAGGAGGTCGTGCTGGTCGGTGCCGGCAACTCGGCGGGCCAGGCGGTGGCCTACCTCGCCAACAAGGTCGCCAAGGTCTGGCTGCTGGTGCGCGGGCCGGACCTCGCGTCGAGCATGTCGAGCTACCTCGTCGACCGTATCGCCGCCCTCCCCAATGTGGAGGTGGTGACGCAGGCCGAGGTGAGCGGCCTGGAAGGCAGCGACGCAATGCTGGAGGCGGTCCGCTGGCGGCGCGGCGGGTCGGGGGAGGAGGTGCGGCGGCCGATTCGGCACTTGTTCCTCTTCATCGGGGCGGACCCGAACACGGATTGGCTCGCCGGGTCCGGCGTGGCGCTGGACGCCAAGGGATTCGTGCTGACCGGCGCCGAGGCCGGTGGCGACCGCCGATTGCTGGAAACCAGCCGCCGCGGCGTCTTTGCCATTGGCGATGTCCGCTCCGGTTCGGTCAAGCGCGTCGCCGCGGCGGTGGGCGAGGGCGCGCAGGTGGTGGCGACGCTGCATGAGTTTCTGGCCGCCGCCGGCCGCCGCGAGCTTGCGGTCATGACAACCCTTGGAGCCTCTGGAGCGGCCGCGATTCGACTTGCGCCCGAGGCGGGCCTGACCGACGATGCGGCCGTGCGGCAGCGTCGGGAGCGACACATGACCAAGATCACCTACGAGATCGTCGAGCATGACGGCGGCTGGGCCTACCGGGTCGACGGGGTGTTCTCCGAGCCCTTCCCATCCCACGACGCGGCCCGCAGGGCGGCGGAACGCGCGGCGAAGGAGCAGGTCGTCCCGGGAGATACGACGGGCATCTCCTACGAGGACAAGGAAGGCCACTGGCACGACGAACTGTCCAAAGGCAGCGACCGGCCCGAGACCGATGTCGAGGGCTGAAGCCGAAGCTCAATCCTTCAGCCTCGATTCAATTCGCCGGTCGGGCACCAACCATAAGAGCGCGATCGCGACGTAGAGGGCGACGGCGATCCACGGATTGACGAAGGCGAGCGGAACGGCCGCGGCGTAGGCGACGAGCGATGCCTTGCCCTTGAGGTCGTTTCCGAGCGCAGCGGCGAGCCTGGAGCTGCGGCCATTACAGGCCACGATCGTCCATTGCAGCACGGTATAGCTGATCCCGGCCATTTCGAGCACCGCGCCATAGGCCGCGGTCGGCAACGCGGTCAAACCGGCTTCGTCCATCCAGCGGATCACGAACGGCACCAGCGACAGCCAGAACAGCAGGAACAGGTTGGCCCACAGCACCTTGCCATCGACGCGATCTGTGGCGTGGAGCATGTGATGATGGTTGACCCAGAAAATGCCGACATTCACGAAGCTGAGGACATAGGCCAGCAGCACGGGAATGCTCGATGCGAGCGCGGAAAGGTCGGAGCCCTCCGGGACCTTCAGCTCCAGCACCATGATCGTGATGATTATGGCGAACACGCCATCGGTGAAGGCTTCGAGCCGCCCCTTGCCCATTGTCGCTCTCCGTCCTGACGGGGCACCATACACTGCCCGCGGCGGTGTATCGCATGGGCCCGTTTGGGCCTGCTTGCCAAGCTCCGGCTTTCGCGGGACAAAGAGCGGACGTGCCGCAAATCGAAGGCAATCCGGGAGGAAGTCATGCGCCTTGCGAGGCTGGGACTGGCAATGTTCGCCGCGGTCGGCGTCCTGTGGGCGGGCCTCGATTCGGCCGGCGCCGCCGATCCCGTGAAGATCCGGCTGTCCTACATCGTGCCGATCGCGAACTGGGCGCCCATGCTGCTGGAGAAGAAGGATCTCGCCAAGAACCTCGGCAAGACCTATCAGCTCGAGATCACCCGCTTTGCCGGCACGCCGCCGCTCATCACGGCGCTCGCGGCCGGCGAACTCGACATCGCCGATTTCACCTATCCGACCTTCCCGATCGCGGTCCAGAACGCCGGCATGAGCGACCTGCGGGTCATCTCCGACGAATTCCAGGACGGTAATCCCGGCTATTTCAGCAACCAGTTCGTGGTGCTGGCCGACGGCCCGGTCAAGAAGGTCGAGGACCTCAAGGGCAAGGTGATCGCGTCGAACGCGGCCGGCAGCGCCGTCGACATCGCCATGCGCGCCATGCTGCGCAAGCATGGGCTCGAGGACAAGCGCGACTACACCGTCATCGAGGCGCCGTTCCCGGCGATGCGCGCCATGCTGGCGGAAAAGAAGGTCGACATGGTGGCGGCGGTGCTGCCGTTCGCGGACGATCCCGCGCTCAAGAAGATTTCGCGCGTGCTGTTCACTACCGAAGACGCCATCGGCGTCTCGCAGTTCTCCATGTGGACGGCGCGCAAGGGCTTCATCGACAAGAACCGCGCGGCGATGGTCGATTTCATGGAGGACACGCTGCGCATCGTGCACTGGTATCTCGACCCCGCCAACCACAAGGACGTGATGGAAATCTGCGCGCGCCTCGTCAAGCAGCCGGCGGACCGGTTCGGCTGGGTGTTCACCAAAGAGGACAATTATCGCGATCCGAACATGAAGCCCGACCTCGCGGCATTGCAGCGCAATGTCGATCTCACCCACGACATGGGCTTCATCAAGTCGAGCATCGACGTGGGTAAATACACCGACCTCAGCCTGGTGGAAGAAGCCGCCAAGCGCCTGAAGTAAGCTTCACTCATGGCCCCTTCTCCCTCCTCCTGAAAGGGGGAGGGAGACCGCAAATCCGCACTTGTGACACACTGGTACGTTAGCGCCGCCTTTGGAGAGACCACGATGAACGTTGCCGCCGCCAATTCCGAGTTCAGGGTGCAGTATCGCGGCCTGCGCGGCTGGCTGGAACAGGTCGAGAAGATGGGCGAACTGCAGCACGTCGACGGCGCCCATTGGGACGTCGAGATGGGCGCCATCACCCACATGCTGACGGAAAAGAGCCGCGGCCATGCGCCGGCCATCCTGTTCGACCAGGTGCCGGGTTATCCGAAGGGCTTTCGCACGCTCTACGGCCAGCTCTCCTCGATCCGCCGCATCGCGCTCACCCTCGGGCTGCCGCTCGAGCACGACCGCAAGGTCGACATCGTGCAGCGCTACCATCAGCGCATGCAGGAGCTAAAGCCGCTGCCGGCGCGCGAGGTCAAGGACGGGCCGATCCTGGAGAACGTTCTCACCGGCGATGCCGTAGACGTGCTCAAATTCCCGGTGCCGCGGCATCATGAGCTCGACACCGCGCGCTTCATCGGCACCGCCGACTGCGTGATCACCAAGGACCCCGACCAGGGCTGGTTCAACCTCGGCGCCTATCGCAGCCAGGTCTACGACGCAAGAACCGTCGGCTGCCAGATCACCGAGGGCAAGCACGGCCGCATCCACCGCGACAAGTATTTCGAGCGCGGCGAGCCGATGAAGGTGGTGATCCTGTGCGGGCAGGACCCGCTGCTGTTCATGCTGTCGTCGAGCCCGCTGCCCGAGATCGGCGAAATGGACATCGCCGGCGGGCTGCGCGGCGAACCGATCGACGTGGTGCGCGGACCCTATACCGGCTTTCCGATTCCCGCCGACTGCGAAATCGCGCTCGAAGGCGAGACGGTGCCGGGCCAGGTGCGGCCGGAAGGGCCGTTCGGCGAATGGATGGGCTATTACTCCGACGACACGGTGCCGCGGCCCTACGTCACCGTGAAGACCATCCTTTACCGCAACAACCCGATCCTCACCTGCGCGCCGCAGCACAAGCCCGTCGACGAGACCGGGCTCCTCAAGGGCATCGCGGGCGCCGCGCAGATCTGGCGCGCGCTCGACGCCAGCGGCATCCCGGACGTGCTCGGCGTGTGGAACCACGAGGCCGGCCCGGCGACCCGCTTCACCGCGATCCAGATCCGGCAGCGCTACCCCGGCCATGCCCGCAATGCGCTCCACATCGCGTCGAACTGTCAGGGCGGCGCCTATGCCGGCAAATGGACCGTAGTGGTGGACGAGGACGTCGATGCCGGCGATCTCGACCAGGTGCTGTGGGCGATGTGCACGCGGTTCGATCCCTTGACCGACATCGACCTCATCCAGAAGGCCTGGGCCTCCAAGCGCGACCCGCTCTTCCTGCCCGGCAATTTCAACAACCGCATCCTGGTCGACGCCTGCATCCCCTACGAGAAAAAGCTCAACAAGACCTTCCCGACCGTGGTCGACGTGAGCGCCGATCTGCGTTCGCAACTGCGCGCCAAGTTCCCGGCGCTGTTCCCGCGGCATTAGCGATGGGTTCGACGCAACACGTAGGGTGGGCAAAGGCGGGCGTTCCGCTCCCTCCCCCTTTCAGGGGGAGGGTCGGGGAGGGGGGCGTGGGTAGTATGTACGGCGAGTCAGCGGACCCCCACCCCAACCCTCCCCCTTTCAGGGGGAGGGGGCGGCGCCCCGACCGCCTTTGTCTACCCTACGCGTTGGTCGGCGCTCTGTTGACACTCGCAGCCCTGCCGCTTCCCGCCGCTGCGCAAAGCGTCGAAGAATTCTACCGCGGCAAGAACGTCACCATCGCGATCGGCTTCAGCGTCGGCGGCGGCTACGATCTCTATGCAAGGCTGCTGGCGCGCCATCTCGGCAAGCATATTCCCGGGCAACCCAACGTGGTCGCGCAGAACCGCGAAGGCGCCGGCAGCGAGCGCGCGACGCTCTATCTCTACAATGCCGCGCCGCGGGACGGCACCGTCATCGGCGCGTTCTCGCGCAGCATGGCGGTGGCACCGCTGATCGCCGGCGCGCGCTTCGACGCCACCAAGCTGACCTGGATCGGCAGCATCTCGACCGACGTCAGCGTCTGCATCACCTGGCACACCTCGCCGATCAAGACCTTTGACGACATGCTCACCACCCCCTTCACCACGGGCGGGGAAGGCGGCGGTGCCGACCCCGATATCTTCGCGCTGCTGCTGCGCAATGTGTTCGGCGCCAAGCTCAAACTGGTGAGCGGCTATCCCGGCACCAATGACGCGACGCTCGCCATGGAACGCGGCGAGGTCAGCGGCGTGTGCGGCCTGTCCTGGAGCACGGTCAAGTCCCGGCACATGGACTGGGTGAAGGCGCACAAGGTCAACATCCCCGTGCAGTTCGGATTGCGGAAGGAGGCCGACCTTCCCGACGTTCCCGCCGTCATCGACCTCGTCAAGAGCGACGAGCAGACCAAGATGGTAAGGCTCATCCTCGCGGGAGAGGCGATGGCGCGCCCCTACGCCGCCCCGCCCGGCATCCCCGAGGATCGCCGCAAGGCGCTGGTCGCCGCATTCGACGCCACCATGAAGGACCCGGACTTCCTCGCCGACGCGGCGAACATGCAGGCGGACGTCAATCCCGTCACCGCGGCGGAGATCGAAAAGCTGCTGGCCGAGATCTACGCCACGCCCAAGGACATCGTCGCCAAAGCCGCGAAGGCGATCGCGAATTGAGCCGGCGCCGCGGCGAATTGGGCTGACGACATGCACGCCATCGGCTCCCGCTTGCCCCGCCTCGAAGACCGCGCGCTACTCACCGGGGCGGGCTGCTATGTCGGCGACATCGCAGCCCCCGACGCGCTGCATGCGGCTTTCGTGCGCAGTCCGCATCCCCATGCGCTGATCGCGGCGGTCGACACCGCGGCGGCGTTGGCGCTGCCCGGCGTGTTCGCCGTGCTCTTCCTCGACGACATCGCGCCGGTGATGGCCAAGCGCCGCATGATGCGGACCTCGAATTCAGGCGCCCCGCTTGACCGTTGCTGGGCGTTCGCGCTCGCCGACGGGGAAGTGTCCTATGTCGGCGAGCCCGTCGCCCTCGTGCTCGCCAAGAACCGCTACATCGCCGAGGACGCCGTAGCGCTGGTCGACGTGACCTACGAGGTCCTGCCCGCAGCCGCAGAGTGCCGGGCCGCCGCGCGCGCCGGCGCGCCGGCGGTGCGGCGCGAGATTCCCGCCAACGTCATCTCGTCCTACCGGATTGCCTATGGCGATGCCGACGCCGCCTTCCACGGCGCCCCCCATGTGTTCCACGACACCTTCTTCATCCACCGCGGCGCGGCGCATTCCATCGAGGGCCGCGGCATCCTGGCCGAGTACCGCAAGTCCGACGGGTCGCTCGTCGTCTGGGCCTCGACCCAGAAGGCGCACGATCTTCGCAATACGTTGGCGGCGCTGCTCGGCCTCGACGACAATCGCCTGCGCGTGGCGACGCCCGATGTCGGCGGCGGCTTCGGGCCGAAGCTCTGCGTCTATGCGGAGGATGTGGCGGTCACCGCCGCCGCGAAGCTGCTGCGGCGCTCGGTCACCTGGATCGAGGACCGCCGCGAGCATTTCCTCAATGCGGTGCAGGAGCGCGACCAGCACTGGTCGATCGAGATCGCCGCCGATGGCGACGGCCGCATTCTCGGGCTGCGGGGGAAGCTGCTACACGACCTCGGCGCCTATGCGCTGCAGGACGTCAACCTGCCCTACAATTCCGCCTCCACCCTGACCGGTCCCTATGTCGTGCCCGCCTTCGCCATGGAAGTCGCGGTGACGCTGACCAACAAGGTGCCGGTGTCGTCGGTGCGCGGCGCGGGCTATCCGCAGGCTTCGTTCGTCATGGAGCGCCTGATGGACCGGGTGGCGCGCGAATTGGGTATCGAGCGCGCCGCGCTGCGGCGGCGCAACCTGATCGCGCCGGAGAAGATGCCGTATCTCAAGCCGCTCAAGACGCGCGCCGGCGAGACCATCGTCTATGACAGCGGCGACTACCCGGCCGCACAGGCCGCGGTGCTCGCCGCCATCGATTGGGAGGGCTTCCCGGTGCGGCAGGCGCAAGCGCGCGCCGCCGGGCGGCTGATCGGCGTCGGGCTCGCCCATGCCATGAAGGGGACCGGCCGCGGGCCATTCGAATCCGGCGTGGTGCGCGTTTCGCCGTCCGGGCGGATTTCGGTCTTCACCGGTGCCGCCGCCATGGGACAGGGCCTCAAGACCGCGCTGGCGCAGATTTGCGCGAGCGAGCTCGGCGTTGCGCCGGCCGACGTGCAGGTGATCTCGGGCGACACCGCGGCGGTGCCGGTGGGACTCGGCGGCTTTGCCAGCCGCCAGACGGTGACGGCGGGCTCGTCGGTGCTGCTGGCGTCGCGGGCGGTCGCGCACAAGGCGAGAAAGCTCGCGAGCCATGTGCTGGAGGTCGCCGAGGGCGATCTCGAGCTCGCCGACGGCCGGCTCCAAGTCGTCGGCGCCCCGCAGCTCGGCGTCGAGCTGGGCGAACTCGCGCGCATCCTGCAGGGCGCGCCGGGCTATCCGTTCCCGCCCGGCATGGGGCCGGGGCTGCAGGAGGCCGCGAATTTCCGCACCGACGCCCTGGCCTATGCCAATGCCTGCCATGCCGCCGAGGTCGAGGTGGACCGCGAAACCGGCGAGGTGCGCATCCTGCGCTACGTGGCGCTGCAGGATTCCGGCACCCTCGTCAATCCGATGATCGTGGACGGCCAGGTCCATGGCGGCATCGCCCATGGTATCGGCAACGCGCTGCTGGAATGGATGGGCTATGACGAGGCCGGCCAGCCGGTGACGACGAATTTTGCCGAGTACCTCTTGCCGACCGCGCCCGCCTTCCCGATGTTCGAGACCCACTACATGCAGACGCCGTCTCCGCTCAATCCGCTCGGCGCCAAGGGTGCCGGCGAGGTCGGCACCATCCCGGCGGCCGCCGCGGTGATCGGTGCGATCGAGGACGCCTTGCAGCCGTTCGGCGTGCATATCACGCAAAGTCCGGTGACCCCGGCGCGGCTGGTCGAGCTGATCGCGCACGGGCGCCCGGAGACGTAGCCCGGATGGAGCGCCAGCGAAATCCGGGACGGCGTTGGTGTAATGCGGAGAGGACGACCCCGGATTACGCGACGGCGAGAGTGCCGTCGCTTCATCCGGGCTACGCTTCTCCCACGCTTCCCGCTCAGCCTCGTTCCATCCATCGCGCGATTTCGGCGAGGTGTTCGCGCAGATAGTGGCGGAACCAGATGGTGTAGTGCTCGGGATGGCGATCGAGATCGTCGATCAGGGTCGCGAGCGATATCCACTTCCAATCCGCGACCTCGGCGGGATCGGGCGTCACCGCGCCTTCATAGGTGCCGCCGAACACATGCACGACCTCGTCCTCGATGTAACCGTTGGAGACCGCGGCGCGGTATTGGGCGGTGAACAGCGGCTGGAGGTTGCAGCGGACGCCCATTTCTTCCGCCAGCCGGCGATGCGCGGCGTCGACGGTGGACTCTCCCGGCCGCGGGTGGCTGCAGCAGGCATTGGTCCACAATCCGCCGGAGTGATATTTCACCGGATTGCGCTGATGCAGCAGCATCTCGCCGGCGCGATTGCGCACCAGCGCCGAGATGGCGCGATGCTTCAATCCGCGGCGATGGACTTCGATCTTCGACGCGACGCCCTGGGGGACATCGTCGGCGTCGACGAGGACGATCGGGTCGTGATCGCCCGATGCTGAAGGCAACGTGTTCAAATTCACTCCCGGCGTCTCGAGCGCGCCTCCGATTATAAAACGCAAACGGCGGAATTGAACAGGCGAATGCCCCGGCATTGCCGTCCAAGCACGGGTTGGTTAACCTCGCAAGAGGCCGCTGTCGTGTCGCGTGTTGCGAATGTGACGCCGCACGCATCGAGGGAAACACCGATGGAACTGAAATCGAAATCGCTGGCCCAGGAACGGTTCGGCACCTATGCCGCGACCTATGCGACGAGCCGCTCCCACGCCAAGGGCGGCAGCCTGCCGCGGCTGGTCGAGCTGCTGGCGCCGCAGCCGGGCTGGACCGCGCTCGATATCGCCACCGGCGCCGGCCATGTCGCCCTCGCGCTGGCGAAACATGCCGGCCACGTGGTCGCCTCCGACCTGACGCCTCAGATGCTGGCGGTGGCGCGCGGCCTCGCCGCCGAGCGCAACCTCGCCAACATCGCCTTCGCCGATCTGCGCGCCGAAGCGCTGCCGTTCGCCGACGGCACCTTCGACATCGTGACCTGCCGGATCGCGCCCCATCACTTCGACGACGTCCGCGCTTTCGTGACCGAGGTGGCGCGGGTGCTGCGCCCCGGCGGCCTGTTCGGCCTGTGCGAGAACGTCTCACCCGATCCCAGCATCATGGCGGACGACGCCGATGCGCTCGCTGCCGCCGCGGACGAATACAACGCGTTCGAGAAGCACCGCGACCCCAGCCATGTGCGCTGCCTGACGCTCGCCGAATGGCGCGGCCTCGTCGCCGACGCCGGCCTGAAGGAACGCCACGTGGAACTGCTCGACAAGCCGATGGTGCTGGGCCCCTGGGCCGACCAGCAGAGCGTCGGCGAGGCGATCAAAGGCGACCTGAAATCGATGCTGCTCGCCGGCTCGCCCGCCTTCCGCGCCTTCGCGCGGCCCCAGGAGAACAAGGGTGACGTCGATTTCATCCTCACCGAGGCGGTGATCATCGCGGTGAAGTGAGCCTGCTTCAGCGTCCACAAGCCGTCATCACCGGGCTTGTCCCGGTGATCTCGATTGATAGGGCACAGCGCTTTCACTACGTGGGGCGGCCGTGCCTCGAGAGTCGAGATCACCGGGACAAGCCCGGTGATGACGTCGTCTCTGATATGACCCGCTCACCGCTGATCCGCCCCCACCGCGTCGCCCACGCGAGCAAACCCATCCGCGCGCAGTTTCACCGCGAGTTCGCGCTTGATGCGGCCGATCAGCGCCGGCCCGTGGAACACCAGCGCCGAATAGAGCGCCACCAGCGAGGCGCCGGCGCGGATCTTGGCGCAGGCGTCGGCGCCGCTGGCGATGCCGCCGCAGCCGATGATCGGAATCCTGCCGCCGGTCAGCCGGTACATGGCGGCGAGGCAGGCGGTCGACGGGCCGAACAGGGGCTTGCCGGACAGCCCGCCCGGCGCGACGCGGTGCGGGCTCTTGAGGGTCGGCGGCCGTGCCACCGTGGTGTTGCCGATGATGAGGCCGTCGACGCCGGTCGCGAGCGCCACCTCGGCGATGTCGCGCAACTCGTCCTCGTCGAGATCGGGGCCGACCTTCACCAGCAGCGGCGGCCGCTGCGGGGCCGCGCTCAGGCGCCGGGCTTCGCGCACGCGGGTGAGCAGTTCCTCGATCTGGGCGCGCGCCTGCAGCGCCCGCAGTCCCGGCGTGTTGGGCGAGGAGATGTTGACGACGAGATAGTCCGCGAGGTCCGACACCGCCTCGATGCCGGCGATGTAGTCGGCGGCGCCGTCGGCGGTGTCGCGGTTCTTGCCGAGATTGGCGCCGACGATGCCCGAGGCCCCGAGGGCGCGGCGCTTCGCCAGCCGCCCCGCGAACGGCGCGATGCCGCAGCTGTTGAAGCCAAACCGGTTGATGACGGCTTCGTCCTCGGCGAGCCGGAACAGCCGCTGGCCGGAATTGCCGGGCTGCGGCCGCGGCGTCACCGTGCCCGCCTCGACGAAGCCGAAGCCCTGCGCCAGCATGGCGTCGCAGACCTCGGCGTGCTTGTCGAAGCCGGCGGCGAGGCCGACCGGATTGGGAAAGGCGAGGTTCCACACCGACGTCGCCAGGATCGGATCGTCGGGCTCGCGGCGCGCCCCCCCGAGGCCGAGATTGGCGCCGAGCTTGAGCGCCTGCACGGTCAGGCCGTGTGCGCGTTCGGGGTCGAGGGCGGCGAGCACCGGCCGCGCCAGCTTGAACAGCAGGTCGGCCATTACGCGCGCCTCACGACCGGCGAGACGATCGCCTCGATCCCGGCGGCGATCGCAAACAGGCGGCGGTCGCCGCCGTGCTCGCCGATCAGCATCAGCCCGACCGGCGCTTCGCCGCGGGGGTGGCAAGGCACCGAAATGGCGCAGCGGTCGAGCATGTTGGCGACGGTCGGGTTGCGCAGCACCTGCAGGTTGACCTTGCGGTAGGCCTCCTCGACGGCCAGCTCAGCGAGCGGCGGTGCGACGATGGGAACCGTCGGCATCACCAGCGCGTCGTAATCGCGCGTGATCGCCGCGACCCGGCGGATCAGGTCGGCGCGGCCGTGGTTCAATTCGATGTATTCCGCCGCATCCATGCCCTTGCCGCGCATGATGCGCATGAGCACGCGGGGATCGTAGAGGGCGCCCTTGGCCTCGATCAGCCTGCGGTGCCAGGCATAGGCCTCCGACGCGGCAAAGCCGCCGCGCGCATTGAGCGTCGCGATCTCCGCGAACTCGCGCAACGCGATGTCGGTGATGACGGCGCCCGCCTCGCTCAGCGCCGACAGCGCCGCGGCGTAGCCGCGCGACACCGTTTCATCGAGGTCTTCGAGGACCATGGTCTGGGGCGCCGCGAGTCGCAAACCGCGCAGCGGAAACGGCGCGATATCGGTGGGTTCCTCGCCCGCCATGATCGCATCGAGCGTGGCGCAGCAGGCGACCGTCGGCGCCAGCGGCCCCACTGAATCGAGCGAGAACGACAGCGGCAGCACGCCGCCGAGCGGGACTCGCTTCGCGGTCGGCTTATAGCCGACGATGCCGCACAGCGCCGCCGGGATGCGGCAGGAGCCGCCGGTGTCAGTGCCGAGCGCGCCCACCGCCATGCCGTCGGAGACCGACACCGCAGCGCCTGACGACGAGCCGCCGGGAAGCCGGCCGGTGGCGCGGTCGTACGGATTGCGCGGCGTGTCGTAATGGGGATTGATGCCCAGCCCGGTGAAGGCGAACTCGGTCATGTTGGTGCGGCCGATCGGGATCAGCCCGGCGGCGCGCAGGCGCGCGACCACGACCGCGTCCGCCGCGGCGGGCGGCGCGTCGCGCAACGCCGCCGAGCCCGACATGGTGACGTCGCCGGCGACATCGAACAGATCCTTGACCGAAACCGGAATGCCGGCGAAACGCGACGGCGCGGCGCCGAGGCGGCGCAAGCCGTCGACGTAATCGGCCGCCGCGCGCGCGTTTTCGGCATGGACCTTGAGGAAGACGCGACGGCCTTCGCCGGCGGGGTCGGCGATCCGGGCGAGGCATTCCTCGACCAGCGACCGGCTCGACGCCCCGGCTTCCAATTCGCGCACCGCCTGCGCCAGCGTCCGCATCGGGTCCCCTCCAATCGGGATGCAGACATGCCCCACACGGGGCTGGCGATCAATAGGTGGGCTTGCTGTTGCGGGCTCGCCTGTGGCAATGAAACCGTGCTGATTGGGTGCACTTCGCTGTCATCGCCCGGCCTGACCGGGCGATCCAGTAAACACCGACCGTGAGTACTGGATTGCCCGGTCAAGCCGGGCAATGACACTAAGAGAGTCAGCGTAACCGCAACGTAACTTCTGGGATGCCCGTGCCCCGACGAACCCTATCGCTCACCCTGCTGAGCGGCGCCACCTCGCGCTTGACCGAGGTCGCCATCGATGATGCCATCATCGCCGGCTGGACCGGCCGCGACCCCGTCGCGCTCGAAAAGCACGTCAAGGAATTGGAGGCCCTGGGGGTGAAGCGTCCGGCTTCGACGCCGATCTTCTATCGCGTCGGTGCCACGCGGCTCACCACCAGCACCGAGATCGAGGCGGTCGGAGCGACATCCGGCGGTGAGGTCGAGTTCGTGCTGCTGCAGCATGACGGCCGGATGTGGGTCGGCACCGGGTCCGATCACACCGACCGCGAGGTCGAGACCTACTGCGTAACGGTATCCAAGCAGATGTGCGACAAGCCCCTGGCGCCGGTGTTCTGGGCATTCGACGAGGTCGCCCCCCATTGGGACCAGCTCAAGCTGCGCGCCCATGTCATCGAGAACGGCGAGCGCAAGCTCTACCAGGAGGGCGGCGTCACCGCGATGCTGGCGCCGCTCGACCTGATCGGCCGCTGCCTCGGCGGCGGCGCCCGGCTGCCGGAGCACACGCTGATGTATTGCGGAACGCTCGCAGCGCGCGGCGGGGTGCGGCCGACGGAGCGGTTCGAGTACGAGATCGAGGACCCCGTGCTCGGCCGCAGCATCGCCCACGCCTATTCGGTCCGCATCCTGCCCATCATGGGCTGAGCTAGCTACTTTCCGGCGCAAAATTGATGTTTTTGGGAGCACGTCAATGGGCTTCGGCCGAGCAAAGACCGCCGGGCCGCCGGCGGTCATTTTTGAAGGGCT
>Ga0302324_100010787_pt1 | contig 18846 bp, 8 predicted proteins | sample Palsa_T0_1_FD_201949 | JGI IMG/M metagenome (GOLD analysis project Ga0302324, IMG submission 201949) | Peat permafrost microbial communities from Stordalen Mire near Abisko, Sweden - Palsa_T0_1 | ecosystem: Environmental > Terrestrial > Soil > Palsa > Peat permafrost | place: Sweden: Abisko...
AGATAATAAGTATTTTATGATCACTTCTTATTTGTCATTTTAGCCACCAGCTTCACGCCTTTTACTCCTTCTTTGAAGGACAAAACGACTTCTGCACGACAAAGACGCTCTGCGATGAAAATGGCCTGCGTCGATGGCTATTCAACTCCGAACAGGCGCTGCGAAAAGCGCACAGGGAGCCTGGAACAACTCCACGTTCAAAGCCTTTCATTTTCGGCAAGGGAATCCCGAACCGGAGTGGTAGATCGATTGCATCCAATTGCGGATAAACACCCGTACTGGCTCACCATGGCTCAGCATCCGCCGTTGTGGGCCCACTACGCGTTGCGGACGGAGATCCGGGCGAACTCTGCGCGATAAACCCGGAAAGGCCGAATCTGCTCATGAGAGCAATGTAGCGAGCGTCGTTCTTCAGCAAGGGCATTCTTTCCGCGAGCGCAAGCGTGTCATGATGAGCACACGCCTCTTCGATGAGTCGAAGCGTCTCCTCTTTCTTACCGAGCTTTTCGCTCGTCTGAGCCAGGTCAGCCGCGCTAACTCTACCATCTGCGTAATACATCTTCTGCTTTTCATACAAGGCTTCCAGCAATCCGCGCTCTCCGCCATGACGGAACCCCGTCTGAGAGGCCGCAACGATTTCCTTGAGCACAGGATCGTTTTTCGATTCCGCGACGATCTTTCCCTCTGCGAGGTATGCCGGATAGTCGCGAGAATCGAAATAAATCCTCATCAGGTAGAAGTGTGGCGAAGCAAACTCGGGGCTTGAGCGCTCAACTTCTTTCAGGGTCTCGATGCCCTCATCTCTCTGTCCTGCGTAGAACATCATTTGGCCCTTGTCGGAAACGAGGCTGAGAGACGATGGGTCCAGCTCCTGGGCAATGCTGATTTCCTTCAAGCCCACTGCGCATCGCCTCCGCAGGCAGATGGCATTTGCATACCATTTGTGCGCGAGCGAATCGTTTGGATTCAGCTCGATTGCGCGTTGAAACTCCTTTTCGCCGTCAGCAAAATCCCAGCTGCCGTAAAACTCCGCAAACGCCAGAGCGCGATGTGCTTCCTCTGAGGAATCATCCAGCTCGACAGCCTTCCTGGCAGCGGCAATTGCGCGCAGGTAGGCATCGCTGTCCGGCATAGTCGAATACTCACGAAGCAGATCGTACGTATCGGCAAGGCCGGCGTAGGCCTCGGCGTTCCCAGGGTCGTGAACCAGTGCCTGCGTGAAGTAATCGAGTGCGCGGTTGAGGCTGTCGGGGGTTCGTTGGCTCCATTCGAATCGACCCTTCAGGTATAGGTCGTGTGCTTGTTTCTTTTCGGGTGCGGAGACCGGGGTTGTTGCTCGATGGGATTGGTCCGCCGGCTGTCTGGTCAAATGGCCAGGCAGCAGTTGAACGATCCTCCCGCTGGTTGCACGCACGGCCGGTGAGTTGACGGCTGCTCCAAAGATGCCGGCGAGCAGCAGGCCGAAGACCGCCAATAACCAGCGCCGCGGCAATCGCCGACGGGGCGTAGATTCACTCGCAGCGACAAGTCGCAGCGATGAAGGAATTTCGCTCTTGGGTGTGGGGATTTTCTGAGCGGAATCCGCGGGCCTGGCTTCCGGCTGCTCTTCGACAGGTTCGGAGGCATTGTCCGCCTCCAGCGCCTTACCGGATTTCAACCATTCGTCCAGTTCCCGTGTGTAGGCGTAAACAGAGGCTCGCCCGCCGCCCGGTACTCGATGGGTCGGCAGCCCGCGGTCGGCATCCCATCGCTTGACCGTTCGCTCAACCTTACCCAAATACGCCGCAATGTCTTTCCATCCATCAAGGCGCTTCCCAAGGTCAGGCCCACCAGTTTTCGATCGTTCCTTTAGCTGCCCTGACATCAAGAGTCCTTGGTTATTGGCACTGCGTCATGAAATGTCCCGAAGAGTCCCGTTCTTGCACTTGCCTAAGCAGGAGAATGAGCTGATTATCGCACTTGCCCATCCCCTCGGCAATGCCCCAAAAGTGTTCGAAAAGCCTTGATTTTACGACGCTTTCGTAATGCCTCGGTGAGCGTTACCGGTTTCCGTTTCACACGACTGCAACAAGCCAAGTTCGGCAAAATCAAGCCGGCTTTACGCAGAAATAGCGATTCAACTCAGCGCTTTACAACCTGGAGAACCGCCATGAGAATTCCGTCTTTCCTGTCTGCTGGAGTGACTCCCGACCTTCCCTGCACGCTGCGCACTAGGGTGAGAACCAGCATTCCTGGTCTGATCTCTCTGGCGGTTTTACTCCTGGCCGTTCTGGCATTGCCAATGGGGATGGCGGCGCAGTCGGGGCACCCAACTCCGGCAATCGCCAAGCCGGAGGTTCAGCCGATGGCCCCGGCCGATTGGATCTGGTGGGACGGAAGCAGCACTGTCGGAACGGCGTGCGTGGGCTCCTATCCCTGCGGCCAGGTTGGAGTCTACGGAACCAAGGGAACCGTTGCTGTGGGGAACAATCCCGGCAGCCGCAGCGATGCCATGTCGTGGACGGATACGTCCGGGCGCAAATGGCTCTTTGGCGGCTTTGGATACGGCGCCGGCGGCGGACTGGGCGAGCAGAACGATCTTTGGCAATCCAACGCGCTCGGCAATTCCTGGGGCTGGATAAGCGGATCCAACGGCCCGGGGCACTCGGGAGTCTACGGCACTTTGGGCGCGACCGCCGCCTCGAGCGTACCCGGAGGCCGGGAGGGCGGAGCAACCTGGACCGACAAGAACGGCAATTTGTGGCTATTCGGCGGATTAGGCTACGACGGCAGCGGAACCAACACGTACGGATACGAGAACGATCTTTGGATGTACAACACAACCACCAATGAGTGGACGTGGGAGAGCGGAAGTTCAACAGTGCCTGCCCCCGAATCGACCATTTACGGCACGCTGATTGGCCAATCGTCTGGCGTTTACGGCACGCTGGGTACGCCCGCATCAGGCAATACCCCGAGCGGACGTACGAACGCCACGGCGTGGACCGACTCGAACGGCAATCTGTGGCTCTTTGGCGGCGGAGTCGTCGACGAACTTGGCTACGAGGACGTCTACAACGATCTGTGGGAGTTCAACACGACCACAAAAGAGTGGGTCTGGGTAGGCGGGGGCAATACGCTGGATGAGTTAGGCGTGTACGGAACTTTGGGCACCGCCGCTTCAGGAAACGCTCCGGGAGCCAGATTTTTGGCCAGCGGTTGGACTGACAGCAGTGGCAACTTCTGGCTCTTTGGCGGCAGCGGGTACGCTTCGAATGCCGGTGAGCTCAATCTGAACGACCTGTGGAAGTTCAGCCCGAGCTCAAACCAATGGACCTGGATGGGTGGCGGGAGCGTCCTCTATCCCTGCAATATCTTGTTTTCTACCCCCTGCCCATTTCCAGGAACCTACGGCACGCTGGGTGTCGCGGCCTCGACGAACTTCCCTGGCGCCCGAAACGCCGCCCCAACCTGGACTGACTCCTCTGGCAACCTCTGGCTCTTTGGCGGAGCCGGCCAGGATGCGAATAACTACGGTGCGTGGCTGAACGACCTGTGGGAGTACAACCCCACCACCACCTTTTGGACCTGGATGGGCGGGAGCAGCACGGTTCCAGCATCCTGTGTTTCCGGGGGAACCGGGAATTGCGGACAGCCCGGCGTGTATGGGAGCGAGGGTGCTGCCACCGCGACAAGTGTGCCGGGCGCGCGCCAGACTGCGGTGGCGTGGACAGACCAAAGCGGAAATTTCTGGCTCTTTGGTGGCTGGGGCGTGGATGAAAATGGAGCAACTGGCTACCTGAACGACATGTGGGAGTACCAGCCGCAAGAGGGTACGGTCACCCCTCAGGCCGCAGTCCCTGCATTCAGCGTGGCAACCGGGACATATGCAACGGCACAGTCGGTGACCATCACCGATTCAACGCCAAACCCGACCATTTACTACACCACCAACGGCACAACGCCGACGACAAGTTCGACGGTCTACAACGGCATGGCTATCACGGTCTCATCGACAGAGACCATCGGGGCCATCGCGACTGCGTCCGGCTACACGCAGAGCGCGACAGCCAGCGCGACGTATACCATCACGGCAGCGACTGCGCCAACGGTGACGGTGACGCCCTCCCCGGCCAGCATTACCACTGCACAGTCACTTTCCGTGACGGTCACGGTGAGTGGCACCCCAACGCCAACCGGGTCGGTAGTGCTGACCAGCGGAAGCTATACATCGGCAGCGGCCACTCTGAGCGGTGGCAGTGCGACCATCAATGTTCCCGCCGGGTCGCTGGCAAAGGGCACGGACACGCTGACGGCAACTTATACTCCCGACGCCGCCAGTTCCTCGACGTATACGAGTGCGATGGGATCGAACACGGAGACGGTCACCGCGGCTGCGACTGCACCGACGGTCACGGTAACGCCCTCCCCGTCCAGCATTACCACTGCACAGTCGCTGTCGGTGACAGTGACCGTCAGCGGCACGCCGACGCCGACTGGGTCGGTTGTGCTTACCAGCGGCAGCTACACTTCGGCAGCCGCAACGCTCACCGCTGGAACCGCAACCATCAACGTTCCCGCAGGATCTCTTGGGAAAGGAACCGACACGCTGACGGCAACTTACACGCCTGACGCTGCTAGTTCCTCAACGTATACGAGTGCTGTTGGGACAAATACAGAGACAGTCACCGCAGCAGCGACTGCGCCGACGGTGACGGTGACGCCATCACCAGCCAGCATTACAACTGCGCAGGCGCTGTCGGTGACGGTAACAGTTAGTGGAACGCCAACGCCAACAGGCTCGATTGTGCTTACCAGCGGCAGCTATACATCTGGAGCCGTCACTCTCAGCGGCGGCAGTGCAGCTATCAATGTTCCCGCAGGATCGCTTCCGAAAGGGACCGACATGCTAACAGCAACTTACACGCCTGACGCTGCGAGTTCCTCGACTTACACAAACGCGACGGGATCGAATACGGAAACGGTGACCTCTCCCGCGTTGATCACGCCTACGGTAGCGGTTACGCCGAGCCTGTCGAGCATCACAACTGCTCAGGGCCTGTCAGTTACCGTCACAGTTAGCGGAACGCCAACGCCAACCGGGTCGGTTGTGCTCTCGGGTGGCGGCTATACGTCGGCTGCCGTCACGCTCAGCGCCGGCACCGCAGCCTTCAACATCCCTGCCGGCTCGCTTGCAGTGGCGACTGACACACTTATTGCAACCTACACCCCGGACGCTGCAAGCTCCTCAATTTATAACTCCACCACGGGGTCGAACACAGTTACGGTGACGGCGGCGATCACAGCCGTTACTCCGACAGTGACGGTTACGCCGGCTTCATCAAGCATTACAACGGCGCAATCGCTCTCAGTCGCCATCTCGTTGGGTGGCACCGAATGCGCGGCTGTTCGGCGCAAGATAATTGGTCTGGTCGCCCGGACTGAAACCTGCACTGCCACTTCACCAACTGGATCCGTTGTCCTCTCTGGTGGCGGCTACACTTCCGCGTCCATTACGCTCACCAACGGCGGCGCCACAATTACAATTCCAGCCGGCGCTCTCACGATGGGCACCGACACACTGACGGCTACTTACACACCCGACGCGAACAGCTCTTCGATCTATACCTCTGCAACGGGCACGAGTACAGTGACCGTGACTGCTGCAATCACAACCGTTGCTCCGACAGTGACGGTCACGGCGGCCTCGTCAAGCATTACGACGGCTCAGAGCTTGTCGGTAGCAATTTCGGTGAGCAACAGCAGCCCTTGCACCGATGTCCGCCGCAGGGCCTTAAGCGTGCGGGCAACTCCAGAAGTGGGATGCGCCAGCATAATGCCAACTGGTTCCGTCACACTCACAGGCGGCGGGTACACCTCGGCGTCAGTGACGCTGACCAGCGGATCTGCCACGATTTCAATTCCGGCCGGATCGTTGACCACCGGCACAGACACGCTGACCGCAACCTACACGCCTGACTCGAACAGCTCTTCGACCTTCGCCTCGGCGACTGGAACCAGCACCGTGACAGTGACCGCAGTCGTCGTTGCGGCGCCTGTAGCATCGCTTACGCCGCCATCGCTCACGTTCACAGCGCTTAGTGGCGCAACCAGTGCGGCGCAAACGGCAACGCTGACCAATACCGGCAACGCAGCGCTGTCGATTACAAGCATTGCGATCGCCGGCACGAACGCGGCCGACTTTGCCCAGACAAACACTTGCGGCGAGTCGCTCGCAGCGGGCGCCAATTGCACCATCTCGGTCACTTTCTCACCTGCGTCAGCTGCAAGCCTTAGCGCAACACTCTCGGTGACTGACAATGCAACCGGCTCGCCGCAGAGCGTCACGCTCGGCGGCACCGGTACACCTCTGCCGTCGTTCACGCTCGTCTCAGGCTCGCCTTCCGGCAACGCCTCGCAGACCACGGCGGCGACCTACGCCATCACCATAACGCCGCAGAACGGCTCGTTCACCAGCCCGATTACGTTCACAACAAGCGGCCTCCCTGCGGGCTACCTGGCCACATTCAACCCAGCGACCGTCACGCCCGGGAGCAGCCCGGCCATCACCACGATGACCATCCGGAACAGCACCATTACGGCCTCGCAAACGCTGCCGCTGGCCGCGCCTCTATTGGCGTTCCTGGGCTTCTGCTTCCTTCCGGATAAGCGACGCAGACGGCTACTCGCAATGTGCCTGCTTACGGTCGCATCGCTCGGCGGGTTGGCGACTCTCACCGGCTGCGGTGGCGGATTTGCGCTGCTCAAGCCGGCTCAGTCCTACACCGTCACGATCACCGCCAGCGGCGGCGGTCAAACCCAAACCACCACCGTGCTGCTCACGGTCCAGGAGTAGGAGACACCATGAGAAACCGAATCCAGACAAAGCTCTCTCTGCTCCTGTCCTTTGCCGCAGTCGCCGCCATGCCGCTAGCCTCGCTGGCACAGACGGCGTCCGTGCAGCAAGACGCGCCTCGTTCCGAATTGGCCTTTGGTTACAGCTACCTGCACAGCAACCTGCCGCCCGGTGGACGCGGCTGCTTCAGCCTCAATGGCGGGAACGCCACGTTCACCTGGCCGCTTGGATCGGGCAAGTTCGCAGTCGCGGGAGACATCAACGTGGTTTATGCGGGCGGCGTAACCAGCCAGAACCAGAGCCTCACGCTCAGCACCTACACGGCAGGTGGACGCTATCTTCCGCATCTTGGCCACTCGGCCTTACAGCCATTCGGCCAGGCGCTGATCGGTCTCGCCCACTCCAGCGGCACACTGGTCCAGGGGTCGAATCCCGCCTCGGCCAATGCCGGCGCGGCCTTTGCGGCAAACATCGGCGGCGGTCTTGACCTGCGCGCCGGCTCGCAGTTCTCAATCCGGCTCATCGAGGCCGACTACCTGCTCACAACATTCGATAACGGCTCAAATAACCATCAGAACAATATCCGCATTGGCGCCGGCGTGGTATTCCGTTTGGGCAATCGCTGACCAGCCGCAATCGCCGCCTGGCCCTGGCTGCCGTTCGACAGCTTATCGTACTCGTAGCATTCGAGCTTCGCCTCGATCAACGAGACCGTCTGCTCAATTGGGGCCGATCCCGCAATTCCTCTAACTACAGGAAGAACAAGTTTTCACTTCTGGCTTGAAGTTGGTGCGAAATGCGGGGCATGCAGAATGATCAAATTGTCCCGCGTTCAAAGTGCCGCGACCATCAAGGAAATTTGGTCGGCCGCGCTCGTCCGAGTGCGAATTGACACCGAGCGATTTGCATCGATAAATGTGTGGAATTGAGGGGGCCGAACTCAATCAAGTCGGATTCACTTGGCGGATTCTTGAGTCGCTTCAATGTGCTCAAGCTTCGCTCATAGAAGTGCTCTGCATTTTCCCAGTGGGATTTCCTTGTGCTGCCAATGGAGTTCTGCGCGGCGCTCGCTTCGATTTGCCCGAGCAGTGAGTAAGCAACAGCGGTTGCGTAGAGCGTTCCGTCGGGCACATTATCGGCCGAAAGCACCGCGTTCGCATCCGAGAGCGCATCCCGCAACTCCGAAGCAGGCGGCGCAATCTTCAGTTGCATTTCTGTGCGAGCTGCGGCTACACGACATACAAAAAGCCGCATCATGGCCGTGGTGTTATCAGAGTTTTGGGCAATCAATTGGCGGAACACGTTGATTGCAGCCTCGAAATCGCGTATCCCGGCTTTGGGGTTCTTAAAGATAAGAAAGTTGTCCCCGCGGGCAATATACACGGCGGCCAGCAGACCGAGCTGCGATGTATTTTGCGGACTGTTACTGACTAAAGATTGCAAGAGTTCGATAGACTTATCCAGCGATGCTTGACTTTCGCTTTTCTTGCCTAGGATTCCAAGTTCCTCGCCCACATTCACGTAGTCAATCGCAAGCCCCTGTTTGATCATGGCATTCTGTGGATCCTTTTCACTCAGATCGCGATCTACTTGCAAAGCTTTTTGGTGGTTTTCCAGGCTCCGAGTGTGGTCGCCCGCCGCGTCGTACCACATTGCAATGTAGCTGTAGGTACTGGCAACGTTGCGTCCTCGATCAGTTGAAGGAGAGCCCTCGTATAGTTTCCTGGCAATTTCGAGTGCATGCTGGAAATATCGCAATGATTCCGGCCTCTTCGACGGATCCGCCATCTCGAGTACGTGCGCGTAATGCACTTCGTCGACGGCCAGGCCGTGCAATGCCTCCTGGTTATACGGGTCGAGTTGCAGCAATTCTTTGTCGACTTCGATCGCCTTGTGATCACTGTCTAGCGCGGCCGCAGAGTCCCCTAGCCCGGCTGCCTGGCTCCAGCTTCGCTCTTGAATCATTCCCCTTATCTCATAGTCAAATCCCAACTCACTCAGGACCTCTTTAACCCCAGGGCGAGCAAGGCGCAGACCCTCAGCGATGGAAACGGCTGCCTGGATATGTTGGAAGGCGTCTTGCATTTTGCCGATGGCCCGCAACTGACTCGCGACCAGGCGATGACATTTGGCCAGCGCAAGGCGGTCCTGGCCCTCGACGGATTTAGATTCAAACAGGCTTTGCCGCAGGGCGAGCGCTTTCTCGAAACTGCGCAAGGCGCTTCCCGTGTCGCCCAGACTGCTGGAGAGATATTCGCCCTGGACTTCTCCGACCCGCTCATACGCAGTCGCCAGTTCGCGCTCAAGCGACGGGTCTCCGCCTGTTTCCGTAGCAAGACTATCCAGGTACAGCAATGCACGTTCCACGACCAGTTTTCTTGCCGGTGTGGACCCAGGCAGGTTCTTGATGGAATCGTGAATGTCGAACAGCAGCGAGTTCGCAAGGGCGCGGACGTCGTTGAAGCGTCGTTCGGCGCGGATTTCGTTATGGCGAGCACGGTAAGCTTCAACGAGCGACACACCCGCTCCCGCAAGAACGACAAGCACGATTAAAGCGGCAGCCGCGACGCCGGTCTTGTTCCGGGCGACAAATTTGAACAGCCGGTATCCGACGGTGTCGCTTGTGGCTGAAACCGGAAGATGCTCAAGATGGCGGCGAATGTCGTTGGCCAGTTGCTCGACGGATGCATAACGACGCTCCGGTTCCTTGCGTAAGGCAGTGAGCACAATATTGTCCAAGTCGCCTCGAAGGCGACGACTCAGCCTTTCCGGCGTTTCGTCACGCACGGCGCTGACCATTGCGGGTGTGAGCTCAGCTGTGGCGCTGTTCTTGAGCCACTGCTCGGAGCGGAGGACGATCGTGCTCGGCTTTTCCGGAACGGTCTCGCAGATGGCTCGCGCGATCTCATGCGGCGCGTCGCTGATGGCGCGAACCGCACGATGACCCGTAAGAATCTCGTACAGCAACAAGCCTAACGAGTAAACATCGCTCGATGTCGTGACAGTTTCGCCGCGGATTTGCTCAGGACTGGCATACTCTGGCGTCAGGAAGCGAAATATTGTGGCTGTAGTCTCACTCAATTCGGGCGTCGGCGCGGACTCCAGGATCTTGGCAATGCCGAAGTCGAGCAACTTCGGTGTGCCGTCGGGGGTAACCAGAATGTTGCCGGGTTTCAAATCGCGATGAACAATCAGCCGCTGATGCGCATACTGCACAGCGGAGCAGATCTGGAGAAACAAGAGAAGCCGATCGGAAGTGTTGAGCTTGCAACTGTCGCAGTATTCATAAAGCGGCTGGCCCTCGATCAGCTCCATCGCGAAATAAGGAATACCCTCATTCGTCGTCCCGCCGTCCAGTAGTCGTGCAATATTTTGGTGCTCGAGGCCAGCCAGGACCTGGCGCTCGGTCTTGAAGCGCGCTACGATGAAGTCCGAGTCGTAGCCAACCCGAACCAGTTTGATCGCGACTTCTTTTCTGAACTCGTCGTCGACGCGAGTGGCGCGGTATACCTCTCCCATTCCACCGGCGCCAATCTCTTCGACGATTTCGTAGGGACCTATTCTTCGGCCGATCCACGCAGACTTGGGCACGGCAGTTTCGTCCATCGCTGGTGTGACCGCTGCAGATTCCAGAAGCGCAAGGTCGGGATCATCCTTCAAGGCGAGTAGATCTTCAACTTCGAGCCTAAGAATCGGATCGTCGCCGCACAGTTTTTCGAGGCAGGAAGACAACTGTGCAGGATCAGTCTCCAATGCTGTGCAAAGCGCAGACTTAATCTGCTCCCATCGCTGGGAGGTCATGCCTTCGCGCTGCGTCGGATTTGCTGGAGTAGCCATAGCCTTGCTGTCGCCCATTCGCGCTTCACCGTTGCGGGGGAAATCTCAAGGGCATGAGCCGTCTCTTCGATGGATAACCCGGCGAAGAACCGAAGCTCGACCAGTCTTGCCTGTCGCTCGTCGATTGCTGCAAGCGCGTTCAGAGCGTCATCGAGAGCGACCAGGTCCAACTCGCGCTCTGCAGCTACTGCCACGTTCTCGTCCAGAACGAGAGTGACAAAATCGCCGCCACGTTTTTGCGCGTGCTTCATGCGCGAGTGGTCCACAAGGATGCGGCGCATAAGTTGAGCCGCCACGGCAAAGAAATGAACACGGTCTTCCCAACGGATGGAATTGCCGACCAGTCGCAAATACGCTTCATGAACGAGAGCCGTGCTTTGCAGTGTTTGGTGCGGCTGCGCAGCCAAGCATCGTTTGGCAATGCGGCGCAACTCGCTGTAAACCAGGGGTATTAGCTGCTCTTGAGCCGCAACATCCCCATCGCTCCAGCGAAGGAGCAACTCTGTCACCGGGCTGGAGGCGACGGCCACAAAACCTCCTGCTGCGAGATCCGGGTGCCGACACATTACCCTGCTCCGCAACGGAAGTCAAGAGGCTATTTTTCAGCGAGTTCGCCGTGTTGAGGTTGCGCTGAGATTGAGTGCGAATCGGCCGGAAGCGCCTGGATTGAATCATGCCGAGTACCTCAAGCCCAGGGCGTTCGACGGCTACGGGCATACGTGCCGTCGGCTCCGACGCCTCAACTACCCTTTCCTATTCTAGCCAGCAGTCCTGGCATGTCGTGACTCCTCCCCCTCCGATCGAGTTGGAAAAGGCGTTGAATGAGGAAACTGTGACAGGAATGGCGACAAACGTAGCGAAGATGCCACCCTCTGCCGCGTTCGCCGAGCCGCAGAAGAGCCCTTCCGTATCCGTGCCATTCGATGCTGGAATGTTGACCAACCCAAGAAGCGGCAGGCTCGTGGCGTCCTGAAGTGCAACTGAGCCCGACGCAACGAAGGTAGCGGTTGGGTTTCCTGAGACATTTGCCTCGTCATAGATGGTACAGTTCAGCGTATCGTTCGCTCCCAGGGATCCGTAGACGACGGCATGAAGGAAAAAGGCGCCAGCCGGAAGCGTAATATTTCCAATATTCGTGGACGTGTATCCCCTTCCTACATTCACACCTCCGCTAAACGTCGCTCCGTAAGCGGCGGGAGCCTGCGTAGGCCCCGCAGGTCCCATCGGCCCAGTTGCTCCCGGCGTTCCTTGCGCTCCAACCGGCCCCTGTGGACCCGCTGGTCCCTGCGGTCCTTGTGGCCTTTGCGGACCACTGTCCAGAAGCACGATTTCGAGACGCGGCTCGTGACTCGTAAAGATGTCCTCCTTGGAGTCGAAGACCGCGTAGGTGGTCGGTGTGGCCGCCTCGATGGCGATGCCATTATTTTCGATGCCGCCGTTGGACGGTCCGTTCAGCCACGCTTGCACCAGTTCTGTCACGTCCACGACCAGAAACGAATTGGCCGGAGCCAGCGGAACATCCGCGGCAAAGGGCGTGGCGCCGACAGTCGGCGTGGTTGCCGCACTCAGAGTCGATTCCGTCCACCCACTCGTTACCGGATAGAAATTCAGGCTACCGCTTGGGGCCAACCCGGGACTGAGATACAGCTTCAATGTCGCCTTGGACACATTGGCGGCAGCCACGGATGGCGGCAACGATGACTCTAACTGGAACTTGACGAATGCCGCCGAGTTGCCCACATGGATCGGACCAGCCGTGGCTTCGGATCCTGCGACCACGAGAGAGGGGCCTTGTCCGTTCAGATTGAGCGCTTCAACCGCCGGATTGCTCGCGACAATGGCGTCGTCGGCTAAGGTGCCAGATTGCGCAGAAGCTCGGCAGGGCAGAAGCATTGCGATCGTCACGACCGCAACGGCGAGACCAAAGGAGCGTACCTGAGACACCAGGCGAGCGATTTTGGGCAAAGCGAATTGGGCAAGCTGTGAATTGAAGCTCGGCATATTGTCCTCCGTAAGGGGATTCGTCACTCGGATGCAGATTTGGGAATGCGGTGAATCTGTTCGCTATGGACAGGGCTGCTGGATCACTGGATCGCCAAAGAACGAGTTGCCGGGATTGAATGAGGAGCCAGGGGCACCTGAAACCACCGCTATCGAGGTGTTCACAATTGTGTTTCCGCCGACGTCGGCGGGAGTGCACTGGAGTGCGATTCCATCCGAAACACCCGAAGTGTTGTTCGAGGGACCTGGGCCGCCAAAGATCTTGTTGGATTTGATCTTGGCGTTTGGGATGAAGTTCCAAATTCCAACGGCGTTGTTCACCAGAGTGTTTCCAGTGATGTCCGCTGACATGTCGCCGACGTCATCACCGCTGGCGGGCCAATCGATCACCCCAACATTGGAATTGATGATCGTATTTCCATTGATTGAGGTCGAACCGAAGCCGTAAATGCCGTCATAAGCGTTTATGACCGTGTTGCCGCTGAGCCTGCTTGTTCCCGTCGACCAATCGGCAATTCCATACGAAGCAAGCGAAAAGTGACTTTTCGTCACATTCAAATTGATATTGCCGGAGGGAACGAAAATGCCCATCTCGATGGGCTGATTCACCTCACTGCTTTTTACCGAGACAGTAGGTGAAATCGAATTGTCATCCAGAATCAGGATTCCGGCTTCGTACAAAGTCCATGGTTGTTGTTGCGGCAGGTTCTGTGCCACAACATGGTCAAGAGTTCCCAAACTGCTGTCGAAGATGATGCCTGCCGCCCAACCGAAATTGACACCGGAATAGGAGATTGCCGAACCATCGACAACCACTCCGCTGATGTTTACAGGCCCATCGGGATTGAGCACTTCGAGCTGCCCAACAGCCCCGCCGTAGATTGCCGAACTTTGGAACGGAACGAGAGTCACCCCGGTAGCACCAATGATGACGCTGGCGCTATTGTTGCTTTGCATGCCCTGCAGCGTCAGTGGCTGTGTGATGATGACCTGCTCGTTATAGGTTCCCGGGCAAATGTTGATGGTTGCGCCGGCTGGAACAGATGTGACTGCCCGCTGAATTGAAGCGAATGCCGTCGTTCCAGGTTTGGTTCCAGGTTTGCAGGTCCCTACGTAGGCCTGAGCGGATGCGGAGGACGCTTCCACCGCTCGCGCGCTTGCGACAGAGGCGTCGTCGGTTTCACTATTGGTTTGCGCAGATCCTCGGCCAGATAGAAGCAATACGCAGGACGCCAACGCAACCGTGAGAGTCAATAATGTTCCTTTCCAAGTTCTCATAATGTCCTCCAATCTCCGAACTCCATCTAGCCTGTCGGTTACCACAATTCAAGAACCGGCAGAGGCTGGAAACCCAATGTACTGGCGGTGAATTGCGAGGATTCTGGCTGCTTCACCGACCGGCACACTCACGCTCGCGGATTCGATGCTCAGTACATGCATGGATAGAGGTCACCCCCAAAAGCTTCAGGACCGCACTGCGTCGCCGGATCGCTCCGAAGAAGTGTGAGCGGTCCAGCGGGCACCCGGATGCCATCCTTACCAATCCAATCGGAAAACGCGGACGAATTGGCTCAGCAGATGTGCCTGATCTTTGCAAGCGATTGCATGACCGGGGGCCAGAACGGGCTCGGTAATTAAAGCCTGCAAAACTCCGAGCTCGTTCAGGTGCGTGAGCCACTTCACTCGTCTTTTTCGATTAACTGAGAGAGGCAGCGCTTTACCGGTGCAAGGATCCGGCATCAGTTGCAGGCCCGCCGGCACAATGAACGGCGGTCATTCGGCAGTACAACACTCAAGAATGCAATCAGTCAGGAGGAAGATTATGGCTTCACCGGGATGGTCACTGAATGGGAATCTGCTCACAACGAGTGACAGTGTTGGAGTCGGCACGGCTGCTCCAGCTTCAACTTTGGATGTGGGCGGCGGTCTACTGCATGTCGCTGGAACCACAGCCCCAACGACCACTGTGCAGGGAGCTTATCTGGGCTGGAACGCTTTGACCGGCGGCACCGGAGAGACCGACTTCATAAACAATCAGGGATTGGGAACCGGTGGGTTCGCGTTTATGAATACGCCCCGCTCGGGAAGCCCCAGAACCACGCTGATGGTTATTACGGGTGGTGGTGAGGTAGGTATCGGGACAGCGACTCCCGCGGCCACGCTAGACGTCGCTGGGGGAACCATCCACGTGAATGAACCCGCGAATCCGACAACGATACCGACTCCTGTTCAAGGAGCTTACCTCGCATGGAACGCCTTAACCGGTAGCACGGGAGAGACCGATTTTATCAACAATCAGGGCGGCGGATCGGGCGGCTTCGCGTTCATGAATACACCGGCTTCTGGAAGCCCGAGGACGACATTAATGGTCATCGCGGGCGACGGTAGCGTAACGATCAGCGGTGGTCTCGTCGTGGCTGGTGTGGACGTGATCGCCGCCATTAACGCGCTCGTCAAGGCTGTGGGAGTACTCGAGGCCCAGTCTCAGTGAGCCACTAGTCCAATCTCACGCTCAAGCTGAGCTGCAGGCTTAGTTCAAACGCCCAAGACTCAATAAGATAGTGCCGGCCACACGCGAGCCGGAAGGCTGATCCAGAATCAGCGACCAGCAGATCGGCAGGCAGCGCAAGGCGCTGCCTGCGGCGTCAAATATCGCGTCGTTGACGCTATGTCCTTGTGACCCGCGTAAAGACTGAAGGGCGCGGAGGTCGGTCACGCGAAGCGGCTTGGTAATATAGGTCCTTCTGAAACGGTGCGGGGTGAATTCTTAGCACTCGTTTCTCTCTAAGCATTCGTTCCAGCTCCCGCAACACTCTCTCCGCCAGTTGATAATAAAGACTTAAGCCATTGCATCAGCGTCGGCCAAAAGCAAAAAAGGCAGGGCCCGATTCTGCGCCCTGCCTTTGAACAATAAATCCAAATTGAAAAAAGAAGCACCGATACCTGTGAAACAAAGCGGTTTGGGCGACCTTGGCAACTGACGCCCGGGGAACAGATCTCCGGTCGACATCGTCAGCACTTGTGGATTTCTGTGCTTTCGATCCCCTTTGTGGCGTTCCGCGCGTCCACAGCCAGCTTAGCCTTCTCAAAAATCGCAGGGTAGAGTTCAGCGTTCCGAGGATCGGGTCCGCGATACCGGGAACCTCGCTGTGGTTGTGTTGTGGTTGTGGCCGGGGTCAGTTTTGCAGTACCGTCGCCGCCCGGGAGTTTTTGCCGACCCAGATCGATCCCTCCCCGGTACGGGGCGCAGGCCTGGGTGCGGGGAATCAGAAGAATATACAAAATCTTTCAACACGGAAGCTGCCTATCTCTGATAGTCTCTCGGAAACGCAAGTTTGGAGCGAATATTCGGACTCAAGACTGCTCTGCGAGCCCTGCGCACCAAATTGGCGAAGCCGCCCTAAGGTCAGCAAGCACACGTTACCTTTGGGCGGTTGAACGGCGTGATTTCCATGAAAATCCGGTCAATATTGGCCGAAGCAAAGCTGCTGAATTGAGATTTTCTCAGCAATTTACTGAGTAGATTGGCTTTAGTTATATAGACGAAAGTAATCAATGGTAATCTCTTCAGGTTACGTCAGTGCCGCACCATGTGGTAAACTTCTTACAAAATCTTCCGATAAAACGGTGGAGCAGGCGTACGCATGATTCTCATCATAAGTTTGAATACCGAACATTTTTCCTTTATTCCTGCCAGATTGGATGCCGAATCCGCGAGATCCCCTTTGGCCGGATGCAAAAACAGTTCGCTAACCAGGCAAAACTACCCGATGAATTGCGCCAGAGTGGCGAGGCGTCGCGTTCTTTGCATCGCCGCACTTCTTTTTGTCTTAATCAATCTGGGCGCAACGGGTGCATTCGCCTCCACGGCCCAGCTGTCCGCAATTACCTGCACTCAATCTTCTTACACAGGCCCGGGGACCGATTCCTGCACGGTGAAGCTTAACCAGGAAGCTCCTGCCGGCGGCCAAAGTGTGAGCCTCTCGAGCAACAATGCCGCTGTAAAGGTGCCTGCCTCCGTTACAGTCGCGGCCAATGCGAAGAACGCCGCGTTTACGGCAACGGTGTCTGCGGTTGGGACCGCGCAGGTGGCGACCCTGCAAGCGACTTCAGGAGGCGTCACCGATAGCGTTTCCCTGGACTTGAATGCATATGTGCCGACCTTGGAGGTCAGCGCCTCCAGCCTGGCGTTCGGCAGCGTCGCAGTGGGCAGCTCGTTGACGAGGTCGGAGACTTTCACCTCGACGGGAACTGCGCCTGTGACAATCAGCGCGACGACGCCGGCGGGTGAGGGATTCTCTGTAGAGAGATTCACTGGATCGGGTGTCACTCTTCCATTGACTTTAAATCCCGGCAAGTCGGCAACGCTGATTATGGAATTCGAGCCGACTGTCGCAGGTGCGGTAACGGGTCAACTGTCGATCGTCAGTAATTCTTCAACCGGAGAAACGGTGGAGGTTGGACTCACCGGTACAGGAACCGCGGTATTGACCGCGTTGACCTGCGGCGAATCATCCGTTGCAGGTGCGGCAACCGAGTCTTGCGAGGCGGAGCTGAACGGTGCTGCGCCGGCCGGCGGGATGGCTATTGCATTATCGAGTAATAACGGCGCGGTCACAGTGCCGGCCTCGGTCACGGTGCCGGCGAACGCGAGCAGCGCCGCGTTTACGGCAACGGTGGCGTCGACCCCCACAAACCAGACGGTGACGCTTCAAGCGAAGGCGGGAAGTGTTATTGAGAGCTTCGTTTTGCAGTTGAACGCAGCGGGCCCCGCGCTGAGTATCAGCCCGGCCAGCCTGGCCTTCGGCGCGGTAGCGTTGAACACCCCAGCGACACAGGCAGTGACATTGACTTCCACAGGCAACGTGCCGGTGGAGATCAACTCGGCGACGCTGACGGGGACGGGGTTTTCGATGACCGGGACGAGTATCCCGGTGAAATTAAGCCCAGGTCAGGTGGCGACGCTGAATGTGCAGTTCGATCCGACCGCGTCAGGCGCCGCATCGGGCAAGATCACAGTAAACAGCAACGCTTCGACCAACCCCACCGCAGCGATCGCGCTGACCGGAACTGGAACGGCGTCGGCAGTGAGCCTGGCCGGCCTGTCATGCAGCAGCGCTTCGATGACGGGGCCGGGCACTGTGGCCTGCACAGTGACGTTGACGTCCACAAGTACGAGCGGCAGTATGACGGTGAACCTCGCCAGCAACAATTCCGCAGTGACGTTACCGGCGACAGTCATTGTTCCTCAGGGTGCGAGCAGCGCTGGCTTCTCAGCCACGGTGTCGGCTGTAGCAACATCGCAGACGGCGACGCTGACCGCGACAGCAAACGGCACGTCGCAGATCTTCAGCTTGACGTTGACGGCCGGTAAGACGACGCCTTCCATCACCTGGGCCGCGCCCTCGGCTATTACCTACGGGACCGCGCTGAGCGCAACGCAGTTGAATGCCAGCTCGTCGGTGGCCGGAACCTTCGCCTACACTCCGGCAGCCGGAACCGTGCTCAAGGCGGGCGCGCAGACCTTATCAGTCACCTTCACACCGACCGACACCACCGACTACAGCTCGGTGACGCAGACAGTGACGTTGACGGTCGGTAAGGCTACACCTTCCATTACATGGGCCGCGCCCTCGGCTATTACCTCCGGGACCCCGCTAAGTGCAACGCAGCTGGATGCAACTTCTACAATTCCGGGGACATTCGTATATTCGCCCGCCGCGGGTATTATTCTGGCTGTCGGATCAGAGACTTTGTCGGTCACCTTCACGCCGACCGACACTACCGACTACAACACCGCGACGCAGACGGTGACGTTGACGGTGACCGCGGGCACCACACCAACACTGAGCATCGGGGCCGCCAGCGTGGGATTCGGCAGTGTGGCATTGGACACATTGGCAACGCAGACTGTGACCTTGACATCCACGGGAAACGCTTCTGTAACAGTCAGTTCGGCGTCGGTCACGGGTGCCGGTTTCTCACTCGCGGGGTCCACGTTCTCCGCAACGTTGACTCCGGGACAGACGGCCAACCTGGGAGTGCAGTTCGATCCCACCGTCGCGGGTGCGGCCACTGGTCAGCTGACCATCGTGAGCAACTCTTCGACCAACAGTACTGCCGTGGTTCCTCTGACAGGTACAGGGACGGCAACCGCTTACGCTGTCGACCTG
>Ga0302324_100010788_pt1 | contig 18845 bp, 10 predicted proteins | sample Palsa_T0_1_FD_201949 | JGI IMG/M metagenome (GOLD analysis project Ga0302324, IMG submission 201949) | Peat permafrost microbial communities from Stordalen Mire near Abisko, Sweden - Palsa_T0_1 | ecosystem: Environmental > Terrestrial > Soil > Palsa > Peat permafrost | place: Sweden: Abisko...
AAACTCTCTTGCCGTGCGCCTGGCAGAACGATCCACACACAATCCCGCCAGGCACTCCTGCTCGGCTTGGCCTTCAACCTCTACCGTCTCTGGCTGCCGCACGCAGAGAGGATGTCAACAGAGCCAAGAAGCTTCTAGATGAGAACAGGGAAAAGCTTCTGTGTGACAACGGGATGGATTACCCTGCTCTGAGGAAAAAGCTTTTGGATGAAGACGCTCGGCCCATTTCTGACCATTAAATCCGGGTGGCTGAGGTCTCGTTTTTGAGACGAGCGAGGTGAGGAACTTTAACCCGGCGGGTGGGCGCCAGGCCGGATGCGGACTCTCAGAACAGCCGGCCCACGGTGATGAAGAGCTTGCGGTGGCCGGCGTCGCCTACGGAGCCACCGACCGAAATGGAGCCTAGCGGAGTGGCGGCTAGCAGGCCGGCGGTCCCGTCCTGACGCAGAATGGCGTTCGTCTCAGGCGACCAGATTTCGCCGGCTTCGTATCCGAAGACGGCGTAGAGACCCTGGCCCAGTCCGGTGGGCAGCGCGGCGATGCGGTGCAGATAGCCGGCGCGGGCGAGGTAGGTGTCGGTGCCGCGGTACTCGTCCATTGAGGATGCAGAGAGCCTTCGCGGCCCTCCCAGCGTGAAGCGGAACGGCTCAGCCACATTGGCGCGAAGGTAGGAGTTGATGTCGCCGGTGAGGCCGAAGATGTTTTTGTCGCGCCACTGCCAGGTGTGCGCCGCGGAGACCATCACCAGCGGAGCGTTCACACTGTCGACTGCATGATAGAGCGCGCCGGCAGCGGCGTTGAGACGGAAGCCCGAAGGCGAGACGGTGCCGGAGGTTTCCTGATCGATGTTGATGTGCAGCAGACCTTCTTGGGCCGTTCCTGAAATATAGGGGCCGCCGCCGGAGCCGGTGGTGAGGCTCCAGTGTGTGTCCATGGCGCGCCAACCGGCGGAGATCTGGAGTGAGTTGCCGATGGTGCGGCCGGCCTCGACCTCGGCGTCCAAATCCTGTTCGAGGCGCTCGGCAACGCGTTTCTGATTGGCCCAAATGTAGACAGGTTCGCGAACTATCCCAGAGCGCGGCTCGATGAAAAAGCCGCCAGGCGTGAGCAGGCGGTAATACTCGGCATTGAGAACGGTCATGTAGCCGAGATCGGCGTTGGCGCGAAGTTCGGAGCCGTAGCCGCCCAGGTTTTGATCGACGAGGCGCAGGTTAAGCTCGGTGCGGGTAATGTTGGAGGTTTCCGCCGCAAAGTCGGGGCCGATGAGTAGGAAAGGCGGACCGGTTGGGTCTTTGCTGAGGTGGATGAGAATTCCGGCGTCCTTGCTGTTTCTATCGGCGTCGCTGGCGGGGGCTGCGGAGGTTCCTGCGGCGGGCTGCGCAGCGAACGTTTGATAGGAGGCGGTGTAAACGCCGTCGGACTGGACCGGCTTGAGCGCGGTGAATATCTTTCCCGGCGAGATGGGCTGCCCCTCAAGCGATTTGGTATCGCTAAGCACCTGTTGCTGCGCACCGGGCTCGCCGCCATCGACGCGGACCTGGCGGAGGACGCCGGGCGCGACGAAGCGCCGGCTGTCGCGGTCGGCGAGATAAGCGGCCCAATCTTGATCATTGAGGGCATAGGTCATCAGGGCGGCGCGGTTGGCTTCCGCGGCCAGATAGCCTGCCTGAATGAGCTGGCCTCCCTTGGAGTAATCGGTGGACGAAAATTTTGCCACGGGCACGTTGACGACGAGATCGGCCAGATGCAAAGAGCGATCGACATTTTGCACGATGCCGACGGAAAAGGCGCGATCGAGCACGCCGATGATAGAGGAGACATCGCTGGGAGCGAGCGGGGAATCTTCAAGCCGAATTGCAATGACAATGCCGGCGTGAAGATCGTTGCGGAGGACGTCGGTGGGCAGGTTGTCGACGATGCCTCCGTCGGCGAGGTAGTGTCCGTTGGCGGCTTCGACGGGCGGAAAGACCGCGGGAATGGAGATGGAGGCGCGCACCGCCTGGGGCAGTGGTCCGGCGGCAAAGGTGACGGCCTGAAAGGTGTTGAGATCGGTGGCCACGCAGCGGAACGGGATCGGCATGCGGTTGAAATCCAACTGCGTGCGGTTGTAGCCGAGCAGGTTGGTGGTAAGGAATTGATTGACGCCGCGGTCACCAAGCAAGGCATTGGGGAATCCGGGGCCATGCGCGAGGCCGACGGTCAATGCGGAGGGGCTTTGCCGGCGGTCTTGCCGGCGGCGAAAGCTGGAGTCGACGTAAGGGGTTTGCAGCGCGAAGACCTTGGCGAAGGCGTCGCTCACGGCCAGGGCGCGCATCTCGGCGGGGGTGTGCCCGGTGGAGTACATGCTGCCAACCAGCGCTCCCATGCTGGTTCCGGCGACGCGGTCGATAGGGATGTGATTATCTTCAAACCACTGAATCACGCCCACGTGAGCCAGGCCGAGTGCGCCGCCACCTTCAAGAGCCAACCCGATTGCCGGCCGATTGGCGGGGACTACCGCGGGCAGCGGGGCTTGCGGCGGCGTCGCTCGCGGCACAGGCTGTTGCGCGGCCGCGGACCATGTGAGGAGAGTGACGGTGAGGAGGATTGCTCTATGATCTGAAGGCACGATTGCACCTCTTGATGATGGGATTCTTGAAGAGTGAGCGGAATTGCGCGATCGCGGGAAATCCACTGTCGAGCTGGTGCGGCGGTTCGGTCGAGGAGTGAACGCCGGCCTGACGACGGGACGCAAAAAGGCCCTCCATGGACAAGGAGGGCCTTTTCAGCGCCTGCGAGACGCATCCGAGCGGAGCCATCGAGAAAGCGCGCCAGCCGCTGCCGCGCTTACTTGGGCGGGGCGGGCGTGAACCCTTCGCGCTTGCGTCCGGGCTCTGGTTTGGGTTTGGGCTTCGGCGCCTTCTTAACTTCTTTTCTGCCTTTGTCTTTGCTTCCCATGCCTAGAAGTGTGACACAAAAGGGGCGGCCAGGGAAAGACGAAAAGACGTGCGAACACGTTGGATTTCCTGCCGGGAACCCATTGCCTAACGAGCTTTGAATTCTGAAGATGCATTCAACGCTTTGGTAACTTCGCCGGCGATGTCGTCCTGAACCATCAAGCGGTCAGTGAATGGGCGATCGTAAGTCTCGGACCAGACGACGTAGCCGGTGTCCGCTCGAACCAGCCTCGCCGCAACTCGAAGCATGGGGCCTGATTTCCGAACGCTCCCATCCAATACGTAGGTCACACCGAGCGATTTCGCGATTTCCGGAATGGGGATTTGCTTGCCCTTGAAATAGAACGACGACGTGGCGCTTGGCACCTGCAGGCCGGGAATCTTGCTGAGTTTGTCAATCATCTCCTCGGTCATGCCGTCGGCGAACTCCTCCTCCTTCATTCCCTGGGTGAGGTCGAGAAACGGTAGCACGGCAATCGATCTCTGGGGCTGCGAGGCAGTGGCGGCTGAGGTTGACGGAAGGTTCTTGCCGGGGCTGCGGTGGGAGAGCATGACCAGAACCGCAACGCCAACCGCAAGGCAAACAACACCGCCGGCGGCCCATAGCAAGCCAGTCGAAACTCGGCGGCGCGGTGCGGGTGTCTGCGAAGCTCCGATCGCCGGGGTCGCATCCTCACCCGGCGAACTCAGCGAAGTTTCAGTTTGTGCTACGGATTGGCGTGGCAACCAACTGACGGTCGCAATCATCCGATACCCGAGCCGCGGCACGGTGGCAATATACGTGGGCTGTCTGGTGTCATCGCCAAGTAAACGCCGCAGCGAAGTCACAGCCTGGTAGACGGAGTCCGGGGTGACCGCGACATCGGGCCAGACCTGGTTGAGCAGGTCTTCGATGCTCACCACTTCGCCGGCATGATCGGCCAGGCAGAGCAGCAACCGCATGGTTCGGACTTCCACGCGAACGGTCGACCCATCGCGCGAAATCTGGCCAGCCGCCGGGTTGACGGACCAGTCGCCAATGCGAAGTGTTAAAGTGGCCGGGCGTTCCATGCGAGGCTGGTTGACCCTCTCTTCTTTAAAAGAAGCGGTGCTCGCCGATTATATCAACGCAGTGGAAACGCGGGAGGACCAGTGCAGGCGCGGGCGCGGCCTCGCCAACTTGGAGCGATTTCAGAAGTTTTCAGGTTGTTTCAGACCGACTTCAGGACTTTTGTGGCACACCATGGTTATGGTGAAGCTGCGTTGAAGAATGCACGTGAGCAGGAGATGAAAGAGAGGCGTTGGATGACGGGCGAATCTGGACCTGGGGCTTTGAGACGAAGAAGCGCTCTGTTGGCAATCGGAGTGGGCGGGCTGGTTGCCGGCAGTCTGGACCTTACACAAGCCTGCATCCTGTTTGGAACGAAAATTCCGCTGGCGGTTGCCGCGGGGCTGCTGGGGCCCAGGGCGTTCAATGGAGGCATAGGCACTTATATTCTGGGGGTTCTGCTGCACTTCTTCATCGCGTTTTCCGCAACGGCGATCTACTACGCGGCAAGCCGCAAACTTGTTTTTCTAGTGGAGAGCCCGCTGGTGTGCGGCTTGTTCTATGGCGCCGCGGTTGAGGTGGTGATGGGTTACGTTGTGTTGCCGCTCTCCGCGCTTCATGCCACCGGGCCGTACGAACTTCGCGATGTACTGCAAGGCCTGCTGGTGCACATGGTCGTGATCGGGCTGCCGATTGCGTACAGCGTTCGCCGGTTCGCGAGGTAATCGGAGAGTTTGCCTCGCAAGGCACAGATGCCCCGTGTCTTTCCCAAGCTGCATAGCTGAGAGCAGCCCACGTTATTGCTTTTCCGGAGCCGCGGGCGGCGCGGGCGTGTGCGCCAGGTTCTGGAAGTTGAGAATGGCATTGAACACCATGGCATAATTGCCGACTGTTTCGCCGCGATAGACGGGGTTGTTGCCGAACAGAAGCACGTTGCCCTGGCCAAGATGCGCGTCGACAACAACGGCGTGCTCGGCGATGGAGCTGCCCTTGTCGAGCAGGCCGTCGAGCAGGAGAGTCTTGCTGTCAGAGAAGCGCAGAATTACTTCGGGGCGCAGCTCGGCGGGAATCACGCTGAGGTTGTTGCGCATCTCGTCCTCGTTGAGTTTCTTCGCTTCCCAAGGCTGCTGCTTCACCAGCGGTTCGGCCTCGGTAATCTTGCGGCCGATGGGTACGTCGTTCTCCTCGGTGCTGCCGCGGCCTGTGGGCCTCTCCGAGTAGGGATCCATCAGCATCCGTCCACCCCTGCTGCCGATGGTGTTGCTGATATTGAAGGCCATCCCATTGGCACTGATCACGGGAACCCCTGTGCCATAGCCGAAAGCGACCGGATTGTCGCGGGCCACGAAGACCGTGTTGAGAATGGTGCCGACCACGCGTGCGTCCCCGCGCGACACTGAGCTGACGCCGGGCGCGAGGCCGGTGTCAATGGCGAATTGGGCCGTGTCTTCGCTGGTGATGAGCAGGCCGCCCTGGGTGATGAATTGCTTCAAGTGAGCGAGGCCGTCGTAGCCCAGGCCGGGACGAATATCGGCTGTCGAATCAATGCGGCCGAGATTGGGCGTGAGGTCGGACTTTTGCCAGGGCATGGCGTTATTCCACATCGGGATGCCGTCGATGATCGCCTGTGTGGACGCGCCGCCCATTGGCGCGAAAATAATCACGTCATACTTGGCGCGCAGGTCAGCTTCTGCAGCGACGGTCTGCGTGTTGATGTAATCGTAGGGCACGCCGGCGGCATCGAAGGCGGAGCGCCACCAGCCTTCCCTTTCCGTGGAGAGCCAGGTATGCATGATTGCCACGCGGGGCGCGGTGGCGGCGTGCGTGGGCACAGAGGGTGCAGCGGCCAGGTGCGCCGCGTCCAGCGCAAGATCGTGCAGCATGGGCGTGAGCTTGCCATCCTCTGTCCCGCTGATGAGCAGCGAGCCCGCGGGATAGTGTTTGCCATCGGCGTCGAACGGCTTGTCGGCGATTTGAATGCTCGCACCCTTCAATTCGTAAACCAAAGGAAGCAGCGACACCTGCGCGGTGTTGGCGACGGCGATCACAGAGCCTGCGCCGGAGATTTTTCCGGTGAGAGTCGACGCATCGTCGAGCGGCATCATCTTTGCCTGCAGAATTGCGGGGTCAGCGACGCGCATAACCTTCAGGTTAAATAAGTGCGTGAACGACCAGCCGGTGTCGTCGTACGGATGTTTCTGCGGATCATCGGGCGCCCAGAACTGGCGGTCGAGCAGCGCGTCGGCCACGCGCGAATAGGGCTGATCCATGCGGATCACGAGGCTGCCTGCGGGGAACGTCTCCTGCTTGGGCTTGTCTCCGCGTTTCTCAGGAGGCAGATTGCTCGTGGCTGCTTCAGAAAGCTGCTCCACCTCGACGTGCTGGCGCTTCATCACTTTGAGCAGCTCCACCTGGCGATTGGCATCGGTGGGATCGGCCGGGATGACGTAGGCCGCGGGACCTTCGAGCGTGGGCTTCAACACCGAGCGCTTGCTTTTCAGGTAGTAGTTCTCAAGGAAGTGGTGCGTGTTCTGCGAGAAATACGAAATGGTCGTGAGCAGCGCAGATTCTTCGTAGTTGTTGTTGTCGCGCTGCGACCAGGTAACGATGGGTAGCGGCGGATTCTGCCGGTACCAGGTGCGCGAGTATTCTTCCGGATCGAGGATGCGCTTTTCGGTATCCGCGCCGCCGTTGCCGAAGGTCTCATAGAGCCGGCTGATGCCGTTGTGCATGCCGGCCAGAAACATCAGATAGCCGGGGCTCCACGTATCGAAGTCGCCGTGAGTAAATACGCCCGGCATGCCGAGCGACTGCATCTGCGCAACATTGTTCCAGCCAAGCTCAGCCCACTCGTCCGCGAGCGTGGGGTCAACCCATGCGTTGTATGGGCCGTCGCCAACGGTGTTGTCGTATAGGAAAGGCACGGACTCGTGCAGATCATGCAGCACCTGCGCGTGCCAGCCGAGGTATGTGTCGAGCACGTTACGCGTCAGGTCGAGGGTCATGGCCATGGCGTCGCGGTTGTTATCGTGGGCAACGTAATGGCCCCAATAAATCAGGTGTGGATACTTTTCGTTGGGGTGCGCCTTATGCCATTTGTAGAGATCGACCATGCGGTCGCGGCCGTCCACTTCGACCACCGGCGTGATGAGGACGATCATGTGCGAGCGGATGAATTTGATGTAGGGAGCGTTGTCGACGGCAAGGCGATAAGCCATCTCCATCAGCGCAGTGGGCGCGCCGGTTTCAACCGAGTGAATGGTGCCGGTGATGTAGTAGACGGGGTAGGATTGGTCCACAAGCTGGCGTGCCGCGGCGTCGTCCATGTGGATAGAGCGTGGGTCGGAAAGCTTCGCCAGCCGCGCGTCATTGGCCTTGGCGCCTGCCAGCAATTCGGGGTCGGCGATGGCTACTGCGATCATCTCGCGGCCTTCTTCTGAGTGGCCGATGCTGATCACTTTCACACGAGGGCTGGCGGCCTCAAGCATGCGGAAGTACTTGTAGACATCCTCGGCGTAGGGCAGCATATCTGGCGCGCCGGACACGTCACCGAGCACCTTGGCAGGCGTTGGCACTGTCTTCGAGGCAGGAAGATAATCCACCAGCGGAGACAGGAACGACGGATCGGTAGTGTACTTGTGGATTAAATCCGTGTACTGCTGATCGATGGGCTGCGCGGGGTCGCGCGCGAAGTTCGAATTCAACTGCTGCCCCAAGAGCGGATGAGAGGCGAGCGGGGCGACGGCGAAGAAGAACGCTAAGGCGGCGAAGAAGGTCAGCTTGGCTGGGCGCATGGAACCTCTGTTGGGGTTTTTGTTGTCGGAATCCCGTGGTTGCCAGTGTCCCACAAAAGGGCCGTGTGGGGAAATGGGGCCACCCGATGGGGCCGGAGAGAGACGGGCGGGTGCTGAGGTTTCCCACCCATTTCACAAAGAACGCGAAATGGATGGGGCATGGAGGTTCTGTGCGAGTGCTGAGGTTTCCCACCCATTTCGCCAAGAACGCGAAATGGATGGGGCACGGAGGTTCTGTGCGGGTGCTGAGGTTTCCCGCCCATTTCGCAAAGAACGCGAAATGGATGGGGCACGGAGGTTCTGTGCGGGTGCTGAGGTTTCCCACCCATTTCGCCAAGAACGCGAAATGGATGGGGCACGGAGGTTCTGTGCGGGTGCTGAGGTTTCCCACCCATTTCACAAAGAATGCGAAATGGATGGGGCACGGAGGTTCTGTGCGAGTGCTGAGGTTTCCCACCCATTTCGCAAAGAACGCGAAATGGATGGGGCACGGAGGTTCTGTGCGGGTGCTGAGGTTTCCCACCCATTTCACAAAGAATGCGAAATGGATGGGCACGGAGGTTCTGTGCGTCTCGCTAATGGGGGGTGGGTGGCGGCACATCGGTCCCAAGGTACTGAGCGAGCCACGCAACCCAGCGCTTTCGCACATCACGAGAACGGATGGGGTCCGCGGGGCTGTGGCCGGAGATGGGATACGCGATGAACTGAGTCGTGACTCCGTTGTCTTTGAGGGCGCGGAAGAATTCGTAGGAATCGGCGATGGGCACGCGGGTGTCGCCGGTGTCGTGCAGTATCAGTGTGGGTGCGTGGGTGTTTTGCGCGAAGCTCATGGGAGACTGGTCGCGATATGACTGCATGTTGCTGCCCACGTACGGCGATCCGCCAACCTGATCGCCAATGGTGACGCTGCCATCGGCTGTGGTGTACATCGTCACCCAGTCTGTCACAGATGCACCCGCGACCGCTGCCTTCCACACGTCGTAATGACCGAGCAGCCAGGTGGTCATGTAGCCGCCGTAGCTCCACCCGGAGACGGCCAGCTTTCCTGTGTCGATGAAACCGCGCGCTTCAAGCATGGCCACGCCAGCCATCACATCGCGTCCGGGTCCGTCGCCTGCGTCTTTGTAGATGGATGAGAAGAACTTGTTGCCCATGTTGTCTGATCCGCGATAGTTGGGCTCGAACACCATCCACCCCTGCGCGGCCATGTATTGCACGAACGGGTTCAGCGTCTCCTTGGAGGCGGAGTTGGGTCCGCCATGGACGTAGAGAACGAGCGGATATTTCTTGCTCGCGGTGAAATCCGGCGGATAAGTTAACACGCCATCCAGTTGGGTCTTGTCGCTGGTCCATGTGACGGTCTCCGACTTGCCGCGCTCGAGTGAATCGAGCGATGCGTTGAAGTCGGTAAGCCGCACTGGTGCACTGTCCAGCGTAGGCAGGTAGTAAAGCTCGGTTGCGCGTGCGGGAGTTGCTCCGGTAAGCGCGAGCTGATTCTGCGGGCCGAGATCGATGTCGACCCAAAATGTGCCGGCCGGAGTCACATTGCCGAGGTTCAGTTTTTTCGCAGGGCCGTCAAGAGGCTTCAGCCAAAGGCTCACGGTGGTGGCGTCGTTGGCGCCTACAAGCAGCGATTTGCTGTCGGCAGTCCACAGCACACGCTGGATGTTGCGGTCGATCTCCGCGGTCGCAGAGCGGTCGCCGCCGCCCGCTGCGGAGATGACGCGTATTTCGTTGTCGAACCAAGCTTTGCTCTCCTGCGGATACCAGTAGGCGATGTTGGCGCCGTCGGGCGAAAAGAGCGGATAGCTTTCCAGCGTAGTGCGATTGGTCAGGGGATGGAACTGCCCGGTGGCCGCATCGAGCAGCTCGATCTGCGTGTGTTCCGCGTCGCCGGAGAGCGGACTGATGGCCTTCACAAAGGCGATCTGCTTGCCGTCGGGCGTCCAATTGATGGGCGAGGCGGGCGAGCCTGGCGGAAATGTTACAGGCAAGGACCAGGCGCCAGAGGTCAGCCGTTTTGCGTCGCCTCCGTTGGACGGGATGATCCAGATGTGCGTGGATGGCGAGGGACCGTGCACCAGCGAATCGTTGGCGCCTACCTCGAATGCGTCAAGGAATTCAGCTTCGCCCTCGCGCTTGGGCAATTCGTCTACGGCGGCAAAGGCGATCGCGGAGCCATCGGGCTTCCAGGCAAATTGCGTAACCGCATCGGCTGCGTGGGTCAACTGCAGCGAGTCGCCGCCCGCCAGTGGCAGAATGAAGATCTGCGCCTTGTGGTCGCTATCCTGCGCGATATAAGCGATGCGATCGCCTGTGGGCGACCAGCGCGGATAGCCGCCAACGACACGGTCGTGAGTGAGCACGCGCTGCGCGTGCGTGGCGATATCGACGAGGACGAGTTCCGTGTCGATCTTGTCGGTTTTAAAGTTGGGATGGCCAACGACAATGACAATCGCTTTGCCGTCGGGCGAGATCTGGGGGTCAGAGACGCGTGTGATGCGGACGACGTCGTCGGCTGTGAAGCGGTTGGCAAGTGCGGGCGCGGCGGCGAGCGACACGGCAGCAACAACAAGGGCGGAAATCTTGACAGGGTGCATTTGAAATTATTCTCCGGCGCAAAGCTTTGTTGGCTGTGTGAGCCAGTTTCCCACAATTGGGTTTGCGCGGGGAAGAATGAAATCCGTCTAATTGAGCGCGAACAAGGACTCGGAGCGGGTAAGCTGCCTATAATTCCAGGAATAAGCCGATTGATTTTCAGTCGAATTGAAACCACATTCTTCTGGAGGACCTTGCCTTGCTGAACCCCGGGCGTGCCGCAATCATTCTCTGTCTTTTTTCCGTCGTCGCTAGTCCAGCGGCTTTTGCGTCCGACACGGGCGGCTCGCCGCACTTTGCGCAAGGTCTCGACGCGATGTTCAACAAGGGCGCGTTCTGGGGCAAGGGCGTGCAACTGGCGTGGGAAAACGATGGCAGTTTCTACACTATTCTGGAGCCCTCGGCGGACGGCAAAGGTATGGACATTGTTGCCTATGAAACGGCCACCGGCAAACGCAGCGTTCAGGTTTCCGCGGCGCAATTGACGCCCGCGGGCGCGAAAACGCCCATCGAGATTGAGGAATACTCATGGTCTGCGGATGGCACGAAGCTGCTCATTTTTACCAATGCCAAAAAAGTCTGGCGCGAATATACGCGGGGCGACTACTGGGTCTTCGATGCCGTAAGCGCCGCTCCCTTGGGCAGGCCGACCAAGCTGGGCGGCGATGCGCCTGAATCCACGCTGATGTTTGCTACGTTTTCTCCGGACGGCAGCCGGGTGGCCTGGGTGCGCGCCAACAACATTTATGTTGAAGAGCTGGCCACGAAAAAGATCACGCAGCTCACCACCGATGGATCCGCGGACATCATCAACGGAACATCGGATTGGGTGAACGAAGAAGAGTTGTTCCTGCGCAATTGCATTCGCTGGAGCCCGGACAGCCGGCAGATTGCCTACTGGCAGTTCGATCAGTCCGGCGTGGGCGAATACACGCTGATCAACGACACCGACCAGGAGTATCCGGTCACATTCAAGTACAAATATCCGCAGCCGGGCACGACCAACTCGGCAGTGCGCGTGGGGATTGTGCCGGCAGCGGGCGGGGCAACGCGATGGGTGAAGCTGGCTGGCGATCCGCGGCAAAATTACATCGCGCAGATGGATTGGGCCGGCAACTCGGATGGCGTGCTTCTCGAGTACTTGAATCGCGCGCAAAATGACAATCAGTTTATCTGGGCCAATGCGCAGACCGGTGAGACGCATGTGATTGCCGAAGACACCGACAAGGATTGGGTCGATGTCAACAGCATGGAATGGATCGAGAAAGCGGGCGCGGTGAGAGATGCGCTGTTCCTGAGCGAGCGCGACGGCTGGCGGCATGCGTATCGCTTGGACCTGAAGACCGGCCAGCCGCTTCTGGTGACGAATTTCCAGGGCGACGTGCTGGATAAATCGGCCATTGACCAAAAAGGCGGATGGTTCTACTATCTGGCCTCTCCTGACGATCCGGTGCGGCAGTATCTTTACCGTTCGCGTGTGGACGGAAAGGGAATCCCGGAGCGTGTTACGCCAAGCGATGAGCCCGGCAATCACCGCTATGACATTGCGCCTAACGGCAAGTGGGCCGTGCACCGCTATAGCACGGCGGACCGGTCATGGCGCTTCGAGATCGTCAGCCTTCCCGATCACAAGGTCATCCGCACGCTTGTGGATAACAACGACGTGGCCGCCGGGGTGCAGCCGTGGCTTAGCTCGAAGACGGAATTCTTCAAGGTCCCGGTCGACAACGGTGTCGCCCTCGATGGATACATGATCAAGCCGCCTGACTTCGACGCGGCAAAGAAATACCCGGTAGTCACGTATGTCTACGGCGAGCCGTGGGTGGCAACAGTGCGCGACGCCTGGGACCCGTATATCCGCGTGCTCGGCGGACTGATTGCCGCAGAGGGCTACCTGTTCGTCAGCATCGATAACGAAGGCACGCCCTCCCCCAAAGGCCGCGAGTGGCGCAGGAGCATCTTCGACGCCATTGGCGTGTTATCGTCCGCGCAGCAGACGCAAGCTATCAAAGAGCTCGCCAAAGAACGCCCTTACATCGACGCGTCGCGCATGGCCATCTGGGGACACAGCGGCGGCGGTTCAACGACGCTGAACGTCATGTTCCGTTATCCTGGCGTCTATTCCACAGGCGTCTCGCTTGCTCCGGTGGCCGATGAGAGCCATTACGACTCCATTTACCAGGAACGCTACATGGGACTGCCGGCGGTGGACGTGAAGGGCTATCACGACGGCTCGCCCATCAACTTTGCCGATGGGCTGCAAGGAAATCTGCTTCTCATCCACGGGTCGGGCGACGACAATGTGCACTTTCAAGGCACGGAGCTGCTGATCAATAGGCTTGTGGAACTGGGCAAGCCCTTCGACATGATGGACTACCCCAACCGCACGCACAATCTGAATGAAGGCAAGGGAACGTCATACCACCTTTTCAGCCTGGTGATGCGCTACATTGAAGATCACGTTCCGCCGGGTGGCGTGGCGCGGTGAGCCTGCGTCGGACCAATGGAGAAATCGCATGCGGATAACGCGTCGCGCTGCCTTGGGAATGCTTGCTTCCTCCTCGGCGGCGTATTTCAGCCGTGCTTCGCAGCCGCGTGCTTTTTCCTTGCCGGAAGGCGGCGACCCTTACCAGCCGCAGTGGGAGTCATTGCAGAAGCATCAATGCCCGGACTGGTATCGCGACGCCAAGTTCGGCATTTACTACCACTGGGGACTCTACTCCGTTCCGGCCTTCGGCAGCGAATGGTACCCGCACAACATGTATCTTCCCGGCCGTCCGGAGTACGACCACCACGTTGCTGTCTACGGGCCGCTGAGCAAATTCGGCTACAAGGAATTTGCGGCCGCATTCACCGCCGAGCATTTCAACGCAGACGCATGGGTGAGTCTGTTCAAGGACGCGGGAGCGCGTTACATGGGCCCCGTCGCCGAACACGCTGACGGCTTCTCCATGTGGGAAAGCCGCGCGAACCGATGGAACGCAGTACGCATGGGCCCCAAGCGCGATACCGTCGGCGAGATGGAACGCGCCGTGCGCAAACAGGGGCTGAAGTTCTTAACCAGCTTCCATCACCAGTGGTTGTGGGGCTGGTACTCGAGCCCCGTGGCCGATGCGGATATTTACACGCCCGCGTTTGCCGATCTTTACTGGCCGCAGAAATACACGCCGCTTCCCAAGGATTACGTCGCTGCGACTCCGGGAGCCTTCAACTTCGCGCATCCCGATCCGCCTCCTTCTTCGCGGTTTTGCGAAGTCTGGCGCGACAAGGTTATCGAAGTTGTCGATCGCTACCGTCCCGACGTTCTTTATTTTGATAACCGCGTCGCCATCATTCCCGAGCAATACCGGATGCAGATGCTGGCCCACTACTACAACGCAAGCCATCACGCCGGGCGCGAAACCGTGATGACTTATAAGGACAAGGAGTTCGCCGAAGGATCAGGACAGCTCGATATCGAGGCTGGCCAGTTGGGCGAGAAGGCCAGCTTCGTCTGGCAGACCGACGACGTGATGGACTGGAATTCGTGGGGCTATGTGGAGCAGCCGAGCTTCAAGTCCTCCGGGCGCATCCTCCGACAGTTGATCGACGTCGTCAGCAAGAACGGCAACCTGCTGCTCGATGTGGGCCCGCGCCCCGACGGCACAATTCCAGACGAGATTCAGAGCCGGCTGCACCAGATCGGCGCATGGCTGCGGACAAACGGAGAAGCCATCTACGCGAGCCGCCCGGCTGATCGATTTGGAGAAGGCCCTACTCGCATTAAAGCCGGCTCCTACGGCTCCGACCGTAACATCGACTTCACATCGCAGGATATCCGCTTTACAACTCGGCCCGGCGCTTTCTACATTCATGTGCTTGGAGCGCCGGGTTCGCAGGTGCGCGTGGCTTCGATGAAGAGGGATACACCCTTAGGCTTCGGCGTTCTTCGAAAAGCGGAGATGCTCGGTGTTCCGCAATCGCTGGAATGGCAGTGGAGTTCGGATGGACTGGTCATTCAGATGCCCGAAGCTCGGCCGTTCGACGACGCTCTGGTGATCAAGCTGAGTTGAAGCTTTACAACTAATCCTCGCGGAGCAGTATCAAAGGATCGACGCTTAGCGCGCGCTGTGCTGGAATCCAGGTGGCCAGCATTCCCAGCAACGCCATCGCCAGTACTACGCCAGCCAGGACGAGAGGATCGCGCGGCGTTGCCTGGTACACAACGAAAGCGAGCACGCGGCTGAAGAGAATCCCCAGGAGCAATCCTGCTGCCGAACCAATGGCAAGCAGTTTGACCGCGCGTCCCAACGCCGCCTGCAGCAATTCTTTCCGCTTCGCGCCCAGCGCCATGCGAATTCCCAACTCGCGCAGGCGTTTGCTGACCGAGTACGCGGCCATGCCGAAGATGCCGGTGATGGCCAGCATGCCGCCCATCAGGCCCAGCACTCCCAGCGAAATGGTGGCCATGCGGGGCCCGAACAGAACCGCGTCCATCTCTCTGTACCGTGGCTGGATGAAAACGGGAAGCCCTGCATCCAGTTGCTGCAAGACGCCGCGGATGGCCGGCCCCAGTTGCTGCGAATCGCCCCCGGAGCGCACTACGAGAAATGTCGAACTGGATGGGGATTGCAGGATGGGGAAAAACACCGCCGGCGTCGGATCTTCAGTGAGGCTGTTATATTTTCCATCTTCCGCAATACCCACTATCTGAATGCGCGCTCCATCCGGCATCTTGAAATAGCGGCCCATTGCAGCGGGCGCGGAGCCGGAGATTCTGCGCGCAAATTCCTTATTCACGACTGCCACACGAGGCGCGTCCTTATCATCGTGCCAGGTGAACTCCCTGCCAAACATCAACTCGGTTCCATCGGCGTGGAAGTAATCGGGAGAGACCTTGAACTGCTCCGCATCGAGAGCGGCGTCGGCCGGTTTGAGATCTGGCGTGTTGTCGGTAAAGACATTGGAGTCGGTTGAGCCATCGCCCAAGGGCACCGTGTCTGCCAGGCCCACATGTTTCACCCCGGGAATCGTCTGGAGCGCCTCGATCATGCGCTTCTGCATGGGCGCCACGCGATCGCCGCTGTACCCGGCCATTGTAAGCTCGGTATCCACCAGCATGGCGTTCTGGGGATTGAAGCCGAACTCTCCGTGCATCGATCGCATCAGTCCGCGCACCGCAACCATGGAGGACGTGACCAGCACTGCGCAGATCGCAATCTGCACCACGACCAGGATGTCGCGCAGAGTAACCCGCCGCCCAGCCAGGGCAATCGTGCCTGACTTTACGACCGAATATGGGTTGGTCCGAAGTACCTGCCTCACCGGAACCGCGCCAAAGAGAAGACCGCTCGCCAGAGCCATCAGCAACGCGAATAAATAGACCTTCACATCCGGATTCACTTCCACATGAATGGGCCATCGCGGGAACGGTTGCCACGCGCTCAGTCCGTGCAACAACGCTACGCTTACGGCCAGTCCCACGGCGCCGCCGGCCAGCGAAATCAAGACTGCTTCGGTAAACAATCCGCGCAAAATGCGTTTGCGGCTCGATCCCAACGCGAGGCGCAGAGCAACTTCGCGGGAACGGTCCGCGGCGCGCGCGGCAAACAGGCTGCCCAGGTTGGCGCAGGCGCCGAGAAGGATCAATCCCGAAAGCAACATCAACGCGGTCATGAATTCCAGCACCGGGCGGCCAAGATAGTCGCCATAAAGGCCCGGACGCAGGAGAGTGAAGGTCATTTTGCCGTCTTCCTTGGGGTAAGCCTTTTCCATGCTTGCTCCAATCGCATTCAGATCCCCAGTTGCCTGGGCTAGGCTGACTCCCGGTTTCAGGTGTCCGAGCGTCATGAAGATGATTCGGTTGCCGCGATTGGTCATTTCGCTGGCGTTGCCTGAAAGCTGCCCTTCGTTCACGAGCGGCACAAATAATCCGGGATTGAAGAACATCAGGGTCCCGTGAAACTCGGGCGGCGTGACGCCGATGATGGTGAACGGATGCTTGTTCAATTGCACGACCCTGCCCACGACGCCGCGGTCACCTTGAAAATGCGTATGCCAATACGCGTAAGTGAGCACGACAAAAGGAGCGCTGTTGGGGCCATGCTCATCCGCGCTGTGGAAGAAACGTCCGAGATACGGCTGAATGCCGAGCGCGTCGAAGTAATTCCCGCTCACCTCGTATCCCCAGATCTCAGCGGGATCCTTGCCCGTATCGAGGCCGGCCTGCACCAGGTTATAGGCGATCAAACTCTCGAAACTGCGGTTGCGATCGCGCAGATCGAGATAGTCAGGATAAGATGCGGCCCCGTCATTGCCCGGGCGGAACAGCGCGTAGAGGCTCTGCGCATTGGGCACATTGAGCGGGCGAATGATCAACGCGTTCATCACGCTGAACACCACGGCATTGGCGCCGATGGCCAAAGCCAGCGTCAAGACTGCGGCAAATGTGAATCCGGGAGAACGCCGCAACTGCCGCAACGATAACCGAACATCGGCCCAGACCGATTCCAGCGTGGGCCATAGCCACACTTCACGGCTGCGCTGCTCGAGCAGCGTCCGGTTGCCGAAGGCCCGGCGGGCCTGCCGCTCGGCATCGTCGCGGCTCATGCCTTCGTCCATCAGCTGCTCCACGCGCTCTTCAAGGTGCAGGCGCATTTCTTCGGAGAGATCGCTGTAGAGCTTGCCGCGGCGGAAGATGTTCATGGCAATTCCTCCTAGTGTCGTTTCCCAGAACTTGGTGGCGTAGGTTCCGAAGTGCAACCGCAGATCCTTCGACTCACCACCCCCAAACTGAAAAGCGTTTGGGGCCCCTTTCGCTCAGGATGACATGTCGTTTTACGTTATGAACTTTAGGGACACGAGACTAGTGGGCCGGGGATTTACCTGGATTCAAAACCAGCGCGATGCCTTCAAACATGCGCTCGAAGCTGGAGATTTGATCCTCCAAATGGCGCAGGCCGGCAACTGTGATCTGGTAAGTTCTCACGCGCCGATTGGTGGAGGACAATCCCCATTCGGCCTTTACCAGCTTGGCCTTGAGCAGCCTTTGCAGCGCGGGATAGAGCGAGCCCTCTTCTACCTGAAGCAAGTTGTTGGATCGCTGCTGGATGTGCTGCACCAGCGCATATCCATGCGCCGGCTGGCGGCGAAGCGACTCGAGAATCATCATCTCGAGTGCGCCGGGGAACAGATCGCGAGCTGTGTTGTCAGTCATAGGCATGTTTGCTACAGGCATAGACTAAACAAGTATCGGTCAGTTGTCAAGAGGGACGTGGAAGATTTTCGGACGCGCGGGAGCGGGCCGGCCTAGGCGGCGGCGGAAAGCGTCCCTCAGGGGCTAAAGCCCACGCAGGCTTTGGGCAGTTGCGGCACGACTGAAGTCGTGCCCTGACACTTCTTGCCGCTGCCGATGAGTTTTTCCGCAGACTTCTTGCGGCGGGTATTGGGTGAATTACTCGGCGCGAAGCGCCTCTACCGCGTTCACCCTGGCGGCGCGTGCAGCGGGCACTGCCGACGCGATCACCGCCGCGGCCAGAATTACAACCGCAGAGGCGACGATGGCGAGCGCGCCCGGCTGTTGCACGTCCGCCACGTATTTGGCGATGGCGCGCGCCAGGGCAAAGCCAACCACCACGCCGGCGCCCACTCCGATGCAAGCGATCACCAGTCCCTCCAATAGAACGCCGGTGAGAATGTTGCGCGGCTGAGCGCCCAACGCCATGCGGATGCCAAACTCGCGCGTGCGTCCGCTGACTGAAAACGCCAGCACACCGGCAACGCCCACTACTGAGATCAACAGCGCCACTGCCGCGAACCCTCCGAAGACGATTGCATTCAGCCGGTCGGGAGTCAGCACTTCGGCGCGAATATCTTCAAGCGTGCTGGGCCGCTCCACGGGCTGGTCCGCCGACATCTCATGAATAGTTCGGCTGATGGCCGGAACCAGCGTATAGGGATCACTCTTGGCGCGTACGAAGAGGCGCTGCTGCCATCCCTCCTGGTCCACCGGCTGATACACGGTCATGGCCGGCGATGGAATGATGTTCTCATCGTCGATGTCAGGCACTACGCCGACGATGCGGCGCGGCTCGTAGCTGATGCCGATGAACTTCATCACCGGGTCGGTCCATGCCAGTTCGCGATTCACGGGGTCCTGGCCGGGGAACAACGAATTGGCGACGCTCTGGCTGATGATCACCACGCGTTCGGAGCCGTCTTTGTCGCTTTCGCGGAAGTCGCGGCCCTCAACCAGCGGCAATCCCAGCGTGCCGAAGAAGCCAGGAGAAACGGACCGGAACCGCGCACGCCAATCTCCCAAGCCGTTCTCGCGCTTCGCGCCCTGCACCTCGAACGCGAAGCTGAGGTTCAGCCCCCGCTCATCGCGCCATGGAACGCTGAAGCCCGTGGATACCTGCTGTACCCCCGGCAGCAAGGCGATGCGGCGCTGTACCTCGCGATAAAACTCCTGGACCTGTTCGGGCGTCTTGCCATAGGACATCACCGGCAAAT
>Ga0302324_100010793_pt1 | contig 18838 bp, 21 predicted proteins | sample Palsa_T0_1_FD_201949 | JGI IMG/M metagenome (GOLD analysis project Ga0302324, IMG submission 201949) | Peat permafrost microbial communities from Stordalen Mire near Abisko, Sweden - Palsa_T0_1 | ecosystem: Environmental > Terrestrial > Soil > Palsa > Peat permafrost | place: Sweden: Abisko...
AGGATGGTGTCAGCGGATTCACGCTCGCTGGAGTCGGCAAGCGGCTGGGTCTGCATCCGGCGAGCACGATCTCGTCAGCAAAATCGTCAACGATCCGAATTCGGATGTACGCAAGATTTTGATGGGAGCGTAAGAAGCAACAGCTATCGCAGAGTAGAAAGCCAGGGCAGGAGCAGCGCGTTCACCTCTTTGGCGCGCTCCTGCTGGGTCCAGTGGCCGCAGCCTTCCAGCACATACGCACCGCGCACATCGACGACGTGATTGCGCATCGTCGCGATCGGATCGCCGCGGCCCAGCATGTTGAACGCCGGATCGCGCGTGCCGGAGATGAACAGTGCCGGCTGCGCGATCTTGCGGTCGACGAAGCCGCGCAGGAATTCGAAATCGCGCTCGTGATTGCGGTAGCGATTGATCGGCCCGCGGAATCCGGAGCGTTCGAACTCGCTCACGTAATAGTCGAGATCGTCCGTCGCGAGCCAGGCGGGAAATGGGTCGGGGTCGACAAGGCCATCAAGCAGCTTCTCGCCCAACTTCTTGTTCGCAGGCCAGGTACCGTCCGGCGCGTCGCCCGAAATCGCGTAATAAAATTTGCGCAGAAAATCGCGTGGGCTGGCCTCCGCTTCGGCTTCGGCGGCACCTTCCTCCTGGAAATAGACCTGATAGAAGAACAGCCCGCGCTTGGTGAAGATGTCGTTGACCACATCGATGAAGGAGCGCGCACCAATGCCGAGATAAGGCACCGACAGCGCACATACCGCGCGCACGCGATCCGGCCGCACGAGCGCGGTGTTCCACACGATGGGCGCGCCCCAATCGTGGCCCACGAGGATCGCGCGGCCGTCCAGACTCATCGCTTCGACGACACCAACCACGTCGGCGATCATGCGTTCCATCGCATAGGCTTCGACAGGATGTGGTTTGTCCGAACCGCCATAGCCGCGCACATCGATCGCGCAGGCGGTGAAACCGGCTTTCGCGACCGCGCAAATCTGATGGCGCCAGGAATACCATGACTCCGGAAAGCCGTGGACCATGATCACGAGCGGCCCGCTGCCTTCGATGGCCGCGCGCAGCTTCACATCGGCCAGTTGAACGAATTTGAATTCCGGCACGCGGGGACATCCTTCTTTCCGCCAGAGCGTAGCGCGACCCTTGCGCCTGCGGAAGCCGTGCTATGGTGGCTCGCTCCTGTTCCATTCGGAGGACATGTGACAACAGCCCGAAAGAAAAACGCTCCTGCAAAACCGTCAGGGAAGACATCAAAGGCGAAAAAATCACGAACGCGGAAATCGGCCGCGAAAAAACTGTCGGCCGCCCTCCTGGACGCGCAACTCGACCGGGAGCTCGAAGGAACATTTCCTGCCAGCGACCCGCTAGAACTGACGGAACCGGGCGGCGCGCGCCAATCGCCGCCGCGCCGCAAGAAGCACGGACGATCCTGACAGCGCTTCACACCCGGACCTTCGCCGCGTCGTACACGTCCATTCTGCCGTAAGGATTTTCAGGTGCCGAAAGCTCGCGCAGCCGCCGCGCAAAGGCGCGCGATTCCGGAACGGCGAAATGTTTCCGCAAGGCTTCCGCATCCGCCCATTGCTCGAAGAACATCAGTCGCAGCGGATTCTCGCAGTCGATGTGGACATTGTGCGAGATGCAGCCCTCTTCGGTCCGCGAACGGCAGACATGTTCGAGGCTGATGCGAGTCATTTCCACGAGCGTCTCGGGCGATGCGGTGGCGGTGCCGGTCACGATGATCATGCCGGCACTTCTACCAAACAAAACAAACCCGGGCGACCAACTAGAGCAGCTTCGCTGTGAGTTTGATGTCGACGCCTGCGAGCGCCTTTGAGACCGGGCAGGTCTTCTTGGCGGTCTCCGCCTGCTCCCGGAATGCCTCCGGCGTGATGTTGGGAATGCCCGCTGTCGTATCGAGGTCGATGGTGTTGATCGACCACGCGCCGTCATTCTGATCGAAATGAACCTTTGCCGTGGTGTGGATTTTTTCCGGCGGGAATCCTGCCTTGGTCAATTGCGCCGCCAAGGCCATCGAAAAGCAGCCGGCATGGGCCGCGCCGATCAGTTCCTCGGGATTGGTGCCCTTTTCATTGCCCATCCGCGAGCCGACGCCATAGACGCCTTCGAACGCCCCACTGCCGACCTTCATGCGGCCGCTGCCATGGGGCACATCGCCCGTCCATTCCGCTTCGCCTGTCCTGGTCGCCATTCCGATCTCCTTGCGATATGAAATTCGGGCCGCCATGCCACGGAAACAACGCTTGGCTGGCACGTTTGGCTGCCGAGCGCAGCAGCGTATTTCCGGAGAACATATGAGCGGTCCCGAAATCGAGAAGACGGAAATCGCCCATCGCGGCTGGACCAAACTGTCCGTCGTGACATTCGTGCTGCCCGACGGAACGAAGTTCAACCGCGAGATTGAGGATCACGGCCGCGCCGCTTGCGTGCTGGCCTACGACCCCGAACGTCGCACCGCGATGTTGGTGCGCCAGTTTCGCGCAGCGGTATTCCTCACATCAGGTGAGACCGATCTGCTCGAGGCAATTGCCGGTGTGGTCGATGCGGGCGACGGGGCAGATACCGCGCGGCGCGAGGCGATGGAGGAGGCGGGTGTGCAACTCCACAATCTTGAGACTGTCGCAACCGTATGGACCTCGCCTGGCATCTCGACGGAACGGTCCGAAATGTTCCTTGCGTCCTATTCGGCAACCGATCTTATCGGCAAAGGTGGCGGACTTGCAGGCGAGCACGAAGAGATCACAGTCGTCGAAATTGCCTTGGCGGAACTCGCCGCACTCGCGGACACGGGGCGGATCAACGACATGAAGACGCTCGCACTTGTTCAAACGCTTCGCCTGCGCCACCCGGCTTTGTTCCGGGAGCAGACGTGACCATGCGCGCTATGCGGCTGGACCTGGCGCGCACGCCGCTTGTGTCGGTCGAGACGCCGTCGCTGACGCTGGAGCCGCATCAATTGCGCATCGCCGTTTCGGCCTGCGCCGTGTGCCGCACCGATCTGCACGTCGTCGACGGCGAACTGCCGGACCCCAAACTTCCCATCGTGCCGGGCCATGAAATCGTCGGCCGGGTGATCGAACTCGGAAGCACCGTCGCGCAATTCAAGATCGGCGATCGCGTCGGCGTTCCCTGGCTTGGTTGGGTGTGCGGCGAATGCGCGTTCTGCACAAGTGGCGAGGAGAATCTTTGCCCCTATGCGCGGTTCACCGGCTATCAAATCGATGGAGGTTTCGCGACGGAAACGGTCGCGGATGCGCGCTTCGTCTTCGCGCTGCCGGCGAACTATTCCGACGAAGCTGCTGCGCCGTTGATGTGTGCGGGCCTGATCGGCTGGCGGTGTCTCAAGGCAACGGGTCATGCCAAGCGACTTGGGCTCTACGGTTTTGGCGCGGCGGCTCACATTGTCGTGCAGGTCGCGCGGTCGAGAGGTCAGGAGGTTTACGCATTTGTGCGCCCCGGCGACGAAAAGGCGGCTGCGTTTGCGCTTCGCATGGGCGCAGGCTGGGCCGGAAATTCCGACGCGCCCGCGCCGCACCCGCTTGATGCCGCGATCATCTTCGCGCCGGCGGGCGAGCTTGTGCCGGCGGCTCTGCGCGCGACCCGTCCGGGTGGGACGGTCGTCTGCGGCGGCATCCATATGAGCGATATCCCGTCGTTTCCCTATGATATTCTGTGGGGCGAGCGGGTGGTGCGCTCGATCGCAAACCTCACACGACAGGACGCCGAGGAATTTCTCGCCTTCGCCGGCGAGACCCATATCGAGACGTCGACGACGCGCTATCCGCTTGGCGAGGCCAATGCCGCATTGGACGACCTGCGCGCAGGACGATTTTCGGGCGCCGCAGTTTTGATCCCCTAGTCGCGCACAATGCGCTACTCTCAGGTGACTGAAGGGAAACCAAATGAAGCATGAAAATTTCGGCGCCGTCGGCAAAGTGAGCCGTCTCACGCTCGGCGGCGGCGGAATCGGACTCATCTGGGGCGCTTCGACCCGAGACGAGGCCGTGGCGACGATTAAAGCGGCTCTGGATGGCGGCATCGATCTCCTCGACACCGCACCGATGTATGGCCAGTGCGAGTCGATTGTCGGTGATACGTTCGGCGGCAAGCTACCGTCCCATCTGAGGATCACCACAAAATTCCAGCTTGGCTCGCCTGCGCCGGATGAAGTCGCGTCGAAGCTCGCGCAGTCGCTCGACACGAGCCTCGCTGCCATGAAGCTCGGCCGTGTCGATATCTTTTTCCTGCATACGAATATCTGTCCGGACGATTACGTCTATGCGATCCGCCCCGATATGCAGGATATGTTTGCCACGCGGTGGTCGCTTTATGAAAATCATGTCATTCCCGCAATGGAGTGTCTGAAAGCGGCAGGCAAGATCGGCCATTGGGGTATCACCGGCGTCGGCGTACCTCAGACGATCCTGCGCGCCATCGGGGCTGCGAAACCTCCCGCGGTGATTCAGGCCGTGACCAATCTACTCGACAGTGCCGGCAGCTTGCGCCGTTTCGCCGAGCCGGCCAGCCCGCGCGCCATTATCGCGGCGGCTAAAGCGCGAGGGATCGGCGTGATGGGCATTCGCGCGGTACAGGCAGGCGCGCTCACGACGCAGATCGATCGCACGCTTTCACCCAACAATCCGGACGCCAAGGATTATGCGAGAGCCGAGTCCTTCCGGGCATTGTGCCGTGGACTGGGCGAGGACCCGGCCATCCTGGCCCATCGTTATGCATTGTCGCTTCCGGGAGTCGACACGGTCGTGCTGGGTGTGAAAAATCGCACCGAACTGGAGCAATGCCTGGCAGCAGAAGGGTCGGGGCCGCTGGAGCCGGCACTGATGGCGAAAATAGACGGTCTAGGACTGCGGGTTTAGGGCGTGCAATGGGACGGTTGGCACAGAGCATGAGCCTTGCCCTGATGCTGGGCCTCTCCGGCCCGGCGATTGCCGAAGCGCCCCCTCAATCCGAAAACGCGCCGTCGGCCGCGCTCTACGCCAAACTGGTCGAGAAGGCCCGAAACGGCGACACGGACACCAACTACACAGCTCTGCGCCTCTCCTATGTCCAGAGTGATGGCTACGACCCCTACAGCACCCGCACACGACCGCTGTTCGAAGACACCTGGCAGGCGCTGAACGCAAGGGATTGCCCGGGCGCCATCGCGAAGTCGAACGAGCTTCTCAGAATCGATTTCACCCGCATCGTCGTTCACGCCCTGCGCAGCGATTGCTTCGGCCAGCTTGGCGATACCGCCAACGCGTTGCGCGAGCTGGCGATCGGGCGCGGGCTCGCCGCCTCGTTGCTGGCAAGCGGAGACGGAAAAAGTCCGTCAACGGCCTATGTCGTCGTCACCTTGAACGAAGAAACTTTCGTGCTGCGCGAGATCGGCGTCAAACAGGAAAAACAGGCGCTCGTCAATGACGACGGCCATGAATATGATTTGATCTCCGGCATAGACAGGGCGGGACAAAAGGCCAACGTCTATTTCGAGGTGAGCAATCTGTTCGCCGGGCTTTCCCGCGAGTTCGGCGCCGCGAAAGAGCACTGAGCGCAGATGGTCGAAACGGCGAAGCGCGCGCGTATCGAATCGATCGACCTCGTTCGCGGCATCATCATCGTCCTGATGGCACTCGATCATGTGCACGATTTCTTCGGAAACCTGACGGACCAGCCGACAGTTCTCGCCAAAACGACGGTTGCGCTCTTCTTCACCCGCTGGATCACCCATTTTTGCGCGCCGACCTTCTTCCTGCTCACCGGCACCAGCGCCTAAGCGAGATGTTCCAGTCTCCGGATATCGCCCATTTCCCGTTTAGCCAGCCACCCGCATGGGGCGCGCCAATGCCGGTCATTTATCTGACCTGGGCCGCGGTCGTTCTGGCCATGTATCCGCTCTGCCGCTGGTATGCGGGTGTGAGACAACGCCGCACGGATTGGTGGCTCAGCTATCTGTGAGAAGCGTGGGGTTTGCCGGTCAAAGGTTGCGCGCAGCCTCTACTGTTTATAAGAGTGCTTGGCCGCACCCGGCACGAAAAAAAGAGATTCGAATGACACAGCACGCCGATCCCGAACTCCTGCGCCTGCGCGACAGCATCGATAATATCGATGCCGCGCTCGTCCATCTGCTCGCCGAACGGTTCAAATGCACGCAGCAGGTTGGGGAGTATAAAGCGCAGCACGGCTTGCCGCCGGCGGATCCGGCGCGCGAGGCCGAACAGATCGCGCGCCTGCGTGCGCTCGCCAGGACCGCTAAGCTCGATCCCGATTTCGCAGAGAAGTTCCTGTCTTTTATCGTCCAGGAAGTCATCCGCCATCACGAGGCGATCAAGACGAGACGGGGCTAGAACGCGCTTCCCTTTATCCTATGACAGAGCGCACAAATTGGACGGCGGTATCCTCGTTGTCGATCCATCCCGGCTGATCGCTGTTCGCCCGCAATGTTTGCTGGATGAAACAGTTTTGACCATTTCGTTCCGCATCCGATGACAATTCCGTGCCGGAACCCACTTCGCCGATCCGCGTTTTATCTGCGAACCCACGAAGAGGAATTCCAAAATGGATAAGGATCGCATCAAGGGCAGCGCCGATCAGGCCAAAGGCGCCGTCAAGGAGACCACCGGCAAGGTTCTCGGCGACGAGAAGCTGAAAGCCGAGGGGCAGTTGGATAAAGCCAAGGGTAAGGTGGAAAGTGCCGTCGGCGGCGCGAAGGACACTTTGCGCGGCAAATAATCCCTTCTCTCCTCGGAGAGACTGGAAACAGTGTCAAAGCCCGGCTCAGGTCGGGCTTTGGCGTGTTTGCGCCCTTGCAGCGGTCCCCGTCGCCTGTATCATCCGGCCTAGCTGACAAATTGTCGGAGAGCCGGCCATGGATTTGACCTTTACGCCCGAAGAAGAGGCGTTTCGCGCCGAAGTGCGCAGCTTTATCGACGAGAACCTTCCGAAGGCGCTCAAGGGCAAGCGGCGAAACGAATACACCTCGCGCGAGGACTATCTCGCCTGGCACAAGGTTCTCTACAAGAAGGGCTGGATCGCGCCGCTGTGGCCCAAGGAATATGGCGGTACCGGCTGGAACGTCACACAGCGCTTCATCTTCAACGAGGAATGCGCGAAGGCGGAAACGCCGATGGTGCTGCCGTTCGGCGTCGCGATGGTCGGTCCCGTCATTTACACATTCGCCAACGACGAACAGAAAAAGAAATATCTGCCGCGCATCCTCTCAGGCGAGGATTGGTGGTGCCAGGGTTATTCGGAACCTGGCGCAGGTTCCGATCTCGCAAGCCTCAAGACCCGCGCGGCCCGCGAAGGCGATCACTATATCGTCAACGGCCAGAAGACCTGGACCACGCTCGCGCAATTCGCCGACTGGATATTCTGTCTCGTCCGCACCGATCTGGGGCGCGATAGCGGGACCACGAAGATTCAAGAAGGCATCACCTTCCTTCTGATCGACATGAAGACCCCCGGTATCTCTGTGAAACCGATCATCGTTCTCGACGGTGCCCATGAAGTGAACGAAGTGTTCTTCGACAATGTGAAGGTGCCGGTCGAGAACCGGGTCGGCGAGGAGAACAAGGGCTGGACTTACGCCAAATTTCTTCTCGTGCACGAGCGTTCGGGCATTGCAGGTGTGGCGCGTTCGAAAAAGGCCGTCGAGCGACTGCGCGAAATCGCGGGCGCGGAAACGGTCGACGGCAAGCCGCTGATCGAGACCGACGAATTCTCCCGCAAGATCGCGGAACTCCAGATCGATCTCTCGGCGCTCGAATTCACGGAGCTGCGCACGCTCGCCGCCGAATCGAAAGGCCAACACGCGGGGCCGCAAAGCTCGATCCTCAAAATCAAAGGCACAGAGATTCAACAGCGGATCACGGAACTGACGGTCGAGGCCGTCGGCTATTTTGCCTATCCCGATGCACGCGGCTTCGGCGACAACGAATATCCGGTCGGGCCGGAATACGCGGTGGGTCAGTCCGGGCATTATTTCAACATGCGCAAAGCTTCGATCTATGGCGGCTCCAACGAGATCCAGCGCAACATCATCGCCAAGGCCGTGCTCGGGCTTTGATGCGGTTTCATCCATAAGAATCCCGGCATGCGCCGGACAAAGGCGGCTGAACAAACCGCTCTGTACATTCAGGGACCACTCGAAGGACGACGCTCATGGATTTTTCATTCACCGAGGAGCAGACACTGCTCCGCAACTCGGTCTCCAAATTTTTAGCTGACAATTACAAGTTCGAATTCTTCAAGAACAATTCGCGCACCGATCCCGGCTGGAGCCCGAGCGTTTGGAAGCAATTCGCCGAACTGGGGCTGATGGCGGCGCCCCTTTCCGAAGAATATGGCGGCCTGGGTGGGGGGCCGCTCGACACGATGGTCGTGATGGAGGAATTCGGCCGCAGCCTCGTGGTCGAACCTTATGCGCAGACCGTCGTGGTTGGGGGTGGGTTCCTCGGCCGTGGCAGCGAGGCGCAGAAGGCGGAATGGCTTCCCCGCATTGCGACCGGCGAAACGGTAATGGCATTTGCATTTGCCGAACCGCAAGGGCGCTTCAACTACGCAGACCTTACGACAACCGCAAAGACGCACGGCTCCGGCTTCGTGCTCAATGGCCAAAAGGCGGTCGTGCTGGGTGGACCGTGGGCGGACACGCTCATCGTGACGGCGCGGACAGCCGGCGGACAGCGCGACGACAAAGGCACCAGCGTGTTCCTAGTCGACAAAAAATCGAAAGGCGTCGTCACGCGCGACTATCCCACGATTGACGGTCAACGCGCTTCGGAAATCACTTTCGAAAATGTGGACGTTCCGACCGCAAATCTGATCGGCGCGCCGGACGACGGCCTGGAGCTTGTCGAGCAAGTGACGGACGCCGCAATTGCCGCGCATGCCGCGGAAGCGGTCGGCGCGATGAAAGTGCTGCTCGATGCGACTGTCGAATATTCCAAAACCCGCAAGCAGTTCGGCGTTCCGATCGGCAAGTTTCAAGCGCTGCAGCACCGCATGGTCGACATGTTCATGAACTACGAACAATCGGCCTCCATCGCGCTGATGGTGAACCTGAAGCTGGGTGAAACCGCGGTCGAGCGGAAGAAGGCCGCATCGGCGGCCAAAGTACAGATCGGCAAGGCGGGACGCTTCATCGGCCAGAACGCGGTGCAGATTCATGGTGGCATGGGGATGACTGACGAACTGAATGTCGGTCATTATTTCAAGAAGCTGACCATGCTCGACACGCTCTACGGCAATGTCGATTACCACCTGAAACGCTATGCGTCGCTCGGTTAGGGCGATTCAGCCGGCGGCCTTGAGGTGTTCGAACCGGGTGCGTTCGACGGGCAGATAAACCGTCACGCGCGTGCCGGCGCCCAGCGTGCTTTCGAGTTTCACCTCGCCGTCATGGGCCTCGGCGAAGCCTTTGACGATGGCGAGCCCCAGGCCAGTGCCGCGGTCCGCGGTCGTGATGTCGTGACGAGTCCGGCCGAAGCGCTCGAACACATTCGGCTGATCGTCCTGGGCGATACCGATTCCGGTATCCTCGACGCCGAAGGCGATCCGTCCTGCGCGTTCGACACGCGCAAAGGCCACCACACAACCGCCCGCCGGTGTAAATTTCAGCGCGTTCGACAGAAGATTGACGAAGATCTGGCGCAGGCCGCGCTCGTCGGCCCACACGCGCGGCAAGCCTGGCCCCAGGCTCTTCGACAGGGAAATCAGGGAGGCGTGCGCGGTATCTTCGCTCGTCTGCACCACGTCGCCAATCAGTTGCGCGATATTGATCTCGGATTCGCGAAGTCCAAGCCTCCCGCCCTCGATCTTCGCGAGATCCAGCATGTCGTCGATCAGGCCAAGAAGCTGCTGCCCGGATTCATGGATAATCCCGGCATATTCCGCATATTTGTCGATGGCGTCACCGAACGACTTGTTCTTGATCAGTTCCGAAAAGCCGAGAATCGCGTTCATCGGCGTCCGCAGTTCGTGGTTCATGTTTGAGAGGAATTGCGATTTAGTCCGGCCTGCCAGCGCGGCGCGCGCGCGGTCTCGGTCGGCGTCCTCGGTGGCATGTTTCAATCCCTCGACCAGCCCTTCGCGCTCATGCTCCAGCTTGAGCAATCTGCCGGTTGCGACATTCAGCGCATAAAACTGTCCGGCAAGCAGCAGAACATAGATCGCTGCAAGCCGGCCCAGCGTCGTATCGAGCGGCATGCGCGACGCCGCGAGCGGCCCGATGATGAATGCTGCGTGCATCACGAAAGTCGTCGCGGCGACTGCCGGATGCGCGGAACTGATTGCGATCGATCCGGCCAGCGAACAGGCGAGGATGAGCACGATGAACATGTGGTCGACGACCGCGTCAGGCGACCAGAGAAACACGCTCATCGAGCACCAGACCATCAGAAATATGACGGTCAGCGCGACATAGCAGCTCGCGCGGAACCTGATCGATCCTAGCGACGTGCCGCCCACCCGTTCAACGCGCAGACCCAGGAGATAGACGACAATCGAGGCCCCCGTCAGACAAAGCCACCATCTCAAGAGCGTGGACCTCGGCACCCAATCGCTGCAGGCTTCCGCAATGAAGAAGCCGGCAACGGGCAGCCCCAACGCGGTGAAGCGTGTGCTCTTGGCGTAAAGTTGCAACTGCGCTTCGGCCAGCCATGCATGTTCTTGCGAGGGGTAGACGGAGCGGAAGATGTTCTGGAACAGCGCGCGCACATTTGCGACCGCGAAGCTCACGAAGCCCGCGATGATCTCACGCGAAGATTGCTGCGAATTGTGCGCGGATGACACGGAAGGCTTGTCCGGGTTCGAAATATGACGGCTGTTATATTGTGGACAGGAGGGGTTAAAGGACGATTGAGCTTGCCGTAAGGGACACGCGGAACCCGTCATGCGCCGTCAAAATGCGGAAAAGATCTGCTTTTGCTTGTTTCAAAATGGGACATCGAGCGCCGCAATCACGACGCGGCCTTCAATGTCTGTGGCGGACAACTGCGCGCGGCCGGCAGCGTGACTGTCACGCACGTGCCCTCGCCAACACGACTTTCGAGCAACACCTTGCCGCCATGCGCTTCGATCAATCCCTTGACGATCGGCAGTCCCAGGCCCGTACCCTTGTCGACCAACACAACGTCGTGGCGTCCCTGGCCGAAATTCTGAAACACGCGGACTCGATCTTCCTCTGCGATGCCGAGACCGGTGTCAGCCACTCCGAACGCGACGTCGCCATTCGGTTCGCTCCGTGCGAAAGCGATCACCCGCCCATAGGGAGGGGTAAATTTCACAGCGTTCGAAAGCAGATTGAGCAATATCTGCTTGAGTGCACGTTCGTCGGCGCGCAGTGGCGCCATGCCGGGCGTCAGATCGACGGAGATATCAAGTCGTCCATCGTGCGCCTTGGCACTCATCAGTTTGACGCAGTCTTCGATCAGCGCAGGAAGGTCGACGAGTGTTTCCCGTAACTGGAATCCACCTGCTTCGATTTTCGCCAGATCGAGAATATCGTTGATCAACGTCAGCAGATGATGACCGGATTGATGAATGATCTGGGCGTACTCGACATGTTTACCGACATTGGCGCCCACCGTGCCCGAGTGAATCATCTCGGAGAAACCGAGAATGGCGTTCAGCGGCGTCCGTAGCTCATGGCTCATATTGGCGAGAAATTGCGATTTGGCGCGGCTCGCCGCTTCGGCACGTTCCAGCGCGTTGTCGGACGCCGTCTTGGATTTTTCGAGGGCGTCGATCAGCTCGTTTTTGTCGTCGCGCAGGAGCAGCATGTCGCGCGCGGTTTCGTAAATCTGGCGGGACATATAAGCGAGATAACAGACATAGAGGAATGCCATCAGTGAAAGGCCGTCATAGATCACGCCGCCCTGAAGCAGCGGCAGCACGACGAGTGCCATTCCATGGATTGCGTAACCGGTGACGGCAAGCGGTTTGCTCGCGCCGACCAATGCCGAATTGCCGGCCAGCGTCGCCGCAATCAGAAGCATGATCAACATGTGGTTGAGGTCGTCGCCGGCGCGCCAGAAGAGAAATCCGAACGATGACCAACACACGGCGAACAGGAAAAATGCCGCCGTCGCCATCTGCACCCACCGTGCTTTGCCGGAAAGTTCGCCCGGCACTTCCTTCAGGAAGCGGTGACAAATGATGCCGAGGGGGACGCCGCCGGCGGTTACGATTGCCCACCACAGGGCGAGCGTCCGAATCGGGATCCAGCGCACGAACATTACGAGCATGATCGCGGCAAAGATCGGCATCAGCCAGCAGTTCGGCTTCAGGTTGCGCAGCACAAGCCGCAATTGATCGAGCGCGAGCTTGCCGCTCTGCGGCGGCTCGGCGTTCGCGTTCCTGAAAAAGGCATTGATTGTCATTGCCACGCCGTTTGCGCCATCCCGGTCGGCCGTCGGAATCCAGTATGGCGGACGAGTGTTAAGCCGGGCTTCAGGGTCTTGGTCACCGCCGGGTTAACGGCCTTTCGACTGGCCGGCGACCGGCGGCATTGCGCGGCCGGAGTGCTGCGGTTTAGCCTGCGGCCCAACAGCAATTCCACCAGGGGAGAGACGCATGACCATTGGGATCGTCGCCACATTGAAGATTCAGGACGGCAAAGAAGCCGAATTCGAGGCCGTCTTCGGTGAACTGGCCAAGGCGGTACGCGCCAACGAGCCGGGCAATAAGCTCTATCAGGTGTTCAAATCCCGAAAGGACAAAAACACCTATGTGGTAATGGAGATGTACGAGAGTGAAGAGGCGCTGAAGGCGCACGGCAAAACCGACCATTTCCGCACCATTGGCGCAAAGCTCGGGCCCACGATGGCGGGCGCTCCGGACATCCACTATCTGGACTCCGTCTGAGCCATGGACCTGTCCTTCTCAAAAGACGATCTCGCGTTCCGCGACGAGGTACGCCGGTTTATCGACGAGAATTTCGACGGTGAACTGCGCGCGAAGCTTTCGCAGTCGAAGAACGGCTATCTCGACAAGGACGGCCAGCTCAAATGGCAGCGCGCACTTTACCGGCGCGGCTGGGCTGCGCCCAACTGGCCAGTCGAGTATGGCGGCACCGGCTGGACGGCGTCGCAGAAATATATCTACGAGTCCGAGACAGCTGCGGCCGGAACACCGCTCGTCAGTCCGATGGGCCTCAAGATGGTGGCGCCCGTATTGATGGCGTTTGGCAGCGACGTGCAGAAGAAGAAATATTTGCCACCGATTCTGGCTTCGGAGGTGTGGTGGTGCCAGGGCTATTCGGAGCCCGGCTCCGGCTCCGACCTGGCGTCTCTGCAAATGCGTTGCGAGGACAAGGGCGATCACTATCTGCTCAACGGCTCGAAAATCTGGACGACTCACGCGCAATGGGCAGACTGGATGTTCAATCTCGTGCGCACCAGACAGGGCGCCAAGCCGCAAGAAGGTATCAGCTTCATTCTGGTCGACATGCGCACACCGGGAATCAAGGTCGAAGCGATCGTCACGACGGACTATCCCGTGCCTGGCCAGCAGGAAATCAATCAGGTTTTCTACGACGACGTGAGAGTGCCCAAGGAGAATCTCGTGGGCCGAGAAAATGAAGGCTGGACCTATGCCAAATATCTTCTGGAATTCGAGCGCGGCAATGCCGGCGCACCCGGTCTCAAGCGCGCGATCGGCAAGGTGCGCAAGATGGCGAGCCAGACCGATGCGAGCGGGGCGAAGCTGATCGACGATCCATCGTTTCGCGCCCGCGTTGTCGATCTGGAAATCCAGGTTTCCGCGATGGAGTTCACTGAGCTTCGAATCTTTGCGAGCCTCTCGGCGGGTCAGCGGCCGGGCCCGGAATCCTCCATGATCAAATGCCGCAACACCGATCTGCAGCAGGTGATCTCGGAATTGTCCGTGGAGGCTATCGGCTATTATGCGATGCCGTTCGTGCGCGACACCTGGACGAAAGCGAACGAGCCGCGCCCGGGACCGGACTATGCCGCGCCAGTCGCACCCTATTATTTCAATCTCCGCAAAGCCTCGATCTACGCCGGATCCAACGAGATCCAGCGCAACATCATGGCAAAGGCGGTGCTGGGGTTGTGACGAACGACTAGCCGGCGATTTCCGGAGGGTCCGTGTCGGCAGCGGCGCCGGCCGACAGCCGCGCAAACTCGTAGTGCATGCGGACTTTGGCGAGTTCGGCGAGTATATACGCCACCTCGACCTCGCCCAGCTCCGCGCCGCCCGGCATCATCAATCGCATGGACTGCACATGAACGATGACGGGCGCCGCATCGGACAGCCCGCGGGACAGAAGACCGTCCGCGACGTCGCACAAGCTCTTCGATGCTTCCTCGAGACCGGCAAAGCCGAATGTCGCCGCCATCGTGACGATGTGGTCGGCCTGCCGCAGAACGTTTTGCATGTTTTCGGCTTCCAGCCGGCCGTTCTTGGCCGAATAGGCGATCGCCTCGATCGATGCCATAGCGTAATTGGTTGTCTCAAGCCCGATGTCGAGCATGCTCTGAACCGACTTCGCCGCCTCTTCGAGCGCCGTCGTACGGGTCACGCCTCCCGGCCGGGCCGCGAGTTCGGCCAGCCGCGTGACGGGAAAGTGGATCTTCTTGGCGACGCGCGTCATGAAGCGATGGCCTTCTTGGTGGACGGCTCTGCAAGGGCTTGTGGGTTCTGTTCGACGGCACTTTCTGTGCTTTCGCCATCGACCAAATCGGTTTCGCGCTTATGCTTGCCATCCAATGGTTCAAGAGTTCTGAAGCGCCGGTCGGGACCCGCATATTTCGCGGTTTCGATGAAGGGCCGCGAGGTTTTTGCCACCCAGGCGATGCGGTCATACAACACGCGGGGCGATACCGGTTTCCTGACGATCAGATTGGCTCCTGCGTCGCGCGCCATCGCGACATGGCGATGCTGCGTATAGCTGGTGAGAACGATGATCGGAATGAAACGAAGCGGGCTCTTGTCCTGCCGGCGGATCCAGCGGATCAACTGCGCGCATTCCATGTCCGGCAGGACAGCTTCCAGAATGCACAGATCAATATAGTGATGCAGAAGATGCGCTTTCGCCGCAGCACCGGTGTCGTAGGTCGTCGGCGTGTCCATGCCGAACCCGCGCAACATCTGTGCGATCAGACCGCGTGTGAAGGCGTCGCTGTCCACGAGCAGCGTCGTCGCACCGCGCAAATTCAGCCGTGATTGAGCCACCGCCGCCCGCCTTGCCAATTCAGGCGTTCTATCGTGTACGGATTAAAATAGAGTGTGCGTCCGGAAACGGAATTGTCAAATAATTGACAGTCTTTCAAGTCGGAGTGTCCGACTTTTCTTCATCGCACACTCGCAATTTGCATTTATCCTACGACGGGTTTTTCCTGCAGCCGCTCCATGAACTTCTGCGTCTGCTCGCCGCCCATTGTGTAGTGCTTGGCGCCGGTGAAATCGCTGATCTTGGTCCAATATTGCGCGACCGTGTCGGCGTCGGCGCCGTGCCCGAGATTGATGCCGTTCGATTCGACAATCTGCGCCGCGGAAAATATGCCTGCGCCCGCCGTCATGATCGTGCCGGTCGGCGCATCTTCGCTCGCCAGAAAGACCACGCCCGGCGTGACATATTCAGGCTTCAGCATCTCAAGCATCTGCGGCGGCATCAGGTTTTCGGTCATGCGTGTGGCGGCAACTGGGCAGATCGCATTGACCTTGATGTTGTCCTTCGCGCCTTCGAGCTTCAGCGAGTTCATAAATCCGACAAGACCAAGTTTCGCGCAACCGTAATTCGTCTGTCCGAAATTGCCGTAGAGCCCCGTCGAGGACGTGGTCACGACGATGCGGCCATATTGTTGGTCGCGCATGATCTGCCACAGCGCCTTGGCCGGCTTCACTGTGCCCATCACATGGACCGCCATCACCGCGTTGAAATCGGCCAATTCCATTTTCGCAAAGCTCTTGTCGCGCAGGATGCCGGCGTTGGCGATCAGGATGTCGACGCGTCCGAACGTGTCCATCGTCTGCTTGACGAGGTGAGCGACGCCCGCGTCATCCGTGACCGAAGCGCCGTTTGCAACGGCCGTGCCGCCGGCAGCCGCGATATCGGCAACGACTTTCTGCGCCGCATCGGAGGAACCGCCCGTACCGTCGACCGCGCCGCCCAGATCATTGACCACGACTTTCGCGCCGCGCTTTGCGAACTCAAGCGAATGGGCGCGGCCGAGACCGCCGCCGGCGCCTGTCACAATGACAACTTTGCCGTCGAAGCGAATGGTCATGGGAAACCTCCTCAGGAGTTGAAATATCGAGCGGGCGAGTGATGGCCGAGCAGGCCCGAAGCGTCAAGCGGGCGCCGCGCCGCGCTTGGGAGCCCTTGCAAAATAGCGCCGCAGCGCGGCATTGGCAGGCCGTTCAAAGGCTGTGAACAGGAGCCAGCCCCACAGGATCGCAGCCGCTACGAGAAGCGCGGGCTCGAGCCAATGCCAGATAGGCTCCCATGCAGCCCAAGGTCGTCCGAACACGATCGCATCGGGCGGCGGATAGAGATGCAGTTGCGCATGGCGCAGCAACTGAAGCAGCGCGGTCTGGCCGATATAGATCGCGTAGGACAATTCGCCGAGCTTCAGCAGGACGCGCGTCTGGAAGAGTTTCGCGAGGATGCCGCGATCGAAGGCGAGGGTGAAGATGAACGCCATCATCGGCAGCACGGTGTAGATGTCCTCGGGTCGATGCGCCCAGCCGGTGTCGTAGATGCCGACGAGCAGCAGTCCGAACACGGCAATCTGCGCGAGAGAGAATGCCAAATCCGGCAGTCGGTCCGCGCCTTGCGCGATGGCGAGCCTGTAGAGCGTCGAAAGCCCGACACCCACTGCGAACGCCGCCATGCCGCGATACATGCCGTTGTGGAAGGTGAGATCGAGGCCATGTTTCGACGAGGCCGCGAGAAGCGCGAGTGTCGCGCTTCCGGCGACGATCAAACCGACGGCGCCGATCCATCCGCCTCGCGAGATCGCGAGATACACGGGAAACAGCAGGCACAGCAGGAATTCCACGCTGACGAACCACGATGCGCCGTTCCACGACAGATAGGGAAAGAGATTCCATCCCTGCACCAGAAACAGATTTGCGATGAATGTGGGAAGTGTGTTGATCGGATGATACGGTTCGTCATAGATCGAGACATAGCCGCCGCGTGCCGCCAGCCAGCGTAGCACGATCACCATGGCAAGAATGACGAACAGCATCGTCAGATGCAGCGGGTAGAGGCGCGCGAGCCGCGCTTTCAGGAACGGCACATAGGCGCCGCCCCGCCAGAATTCGCGAAGCTTCGCGCCGTAAACATAGGCCAGCACGAAACCCGACAGCGCGAAGAAGAATTCGACCCACAAATAACCCTTGCCGACGGGCAGATCGAACCATTTCGCGCCCATATATTTGTGGCCCTCGCAATAGTGAAAGAGCACGAGGATCAAAGGCGGAATCGCGCGCGCGCCGGCCAGCGCGACGATCTCTCTGGGACGGTTTGTTTGGTCGGTCATGTCAGCCCGCGAATCGACGGGGCGATTGTCGCTCTTTTGCTGAGGCATTTCCAAGCCATGGACTACGCGCAAACTCTGCCATGCTGCTCTCGGCCGCCAAGTGCGAATCGCAGTAGTCATTGGTGCGCGAGTCATCGTACCCGTTGCGACGAGGCATCCATGATCCTTTCCCACTTACAATCCGCTCTCGGGATCGTGGTTATCCTCACTACGGCATGGCTCTTTTCGGAAAACCGCCGCGCGTTTCCGGTCAGGACTGTAGTTGTTGGCTTTGCTCTCCAGATCGCGCTCGCGCTGCTGTTGCTGGAGGTGCCGCTAGCACGGAATATTCTGTTCTCGCTGAACGGCGTCGTCGATGCGCTCTCCGCCGCCACCAGGGCAGGAACGTCGTTCGTGTTCGGCTATGTCGGCGGCGCGCCCGCGCCTTTTGCCGTCAGCAATCCTGCTGGAATGACAAGCTTCGCATTCCAGATTCTGCCGCTCGTGATCGTGATCTCGGCGCTCGCAGCCCTTCTTTGGTATTGGCGAATTCTGCCGATCGTCGTCAACGGCTTCGCGTGGGGTCTACGCAAGACCATGGGTATCGGGGGTGCGATCGGTCTGGGCGCCGCGGCCACGATTTTCCTCGGCATGATCGAAGCGCCGTTGTTGATCCGGCCCTATCTTGCGAAGCTTTCACGCTCCGAATTGTTCATGCTGTTCTCGGTGGGCCTTGCGACCGTGGCGGGAACAGTCTTCGTTCTCTACGCGACGATCCTCGAGCCTGCCATCCCTGGCGCATTGGGACATATCCTCGTCGCGTCCGTCCTGTCGCTGCCCGGCGCCATCATGATCGGCCGCATCATGATCCCCGGCGACGCGCAAACCACCGCCGAAGCGGCTCCCGGTTTTGCTTATCGCTCGAGTATGGATGCGATTGCGCGGGGCACCGAAGACGGACTCAAGCTGTGGCTGGGCATCGTGGCGATGCTGCTCGTGATCGTGGCGCTGGTCGCGCTTGCCGACATCATCTTGGGCCATCTGCCGGCCTTGGCCGACGCGCCGATCACGATCGAGAGGGTGTTCGGCTGGATCTTTGCGCCCGTGGTGTGGCTTTTTGGCATCCCATGGGGCCAGGCGGCGACGGCGGGTTCGCTCATGGGTGAAAAGACCGTGCTCAACGAGTTCGTGTCCTATCTCAAGCTGGCAGCGCTGCCGAAAGATGCGCTCGATCCGCGTTCGCGCCTCATTATGCTTTACGCCATGTGCGGCTTCGCCAATCTCGGCTCGGTGGGTATCATGATCGCAGGCGTCGGCAG
>Ga0302324_100010794_pt1 | contig 18838 bp, 16 predicted proteins | sample Palsa_T0_1_FD_201949 | JGI IMG/M metagenome (GOLD analysis project Ga0302324, IMG submission 201949) | Peat permafrost microbial communities from Stordalen Mire near Abisko, Sweden - Palsa_T0_1 | ecosystem: Environmental > Terrestrial > Soil > Palsa > Peat permafrost | place: Sweden: Abisko...
TACCCTCGCCGCGGGGGTTGCCTCCGCCGACCCCGCGGATACCGGCGCAGGCAGCCGTGCCGCCCCCGAACGCAACGACCAGCTCGAGGAGATCGTCGTGACCGCCGAGAAGCGCTCATCGACCGTCCAGGACACGCCGATCAGCATGACGGCGCTGTCGGGTGATCTCATGCAGCAAGAGGGCATTAAGGGTATCAGTGGAATCATCCAGGCGGTGCCCGGCATTTCTCAGCGCACGGCGGGCTCGGGACAGACCGAGTTGGAAATGCGCGGCTTGTCCTCTTCGGGTGGCGCGGCGCCGACGGTGGGATTTTATCTGGATGATTACCCTCTCTCTCCGCCCGCCGCCGCGCTGAACGGCAAGGTGGTCATCGATCCGGACCTGTTCGACGTCAACCGCGTGGAAGTGCTGCGCGGACCGCAGGGCACACTCTACGGCTCCGGCTCCATGGGCGGCACCATCAAGCTCGTGACCAATGAGCCGAAATTGAATGCGTTCGAGGGCTCCGTGGAAGGCATCGGCTCCGGCACGACCGGCGGCGGTTTCAATCGCGGCGGTAACTTGATGTTGAACATCCCCTTGATCGACGACATCCTCGCGATGCGCGTCGTACTCACCGACAAATACACCGACGGCTGGATCAAACGGGTGGTGTTGGGCCAGAATTTTCCGGTACCCACCAATCCCGGCCCTTGCGGGGCGGGTTGGCCCGGCTGCACGCGCGGCGATGTCACCGCGGTGACACCCGAGGCCGTGGTGCCGCGGGTCAACTGGGAACGTCTGCAAGGCGGCCGGGCCCAGTTCCTGGCGCAGCCCGCGGATGGCCTGAAGATCGACGCCACCTTGATGTATCAGAAAATCAGCATGGGCGACTACGACGAATATGACTCACCGCCCGGGCTCCCCGACGAGCACTTCCAGCCGTTCAATAACTATGAGCCCTTCTACGACGAGTTTCGTCTCTACGGCCTCACCATCACCTACGATATGGGCTTCGCACAGCTCACCTCGGCGAGCGCGTACTATTCGCGCGAAGAGAACCAGACCTCCGATGTCTCGGAGGCGCTGTACAGCGTCGTGGGCCTCTTCGGCGTGAGTATCCCGCAGTTCTATCAGATTCCGTTTAACGAGACCGATTCCACCCGGCAATTCAGCGAAGAAGTTCGCCTGGCTTCGACGGGCAGCGGTCGCTGGCAGTGGATCGGCGGGTTGTTCTTCAGCAAGTTCGAATCGATCTTCACGGAATACAATGCCTCGGAGCCGCTCGCCTTCATCTCGGTGGGCGGCGCTGAGGCGAATCCGGACGGCATCATCTATCAGGCGCACAATCCCTATCACATGAAGCAATACGCGGTGTTCGGGGAGAGCTCGTATGCGTTCACGGACGAGCTCAAGCTGACGACCGGCGTGCGCTATTACAAGTTCGACAGCCGCGCCGATGAGGAAACCTCGGGCTTCGCGACTGACTCGGGTAATGCCGGCGCCACGCTCAACTCATTCACCCAGGACAACAGCGGCGCGAACCCCAAAGTCACGCTGTCCTACGAGCAGAACCATGATCTGACCGTCTACGGCACGATTGCCCGGGGCTTCAGGCCCGGCGGCATCAATCAGCAGATCCCGAGCAGCATCTGCACCATCAGCCCGGAAACCTATGGGCCCGACACGACCTGGAATTACGAGGTCGGCGAGAAGGCGAGGATGCTTGACAGCCGGCTGGTCTTGAACGCGGATGTTTACTACATTCGCTGGACGCAGGTGCAGCAGGTGGTGAATCAAGCGTGCGGCTATCCGCTCACCGTGAACGCCGGAGATGCCGCTTCCTACGGACCGGAGATCGAGCTCACCGCGCTGCTCACCCCGGCGCTGACCGTGACCTTCAGCGGGACCTATACCCATTCGACGCTCACGTCCGTGAATCCGAGTGTGACGGCGGTCGATCCCTCATTGGCCAGTGGCCTGCCCATTCTGAATATTCCGAAGTACACCGAAACAACCTCGCTCACGTACACGACGCCCATATCGGATGCCATCAAGTTCATTGCGCGAGCCAACAATTCCTACGTGGGTCAATCGACCGACATCGAATACACGTACGCCACGCTGCCGGCGTACGATCTCGTCGGACTGCGCTTGGGGCTGGTGGGCCACCAATTGTCGGGATATCTGTTCGCCGATAACCTGACCAACAAGCATGCCGAGCTCGGAATCAACACCACGGGCTTCTCCTGGACGATTCCGTCGGTGCAGCGGGTGGTGACGAATCAGCCGCGAACCATCGGTGTCGACGTGAAATATGATTTCTGACGGCGCGGGAAAACGCGGCGATCCGGATTTGCTTGCGCTTGGTCCGGGAGCACAGTCCCTGTAATAAGTTAAAGACTTGCGGAGTCGGACACACTTCGCCCGATCTCCAGCGGGCACGATAGGCGCTGCACACGGAAGTCCGAGTGGCGCGGTGTCCGACACGAAACAACTTCTACTCGACCTCATTCTTTACGGGCTCTTGCCGCTTTGGGGCATCAGCGGCTTCATCGACTGGTGCTGTCATCGGGCGACTCAGGTGGAGCGTACGTCGGGCATCAAGGAGTCGCTCATTCATTCCTTGATGGGTCTGCAGCTGGGGATACCCATCCTGCTGTGCCTGCTGTTCCGTATCAACGTCTTGATCCTGCTCATTTGCGCAGTCATGTGTCTTCTGCACGAAATAGTTGCGCATTGGGACGTCGCTTATGCGTCGCCCTTGCGGCGAATTTCGATCTGGGAAGTCCATGTGCACAATTACATGGCGACCGTGCCGCTCTACCTGCTGATGCTCATCGTCGTGCTCAACTGGCCGGTCGCAATCAAGACTGTCACGTTTCAGTGGGCCGACGAGTTCGCCTTCTATCGGCTGCCTGCACCCGTGGGGTCGAGCCGGTACTTGGTGAGCTACCTGATATTCATGGCGGTTTTGTGTGTCTTCCCGTATCTCGAGGAGAACATCCGCTGCCTCCGGTACGCGAAATTGGCGAGACAAAGCGCATGACACACGCGTTCCTCACGAGCACGGGATCATTTCTGCCGGGGCCGCCTGTGGACAATTCCAAGATCGAGCAAATCCTCGGCCTGGTGGATCGTAAGCCGAGCCGCTTGCGGGCACGAATCCTCAAGGCCAACGGCATCCAGACGCGTCACTACGCCATCGACGGTGAGCAACGAACGACCCATTCGGCCGCCGACATGGGCGTCGCGGCGGCCAAGCATTGTGTGGATGAGTCGCCGGTCCCGATGAAGTCCATTGGCATGTTGAGCTGTGCGACCACGCAGGGGGACATGGTGGTGCCCGGATTCGGGAGCATGGTCCAGGCCGGACTCGGCATCCCCGGTGTCGAGCTTTTGACCACCCACGGCATCTGCTCGAGCAGCGTCATGGCGATCAAGGCCGCCGCAAACTCCTTGTCCCTCGGTCAACATACGAGCGCGCTCGTGGTGGTGAGCGAGCTCGCCTCGAGGTTGCTGAAGCACACGCGCTACGAGGCGGCGGGCGGCTTCGGCGCGATGGACTTCAACTCCGAGTTTCTGCGCTGGATGCTGTCGGACGGCGCGGGGGCCTGGCTCATCGAGAATGCGCCGCGCGGTCGATGCTTGCGCCTCGACTGGATTCACAGCTTTTCGCACGCCGACTCGTTTCCGGTTTGCATGGGAATCGGACTTCCCACAGACCCCGACGATGTTCGTACCTGGCAGGACTTCCCGACCTACGGCGAGGCGGAGGCCGCCGGTGCGTTACTGATCCGGCAGGACGTGCGGCTGCTGGAACAGATGGTCAAGCTCGGTGTGGACGGGGCGCTCCGTCTGATCGAGGCGGGGACTCTCGTGATGCGGGACGTCGATCATTTTCTCTGCCACTACTCATCGCATCACTTCCGCGGGAAGATCGCCGATTTGCTCGATATGTGCGGTGCGAGCATTCCCGAGGATCGCTGGTTTACGAATCTCTATACGCGCGGCAACACCGGCGCGGCGTCCATTTTGATCATGATGGACGAGTTTCTGCGCGGCGACCGCGCTCGAGTTGGTGACACCGTCTTGTGCATGGTGCCGGAAAGCGGGCGATTCAACACCGCGTACATGCATTTCACCTTGGTGGAGAACTGACGTGGCCAATGTCCCACTCACGCGCCCGGTGGCGCTCACCGAGCTCGGCCAGGCGACGCTGCGTCGCTTGATGCGGGTATGGTTCGAGTTCGAACGCGCTCTTGCGACAGTGCCCATCATCCGGCGCCTCGATCTGGGCACCTTCACACGGCAGGATTATCAAAATCTGCTCTTGAACCTGCGTCCACAGGTGATCGAAGGATCACGTTGGATCAGTCGCTGCGCCTCGAGTTTCGACCGGGAACATTCGGACATCCGTTCGGCGATTCTGCGTCATGCACATGACGAACACCGCGACTACGAGATGCTCGAGCAGGATTTCGTCGCGACCGGCGGTGAGATCGATCGCATCCTCGCACAGCCGAAGAACAACGGCTCGGAAGCGTTACACGCCTTCCTCATGTTTCGCTCCGGTGAACCGAATCCGGCGAGCATGCTCGGGGCCATGTGGATCATCGAGGGTCTCGGAGAGAAGATGGCCGTGAACTGGGCCGCGCGCATCGAGGAGCTGACCGGATTCGACGCGCACTGTACGCGATTCCTGCGCTATCACGCGAGCAATGACGACTCGCACATGGACAAGCTCTACGCGTTGGTCGACCGACTCTGCACGTCCGACGCCGTCGCCGCCGCTGTGGTGAGCACGGCGCAAATCGTCGGCCATCTCTATGCCTGGCAATTACAGGAGATCGACGATGGGCGCTGACCCGCGCCGGCGCACGCCCTTTCTCGAGGCGGTGGCCACGGATACCTCTCTGCCCATCGACCGCGCGGCCGTCGAGCTGTGGCTCCGCGACCTCGAGAACCCGCTGCGCTGGATTGTCCGCCCCGTCTCGCAGTTTGTCTTCGCCATTCTCCTGCACGTGACGTGGTTCCTGAAGAGGCTGCCTCTACCGCAGTTTCGTGCGCATCGACTGCTGCAGCGGATGATTTGCTGGTTTTGCCGAAACGCCGTGAGCCCGGAGGCCAATCTGCTGATTCTGCGGCACTTCGCCACGGAGTCGAACCTGTTGAACTTCATGCGCGACAACGGCGATGCGAAGGGTGTGGAACCGTTGCAGCTCTATCCACAAACGATAGACGATATGCTCGAGCACACCTTCGTGCGGCACGATCAGGAGTTGTTTCGCATGATCGCGGATCTCGGCCCTTGGGCCAGGCCTCGGGGACCGACGCCACCGAGTGAGATCAAGTGGACCCACTGGCGCCCCTTGAGGCTGGAGCTGAGATCGTTGAACCGCCGGGCGACGCAGGTGCTGGACTTCGAGACCGCCCATTCGCTGTTCATGTGCTTGTTCTGCCTTCTGCTGACCGCGGAGGAGTATCGCGACTCGATCAACGGATTCAACCTCGATCAGTCGATTGCCATTCGCATCGGCGCGCTGATCGGCGACCCCGCGTTGGTGGAGCTCGCCTACAACAAGCACCCGCTCTATCTCGTCGGCCCCTGGAACTTAGCGCAACGATTCCTGATGCACGGGTTCTTTACCGAATATCTGCACGGCCGACTCGAAGGCCTGCGCACTACGCTCGCGGAAACGTCCGGCTCACTTTAAGTAGGTCACGACCCAGTCGACCCAGCGTTGATCCACATCCATTTGCATGACGGGATCGTGCGGGAAGTGGCCGCCGGTCGGTATGGCATAGAATTCGGTGGTGACGTGATTGTCCTTCAGGGCGCGATACAGGCCGAAGGATTGTGGGATCGGCACGCGGAAGTCGCCGGTATCGCACATGATGAGCGTCGGTGCCGTGATTTTGGTGACCGTGCTCGAGGGTGACTGGCGGCGGTTGATCGCCATGCCGTCCCCCACATAGGGCGAGGCGCCCGTGGCCGCCCATTCAGTCACGTTGCCGTCCGAAAGATCGTACATCTCGACCCAGTCGGTGACCGGTGCGCCGGCCACCGCCGCCTTCCATACGGGATAGTGACCGGCGAGCCAGGTGGTCATGAATCCGCCATAGGACCAGCCGGTCACGGCCATCCGTGCCGGATCGATGAGGCCGCGGCCCTTGAGATAGGCTACTCCCGACATGACGTCCTCGCCGGGACCCTGCCCGGCGTCCTTGTATATGGCGGCGAAGAACGCGTTGCCGTGATTGTCGCTGCCGCGGTAATTGGGCTCGAACACGACCCAATCGTGCGCGGCAAGGATCTGCGGCATGAGATTGAAGCGCTCCCGGGACGCGGAATTCGGTCCTCCATGGACGTAGAGCACGAGCGGGTAGGCATGGCCCGCGGTGTAGTTGAGGGGATAGGTGACGACGCCGTCGAGCATGCGGCCGCCGGGACCCTTCCAGTGCACGGTTTCCGAGCGCGCGAGGGTGAGGTCCGCCAGGCCGGCATTGACTTGTGTGAGGGCAGTCGGTCCGCTGGAAGACCCATCGGGCAGCAGGTACAGCTCGTAAGGATCGGTCTTCGTCTGGCCGACGAATGCGATTGCGCCGTTGGAAGCGATATCGACCTCGAGCCAGAAGCTGTTGGTCGGCATGACGTTGCCGAGGTTCAACGCGGTGACGGCACCGGCGGTCGTAAGGCGCCACAGTCCGACGCTGGTATCGACGTTGCCGCCCACCAGCAACCAATCGCCTTGCGGTGACCAGCGCGTGGTGTAGACATTCTTGTCGAGCGCGACACTGATATCGCGGCCCGCGCCGCCCCCGAACGGTGCCAGCCAGACGTCCTGGAAATTCCACGGGTGCGCGTCGCGATTGCGCCAGTACGCGACGGTCGCACCGTCCGGAGAGAGCGTGGGGTAGCCTTCGAGCAGGGTGTCGCCCGTCAGAGAGCGAATATTGCCGGTGGCGATGTCGAGCACTTGAATGCGGGCGAGGAACTGGTCGCCCGTCGAGGGGGTTTCTTGTCGGACCAGAATGATCGACTTGCCGTCCTTCGACCAGGCGATGGGCGAGGAAGGCGGCCCGGGCGGCAGGCTGGAGGGCAATGACCACGTGCCGCTGGTCAGACGTTTCGGTTCGCCGCCTTGCGCCGGAATCAAATACAGGTGCACGGGCCGGACGGCTTCACTCACCGTCATGTCGTCGTTGCCCACTTTGAATGCCGTGCGAAACTTGTCCTCTCCCTGCAAATCCGGCTTGGGGTCGGCGACGGCGATCGCGATCGTCGACGCATCCGGACTCCACGCGAACTGCTCGACGGCATCCTTCGCGTGCGTGAGCTGCAGGGCATCGCCGCCGGTCAGCGGCATGGTGTAGAGCTGCAGCACCTTGTTCGCGTCCGGCGCGAGGAACGCGATGGCATCACCGGCGGGAGACCAGCGGGGCGAAGCGGCATGATGGCGCTCCCGGGTGAGGGCGCGCACCTGATGGCTGGCGACGTCGACCAGGATGATTTCCGATTGGTACTCATCCGTATCGACGTGGGCTCGAGTTTCGACCAGGGCGATCGTCTTGCCATCGGGGGAAAAACGCGGGTCGGAGAGGCGGACAATGCGCAAGAGGTCGTGAACATTCACCGGCGCGGTTGCGGCGATCACGGGCGCGAGCACGAGCAGCGCAAAAACTATCCTGGCGGCGGGGCGCACGGGCATGAGGTTCCTCCTGGAAAAGTACGGCAGCCGGGACTATAGGCGACATAGCTGCACCGCACAATCAAGCGGCGGCTGCAAGGCCTTGAAATCGATTATCCCGCACCCAGTAGTCAAGGCCCAAGGTGCAGTTGGCGCATGATCATTGGGGTGCACTATGCGACTTGTGACACGAAGAATAGGTCAGTCCTTTCGCGTCGGCGGTGTGACGATCACTGTCAAAGCGATTCGCGGCAATCGAGTGAGACTGTGCTTCGACCCGCCGGCCGGCATTCTGGTATCTCGAGGCGAAATTATCGAGGAGCTCAACGCGGCGGCCGAGCAAGCGCTGGCGGGGACGACTTCGGGCGATGAGCGCGGTGCCCGCGCACCGGGTGCTTGAGCTATGATCCCTAACCGAGGTGACCGCATGAATGACTCCGTGCTCGAAATTCCGGTAAAGACCATCGACGGCCGGCCGACGACTCTTGATCAGTACCGTGGCCACGTATTGCTGATCGTCAATGTCGCATCGAAATGCGGGCTCACGCCGCAGTACAAGCAGCTCGAGTCGCTCTATCAAACGAAGCGCGCTGCGGGACTCGAGATCCTTGGCTTTCCCGCCAACGACTTCATGGGGCAGGAACCGGGAAGCGAGGCCGAGATCGCGACCTTTTGCTCCACCGAGTACGACGTGCATTTCCCGTTGTTCAGCAAGATCAGCGTGAAGGGCCCGGCGCGGCACCCGCTCTACAACGCACTCACCCACGCGCGTCCCGAGGCGCAGGGGGAAGGACCCATGCGCAAGCGTCTCACCGAGTACGGAATTCAGCCGGGCGCCCCGGATGAGGTCCTCTGGAACTTCGAGAAGTTTCTGGTGGGCCGCGACGGCTCGGTTGCAGCGAGGTTCGCACCCGACGTGGCTCCGGATGATCCCCGGCTTTTGGCCGCCATCGACCGCGAGCTCGCCAAAGCCGCCTGATGGAGGCTTTGCGCTCAGCTTGCGAGTAGCTCGATCGTCATCTTCACGGGCATTGCCGCGCCGACGGGGACGATGAAAACCCCCGGCTTCTCGCGGAAGTCACCGGAGAAGCCTTCGGGATCGGCAATGCCGTGCCAGGGCTCGAGACAGATGAAGCCGGCGCGCCGCGGTTTGGTCCAGACCCCGAAATAAGGGGTTTCCGGGAACCGCACCCGCAAGCGCGGTGCGCCCGGGGCGCCATATGTGACGGACCGGCTCGCGAGCTCGTCGAATATGAGGGCATCCTCGCGAAACAGGGCATCGTCGAGGACCAGGCGCCGGCCCGTTACCGGCGTCGCCAGACGCGTCGCGGTCAATAATCCGTCCGCATTCAGCCGCCGGATCGGTGCGAGCTCATCCGTCTCGAACTCGACGAAATGCGCCTCGCGCGGCTCTCCGTAGGGCAGCGGCCAGCGAAATGCCGGGTGATAACCGAAGCTGGCGACCATGTCCTCATCGCCGGCATTGTGCACGAGGCTCAACACCGAAAGCATTGCGTCCACGATCTCGAAATGCACTTGCAGCTCGAAGCGAAATGGATAGACCTGCAGCGTGTGCTCATCCGACCGCAGACGAAAGGTCGCCGAGACGGGCGTGGTCTCGATCTGCTCGAATAATGAGGTGCGGGCGAATCCATGGCGCGGCAATGGATAAGTCTGCGAGCCCAGCCGGTATCGGCCGCCCGCGAGCGCGCCGACGATCGGGAACAGCAGCGGTGCTCGCCCGCTCCACACCGCGGGGTCGCCGCTCCACAAGAGAGGGCGTCCGTCTGCGTCCGTGAGCTCTGAGAGCTGTGCCCCGAGCGGGTCCACCCGGGCGCGTAAACTCTTCGACCCGAATGCGACCCAATCTGTCCGATCCGGCATGCTGCACGTCCCCACCTGCGACGAAGCTCCATCGCGAGCTCCACTATGTTAAACCCTTTTGCCCATACCTCGCGCGAGCGCCGCGCGACCGGCGAATCGTGGCGTGGCTGGCGTGGCGCCGGTATCGGCTTGCGGGCGAGATGCGCCCGGCGCATGCTTAGCGGCAGAGTGCAGTCGGCCCAGCAGACACAAATCGCCACGTTGCGAACGGATGGCTTCGTCGTCGTGCCGAACTTCTTGCCGGGCGATGCGCTCGAAGCCCTGCGAGGCGTGGCGCTCGCTCAGCTCGCTGCGCGCCAGCCGCCGCTCGAGCTCGAGGCCGATCTCAAGTACCCGGGGGCGCCGCCCTCCCACGATGCCGCGGGAGGCCAGACGGTGCGGCGCCTGCTCGATGCCTACGGCCGCGACCCCCTGTTCGCGCTCTGGGGCGTTGCACCCGGCATTGGCGATTGGATGCGCGCGTATTTCGGCGAGGCTGTGTCGATGTCGCGGGCTCATCACAACTGCCTGATGACCAAGCACCCGCGCTACGGCAGCATGACGGGCTGGCATCGCGATATCCGTTATTGGTCATTCGCGCGCGAGGAACTCGTCTCAGTGTGGATGGCGCTCGGCGAGGAGATGAGCGACAACGGCGGGCTGTGGTTCGTGCCGCGCTCGCACGCCATGACGTTCGGCGAAGACCAATTCGACGCGGCAAAATTCTTTCGTCTCGATCGCGCCGACAATGTCGAGATCGTGCGCTCGGCCGTGTCGCCGCGGCTGGCGCCGGGTGATGCCGTGTTCTTCCACTGCAATACCTTGCACTCGGCAGGGCAAAACAAGAGCGATGCCGTCAAGCTGTCGCTCGTCTACACCTATCACGGATTGAGCAATGCCCCGCAGGCAGGGACGCGCTCGGCGTCGAAAACGGAAGTGCGCCTGGGCGCCGCCTGATCAGCGTGCCCAGTGTCCCGGAGCCATGCGCCATCCGCCGCCCGTGCGGACCCAGCCGTGCGGTACCCAGTGGTAGCCGGGTCGTCCCGGACCCCAAGAGCCCGCGTGCCAGGCATAATGGCCGCCGACCCAATCCCAGTAGCCGCCTAGCCACACATAACCGGGCGCGGGGGCAACGCCGACCACGACGTCTTGAGAAGGCGGAGGCGCGACGGTGACCACGCCGCCGGCGTAGTAACCCGGCGCCGGTGTCACCACGCAGCCGCCGAGTAGCGTGCCGGCCATCAATAAGCAGCCAATGCCGGCCGTGAGACCTCGAACTGAATTCATTACCGCTCCACACTTGATATGCGTATCTAATTAACGCATAGGCGATCGATCGGATGACGTGACCGCGGGCACATTGCGCGCAACCCCTTGCGCGGCTCTCCCGGAATGGATGCGAAAGCGTCCGCGATTTGCCATGATAGGGGCTCAGTGACGAACTCATCGACGTGAAAACAATCTTGCGCGACCTGCTCTGCAGCGGTGCGGCCGTCGCCGCATTATTGCTCGCGCCCTGGGCGCTCGGCGCGGGAGGCCACACGCCGAAGAGCACGTCCCCATCCAGCTCGTCGGGCGGCGAGAACACGCTCTTTACCGGTCCCGGCGCTCTGCGGCAGATCGTGCAGACTCAGTGCGTTCTCGGCTGGAAGCAGCACCACAATCCGGCACCGTGCGAGCGCGTAGTTTTGTATGACCCAAACGGAAGCGATCTCGGGTATGCGATTCTGCAGGATCCAGCCGGCGGCGCGCATTATCTGCTGGTGCCGACCCAAACGATGGCCGGACTCGAAAGCGGCGAGCTGCTCGATCGCGATGCGCCGAATTACTTCGCCGAAGCCTGGCGGGCGCACGAGCTGCTGGCGCAGTCCATAGGCCACGCGGTGCCGCGGACGGATATCGGCCTCGTCGTCAACACGGAACGAACGCGCGCCTACGATCAATTCCATATTCACATCGCGTGCCTGAGACAGGATGCCGCCGATGCCTTGCGGGCGGCCTCGCCGAGCATCACCGATACCTGGGCGCCGGTGAACGTCGGCACAACCAGTTTTCAGGCGATGCGCATTGCGAGCGAGTCGCTCGACGGATCGAACCTGTACGAGTCGCTGGCCGCACTGAAGCCCGGCGTTGCGCAGCGTCTGCGCGATTACACGCTCATCGCCGTGGGCGCGCAGTTCGTCTCCGGTCCGGGATTCATCATCCTCACCGGAACCGGCCCCACGGGTGAAATTCTGCTGGACTCGACTTGCGAGGCGGCGGGCGGCGGCGGTTGATTCTGCGCTGCGCGCCGCTTCAGGCTTTGGGCTGCGCGAACAGCTGGACCCAGAACAGCCCACGCTTGGCGTGCCCCGCGGCATAGGCGATCCCCATCTGCGCGAAACGCGGATCCATGATGTTCTCGCAGTGTCCCGGACTGTCGAGCCATCCCTGCACCACCTCGTCCGCCGTTCGCGGCCCGAACGCGATGTTCTCGCCGACGAGCTTCTCGCGATAGCCAACGGCGCGCACGCGGTCCGCGGGCGTGTGCCCGGCGAGATCCTCGTGCTCGAAGTAGTTGTGCTCGGCCATGTCGGTGGCATGTCCGTACGCCACGCTGTCGAGCGTGTGGTCGAGCGTCAACGGCGGCGCCGGGGCAAACGCGCGGCTGCCGCAACGCCTCGGCTGCGACCGCGCCTCGTTTACCAGCTCGAGCGTGCGCGCGGCGAGGCGCGGCGCTTCCTGGCTCGACGGGACCACATACTTGTAACCGAGCACGAGCCAGGTGTCGGTCCCGCGGCGGTACATGCCGACGTCGCGCATGTCACGATTGGTGACCGTCAGGCAGCTCGAGCGGCGCAGTTGCTGGAGCATCGCTGAGTCGCTGCCCGTGATGTGCAGCCCCGCGACTTTCTCCGACTGATAACCGCTGCTCTCGGTCGCGGCGCCGAGCGTGCGCCCGGTGGCCCAGTCGCGCGCCACGCGGTCGAGGAGCGCATCCTGCTCGAGCCTGCGCGCAGGCGGAAGAATTCCGCCGCAGCCGCCCTCGCGCAGCGTCTGCACGGCGAAGATCGGATCCATCGGCCGGGCGGCACTCGACCCGGCCGCAGCCGCGAGCGCGAGAATGCTGCCGACGCCGAGTGCGCAGAGGCGCGCGCCCGGTCCACGATGCGGATGTCGGATTTGCGGCTTTTGCATGGCTCCTACCTGATCCTGCGAAGGACGTTAGGGGAGAAAACGGGACAACGCCATGTCGGATGACCGGCCGAGGTCGGTAATCGGTCACAGAATCGGCAATTTGCGATCCCGGCGCTGCGGTCAGGGGGCCAGCGCCTCGATCAGCTCGCAGGCGCGGCGCAGCGCGGCGTCCGCATCGATGCGTGCCGCATAGGCGCGGCAACGCTGTCGCAGCGCCGCGTCATCGAGCAGCGCCGCCAGCGCGTCGGCGGCACCCGCCGCGCGATAGCGCTGCTGCGCGATACTTCGCCCGAGGCCGAGCTGCTCGATCCGCCAGCCGTTATCGAACTGATCGTGAGCGTTCGGGACCGCGAGGTGGGGAATGCCGGCTTTGATCGCTTGCGCGAGTGTCCCGATGCCGCCGTGATACACCAGCGCTGCCGCGTGCGGCAGGGCGTCGCTGAACGGCACATAACCGAATGCCTGCACTCCGGGCGGCAGATGTTGCGGCAACTGCTGCGCGAAATTCGTCACCAGCATGGCGCGCGCGCCGACGCGGCGCAGCGCCGCGATCGACTCGGTGAAAAAACGCTGCGACTGCGCGGCCGCGGACCCGGGTGTGACTACGACGGGGGGCGGGCCTGCCCCCAGAAATTCCCGTACATCGCTCGGCACGGCGCCCGGGCCGCCGCCGTCCCACAGAGGAAAACCGACCAGATGCGTGTGCGGCGGCCAATCCGCCTGGGGAGGCGCGAACCAATCCGGGAACAAACCGATGACGCATTCGGGCGAGTGAATCCAGCGCGCGAGCACACGCCGCACGGGAGCGAGTGCAAGAGTCGCGCGGAACTCATTCAGTGGCCGCTCGAGAATGCGGTCGATGGCCGCCCAGTCTATAAAACGAAACAGGGCTCGCTTGAACCAGAGCGGTTGAGCCGCCGAGATGCGCACGTCGCCGAACATCCCGCTGTCGATGAGACTGCGAATGACGGTCGGCTGCAGATGAACCGAGGCGGTGGGAACACGCAGCCGCTCCTGTGCGACGCGCGCGCCGAAGGAGATACTCGAGGCCGCGACCACCGTATCGGCATCGGCGTGCGCCTCGATGTGCCGGTACACCGCCTCGATCGAGGGCAGGATCACGCGACGCGCGACCACCGAAAAACCTCTGCGCGCGTGCCACAAATCCGGATCGGCAAGCGCGCTCTCGACGTCCGCAACGTTGCCCACGGGCAAGAATCCCAGGCCCTGAGTTTCGATCGAGGTTTGAAAATAGGGATTGGTGATCAGGGTCGCGCGGTGTCCGCGGGCCGTGAGTGCCAGCCCCAGGCCGATGAATGGATTCACGTCGCCGGCGCTGCCGAGGGTCGGCAACAATACATTGAGGCGCCTTCGCGGCGAGCGTGCGGTCAACATATTAGCGAGTCTAGCGGGTTCGCGCGCCGGCGAACTCGACCACGGCATCCGCCAGAACGTCGAGCGAATCGAGAACGCGGGCCTCGTTCGCGAGTTGCGCCGAGATCAACGACAGCTCGCTGCAGGCAATCAATGCGATGTCGCATTGATCCGTGAGCTCGGCGCCGATCTCGGCCAGTCGTTGCGCCGCTGCAGCGCCGCTGTCGCCCCGTTTGACGCCCCGGATCAATGCCATCAGCTCGTCTTGCCGACGAGGCAATACACCCGTAATGCGTTGCTCGGCGAATTCGCGTGCATAGACCCCGACGCGCAGCACGGCGGTGGACGCCAACAGGCCCACGCGTGCCGCGACCCCCGCGGCCGCAATCCGGGCGACCGACAGCTTCACCATGTGCAGCAACGGAATCGACACCGCCGCTTGGATCTGATCCGCATAATGATGGGCCGTGTTGCAGGGCATCGCCAGCGCATCCGCGCCGGCGCCTTCGAGGTTGCACGCGACGCGCAGGATTTCCGGCAGGGGATCGCTGCCGCTACCCTCGATCAGGTGCGCGATACGCGAGGGGATCTTGGGATTGCTCTCGACGAGCAGATGCACGTGGTCCGCATCGTCCTCGGCGCGAGTGCGCCTGGTCACCCGCCGCATCAGCTCGACCGTGGCCTCCGGCCCCATGCCGCCGATGATCCCCACGGCACGATGGCTCACGCGTGGGGCCGCGCCGGATAGCCGAAATCTTGGGTATAAGCGAACAATCCGACGCTGCCGCCCGTGTGGATGAACACGACGTTCTCGCCTTTCTTGAAGCGGCCCTGGCGCGCGAGATCGATGAGTCCCGCCATCCCTTTGCCCGAATACACGGGGTCGAGCAGAATTCCCTCGAGGCGAGCCAGCGTTTCAATGGCCTCGATGGAGGCGTGCGTGGAGATGCCGTAGCCGGGTCCGACGTAGTCGCAGTTGGCGATCACGGCGTCGCGCACGACCGCGCCGGCCACGCCGCACAGGTCTGCGGTGGCGCAGGCAAGCTCAAAGACGCTCTTTTCCTGGCGTTCCCGCGGAGCCCTCACGCCTACTCCTAAGAGCGGTACGCCGGAGCGGATGCCCGCCAATCCGACGATCAGACCGGCTTGCGTTCCGGCGCTGCCGGTCGCGTGTACCACGTGATCGATCTTGAGCCCGAGGTCGTTCGCCTGGGTAATGAGCTCGAGCGCGGCGTTCACGTAGCCGAGCGCGCCTGTCGGATTGGAGCCGCCGCCCGGGATCACATAGGGGCGGCGTCCCTCGGCGCGCATCCGCGCGGCGATTCGTTCCAGCTCGCCGTTCATGTCGGAATTCGGCCGGCAATGCTCGATGGCGGCGCCGTGCAAGTGATCCAGCAGCACGTTGCCGCCCTCGGTGTAGAAGCGCTCGGTTTTCCCCGTGCGGTCCTCGAGCAGGATATGACATGCAAGCCCGAGCTTGGCCGCGCCTGCGGCCGTCTGACGCGCGTGATTCGACTGCGTGGCGCCTTGCGTCAGGATCACATCGGCGTCGCGCTCGCGCGCTTGCGCAAGCAGGAATTCAAGCTTGCGAGTCTTGTTGCCGCCGCTCGATAAACCGGTGCAATCGTCGCGCTTGATCCACACCTCGGGGCCGCCCAGCGCGCGGCTCAGCCGCGGCAGGTATTCGAGCGGCGTGGGTAGATGGGCCAGCCGGATACGGGCAAAACGTCCGAGGTTCACCCGCCTACCTCGCTCTGGATGCTTCCAGCGCCGCGAGCGCCGGGGTGTGCCAGCCGCTGCGGCGTCCCCAGTAATAGAACACGAGCGCCATGACCGCAACACATGCTTGGTCCCAACCGTAGCTCAAGTAGCCCAGTCCGCCGAACTCCGGGCTGCCGAGGAAGGACAGCGCGACCAGGATCGCGAAATACGCGATCATCCACCAAGCGCCCGCCAGATGCCGCGGGAAATCGCGCCATCCGGTCCTCGCCTGCCCGATGAGATAGAGGGGTACCGGCACGATCAGCAGCAGCATGATCTCGCCCGTGTGCGGCCAGCGCGCCCAGTAGAGCATCAGCGTGGCGAACATGAAGGCGGCGGGGGATAGAACCTCGATGCCGGGAATGCGCAGCGGGCGCGCGAGCGCGGGCGCGGTGCGCCGCAGGACGCCGACGCTCACCGGCACGATCAAATAAGTGATGATGGTTGCAACCGAAATCACTTCCGCAAGTTTCCCCCAGCCTCGAAAGAAGAAAAGGAAGGTAAACGACACGACCAGATTGAGCCACATCGCCGGTCGCGGTATGCCGAAGATCGGGTGGACTCGTCCGAGGAAGGCGGGCAACGTGCCGCTGCGCTCCATGGCGTAGATCATTCGGGCGGTGGTCGCCGTGTAGGTCGTTCCGGTTCCGCTCGGACTCACGAAAGCGTCCGCATATAAAAGCAGCGCCAGCCAGTTGAGGTTCAGCGCGAGCGCGAGCTGCGCGAACGGTGAGCTGTATTCGAGGGCGCCCCAACCCTCGCTCAAGTGCTCGGGCGGCACCGCCCCGATGAACGCGATCTGCAACAAGAGATACACCACCGTGCTCAGCACCAGCGAGCCGAAGATCGCGATGGGAATGCTGCTGGGGCGGCGCGCTTCGCCTGCGAGATTCACGGGGCTTTGAAAGCCGTTGTAGCTGAACACGATGCCGCTGGTGGCGACGGCCGTGAGAATGGAGGAGAGATTCGCCACATGCCGGCCGCCGTGGATGCCGATCTGGAAATTGCCCGCGTGAAATCCTTTGCACATGAGCGCGATGGCGGTGGCGGCGGGCACGATGAGCTTGAAGAAAGTGATCGCGCTGTTCGTGCCAGCGAATACCTTCACGCTCCAGAAATTCACCAGAAAATAGATCACCACCAGCACTGCACAGATCGCAAGGCCCGGCAGCGTGAGCTCGCCATGGCCATTCGCGGCATGCACGTAGAGGTTCTGCGCCCAAGTCCAGGGCCAGGAGCTCATGTACTGCACGGAGGCTTCCGCCTCCACCGGGATGACCGATACGACGGCGATCCACGCGGCCCAACCGGCCACGAAGCCGACCAGCGCGCCGTGCGAATAATGCCCGTAGCGCACGGCGCCGCCGGATTCCGGCAACATCGCACCGAGCTCGGCGTAGTTGACGGCGACGAACATGATCACCACCGCACCGATAATCCAGGCGTACACCGCCCCGGGTCCCGCGAGCTGTGCGGCGCGCCACGCTCCGAACAGCCAGCCCGAGCCGATGATCGACCCGAGGCCGGTGAACATCAAGGCGATGGTGCCGACTTCTCGGCGAATCGCTCGTTCGTTCGACATCCCTTGAACTCTCCCTGAGCCGGGCTATTTTCTCATTCGAGGTCGAGGAGCAGCGCGTCGCGCACCATTGCCGGCAGCGGCGCATTCGAATGGCGATAATTCTCGTGGTCGACACCGACACTCAACGAGGCGCCGCTCTTCGCCGCCTCGATCATGGAGGGCGACAGCTCGAACCGCAGGAAGTGCACGGCGGAGGTTTTTTCCGCGTTCTCGCGCTCCAGGTCTTCGTCGGCGATCGCGAACACACGCTCCATCTCGCTGACGCGCACCCAGCATCGATCCTCGACGCCGATCAGCTTCCCGAGCGCGACTTGGCGCGCCGCAGCGTCCGGATACTCGACAAGCAGCGTCGCCTTCCAATTGCTGCCGCTCGGGATCAGCGGATTATAGGCGTCGAGCTCGTCCTGGATGCCGGCGGCCTCGAATATGCGCTCCACCCGCAGCATCTCGAGCACTTGATAGCGAATGGTCGCGCGGTCCTCGAACAGCCAGGTCATGTTGGGTCCCACCTGCACGGTGCGAAGCTGCTTGTGGGCGATGATCTCGGCCCGCAGGCGAGGGCGCTCGACCGCATATTGCTCCAGCGTCATCAAATCCTGGCGTGCGAGCTTTTGCATGCAATCCTCTTAGAGGCCGTAGGCCATTCTGAGCAACGTCAGGGGATGGACCGGCGCCGATTCTCGGCTCAGACCGCTCTCGATCTGATGGCCCGCCATGGGACAATCGCTCGAGTAGAAGTCTGCGCCGCTCGACTCGACGCGCTGTATCACGGGCTTGGCGATTTTCATCGAAGTCGCGCGAAACTCCCGCTTGACTCCGTAGGTACCGTCGTGACCGGAGCAGCGCTCGATGGGCTCGACGGTGGTGTCGGGCACGAGCTGCAGGATGTCGCGGGTCTTGAGGCCCAGATTCTGCACGCGCAGGTGGCAGGCGACGTGGTAGGAAATCTTGCCCAGGGACCGCTTGAAATCCGTGCGCAACGCTCCCGCCTTATGCCGCAGGGCGAGATACTCGAACGGATCGAACATGTTGTCCCTCACCTTGGCGACGTCGGCGTCGTCGGGGAACATCAAGGGCAGCTCCTGCTTGAACATGAGCACGCAGGAGGGAATCGGCGCGACGATGTCGTAACCCCGATCGATCATGGCGACCAGCTGCGGCACGTTCTTGGCCTTGTGGTCCGCCACCGCCTGCAGATCGCCGAGCTCGAATTTGGGCATGCCGCAGCAGCTCTCCTTCTCGGCGAGGGCGATTTCGATGCCGTTGTGCCGGAAAATCGCCGCCAGATCGAGCCCGATCTCGGGCTCGTTGCGGTTGATATAGCACGTCGCGAACAGGGCGACCTTGCCGCGGGTGCCACCCGCAGCCTGCGCCGCCGGTGCCGGGCCGGCCAGCTTGCGAAGCTGCTTG
>Ga0302324_100010796_pt1 | contig 18836 bp, 24 predicted proteins | sample Palsa_T0_1_FD_201949 | JGI IMG/M metagenome (GOLD analysis project Ga0302324, IMG submission 201949) | Peat permafrost microbial communities from Stordalen Mire near Abisko, Sweden - Palsa_T0_1 | ecosystem: Environmental > Terrestrial > Soil > Palsa > Peat permafrost | place: Sweden: Abisko...
ATCGACGGCGCGATGATGCCCGAGACGCTTGCAATCACGGGGCATCTCGACGAGGCGTTCCCGGGAGCGAGCCTTCAGCCCGAGGATCACGCTGCGCGCGCTCGCATGCGCATCTGGATGGCCGTGTGCAGCGACTACCTGTTCCGCGACGTCGTGCGCACGATTCCCAGAGACCGCCCGCCCACCAATGAGGAGCTGGCGACCGCGGCCACCGCCCTGGGACGCGCGGAGGAGCTGATGGACGGCGACGCCTTCCTCGCCGGCGAGCAGCTCACGCTCGCCGATCTCTACCTTGCTCCCCAGATCGCCAACTGCGGCGAAAAGACTCCCGCGCTGCTCGATGGGCTGGAAGCGATCAACGCATGGGCGCGGCTCATGGGCGAGCGTGAGAGCTTCAAGTTGACCGCGCCCTGAAGCAACCGGCTGACCGGGCGGCTCGTCGGCACGGCGAGGCCCATTAGACTCAGCCGTCCAGGGCGCGTAGCTCAGTGGGAGAGCGCTCGCTTCACACGCGAGAGGTCGCAGGTTCGAAACCCGCCGCGCCCATCGATACGTTCCCCAGTGTCAGGGCCAATCTCAGATGTTGAAGAGGCCGCTGCTGGCGTAGTTGGGCGGAAACGCCAGCCCGAGCAGACCCTGCTCGTCACTCCCCCGGGAATACACCAAGTCGCGTGAAGGAAAGCCCCGCAGCCGCTACAGCAACCGACGACCCGCGCCTTCGCGATGCGCCATCTGAGCATCTATGACGCAGTGGTCGTGGCTCTTCCTCGATGCGGGTGACGGCGTCGCGGCAGGTGCGTCGGCCGACACCGTACGTCAAGCGCCAGCGGGAATCGAGGCCAGCTCGAGGCTGAGCTGGTTGTCGAGCGACACCTGCTGTGACGGGTAGAGCGAGACCAGGACGTCGCGCGCGGCCTGGTCGGCCGGGGCCCGCCGCTTGAGGATGTGCTCGGGCAGGTAGGGATTGCCGGCATCGCTACGTGGACTACACGACCGCCGGCAACGACATCAAGGTCGTGGAATACTCGGCGCTCGGCGTCCAACGCCAACCTCGCCAACCCGGCGAGCGCCCAGGTCGTGTTGACGAGACGATCGCGAGCAGCGTCCGATTCCACTCGATCACGGCGTTCGGCGCGGACACCGCCGGCTTAGTGGTCGTGCCGAGAGCCGGCACCGTGGTCGTGTCGGCTGTGGGCGTCGATGGGACCGGCGGCGGACCGTACGTCGGGACTGACTGGGAGAGAGCGGAGGCGACCGCCACTGCGGAGGCCAGGAGTCCGGCCAGGAGGAACAGCCTGCATCCATTCATTGGAAGTGCCTTTCGGTATGGGCTTGGGCGGCGCACTACGACGGTCCATCGTCTTACGCTGCCTAGTAGATCACTTTCTTGACGCCGCTAGCACGCCATTCCTTCCCGCTCACCGAAATGGGCTCAGGTGATCGCGCGCTGCAGCCGGGAGGGATCGCGCCCCGGGAAGGATCGCGCCCGAAACGACGTCCTAACTACTACGCCGCGTCATAGTGGGCCCCAGATGAGTCTGTGCGCCCGATCAACCAAAGCAAGGAGCTCGATCTCAATGAGACTTTCACTGCGGCTAAAGGGTGGGGCGCGCACGTGGCGGGACGGCGCGGCAGCCAAGCACCCGAGCGCGACCGCGCGCAGATTCGGTCCAAGCGTCAAGGGGCACATGAGGAGCCTCGTCGTTGAAGTCGGCGACGGCGCTGAGGCTTGGCGCGATGCAGCCCGCGCCAGCGAGCTCGCCTTTGTGTCGTGGAAGAACGCCGGTCATATGGCGCGACGCGATGCGGGGGCCCTATACATCGCCACGATCGAGCGCGAGGAGCACGCCGCGGACGAATACAGAAGCGCCTGGGAGGCCTGTTGCACAGCGGTGCCCGGAGCCCCGGTCTCAACAGCCTGGTTGCTCGCGGGAACGGCCGGCCGAGCCTCCGTCGATGAGGTGCTTTGGCGGTAGCCGGTGGGTCTCCTACACCATGTCGTAGCTAGTGGGAAGGTTCTCGCCCAAGCAGGGGTCTGAATGTGTAACCACCCAACCAGTCGCACCGCCGCCAACCCCCCGAGCGGTATGCGACGTGGTCTGACTCAAGGAGCAAGCCAATGAAACGCAACCGCGTCATATCCTCAAGCCTCGCAGTCGTCGTTGCCGGCATCGTCGTGCTCGTTATCGCCGTGAGCGGCGGGAGCGCGAGTAAAACCAAGCCGACGCCCGTCAACGGCGGCAGCGCCGTGAGCGTCAAGCACACGTCGCTCGGCAACACGCTGGTTGATGCCAACGGGCGCACGCTGTATCTCTTTCAGGCTGACAGGCCCAACGTCAGCACCCTTTCTCGCGCTGGCTTCGCGGTCTGGCCTGGATTTACCTCTGCCGGAAAGCCACTTGCCAACGGCGGCGTGAGCGCGGCACACATCGCCACGATCGCCGGGCCCAAGGGCACTCGACTGGTGACCTACTACGGCCACCCGCTGTACTACTACGTCGGTGACAAGAAGTCGGGCGAGGCCAACGGCCAGGACCTGAACGAGTTCGGAGCTCGCTGGTACGTGCTGTCTGCGAACGGCACCGCGATCACCAGCGCACGAGTCGCCCCGGCGCCGCCCGCAAGCGAATCCTCCGGCTACGGTTACTGATCAGTGCCGCATCGACCTGATCAGCGCAACTTCACTGACGAGAGCGCGCCCAGGATCGGCGCGCTCTCGTCCGCTGGTAATCGTTTGGCCCGCCCCAGGCACGATCGCCGAGTGCCGGACGGGTTTTTCGACGACCAGGACGCCGTCGGCGCGGTCCTCGCGCCGTAGGAGGAGACAATCGGTGCCCGGACAGTGCCGGTCATTGCATGTCCGTGAGAAAGTTCACCACCGCTTGGAACTTCTTCGGTGGAAGCTTCCGGTACGACGGCATCGGAGCCGTGGGGTTGACCAAGGTGTGGGCGATGGCCAGTCGCGGTAGGCGCGCGCCGATATGGGTGAGGTTTGGGCCGGGGCCGCCGTTGCCGTTATTGCCGATCGTGTGGCACGCCTCGCATCCGGATTGGCTTACGACGATGCGCCCTTCATTCCACCGAGCCACGGCCGCCTGCCCGTCGCGGACGACCGCGGCTGGGGTTGCGATTTCAAGAGCGAAGGGCGTCCCGGCGTTAGCGCCCCTGTAGGTGAGGTAGGCCATGCTCGCGATGACAACGACGCCCGCCGTTGTTGCGATCGGCCTGAGCTCGGGGCGACGCTGCGCGCCGCGATCATAGAACGGCAGCAGAAACAGGAGGATCATGGCGAGTGTTGGAATTCCGATCGTCGCCAGCGGCGTGAGGCTCGGCGGCTTGATGACGCGCAGAAGCTCGAACAGGAAGAAGAAGTACCACTCAGGACGCGGGTCGTAGCTCGTCGATGCCGGATTGGCCTTCGCGCCGATTCCGTCGCCGAACAGGAGTACGAGCGCGATAATCACGGCCATCACGACGCATGCCATCACGGCGTCCTTCGCGACCGCGTAGGGAAAGAACGGCTTCCCCTCAGCCTTCAAGCGCGCGTACTCGCGCAGGTATTCCTCCTTCTCGCGCTGGTTCACGTCCCCCCTCCCGTCGCGCCTCGGCCTCCACACCTCCGGATCATGGAAATATACTACAGGAGATCGTACGTAGGCTGTCGTACGTGAATCACGTCTGCGTGGCCGCGGTGGCGCTGGGTGCCGCGCCGAACGCCGCTGAGCCAGATTACGCGTGCAACCCGTGGGCGACCCGCATGACCGTGATGACCACGTAAGTCACGCCCAGCAGGCGCCGGAACCAATTGACCCCATCTACCAGCTCCTCGTATGCCCAGATCGTCATCGCCAGAAAGGCCACTGACCTGGCGTAGGTCTGCTCGGTGCCGTCGACGAACTTGCCCGTCTCGGCAGCGAGAAAGGCGACGATCAGCGGCAGGTTGGGGAACTGCACGATCGGAAAGCGTCGCGGGAAACTAAGCTGGGTCAGACGCTTGAACCCACCCCCCAGAGCCTGCGGACTCAAGCGCAGCTGTCGACCGGCAGTTGACCTGAAGGCTTGATGAGCTCGGCGACGCCGAGCCACACGGGAGCGGCGCGATGGTGGCGCCTGGGGGAATCGGGTGGAAGCCATTGGGTCGACGAATGCCAGCACGAGTTCGAAGTTCCGCTTGAAGGCTGGCCCTTATGAATATGGACGCTCAAGACGGGGAATGCTTCCCGCGCGTGACCCAAACGCGGAGATGGCCTGCTCGATCACAGAACGCTCAGCTCCTGATTGAAGTAGTTGTCGCGGCGGGAACTTCAGGACTTGCGGGCCAGACGCTGCAGCGCGCGCCGGCGCGCTGGATCGAGGCTCGCGACCTGCCGGGCGAAGTGGCTGAGCGCAACGTCGCCGTACTCGGCGACGAGACCTTCAACCTCGGCGGCTGCGCGTGAGGCCATGAACTCGTCGCGGTCGAGCTTCGGTGTGTAGAAGTCGGTCTTTCCCTCGCGGCGGCGATCGAGCACGCCCTTCTTGTGTAGGCGCGCCATGATTGTCATGTAGGTCGTGTAGGCGCGGTCCTTGCCCGCTCCCTTGTTGAGCGCGTCCATCACCGTGCGCACGCTCGCCTCGCCCTGGGACCAGAGCTCCTCCATCACCTCCGACTCGAGTTCGTGCAGCGGCGGTGGTGCCGGCTCGCTGGGTGAGCTTTTCTTCTTCCGTGGCATCTACGACGAAGTGTAGCAAGAGAATGGACAGCATCGTCGATGGGCGCTCGTCCTTCGCGAAGTAGCACGCGGGGTACACCTACGAGTCCATGTAGTACTATTGCAACTAGTCATGTTCAGAGCCTCGAGCCATCCGCCCCCCGATGGACGCGCCCCCGCTGTGGCCCCGAGGCCCGACTGGCGTCGCGCATTCCACCGCGGGCGTCGAGCGCGGGCCGGGCGTCGGGGTCGAGCGGTGACTGCATGCTTTGGCAGGCTCACTGACATCGACGAGGCGCTCATCAGCGGTCTCGCCGGCAGCCCGGCGTGTTCACTGGATCGAGGGCTGGGACGATGGTGACCGTGCGCCGGATCCGGGGACCTGTGGCCACGGGCTCCTCTCCTCGTCCAAACTCGGCTTCTGAGCGGCGCCGAGGAGCCCATTCGTCTAGGATTTTCGCTCGGGAGATGATGACTTCAGCGTCGCGTGCACAGTCCGCTCTTCGCCCCGCTGAAGCCGGCCTCCAGCCGGGCACGGGCGAAGGTACAGCGGTGCCCGAAGCACCGGCGACGATCGCAGCCGGTCGCGCGTTTCGCCTCAGCATGCTGCTCGGGGTTCTTGGCCTGGCCTCAGCATTGTTTGTGATCACGCGGCTGTTCGAGTCCTGGCGGGTCACCTCAGATCCCATGGCACACGTTGTCTCTGTCTTTGGCCAACGGCTCAGCTATCCGGCGGCGAACGCCGGCGCCATCGTCGTCACGGCGCTCGCTGGACTCGGCCTCTTGACAGTGGGAGCGGCAGCATGGGGCTTCGCGCGTGAGCTGCTCGCCGACCGAAGCTTTAGGCGGGCGCTTCAAGCTCGCTCGCCGACGCCGCTTCACGGAGCGTCATTGTTCAACGACGAGCGCCCGCAGGCATTCTGCGCTGGTCTGCGGCACCCACGCGTGTACTTTTCGACCGGCGCGCTCGAGCTGCTGGACGGGCCGGCGCTTGAGGCCGTGCTCGCACACGAGCGCCACCACGCCAGCCGCCATGATCCGCTGCGCCTCGCGTGCGGCCGAGTCCTCGCGGCCGGGCTGTTCTTCATACCTCCCCTGAGTCGTCTGGTGGAGCGCCAACATGCGCTCGCGGAGATCAGCGCCGATGAGACCGCCCTGCGCGCGAGCGGCGGGGATCCCTCGGCACTCGCAAGCGCGATGCTCAGCTTCTCGCAGGCCAGCGACGCGGATGCCCTCGGGGTTGATTCCGAGCGGGTCGACCACCTGCTCGGAGAGCGCCCTCAGTGGCGGTTCCCCGTCGCTCTCTGCGTTGCCACCGCGGTGCTGCTGTTGCTGTTGATCGGCGTTGCGCTGCTGGCGGCCCGCGTGGCTGCCGGTTCGGCGACGCTGGCCCCGCCGTTCCTCTCAAGCCAGCCCTGCATCGCGGTGATGGCGATGATTCCCGCGGCCGCGGGCCTCACCGGCCTCGCCTACGTTCGTGCGCGGCGAGCGCCGCACGCCGTGGCCCGCACAAAGAAGTAGCGACAGCGGGTCCCTGCAAACGCGGACTCGCGTCTCCTGGATAGGAGATTGACAGCCTACTACTCTATGTAGTAGGCTGTGCCGGATGTCAGTCCCGTCGCAGCAAACGATCCTTCTCACCGGCGCATCCGGCTATGTCGGCGGACGGCTGCTGCAGCGACTGCAGGCATCGGGCAGACCGCTGCGCTGCCTGACGCGCCGGGCGGACGTGCTGCGGGATCGAGTCGCGCCGCAGACAGAGATAGTCGCGGGGGACGTCCTCGATCGTGCCTCTCTTGATGGCGCCTTTGAGGGCGTGCACACTGCCTGCTACCTGGTGCATTCGATGAGCGGCGACGGAGACTTCGAGGATCTCGACCGCCGTGCCGCGGTCAACTTCGCCGAGGCGGCGAGAGCCGCCGGCGTCGCGCAGATCGTCTATCTGGGGGGCCTCGGAACCGACGACGACCTTTCGCCCCATCTCGCCAGTCGCCACGAGGTCGGCCGGCTGCTGCGAGACCATGGCGTCGCAACAGCCGAGCTGCGTGCATCGATCGTGATCGGATCGGGCAGCGCGTCCTTTGAGACCGTGCGAGCACTGGTGGAGCAGCTGCCGGTGATCGTCGCACCGCGATGGGTCGAGACACTCGCTCAGCCGATCGCGATCGAAGATGTCGTCGACTGCCTGCTCGAGGCGATCGAATTCGAGCACCCGGTCGACGCGATCTATGAGATCGGCGGCGCCGATCAGGTTACCTACGCAGAGGTGATGCGCGAGTACGCCCGCCAGCGCGGGCTGCACCGGCGCGTGGTCAGGATGCCACTGATAACGCCACGAGTATCCCGCCTGCTGCTCGGGCTGCTGACGCCGGTATATGGGCGCATCGCGGGAGCGATGGTCGAGAGCCTCCGCAACGAGACGATCGTGACCAGCCGGAGCCCGGATGCGCCGTTCACAGGGTCTCGGCGAGGCCTGTCAGCGGCGATCGAGCGAGCGCTCCTCAACGAGGACCAGGAGTTCGCCCAGACGAGCTGGTCGGACGCGCTGGGAGCAGAGCACTCAAAGCGCTGGGGCGGGCATACGGTCGGCCGCCGACAAGTCGCCACACTGGCGGTGCACGTGGATCGCGAGCCCGAGCAAGCGTTCGCGCCAATCCAGCGCATCGGCGGGAATACCGGTTGGTATGCCGCCAACTGGTTCTGGCGGCTGCGGGGCCTGCTCGACACGCTCCGCGGCGGCGTCGGGTTGCGCCGCGGGCGCCGCGATCCGCTTGACCTGCGAATCGGCGACACGGTCGACTTCTGGCGCGTCGAGCGCTTGGAGTCGGGCCATCTGCTGCGCTTGGCGGCGGAGATGAAGCTCCCTGGACGGCTGTGGCTGCAGTTCGAGGTCGATCCCGCGGGGCGGGATTCCATGGTTCGTCAAACGACGGTCTTTGACCCGTTCGGATATGTCGGGCTCGCCTACTGGTACCTGCTCTACCCCGTCCACCACCGTGTCTTCAGACGGATGCTGCGAGGCATCCAACGGGCAACGCAGCCCGGGCCACGGGCGCGGGCGAAGAGCCATGCGACCTGAATCGACGCCCGAGCCCCGCGACGGTCGAGGATCGACCGGGAAGCTTATGCCCTTGCGCGCGTCTACAAGATTACTACGCCTAATAGTAGATAGGCCCTCCACCACGTTTCTGAAATTGAAAGGTGAGCCTGAAGTCATGCAGCGGCACTACAGGATCACGGTCCCCGGGCTATCGGTGAAGCGGGACTTCACCGCGGCCCGCCAGCGCCTGCTGGCTGACTTCCCGAACGTTCACGAGGTCATCGCGACAACGGCTGCGGCGACCCTGCTGGTGGTCTATTCGGGCCATGAGGACCCCGACGCCTGGCTGCAGACGCTGCGCGGGCCGGTGGCGGGCCGACGGGTGACGGCGACCAGCCGACCCCGGCGCCAGTGCGCTGAGAGCGGGGAGGGAGATGACTCCGCCGCATAGCCCGCGAGCCGCTCCGCTCCGCGAATCGGCGCGCCATCGGCTGCCGAGGCCCGTAACGAACAGCGCCCGGGTGCGACCGGCGCCGCCCGCAGCTGGGAAGCCCGAACCACTGTTGCTCGGGTCCGGGAAACTGGTGCGGGGATCGCTGCGTCGGGTGCTCGTGATCGCAATCGGGGCGCTCGTGATTGCTGCCGCACTGGCCAGCGTGTCGGGGGCGGCGAAGATCGGCGCGCGGCTGACGAGCGGACGACCGGCGTGGCTGATCCTGGCGGCAGGATTCGAGCTGATGGCAACTCTCGGCTTCGCCGCGACCTTCCAGCTGATCTTCGGCGAGTGGCTTCCGAAGCACACGAGCTTGCGGCTCGGCATGACCGTGTGCGCTGCCACGATCCTCGTTCCGGCCGGGGGGCTGCTCGCGATCGGCGCTGGAGCCAGAGCGCTGAGCAGAAGAGGGATGCCGCCCGCGAAGACCCGAGCCCGCGCAATTGCCTTCTTGCTGATCACCAATGCTCCGAATGCGATCGTGCTCGGAGTACTCGGCGTCGCCCTGGGCGCCGGACTGCTCGACGGCCCACACACGCCGGCCGTGACGATCCTTCCTGGCGTGATCGCGTTGAGCGCGATCGGCCTGCCGCTGCTGCTGCCGATGGTCTCCCACCGGCGCCTGGCGCAGGCACGGCACACGACCGTGCAGGGCGCCGTATCGACTGCGGCCGCGCAACTCGAGCTGGGCGTGATCGAGGCGGTCGCGCTGCTGCGCGGGCGAAGCTGGAAGCTGCTCGGAGCTGTGGCCTATTACGCGTTCGACAATGCCGTGTTGTGGGCCACGTTCAAAGCCTTCGGCCATGCCGAACCACCGATCGCGACGCTCGTCATCGCTTACCTGATCGGCTCTGCCGCCGGGTCGCTGCCCGTACCGGCGGGGCTCGGGGTCGTCGAGGGGGGGATGATCGGACTGCTCGTGTTCTTCGGGGCGCCGGTGATCTGTACCGGGATCGCCGTCCTGGCCTACCGTGCGGTCTCGACCGGCATGCCCCTGGCGCTGGGTGGCGTCGCGTTCCTCACGCTCCGCCGGGGCGCCGGCGGTGCGCGGCACCGCAAGCTGGCTACTATGACGTGACGTACTAGGTATTATAGTATGCTGTCGGGATGAGCAATTCACCTACGCCACTTTTCCCCCTCCTCGCCGTATTCCCGAAGCGCTTCCAGTCATGAGCACACTGAAGGCTGGCCAACAGCAGGGAGACCCGACGCGCAAGCAGCGCCGCGAGCAGGCGCGCACACAACGACGGGAAATCGAGCACGCGCAAGCCACGGCCGCTGTGCGGCGTACCAGGCACTCGCTGCTTGGGATCGTCGTGGCCGTCGTCGTCACCGGGATCGTCGTCGTCCTGATCGCCTCCGCCGGCAGCGGCGAAAAGCACATCAAGCCCGGCAGCGCCGAGGCAACGGCGGCCAGCAGCGAAGTCACGACACTGCTGACGGGCATCCCGCAGAACGGCAACGTGCTGGGCCGCCCGACTGCTCGGGTCACGCTGCAGTACTTCGGCGACCTCGAGTGCCCCGTCTGCAAGGGGTTCACGACCGGGGCGCTGCCCTCGGTGATCGGGAAGTGGGTACGTGGAGGCGAGCTGAAGGTCGAATACCGCTCGCTCGAGACCGCCACCCGCGAACCAGAAGTTTTCAGGTCCCAGCAGGTCGCGGCGCTGGCCGCGGGCAGGCAGAACAGGCTATGGAACTTCGTCGAGACGTTCTACCACGAGCAGGGAGAAGAGGACACCGGCTACGTCACCGAAAGCTTTATCCAGGGCATCGCCAAACAGGTGCCCGGGCTGAACCTGGCGGCATGGACGAGCGAGCGCGGCGAACCCGCTCTGACGAACCTCCTGGCAGGCGACGAGCAGGCGGCCAGCAATAACGGCCTCGACGGCACCCCGGCGTTCCTGCTCGGACGCTCCGGGGGTGCGCTCACACAGCTCGAGCCGAGCTCGTTCACCGAACCGGGGCCATTCAACGAAGCAATTGAAAAGCTCGTCAAGAGCTAGACCGGGAAAGGAGACCTTCGATGAGCTCCAGAGCCCTGCGCTTCACCCTGATCATGCTGACGAGCGCCGGCCTCGGCATCGCCGGCTACCTAACCTACGTCCACTATGCGGGTATCGATCCGGTGTGCACCGCGGGGGGAAGCTGCGAGAAGGTCCAGACCTCGGTCTATTCAGAGCTCGCCGGCGTGCCCGTCGCGCTGATCGGCCTGCTCGGCTATGTCTCGATCCTCGGCCTGCTGATCGCGCGCGAAGGTGAGAGGACCCGCTTCGCGATGATGGCGCTGACGCTCGCGGGCTTTGCGTTCAGCGCCTACCTGACCTACCGCGAGCTGTACTCGATCCACGCGATCTGCGAGTGGTGCGCAACCAGTGCGGGAATCCTCACGGTGATGGCGCCGCTGTCGGTCTGGCGGTTCCTGCGTAGCTCGCCGAGCGCTCCGACACCCTCGCGCTCTCTCGGGTCACCGCGCGAGCAGCGCGTGCACGCCGGTAATCTGCCATCTGGTTAGGCAAGGCCGGATTCCTGAATCAGGAGTGCAGCCTGCTGGTCGTTGCCGAGCGTGTTCGGGTTGAGGATCGCCGGTGTGACGGTGGCGAGGGAAGGCAGCTCCGAGTTCGGTGTCACCCCGGCTCTTGTCGGGTATTCGTAGTCGTAGCCGTGGGCGAGAATCTCCTGCGCGGTCGGGCTCACCAGGAACCTCACTAACTCCTCGGCCTCCTGGGAATGCTTGCTCGTGGCGAGCACCGCCGCCCCGGAGATGTTCTCCAGCGAGCCCACGTTGTGATTGGGGAAGAAGTAGAGGGCACTGTGAGTCGCGCCCTTGCCGAGTTCCTGGCGCAGGCGAAACCAGTAGTAATGGTTGATCACGCCGGTCGCCACGTCGCCGCGGTTGACGGCCGCGACCACAGACTCATCGCTCTGGTAGAGCTGTGCATTGCGCTTGAGACCGGCGAGCCAGTTCACGGCGGCCTGCTTGCCGTACGTCGCGATGATCGCTCCCACAAGCGGCGGGAAGTCCGAGTCGGTGGGCGCCACGGCGACCCTTCCCTTCCAGGCCGGCTGGGTAAGTTCGAGCAGCGACTTCGGCAGCTGCGTCGATAAAACCAACGCGGGGTCATACGCCAGGGCGCTGATCCGTCGAGCGAGACCGACCCAATCACCGGTGGACGCACTGTCGTGCGCAGGGACCTGTGCGAGCGTGGCGGGGTCGAGGTGGGCGAGCAGGTGATGCTGGTCCAGCGTCACAAGCTCGGGGGTGTTCTCCGTTACATACACGTCGGCCGGAGAGGCGCTGCCCTCCTGCAGCAGCTGATCGGCGAGCACGATGCCGTCGTCCGTGCGTACGCTGACGTGGATCCGGGTCTGCTTTTCGAATGCTACGACCAGTTCGCTGGTCACCTGGGGATGCTGGCCGTTGTAGAGGAGGATCGAGCGCCCGTCACCTGTCGCGCCGCCCCGCGACGCGACGGCGAGGACGAGCACCAACACGAGCAGCGCGCTCGCTATGAGCGTGCGGCGGCCACGACGACCGTCGGCCGGCGCGACCCGCATGCGAGTCAAGCGATCCTCAGGTCGCTGGGAGGAATCTTGTGGTTGCTGTCTGTTCATGGCTCCTTCGCTTTCAGTTCGCGTATGTGCTCGCCCGCGCCGCGCCGAGGCGCGGGTCAGCTGTGACTCCGGCGTGTGGCGGGAAGACGACCACGGGGCCGTTGACGGCGAGCTCGACCTGCTCACCGATCGCGGGAACCTCCTGCTCGAAAGTCCTCGCCTTGACGATCAGCTCGGGCGACCCGCCCAGCGACAGCCGCAAGACCGTGTCCGGCCCGTAGTAGGCGTGGCCGATCACGGTGCCTGTCACGCCGTGTCCATTCGAGCCGTTCGTGTCACGGCGCAATGTCTTGATCTGCTCGGGGCGGATCATGACCTCGACCGGACCCTCCTGGCCAGGGTTGGCTATCGCGAGCTGGCCGAGAGCGCAGCGCACGATCCCGAAGCTGGCGTGGCCTTCCGAGAGGACGGCCTCTCCGACGAATTGGGCGACCTCCGGGTCGACTGGGGTCCGGTAGAGCGCGGTCGGCGTGGCGCGCTGGGCGAGCCGGCCCTCCCGCAGTACCGCGACTTCCCTGCCCATCGAGAGTGCCTCGGCCTGGTCGTGCGTGACGAGCAGAGCCGTTGTGCCCTCCTCTCGCAGGGCGTGCAACACCGCCTCGCGCGTCTCCGCCCGCAGGGCGGCGTCGAGGCCGGAGAAGGGCTCGTCAAACAGGACGATCCGGGGTCGTGGCGCGAGCGCCCGGCCGAGCGCGACCCGCCGCTGCTCGCCGCCGGAGAGCTCGTGCGACGCACGCGCCGCGTAGCTTCCATCCAGTCCGACAAGCTCGAGCACCTCGGCGATGCGAGCTGCCTTCTTGCGCTGAGAGCGGGGGAGCCCGAAGCCGACGTTTTCGCCGGCCGTGAGGTGCGGGAATAGAGCTCCTTCCTGTGCGACGTAGCCGATCGCCCGCTTGTCGGGGGCGACGTGCACGCGCTGGGCGTCCGCGACGGTCTCTCCGCCGACAGCGATTGTCCCCGCGTCGGCCTCGATGAAGCCCATGATCAGGCGCAGCAGCGTGGTCTTGCCACTCCCTGATGCGCCCAGGATGGCCGTCAATGTGCCTGCCGGAACCTCAAGGTCGACGTCGCGCAGCACGGCCAGCCCGTGGTAGGACTTGGCCAGGCCGGTGCAGCGAAGCTCGGGCATCGTCAGCTGCTCCCGAGGGTTCGGACCCGGCCGAAGCAGGTCATGAGGACGTAGGTCGCGATCATCGACAGGGCGACGAGCGCGGCCGCGAACGGCGCGGCCGCCGCGAAGGCAACCGTGGCGGCGTTCGCCTGAAACTCCGTGCCCAGCGTGTACAGACCCGGGGGCAGTAGCACCTGGACGGTACCGAGGTCACCGAGGACGAAGGCAAACACCAGCACCCCGGCCGCGGCGAGCCCGGGCCGCGCGAGCGGCATCGTTACGCGCGCGAAGGCGCGTAGCGGCCCGAGACCGAGCGAGCGTGCGGAGTCTTCGAGCGCCGGCTCGATCTGGCCGAGAGTCGCGCGGAGCGCGACGATCGCAAACGGCACGAACAGCACCGCCTCCGCGAGCACCAGCAGTGCGATGCTGCCGTACAGGCCGGGCGCGTAGTGGCTCGCGGCATACGCCAGTGCGATCGCCGCGACGAGATCCGGAAGCGCGAACGAAAGGTAGGTGGCCCGCTCGAGAACGGTCGAGAGCCGTCCCTTGTGCCGGACCACCAGAAACGCGACAGGCACCGCGAACGCGAGCGCCACGAGCGCGGATGCCACGCCGAGAGCCACCGAGGTGATGGCTGCGGGGTCGAGAAAGTGCACGTTTGCCGAGGCGCCCGCCAAGCCGGCCCGGCTGCTCTGGGTGAACCAGTAGACGAGCGTGCCGAGCGGGACGCCGACGCCGATCGTACCGGCGAGGGCGAAGCCGGTCAGCACGAGCGGTGTGGCACGTCCCAGGCGATAGCGCGTGGGTGGCCGTCTCACGCCCTGGCTCACTCGCGTGTAGTTGGCGCCACCCCGCAGGCGTGACTCGGCGAACAGGAGCACGACGCACAGCAGGATCGAGAACAGTGACAGTGCGGCGGCGCCCGAGGCGCTGAAGCTGAGCTCGTACTGGGCATAGACGTGAACGGTGAACGTCTGGTACTTCAAGGCGACAAAGGCGTCGAACTCGACCAGCGTGTCCAGCACCACGAGCAGCATGCCGCCCAGCAGCGCCGGTCGCAGCTGCGGCAGAATCACTCGGAAGAAGGTCTGTCGGGCGCTCAGTCCGAGCGAACGCGCGCTCTCCTCGAGCGCCGGGTCCATGCCGCGCAGCGCCACCGCGACCAGCAGGAAGACGATCGGCGAGTAGGAGACGGCGATGATGCCCGCGGCTCCGAGAAAGCCCTGCAGGAACGTTCCGAGAGTCGCCCACGCATAGCTCGTCACGAACAGCGGGATCGTCAGCGGCGCTACCGCCAGCAACGTCCACATTCGCCGACCGGGCAGGTGCGTGCGCTCGATGAACCATGCTCCCGTGACTCCGAGGACACCGGCGAGCGGCGCGGCGACGGCGGCGACGAGAACCGAGTGAACAAGCAGCGCTCGTGCTGAGCTGGCATCGATCGCCCTGACTGCGGCTGAGATCCCGCCGTCGAATGCCTGTGCGACTGTCACGCCCACCGGGAGGACGACAATGGCCACGACGAGCACGCATACGAGCAGCAGGCCACCGGGCTTCCTGGCGAGCAGCCTGCGCCCCGGGCGCGCCGCGGCGGGCGCGTCGGGACGTCGGCTGGCGATCAGGGTGCTCGACATGGCTCCGGATCTCATGTGGTGCCGGCGCTGGGCCGGGCGTGCTCGATCACAGACGGCCTCCTCGGAGGGGTCGCGGTGCGCTTGCTTCTGACTGTGAGCACAAGCAACAGGCCGAGAACGAGGGCGCCGGCGGCCTCTGAGGCGAGCGCCACGATGATCGCCGGCCGGTAGTTCACCTCCATGAAGCCGAATAGCCGCGTCTGCTCGCTCACGAGCAGCGCCACCAGCGAGGTCGCCGCGATGCCGACCCCGCTGAGCGTGGCGATCTCCAGCGCGGCTTTGCCGAAGCGGTGAAAGATCCGATCCAGCGGAGCGAGCAGGGCAAGACCGACCACGCTCGCGGAGATGAAGTTCAACAGGAACAGCGTGCCGATCGTCGGCAGAACCGAGTAATCGTCGACGGAGTACTCGTAGTAATGATCGGCGCCGACGAACAGAATGAGCATGGCTCCGAGGATCCGCACGGCCACCTGCGGACGGGACAGCTGAGTGAGGATGTGCGTGGTGCGTTGCATGGAAAAGGCTCCTTATTTGAGTGTCCAGATCATCTACTATGCAGCGTAGTATATCTGGTTCTAGATGCTAAGACACCGGAAACGTCAGAAGCTTCCCGGCCGGTTCGCAATTCGTGGGAGCGCTTTGCCTGCCGGTGATAGGCCCGGCGCCTCCGGATGGCCAGCGCGCTCAGCGCGGCGGCCGTGACCGCCGCGCGTGCGCGCGGCACTCACTCCGATCGCGCCGCTATATGGGGCCGTCGCCGTCGTTCGCGCCGCCGTTGTTGTCGGGGTCCGCGTCCCCGCCGTTGCCCTGGGGAATTCCAGCGTCGGGATTCTTGGGCGCGGCGGCCGCCGGAGCCTTGGGTGTGGGCTTCGGCGTAGGTATCGCTGCTTCGGCGGGTGCGCCCGCCGCGGCGGCCGGGACGTTGGGCGCCGCCTTGGGTTTCGGTGTGGCCGCGGGGACCGCGGCGCCCATCGGGGCGTTGGCTGGCGTGGTCACGGCGCTCGCCGGAGCGGCGGGTGTCGTGCGGGCGCCGGTGGCAGCTGGGCTTGTTGAGTTGGTGGCCGCCGCGCCGCAGCCGGCTATGACGAGAGCGACCGCGACGGCGCCGAGGCTGGACAGTGCGGCGGGCCGCAGTCGACGCCTGGGCCTCTCCGAGTCGCCGGGTCGCAAATCGGCAACGCGACCGCGACTGTTGGCGCGGCGGGGTCTCGCCAGAGCTGGGGCTCGACGGGTCGTCGGCGCCAGTAGCCCGAGCACGGGCACTACCAATATGCGGATCATTCGGCGGATCATGGAATCGTCCCTTCTGTCTTGCAGTCTCGAACGTCCTCAGTAGGTGGCCATCGAGCTGCGGCTTGTGTGATTTTGTAAATGCGCTTTCAACTCAAAGGACGCGCCTGGGACGAGAACCTTCCTCAATCTACGACAATTTGTCGTAGATTGGGCGTGGCGACACCAGCGCCGGTAAACGAGCCCGGTTCGCGGCCAGCTCGCCCATTGCGCGGCTCGCGCCGCGGTGTAGCTCATCGCCGGCCAACCCCAGGGCATAACGCAGCCGCGCCGGGGAGACCGCTCGAGCGAGGCGGGTCCAGCGCCGGCACGTCGAACCCGGCCTGGAGGAGCTCGACCCTCCAGACGTTCGGATAGGCGCGTATGCCCTCGTAAAAGATTCGGACGACGTTGGCATCGTCGGTCGGTGCAACGTCGGTGATGTCCGGGAAGACGAACAGTGACCAGCGAATCTGCGCCCACTCCTCGCGGGCGCGGACGACGGTGAGGTCGTAGTGGCTCATCACCGGCTCGCTCGCCGGCAAAGCTGCGGTTGCAACCACCCTGCCGCTAGGGCCCGAGTTGCCATTCGGTGGTCCGCCGGCTGCTCGCCCTCGGGGTTCGGACGCTCGTGTACGGTCGATTTCAGATCTCATGGAGGCTCCTTTGTGTGGCAGCTATCTTCGATCTACGACGAAGCATAGTATCTCAGCCTCGATTCTGCTAGGCTGTGTAGTAGATGACACATTGGCGCCCTACGAAGCTGGTTTAGGGCACCTCCAACCTCTCGTCCGGTATCGATCGGAGAACTGTGAAATGAGACGCATCTGCATCTTCATCCCGGCCCACACGATCCCCAACGCACTCGCGCTTGGGGCGACCGCCAACACTCACCCGCCGACGACGGCGCCGCGAAGCGGGGCGCGATCCACGCGGGTGACTGCAACCCCCCAAGCAGGTCCGCGTGGTGGCCGAGCCCACGACCGCGCGCATGGACTCGCCGCTAGCTCCTAGCGCACGGCCCGCCGTGGGGGTCGTTGACGATCACGATTCGTCCAACTCAGGAGTGTGGGAGTTCGCGATTGACGCGCTCGCAAGCAGCGCGGCCGTCGTCGGTCAGCTCCGTCGCACGGTCGATGCAGCCAGCCGGCGCGATCACGGCGATCGGCGGCAGGCTGCGCGATACTCCGACGTGGATGCCCCGAGACAAAGTCGACGTTGTCAGGCGAGCGAACGATGCTCACAACCGCCGCGATGTCGATGGCTGGGGTCACGACCTCGGCAACGGGGTTGTTCTTGCCGTATTCACCATGCGAGGCCGACTCGCCGGTAGTGGTAGTGAGGTTCGAGAACGGGGTGCATGGGTCTACGAATGGGTAGACGGCACGATCGTGCGGGTGCTCGACTACCGCGACATCGACGAGGCCTGTGCTGGCGCCGAACGCCTCGCCCGGGAACGAGCCGATGCCTGAGGAACCTGGGATGCGCGACCTGGTGGAGCTTGTTCGTCTTGCGAACGACGCGTTCAACCGCCGTGATGTTGACGCGTGGCTGAGCTTCTTCTCGCCCGACATTGTGTACCGCCCGGTCCCGACGTTTACCGACAGCCAGGAGCGCCAGGGGCTCGGCGCGATGCGTCGTTTCATGGAGGAGTGGCATGACGCGTGGGCGGACGACTACACCACTCAGGTCGAGAGCATCCGGGAGTACGGCGATGTCGTGATCGCCCTCTTGAGGCTCACGGGCCATGCGAAGGCAAGCGGCGTCGAGGTTGCAGGTGGCATCTTTGAGGTCTGCAGGTTTCGCGACGGGAAGATCGCCTCGGTGGAGGACTTCACAGACCGCGCCGAGGCTCTCAAAGCAGTGGGGCCTAAGCGTGTGGGATGACTATCGCACCGAGGCAGAGGAGTACCGACAGCTCGACAGCGAGCGCGTCCTGGTCCTCGCCCGATCCAGCGCCCGTGGCAAGATCAGCGGTCTAGAGATCGCCCAGCCACGCGCGAACCTCTTCCACATCCGCCGCGGAAAGGTGACCAGAGCGGTCTTCTATTGGGACCGCGACCAGGCACTCCTCGACCTCGGCCTCGCGCCGCGGGTCGACTCGTGACCGCCCCCTCGCACGGAGATGCCCGGCAAGAAGCCTTCGGCGAGCTGCACATAAGCGACCTCGACCTTTTGCCCACTTGGGCAGTTTGGTGGGGCAAATCCGCCACCAACCCCAACACTCCGGCGCTATCCCATTGAGGTGACCATCCACGGAGCTGGCTTTCTAGAGCCGTTTCTTGCGCTTTCTTCGGCTTCCCGTCCCGCTTCACACGCGAGAGGTCGCAGGTTCGAAACCCGCCGCGCCCATCGTCGTTTTCCCCAGGGTCAGAGCCAAATTCTGATGAGGGGGGAACGGTCCGCCGAGGGGTCCAAATCGCCTGGTGGGCTAAATTCGGCGGATTGGGCGCCGTACAGCGTCTCCTTGGCATCGGTGAGCAGGGCATCGAAGGCGGCGCCGTGGGCGCGCTTGCTGCGATCGAGCAGCTGCGCGTAGATCCTGCAGCGGCTGCATGGAGGACGATGCCTTGCGACGGCGCACGGCCCCGCGAGCGCGTCGAGGTCTTCGAACGCTGGGACAACGCAGGCGCCCGCGTGAGGGTGCGACCGGCTTGGCTCTGGGTAGGAGCCAGCGTGTCGCCTAGCTCCCGCGGGCCTTCTGCGCTGGCGCTTCGTGCCGCGTAATGAGTTCCTTATGCGGCTCCGGGAAGCTCCTAAGACTGACGGGCTCACGAAAGGAAGTGCACGATGCTCAGACGCTACCTCGCCGCCATCGTTCCAATACTCACCCTGGCGCTGTTCGCGCCCCTCGCCCTCGCGAGCACCTCGCTCACGGGCACCTACCGTACCGAGGTCACCACACCCGCGTCCCTGAAGGGCACGTGGTCGTTCAAGTTCGCGCACGGACGCGACAGCCAGTCACTTAACGGCAAGGAAATCGCCC
>Ga0302324_100010799_pt1 | contig 18834 bp, 14 predicted proteins | sample Palsa_T0_1_FD_201949 | JGI IMG/M metagenome (GOLD analysis project Ga0302324, IMG submission 201949) | Peat permafrost microbial communities from Stordalen Mire near Abisko, Sweden - Palsa_T0_1 | ecosystem: Environmental > Terrestrial > Soil > Palsa > Peat permafrost | place: Sweden: Abisko...
CGTGCGAAACGCTGCGGCTCTGAGTCCAGCACCGCGACCAGCAGGGAACCGCCGGCAGCGTCCTTGACCTCCCTCGCGGCGCTGATCAGCTCCAGCGAGACCTGGCGCAACTCGCCGCGACGCGCTTCGGCCACCACCAAGACGCCGCTCATCCGGTCATCCTCTCGTGCACGATCTCCGCGATGCGAGCAGCGACTTGGGCCGGCGTGCCCTCGAGCATCTCGGCGGCGACCCCGCGTTCGGGTGGTCTCAGCTGGCGGCGACGCGAGCCCGCGGCGGCTACGAGCGCTGCTTCTTCTACGCCCAGCTCACCCGGCGTCGTCACCTCCAACGGCTTGTCGCGAGCCTGCTTGATCGCCCTCAGGGTCGCGTAGCGGGGTTCGTTGATTCCGGTCTGGATGGTCAACAGGGCGGGCGTGCACACGCGCAAGACCTCCACCAGCCCGCCCTCGAGCTCTCGTTCAACGGTGGCAGTGCATCGAATCACGTCGTACTCCAGACGCGTTACGACCGCGACGTGCGGCAGATCGAGATAACCCGCGAGCGCCACTCCGGTGGCGCCGTTCACCGCGTCGGAGGACTGTACGCCACATAGCACCAGATCAGCCTCCTCGCGTGCGACCGCAGCGGCGAGCACGCGGGCGACCGCCAGCGGATCGGCGCCTTGAAGCTCCTCGTCCCAGATGCGCAGCGCGCGGTCGGCCCCCTTTGCCAGACAGCTGAGCAGGGCATCCTCGGACTCCTCGTCGCCGACCGTCACCACCACCACCTCACCGCCGCCTGCGTCATCCCGCACCTCGAGCGCCGCCTCGAGCGAGAACGCATCCCACTCATTGAGGTCGAGCTCCACGCACTCTGGATCTACGCCCGAGCCGTCGGCGAGCAGCTCAAAATCGTCGTCGAGCGCGGCGACTTGCTTCACTGGAACAACGATCTTCACGACGTCCCCTCCTTCGGCTGGGTCTCACTATTACCGCTTCGACGGCGTGCCAGTCCACCTGGCGGCGGAAGATCAGGACATGCGTTCAAGGATGTTCTCGGGGGTAAGCGGCAGTTTTGTCACGTGCAGGCCCGTCGCGTCGCGAAACGCGGCACCGATCGCGGCGGCCGGAAGAATTACCGGACCCTCCCCGACCCCCTTGGCGCCGTTTGGGCCAGACGCACTCGGGTGGTTCTGGATTGCGAGGATCGTGATCTCTCTCGGAATGTCGGCAGTCGTGGGCATTCGGTAGTCGTGCAGATCGGCGTTGCGCGTCACGCCATCCTTGCCAATCTGCATCTCTTCATAGATCGCATAGCCGATCCCCTGTACCACCCCACCCTCGATCTGTCCTTTGACGCCCGCGGGATTTACGATTGTGCCGACGTCATGCGCCGCGACGTACCGCACCACCGTGATCTGGCCCGTGTCCTCGTCGAGCTCAATCTCCGCACCATGGCAATGGAACGTCGGCTCATTTAGCGTCGTGAAGAACATTCGGCTTGTAGAGCTTGCATCATGCTGCACCGGAGGAGACTGGAATCGACCGCTCGCGACTACTGAGCCGCCCTGTGCCACTGCCAGGTTGACGGCTTCAGCGAATGACACCGAGGCTTCAGGGGACCCTGCCACTCCAACCCGACGCTGCTCGAACACGATGTCCCGTGGGTCGGCCTCAAAATGCTCGGCCACACAGTCGCCCAGGATGCGGCGCACCTCTGCAGCCGCGTTCTGCGTGGCTCGCCCTGGGCCATAGAGGGTTCGACTCCCATCGGATCCGACGTCGAACGGAACCAAGTCTGTGTCGCCACTAACGAGCCGCACATCGTCGACGCTCAGGCCAAGTTCGTCGGCCGCGAGCGATCTCACGCCATCTACCAGCGCGCCTGTGCCGATCTCGCTCGATCCCGTGAACAGCGTGACACTCCCGTCTCCGTTGAGGTTGAGAGTCGCACCCGAGGCTCCTGCCATGGTCAGCCAGCATGCGCACGCAAGCCCGTAGCCGCGGCGACGACCAGCTTCGACCGGCGTCGCTTCTCCACGCCACTCGCTCAGCGTCGCAGCCACGGCCTCGAGACAATCCTCAGCCCCCGGATCGGACAGGACTTGGCCAGTCGCCCCAACATCACCCGCACGGACGATGTTACGCCGTCTCATCTCCAGCGGCGACATTCCGATCTGAGCAGCGATATCGTCCAGGTGAGCCTCATTCGAATAGACCATCTGTGGTCCCGAGGGACCGCGAAATGAGCCCGTAGGCATCGTGTTCGTGTATACGGGACAGACTCGCGCTTCGAGCGCGTCGACTGCGTATGGTCCACAGGACAGCAGCGCTGCGGTCGATGCAATCACCGGAGTGTCGTAAGCGTAGGCTCCCGAGTCGAGGTACACGGTGGCGCGCCGCGCTCGGATTCGGCCGCTCTCATCTACGGCGCTCTCCAGCGTGACGATCGAGTTTTCCCGTGGGTTGGACGCTTGTAGCTCCTCACCCCGCGACGCGACCACGCGCACCGGCCGGCTCGTATGAAGGCAGAGTGCCGCCGCGTACGGCGCCATCCCGAGATGCAATTTCCCACCAAAGCCGCCGCCCATCGCGACCGTCCTTACTCGGATCATGTTGACCGGAAGCTCGAGCAGTTTCGCTAGGCCGAGACGCACGGCAAACGGGTTCTGCGAGGCCATCGTGATCATCAGCCGATCGTCGTCATCAAGCTCGGCGAGCGCGGCTCGCGGCTCGATGTAGCCCTGATGCACGCGGTGAGACGTGTAGGTTGATGCGACCACGAGATGTGCGGTGTCAAAAAGCGACTGCGTGTCACCGCGAGATATCTCAACGCCCTCCATCACATTTGGTGAGTGGTCGTGGACACGTGGAGCATGGGCGCCGATCGCGTCAGCGAGCTCGACGGCGTCCGGTAGCGGCTCGTACCTGACCTGGACGAGGACCGCGGCGTTGCGAGCTGCGGCCTTGGTCTCGGCAGCGATCAGCGCGATCGGTTCACCAACGTGACGCACCACGTCGCCCGCGAGCATGGGCTCATCGTCGGTGAAGTCCCCCTGTCGTCGATCGGGCAGGTCCGCAGCCGTTAGGACGCAGGCAAGACCCGGAACGGCCAGCGCTTCATCCACGTTGAGCGCGAGTATCTTGGCGGCGGCATGAGTCGATCGGACCACCGCTCCGTGGAGCATCCGCCGCGGACGGATGTCTTCGGTATACCGCGTCGACCCCGAGGCTCGCGCATACTTGTCCAAGCGTTTGGCCCTCATCCCCGGCTCGCGTTCGGCCTTCATACCGACTCCGCAGCTGACAGTCGCGCGTAGATGATCTCGCTGGCAGTCTGGACTGCGGCGATGATCGGCAAGTAGCCGGTGCAGCGGCATAGGTTCCCCGCCAGTCCGGCTTCTATTGTGGCGCGGTCTTGGACTGCACCGTGCGCGATGAGGGCCTTCGCCATCACCACGAAGCCCGGGCTGCAGATACCACACTGGACGCCACCGCTCTCGACCAGCTGCTCGATTATGATCTTCCCCTCGTCTGATCTTGCAACTCCCTCGATCGTCTCGATCGCGTGATCGGCACACTCGACCGCATAGACCAGACACGCATTCACGGGTTCGCCGTCGAGGAGCACGGTGCAGGCACCGCAATCGCCTGTGCCGCATCCGAGCTTCGTTCCCGTCAGCTCGAGCTCTTCGCGCAGGACATCGATCAGCAGCGTGTCAGGCGAGACGAGAAGGGCTTCGGCGGCACCGTTGCAGGTGATGTTGACCGGATCGGGATGGATGATCGTGGACTCAGGTTCCATCCGCTACGGCTCCGTCGACGGCGCGTGCGTGTGCTTTTGATATCGCGCGCCTGGCAAGCGGTCGAAGGACCCGGAGCCGGAACGTCCGGCTTCCGCGAACATCGCTGATCGGATCCACGGCACTCGCGATGCTCTCGCACGCAGCGTCGATGGCCTCTGACTCGCAGCGGGAACCGACGAGCACCGCAGCAGCATCTCCTATCAGGATCGGCACCGGGCCTACAGCCCCAGCCGCAATCGCGGCTTCGACGCAAGTGCCGTCAGCTCCGAGCTCCAATCTGACAGCTAGGCTGACGACTGCAAGGTCCATCCAGCTTCGGTAGGTGAATCGCTCGAAAGCCGACCCGCCATCCGACGGCTTCAGGTCCAGCTGCGTTACGAGCTCATCGGGTCGCCGCACGTTCATCCCAGGGCCGGTGAAGAACTTGTCGAGTCCAACCGTTCGGCTACCACTCACTGACTGCAGAGTCGCGCGTCCGCCTAGCACCAGCAACCCCGGGAGTACGTCTCCGGCAGGAGAAGAGCGGCACACGTTGCCGCCGATCGTTGCCCGGGATCGTGTCTGAACCCCGCCGAGCACCGCCGCACCATCGACGAGGGCATCAAGTCCTTTCCCACGGAGTTGTGCAAAGCGAGCCATCGTCACCGCCGCCCCCAACGTCCAACCTGTCTCGTGCTTCCGGATCATCCTCAGGTCCGGAATCGCTTTCACGTCAACTAGCACCCTCGGGGTCAGCGTTCCAGCCGCGCGCATGATCACGACGTCAGTCCCGCCTGCGAGTGGGACCGCTCCGTCACCTTCAAGCATCGCCACCGCATCCGACACGCTCTGTGGCCGCTCGTAGCGGAAGTGACGCAACGCGGTGCTCGGAGCTAGTCCTGGGACCACTCCGGCTCCACTCGGAGTTGTGGCCAGACTCGCTTGCGTCATGTCATCGGATCGTTCCGCCGCCGAGGTGCATCCTCGTATCAAGCGATCGCAGGACCGTTCCCCAGGATCGCATCGTAGTACTCGTCACTCGCCCCCATGATCCTATGCTCCCTGATGTAGGGGAGTGGAACCGCCGGATCGCTCGAGTCTATCTCCCGCGCGAGACGATGACCGTCAAAGACACAGTCGGTAATCAGACGCGGCGCCACACAGTCGCCAATCCGGTACACGCCAACGACTCCCTCGCGCGCCAAGGCCTCTCGATTACGCTTCAGCTCTCGATAGAGCTCGTCGTCTGATTGACGCTGTGTCACAAGAACGACACATTCGGCTTCCACGCTCGTGATCGAAGCTGTCCGGCCGTCGGATCCGCCCAACGCGACTCCATCCAGGTGAATCTCTGTCAGCACATGGCCCGCGATCAGCGTGACTCCCAGCGACTCGAGGGTCCCTCGGAAGTGCCCCGCCTCGCCGGTGAAGGATAGGTAAGGGAACATGTCATGAAATGGCGAGACAATCGTAACCGCGTGACCCTCGCGTGCAAGCTTCTCGCCGAGCCCCGCGGCCATGAAGTAGCCATCGCTGTCGAAAATGACGACACGTGGACCAGGTACGTCCTGCTCTTCAGCCATAATTTGCTCGGGCGTGAAGACGTTTCCCGCCTGCGGGTTTGCGCCGTCTATGGGAAGCCGAGAGCTCACGTTCGTTCCGTCGCCGTCCCAATATGAGCCAGTTGCGACGATAACGATCTCAGCCCCGTACTCAGCTACGTCCTCAGCGTCCAGCCGCTTACCCGGAATGAACTCGACATTGGGCAGCTGGTCGATCTGGATCTTGCGGTAGTTGACCACCCGCGACCACTCGCCGCGCCCGGGTAGCTTTGTGATCCAGCGCATGTTCCCGCCCAGTTCGGACTCCGCATCGACTAGGTGAACGCGGCGCATTCCACGTTTGCCGAGCACGACCGCGCACTCCATCCCCGCCGGACCGGCACCGATCACGAGGACATCGTTGTCGCTGTTGCTGGCGCGGCTGAACTTCTCCGGGTGCCAGCCGCGACGGTACTCCTCCAAGAACGTCGCGTTCTGCGTGCAAACCACGGGCGCGCCTCCCTGATTTACCCGCCCGCCGCAAATGTTGCAGCCGATGCACTCGCGGATGTCGGCAATCCGTCCGTCTTCGATCTTTGCCGGCAGAAATGGATCGGCAATGGACGGGCGCGCGCCACCAATCATGTCCAGTTGTCCGCTTCGCAGAGCCGCGACCATGGTGTCGGGATTCGTGAACCTACCGACACCAACAATCGGCTTCGTGGTGTGAGGTCTAACCTGCGCAATCCAGTCTCGCTGCCAATTCTCTTGCCGGAAGCTCGAGGCGCCCACCGCCACCAGCCACTCGCTTAGCGTCGGACCGCCGACCTGTAGGTCCCAAAGATCGACGAGATGGTCGACGTGCTCCACGAAGCGAGTACCGTCTTCCTCGACTCTGATGCCGAGGTCATCGTCTCTCAAGTTGTCGACGGAGAAACGGACGACGATGCCACAATCGTCGCCTACTGCTTCGCGAACGAGCTCAATCGTTTCCTTGTAGAACCGGGCTCGATTCTCAAACGAGCCACCGTACTCGTCCGTACGCCGATTGAAGTAAGGCATCAGGAACTGGAGCGGGATCGGGCTCGCCTCTGCCCCATACACGATCACGAGATCGAAACCTGCCGATACCGCTCGTTTCGCAGCCGCGACGTAGAAGCCTTGAAGCTCGCGGATCTCCTCCTTGTCCATCGCAGAGCACGATCGCATCCAGAATGCCTTACTCGGAATCTGTGACACCCCGCGGGCGGCGAGCCGGCCTTCGTAGCCGGAATAGTTTGCACCTCCGAAGTGGAGCTCCACGCCGGCGAGTGACCCATGCTCGTGAACCTTGTCGCACATGGCAGCGAGATTCCTGACATCGCCCTCGTCCCACAGGCGCGCTCCGATCCATGGGGTGTCGTCGCTTTCAGGATGAATCGAGCAGTACTCTGTGTTCACGACGCCCCATCCACCCTCGGCCCTGATGCCGCGGTTATAGGCCTGTTGAGCTGGATATTGCGTCCCCATTCCGGTCGCATGAGGAGTCTGATAGAAGCGATTTCGCGCCGTCTTCGGGCCGATCTGAATCGGTTCGAAGAGGATGTCGTATTTCGGATCACGACCCACGTAGCTCGCCTCCCGATCTGACGCCGGACCAAGTTCGCCCGGCGAGATCATAGCCGTATGTGGACGCGTCGTCCACATGGCAAGGCTAGGTTTCGCCTGGCATGTGGACGCCTCGTCCACATACGGCTGTAGTATTTCGAGCCGAGAGCGTCTTGTTAGACGGAATCTTCATTTTCGACAACGTGATTCATGTCTACGACATGAGCGACGCCAACCTCCGCGCCGATCGACCAGACGCGAGGCAGGCTCGGGAGCAGCTACTCGCGAGCGGCACCCGTGGACGCTCGGGGGAATACAACGCGGGCCTGGACTACGCCAAGCGCTGGAGCATCGAAGAGATCTACGAGATGGTCTTCGTGCAGGCTGGGACGGACATGGCGATGGCGCAAGTCGTGCCGCTGTTCGACTGGTACAACGATTACTTCGCTCCCGTCCACGCTCAGCACGCGATGGCCGCCGCGTACCCGGATCGCGTCCTCTTCTGCGGCGGAGCCGACCCGATCTACCGTGGCCTATCCGACGCGCTGGAGCAGATCGACCACCAAGTGAAGGACCTCGGCGCGAGCTCGATGAAGTTCTACAACGGTCACCTTCCACGTTCATGGCGCTGCGACGACGAGCAGCTCGCCTACCCGCTGTACGAACGCTGCCGAACGCTGGGAATCACGGTCCTCCAGTTTCACAAAGGTGTTCCCATCGGCCTGCAGAACGTGGAGGACCTTCGGCCCAACGACTTGCAGGCGCCCGCGCGCGACTTCCCCGATCTCAGCTTCGTCGTGCACCACCTGGCACTCCCCTACTTCGACGAGCTCGTGAGCATCGCCGCGCGCTTTCCTAACGTCTACATCGCTCTCTCGGGGATCCTCAACTACTGCTTGATCGCGCCGCGGCGCATGCAGGACATCCTCGGCCGGCTCTTGCTCGAGGTCGGGGTCGACAAGCTGCTCTGGGGATCGGAGGCTGCGCTCCTTGGTAGTCCCGCCCCGTATCTCGATGCGTTCCTCAAGCTCGAGATTCCCGAAACCATGCAAAGCGACTACGGCTATCCGCAGATCACCCGCGAGGACCGCGAGCTGATCCTGGGCAAGAACTTCGCTCGGCTGATGAACATCGACCTGGACCAGAAGCGCACTGAGCTCGCCGCGGCCGCGCCATGAGCTCCGCTACGGGGCAAGCAGCCGGGGCACGTGCGGACCGCGACGATCTGTCGACTCGCGTTGCCGGCCGTCTGGAGCTGGTTGAACGCGTCCTCGCGTCGCACGCGGGCGGGGTTCAGCTCGTGGAGGTCTCCGGCGACGGCCTAGTTCGCCTGCGCTTCACAGGGATGTGCGCCGGATGCATGCTCAAGCCGCTGACGATGGCCGCCGTCGTGGCTCCGGCCCTGTCCGACATCGCGGGCGTGACAGGCGTGGACGCGGCCGGCACGCGCGTTTCTGGCCAGGCGCACGCTCGGGTCTTGGCCGCGCAGGCGCAGGAGGCAGCCACGACCGCGGGTTTACGGCACGCATGACGGCGACCGGTCCTGACGGGGCGGCCTCCGGCGTCGGCAGCGTTGGCCTCGCAGTACTCGCAAATCGCTTTGAGGGGATCGTCAGGGCGATGCGAAACACAGTCATCCGCACTGGTCGCTCTGGCGTGATCAACACCGCTCGCGACTTCTCTTGCTGCGTCCTGACCAAAGATGACGAGTTTCTCGCGATGGCCGAGAGTCTCCCGATTCACCTCATCAGCGGCCCGGACATGATGGCCAAGTCGATGAAGGAGCTTCACCCTGAGTTTCGGCGTGGCGATGCCTTTCTGCACAACTCGCCGTACCACGGGAACTCCCACGCGGCCGACCACGCCATCATCGTGCCGGTCTTTGACGGCACCGGCCAGCATCGGTTCACGGTGCTCGTCAAGGCGCACATGGCCGACTGCGGCAACTCACAGCCCACGACATACTTCGCCGCGGCACGCGACGTGTACGAGGAAGGCGCGCCGATCTTCCCCTGCGTCCTCGTGCAGCGCGACTACGCCGACATTGAGGACATCATTCGGATGTGTCGCCTGAGAATCCGCGCTCCCGATCAGTGGTGGGGCGACCACCTTGCGCTTGTCGGCGCCGCTAGGGTCGGCGAGCGCCGCATCGTTGAGCTCGGCGAGGAGGTCGGGTGGGACACACTTCAGGCCTACACGGCGAGCTGGCTCGATTACAGCGAGCAGCGGATGATTGCGGCGATCCGGCGACTTCCTAGTGGCCGCACCAGCGTATCGACCACCCACGATCCGTATCCAGGCGTGCCCGACGGGGTGAGAATCGCCGTCACCCTGGCGGTCGACCCCGATGGCGCCCAGATCGAGGTCGACCTCCGCGATAATCCGGATTGCCAGCCGTGCGGTCTCAACCTGACCGAACCGTGTGCGATCACCGCGGCGGTAACCGGGATCTTCAACAGCATCGATCACACGGTCCCGGCGAACGCCGGCTCCTTCCGACGGATCACCATTCTCCTGCGCGAGAACTGCGTGGTCGGGATCCCCCGACATCCGACCAGCTGCTCGGCCGCGACCACCAACCTTTCCGATCGGTTGGCAAACGCCGTCCAGCGCGCGATGACCCAGCTGGGCAGCGAGATCGGCCTCGCCGAGATCGGCTGCACGAATCCGCTCTCCGGAGCCGTGATCTCGGGAAGTGACCCACGTGCAGCTGGTGCGCCTTTCGTCAACCAGTTGATCCTGTCCCTTGCCAGCGGCGCCGGCGGACCGTTCGTCGACGGATGGCTTGGCGGCGGCTCGATTGGCAACGGCGGGCAGGTGCTCCAGGACAGCGTCGAGGTGGATGAGCTCAAGCATCCGATCACGATCGTTGCGCAGCACATCATCCCCGATACCGAGGGGGCGGGGCGCAACCGCGGCGGACCGAGCAATTACGTCGAGTACGGGCCGGTGAACTGCGAACTGGTGGTGATGTACGCGAGCGACGGGACGGTCTTCCCGCCCAACGGGGCGCGTGGCGGCTTAGCGGGTTCCCGTGCACAACAGTACATCCGCGGTATCGACGGAGCACTCGGTGAGCCATTGCCGTCGTACGGAACGATCGTCGTCAAGCCCGGCGAAACGATCGTGTCGGTGTCGTGCGGCGGCGGTGGCTATGAGCCGCCGAGCGGGCGCGAGCCCGAGCGCGTGCTCCATGACGTGGCCGAAGGCTGGATCACTACCGAACGCGCGAAGGATGTCTACCGCGTCGTGGTGAGCGCCGATGAAGTTGACGCAGCCGCGACGGCCGCGCTCCGAGACATCGGCTAGATGTCCGGCGCGTACACGTGCGCCTGCGCAGCCGAGGTCGCGCTGTGCATCGAGGATGCGTGTGCCGCTTGCGCGGTTGCAGCTCCAACCGGCAGCGAGGCCGACCGCGCTGCGTGGGTAGCCGCCCGGCTGACCGCGGCCGGCCTACGGCCGCAGCGCGACGGGGTCGGTAACGTCATCGTCCAGTTTGGTTCGGGCGCGCACCCGCTCGTGGTCGCTGCTCACATGGACACCGTGTTCGCCGACCTGTGTGACATACGGGTCACGCGCGACGGTCCGGTGCTCCGAGCTCCTGGGATCGGGGACAACTCGCTCGGTGTTGCCGGGCTCCTGTATCTAGCTCGTCGGGCGAGTCAGCTCCAGTGGGCGGAGCGGGTCCCGCTGGCGCTTGCTGCCACGGTTGGCGAAGAGGGCTTGGGCAACCTCCGGGGCTCGAAGGCAGTCGTACAGCAGCTGGACCCCGCGGAGTTCGTCGCACTCGAGGGCGGCTTCCAGGACGATCTCATCATCAGCGGCGCGGGCAGCGCGCGCTTCCAAATCGATGTTCGTGCGGCGGGAGGGCATTCGTGGGCCAACCGCGGCGAGCCAAGCGCCGTGCATGTCCTCGTGGGGATCCTCGGTGCCCTGCTCGACCGCTATCCCACAGAGTCGTTCAATGTCGGCACGGTCTCGGGTGGCGACGGGATCAACGTGCTGGCCCATCAGGCTGCGGCGTCGGTCGAGTTCCGAGACCTCAGTAACCGCAAGCTCGAGTTGGCCCAGCGCCTGCTGCTCCGACGAACGCAGCCGGTGCCGGTCGAACGAGAGGGAGCCGACGTCAACTCGGCGCACGTCACTGTCACGACATTGGGAATGCGACTCGGGGGCCGCGTCGCCAAGAGCCACCCACTGGTTCGCGACGCGCTCGGCGCACGAGCGGATGCCGGTCTCGCGAGACCGGCGTTCACGACGGCCTCGACGGATGCCAACGCCGCGCTCGGGCAAGGGGTACCGGCAGTAACGATTGGTCTCGCCCACAACCATGGAGCGCATTCCCTCGACGAGCACGTCGATGTCACTGACCTCGACCGAGCGCTGGGCGCCGCCTGGAGTCTGATCGTACGCAGAACCGACCGTGACGCGCCGGGGCACGCATGAGTCAGTTGCTCGTCTGCTCGCAGTGTGGCGCGCAGGTCGATGCCGTGACGTGGATCTGGCGCTGCACCGGATGCGGTGCGCCGCTGGACTTTGTGCAAGACCCGGTACTCGCAGACCTCGTCTCACTGGGAGAGCCGCAAACGCCGCTCGTCCAGATCGAGCTCGAGCAGCTGACGGTCACAGCAAAGCTCGAGGGAGCGCTGCCAACGGGCTCATTCAAAGATCGGGGTAGCCAAGTCGTCGCCACCGCACTGCGAGCGTTCGGCATCGACCGCGCGGTGATCGACTCCTCCGGCAATGCGGGCGCGTCACTCGCCGCCTACTGCGCGCGAGCGGGGGTGCACTGCGACGTGTATGCCCCGGCGAGCGCGTCGCCGGTGAAGTTGGCGCAGATGCGGGCCTTTGGGGCCCAGATCCATCCAGTGCCGGGGACGCGGCAAGAGGTTGCCGACGCAGCGCTCGCGGCGGCAAGCTCCGCCGCGTACGCGGCGCACAGCTGGACGCCATGGTTCATCCTCGGCACGGCCAGCTTTGCCTATGAGCTGCACGCGCAGCTCGGCCGCGCGCCGGACGCCATCGTCCTCCCTGTGGGCGCTGGAACCCTGCTCCTGGGCATCGCATGCGGGTTCTCAGCACTCGCGCGCCAAGGCGTCGTGGACCACGTTCCGAGGCTGTACGGCGTGCAATCGACCGCGTGCGCGCCGCTCGCCTCGGCCTTCGAGCTAGGACTGGTCAACCCCGCGGAGATCTCCGTGGGAGACACGGACGCGGAGGGCATCAAGATCGCTCGCCCGCCTCGGGGCGCCCAGATCCTCGCCGCCGTACGCGCGAGCGGGGGCGCCATCATCGCGGTCGACGACGCCGAGCTCTGGGCAGCCTTCGAACGTCTCGCGTCGGGCGGCGTGCTCGTTGAGCCAACATCAGCAGTCGCGTTCGCCGGCGTCGGGCGGCTCCTACTCGGATCGTCGGAGACCGTCGTCGTACCGGTGACCGGAACGGGTCTGAAGACCGTCGGCACGAGCAAGGCGCCTGGCACGGCGGACGACGCCTCGACGTTCGTGCGCAATGACGGGAGATAGGGCATCGCGGAACCTCACGAGAGCGATCTTGGTACCTTATTGACACCAGCTACGGGCTGATGTAGAAATAGACGTTGGGACAGCTGCACGGACGCTGATCATTACGAGGGAGTACCGCATGCACCAAGTCGTCGACGCCCATAACGATCTCCTCGTGGAGCTTGCGTTCCGAAGTGGCGAGCCGGATCCGTTCGCAAACTATTGGCAGGAACCGCTTCGAGAAGGCCTGATCAAGATCCAGGTCTGCCCGATCAGCGCGCAATGGGAGGTGCTACCCGAAGGCGCCTTGCGACAGGGCCTTGAACAGACGCTTGCCTTCTACCGGGCCGTGAACGAACACCCGAGCGAGCTGGCGTTCGTCAAGACCAAGCAGGATCTCGATGCTGCGTGGAGCTCAGATCGCGTCGGTCTCATTCTTTCGATGGAGGGCGCGGAGCCGCTTGGCTACAGCCCCGACCTCGCCGATATCTTCTGGGAGCTTGGCTTCCGGATGTTCGCGTTGACCTGGAATCGTCGAAATCCGTTTGCCGATGGCAACGGCGAACCGCCGGCCGGAGGCCTGAGCAAGCTCGGCGTAAAGCTGGTCGATCGCCTCGTCGGCCTAGGAGCGATGATCGATCTTGCCCACGCGAACGAGCAGACGTTCGCAGATGTGCTCGAGCGCACGGCCGGAGCACACGTCATGGTCAGTCACGCGGCATGCAGGGCACTCTGTGAGACGCCCCGAAACCTGACCGACGATCAGCTTCGCGCCCTGGTCGATGCCGGAGGGATCCTCGGCGTCATGTCGATCCCCTGGGTTATCGATGCGGAGAACCCGAGCGTCGAACGTGTCGCGGATCACGTCGAGCACGCCGTTGAAGTCATGGGGATCGACCACGTAGCTCTAGGCGGAGATTTCTTCCACCAGGTAGCCCTCTCGGGTGCGGTCAGGAAGCCGCCGGACTCTGTCCGTCCCGCCGGAATGGGCATGGAGGTCGGAATCGACGATCTTGAGGGACCCGAGCACTATCCGAATCTGATCGAGGCGCTCGAGAAGCGGGGCTACGCAGGCGACGCGCTGGCGGCGCTGCTCGGCACAAACTGGCTCCGCTTCTTCTCGAATGCTCTGCCGAGCGCCGAGGTCGAAGCGACCGGACCTGAGTGACCGCCGGCCTCGCTAACTCGAGCGTGTCATGAGCGAGGCTTACGACGTCATCGTGCTAGGCGGAGGCATCGTCGGAACGTCGACGCTTTTCCACCTCGCGGACCTCGGAGCAAAGCGGACGCTTCTGCTCGAACGAGGGGAGCTGGCGAGTGGAGGAACCGGCAAGTCGTGCGCGAACATTCGTACCCACTATTCGATCCTCTCCAATACCGACCTCGCGGTTCGCAGCCTCGAGATGATCCGCGATCTCAAGCATGTGCTCGACGATCCCGATGCCGACGCCGGCTTCGTCAACAGCGGATACCTGATTCTCGCGGAGGAAGGCGACACCGCCACACAGCTCGCCGCAAACCTGGCCCTTCAACGCGAGCACGGTGCGATGACGGAGCAGGTTTCAGCCGATCAGGTTCTCGAGCTGCACCCGCTGCTCGATGTGTCTGATGTCGCGGCAATCGGATACGAGCCCGAGTCAGGCTACGCCGACCCCCACATGACGACGCACAGCCTCGCCCGCGCGGCGAAGCGGCGCGGAGCCGAGATCCGAACGGGCACATCGGTTGCCGAGATCATCGAGGAACGAGGGGAGGTGCGTGGCGTGCGAACGTCTGCCGGCCCGATCTACGCCCCCTCCGTGATCTCGGCGCTCGGCCCGTGGACGCAGGCGTTGACCGGCCCGCTCGGGATCGAGATCCCGCTCGCTACCTACCGGCATACGGTGCTGACGCTCGAGGGAGCAGAGCCGTACCGCAACGACCTCCCGATCGTGAAAGATCTCACGGTCGAGAACAAGATGTACTTCCGATCTGAAGCTGAGACGCTGCTCGTGGGGACTGGTGACTCTGGAGTGTCGATCAGCGATCCCGACGATATGGATGCGATACCGGACCCAGAGCTCATTGCCCTCCAGTCGAGGCAGGTTGCGCACCGCGTACCGAGCTTCCGCGGAGCGCGAATCGCCAATGCGTGGTTCGGACCGTACGATGTGACCCCGGACTGGAATCCGGTGATCGACCAGGCTCCGGGAATCAGCGGGCTTCTGCTGGCGTTCGGCTTCTCCGGTCACGGCTTCAAGCTGGCGCCGGCGGTTGGCAGGATGCTCGCGCAACTGGCGCTCGGGCGCCCGCGGGACGTCGACATCAGTCCATATTCCCTGTCGCGCTTCATCGAGGGTCGGCAGCTGACGGGCGTGTACGGGGCCGGCTCGATTTCGTGACCAGGCGGTGGGAAGCGCGGAGCGATGAGATTCGCCGTTGACACCGGGGGCACATTCACCGATCTGCTGGTTGAGACCGATGACCACGCCTTGGCAACGTTCAAGGCCTCGACCACTCCAGCGAATCCCATCACGGGGGTCATGGATGCCCTCGGCCTCGCTGCAACGGGGTTAGGCCTGAGTCTTGGCGGGTTGCTCGGCCGCGGCGACATGTTCATCCACGGCACCACTCACGGCCTCAACGCGATTCTCACCGACACTGCCGCGAGAACTGCGTTCCTGACCACCGCTGGGCACCCGGACATCCTCCTGTTCCGCGAGGGCGGTCGAACTGGCCCGTTTGACTGGACGCGGGAGTACCAGGCGCCGTACGTGCCGCGCGCGCTCACCTTCGAGGTTCCCGAGCGCTGCAGCGCGGAGGGCAAGATCGTGAAGCCGCTAGACGAGGAGGGCGTGATCGCCATCTGCCGCCAGTTGCGCGAAGCCAAGATCGAAGCGGTCGGTGTCTGTCTCCTGTGGTCGGTGGGCAATCCGGTCCACGAGCGACGCGTCGGCGAGCTGCTCGATGAGCATTTGCCCGGGATCCCGTACACGCTGTCGCACCGCCTCAACCCGGTGATCCGCGAGTATCGCCGCGCGTCCTCGACGTGCATCGACGCTTCGCTGAAGCCAATCCTCGCGCATTACTTGGGGGAGCTCCGTTCGCGACTGGCCACCGAGGGCTTCGAGGGCCGCGTCTTGGTCGTCAGCTCGGCGGGTGGAGTGATGGCCGTGGACGTCGCGGCGGCTGCGCCGATTCGGCTGCTCGGGAGTGGCCCTGCGATGGCACCGATTGCCGGCCGTCACTATGCCGAGCTCGACGGTGATGCAGCGAACGCGATCGTCGCCGACACCGGCGGCACGAGCTACGACGTCAGCCTCGTGCGACGTGGGCGGATCCCGTGGACCCGAGAGACCTGGATCGGCCCCCAGTTCGAAGGACACATCACTGGGTTCGCCTCCGTCGACGTCAGAAGCATCGGGGCGGGCGGCGGCAGTATCGCCTGGCTCGACGACGGCGGACTCCTCCGTGTCGGACCGGAAAGCGCGGGCGCGGTACCGGGTCCCGCGTGCTACTCGCGCGGGGGCCTGCGACCAACGGTAACTGATGCGTGTGTTGCGCTCGGCTATATCGACCCGGATTACTTCCTCGGAGGGGCGATGCGCCTCGACGGCGCCGCAGCCGCCAGGTCGATCGATCGTGAGATCGGCAGTTCACTCGGCCTACCCACACACGATGCGGCGGCGGCGATCCTGGAGATCGCGACGGAGCACATGATCCACGCGATCGAGGACATCACGGTAAACCAGGGGCTCGATCCTGCGTCCGCGGTGCTCATCGGCGGTGGCGCCGCGGCAGGACTGAATGCGGTCGCGGTCGCTCGGCGCCTTGGGTGCCCGCGGGTGATCATTCCCGAGACCGGCGCCGTTCTCAGCGCTGCAGGAGCGTTGATGTCGGACCTGACCAGTGAGCATGCAGCGGCGTTCTTCACCACGAGCACCGAGTTTGATTTCGCGGGCTTTGCCCGCACGCTCAGTGAGCTGGAGCAAGCGTGCGCGGCGTTTCTCGCAGACTGGGCCGACGAACCTACGGTGTCCACCACCGAGTTCGCGGTCGAGGCCCGATATCAGCACCAAATGTGGCAGATCGAGGTCGCCTTGGACGGCCCCATCGTCACCGATGCCGACGTCGACCGACTTCAGCACGCATTCGACGAAGCGCATGAGGATCTGTTTGCCGTCGCCGACCCAGGTTGCCCGATCGAGATCGTCGGTGTGAACGGCAGAGCGAGCTGCACGTTGAGGAACGCTCACCTGGGCGCAACGGTCGGTGGGTCGCCGAATCCGACGGCGGTCACGAGCCGCCGTGCGCGAGAGGTGTTCTTTCAAACCACCGGCCTGGTATCGGCCGACGTCCTCCAGTTCGATGCTCTCGAGATGGGAGCAGTCGTTGAAGGACCGGTCCTGATCGAGGCTCCGTTCACCACCATCGTCATCGATCCGGGGGCCTGTGTGACTCGCACGGCCTCGGGCAGCCTCGTGATCACCCCATGACACAAGCGCCGCAGTCAACCGAGATCTTCGATGCCCACAGCGATCTATTGCTCGAGCTCGCGCATCGATCGGGGGAGCCAGAGCCCTTTGCGAGATACTGGCTGGGCCCACTTCAGCAGGGTGGGGTTCGGATCCAAGTGTGTGCTCTGACCGCACACTTCGATCAGCTTCCTGACCGGGCGCTCCAGCAGACGATCGGCCAGATCCAAGCTTGCTATCGGGCCGTCCGCGAGAACAGCTCGGTCTCTCTGATCTGCTCGGCACAGGGACTCGACTCGGTCTTGGGCACGCCGGAGCAGCAGGGGCTGATTCTGGCGCTGCAAGGCTCAGAATCGCTGGGGTATTCCGTCGAGCTCGCAGATATCTTTTGGAACCTCGGCGTTCGGATGTTCGCGCTCGCATGGATCCGCCGCAACCCATTCGCCGACGCGGTGGCCGAGGCTCCAGCCGGTGGCTTGAGCAAGCTTGGTCGTGTGCTCATCGATCGGCTCACGACAAAGGGCGCGATCGTCGACCTGGCCCATACAAATGACGCCACGTTCTTCGACGCCCTCGAACGGGGTCCCCGCGGTCGCATGCTCGTCAGCCACGGCGGCTGTCGCGCCGTTCGCGCATCACAGCGCAACCTGTCCGATGCTCAGCTCGAAGCGCTCGCCGAATGCGGCGGAATGCTCGGAATCATGATGCTGCCAAGTGGGATCGACCCCGACAGGCCAGAGATCTCGCGAGTCATCGATCACCTCGATCACGCAGTGGATGTCATCGGGATCGACCGCGTCGGCCTGGGGGCGGACTTTGGGCGACAAGTAGCGCTCGCCGGCGCGATCAAGCGGCCACCGGACTCTCTGCGACCAGCGCACATGGGCCTCGACTTCTCGATCGACGATCTCGCCGGGCCCGAGCACTACCCAAATCTCGTCCGCGCGCTGCAAGGCCGCGGATACGATGGCGAACGGCTGCGAGCAATCCTCAGCGGCAATCTGATCAAGTTCTTCTCCCAGGCGCTGCCGCCGACGGCCCGTCCCGCTTGACTCGAGTCGCGGCCAGGTCGACCTCACCATTCTCATCGAACACCACCCGGTAGACGTTCTCCGCGCGTTCCCGGGTGATCCATCCTTCGGCGAGATCCGCCTGCACCCGTGCAGGCTCCCGCTCGGCCGGCGGACCGTAGCCGCCGGCGCCACAGGTAACCGACACGACGGTTTCTCCGTCTTCCAGGAGCAACTCCCAGAGAAACTCGAGCTCGACCAGCTCGCCCGACGGTAAGCGCCGATACTCTGCGGCGCGCCCTCCGGGAAGGCCTCCGCGAGCGCCCATCGGAGGTGTGATGCGACCGTCGCTGCAGTACACAACCGTGAGATCGCAACCCACGGGGCCGTATTCGACACGCCCGCTCGGGGTTCCGCGACGCCGCCCCGCGCCCTCTGTGTCGGGAAGGATCCGCTGCTCATGGATCAGAATCGGCTGGTGCAGCTCAGCCATCTCGACGCTATCGCGGTAGAGAGCGCCACCGTTGCAGGCACTGCCTTCAGTCAGCCAGCCGTCCGCGTCAGGACCCCCGGCCCCTCCGGTCCAGGCGGGCATGAAGATCTCGTTCACGAAGGGAGCGTTGCCGTGCCGCGGATCGTGGCCCGACAGCACGCCCATCGCCGGCGGCATATTGACCCCGGATTCGGCTCTGCCAATGCCATCGCCGAGGTCGGCCATCGCGCGCTGGACCAGGTTTGCCAGACGCTCCGCCAGGTTCGTGGTACCCGCCGAGCAGCTGGCAGGATGCTTGAGACCACCGGCGATGCAGTTCTCTCGCAGCTGAATCCTCACCCTACGGAAGCTCCCGGCATTGCCGGGAACCTGGTGACCAATGCTGTTGAAGAGTCCGATCAGCACGCAGGACTCCGCGATCCCGCGGCTGAGGTTCAGGCCGCACGGCTGGCAATCGATGTTGTCTCGCAGATCGACGT
>Ga0302324_100010802_pt1 | contig 18832 bp, 18 predicted proteins | sample Palsa_T0_1_FD_201949 | JGI IMG/M metagenome (GOLD analysis project Ga0302324, IMG submission 201949) | Peat permafrost microbial communities from Stordalen Mire near Abisko, Sweden - Palsa_T0_1 | ecosystem: Environmental > Terrestrial > Soil > Palsa > Peat permafrost | place: Sweden: Abisko...
GCGGGGAGGGGTGCGGGACACGGACGTGATGGGCCGGCCGCCTGCGCACGTCGCCGACGCCAGGGGCAAGCCCTCGCCGCCGCGACCGCAGCGCAAGTCGTCGCCGGACCCGCGCGAGGTGCGGGACGATCAGGACACGATCATCCGCTCGAACGCGTCCTTCCCGCTGCCGAAGCGCAAGGTCGCGCGCAAGACGGCGGCGAGCCCCGACGACACCATCAAGGTCGACACGGAAGGTCCGGCGATCGAGGACCCGACGCAGCTCATGGCCTCGCGAGCACCGAAAGCGCCGCGGCGCTGAGGGCTGCATCGGGGGCCAGCGGGGCCAGCGCGGCGGCGAAGGCGGCGGCGGAGGGGAAGCGGTCGCCCGGGGACTTGGCGAGGGCGACGTCGAGCACGGGTTGAAGGCGGTCGTCGCCGACGCGGGGGGCGGGGTCGTGGACGATCCGGTACGCGGTGGCCACGGGAGCGGGTGCGTCGAAGGCCCGGCGCCCCGTGACGAGCTCGAAGAGGAGCAGCGCCGCGCCGAAGACGTCGCTGCGGGCGTCGAGGAGGTCGCCGGCCGCGTGCTCCGGCGAGAGGTACGCGGCCGAGCCGAAGACGACGTCGCCGCCGTGCCCCGTCGGGACGCCGCCGAGGTCGAGCAGCTTGACCCGCGCGACGCCCCCGTGGAGCCGCTGGAGGAAGACGTTCTCGGGCTTGAGGTCCCCGTGGGTGAGGTCCCGGGCGTGCGCGGCGTGGAGGGCGTCGAGGACGGGCAGGAGCACCGCGAGGGCGCGGCGGAGGTCGAGCGGGCCCCGCTTCGCGAGGACGTCGCGCAGGGTCGTGCCCTCGAGGAGCTCCATGACGACGTAGGCGCCGGATGGGCCCGTTCCGGCCTCGAGGATTTCGACGAGGTGGGGGTGCCGGACGGCCCTCGCGCGCTCCAGCGAGGCGAGCGATGGCGGGTCCCGCAGGAGCTTCACGGCGACCATGCGACCCGAGACGAGGTGCTGCGCGCGGTAGACCTCGGCGCCGCCTCCACGCGCGAGGCGCTCTTCGAGAAGGTACCCCGCGACGTGGGGCCCGTCGGGGAAGCGCTGCGAGCCCATGCCGCAGTGAACGAGTCTATCGCGCCCCTATCTCTCGAAGGTCGACTAGTCTTCCCAGGCGGACGCTTTATATTGCGGGCGATGCAAGGCGACTCCAACAGCAGCGACGGGCCTCGCGACGAGGAGGCGAGCGTCGCGGACAGCTCGGGACGAGAGCCCGACACGACCGACGCCGAAGACCCTCCCACCCCCCGCGCGGCCGATCCCCTGGCCGACGCGCAGGCCGACGCCGCCCGGATGAAGGACGCGTGGATGCGGTCGGCCGCGGACTTCGACAACTTCCGCAAGCGGACCCGCAAGGAGATCGAGGACGCGCGACGGACCGGCCGGGAGGACCTTCTGCGCGCCGTGCTCCCCGTCTTCGACAACCTCGAGCGCGCCATCCAGAGCGCTCTGCGGACGAAGGACGTGAAGGCGGTGGCGGACGGGCTGGCGATGGTGCAGCGCCAGTTCACCGAGGCGCTCGGCCGCGAGGGGATCGCCCGTATCCCGACGGTGGGGCTGCCGTTCGACCCCAGCGTGCACGAGGCGATTCAGCAGGTGGAGACGTCCGACCACGCGCCGGGCACCGTGCTGGCGGAGGTGCAACCCGGCTACACGCAGGGCGAGCGACTCATGCGCGCCGCGATGGTGGTGGTCGCCAAGCCCAAGGGAGGCGACGGCGCTTCCGGCGCGGGCGAGGCGACGAGCTGACGGCCCGAGGGACGGATGGGAAAGATCATCGGCATCGATCTGGGAACGACGAACTCGTGCGTGGCCGTGGCCGAGACGACGGCCGGCGGCAAGCTCGAGGTGCGCATCATCCCCAACGCGGACGGGGCCCGGACGACGCCGTCGGTCGTCGGATTCACCGCGGGGGGCGAGCGGCTCGTCGGCCAGGCGGCCAAGCGGCAGACGGTGACCAACGCGACGAACACGGTCTACGCGGTCAAGCGCCTGATGGGGCAGAAGTTCTCGCACGCGGAGGTGACCCGCCAGTCGGAGACGGCCCCGTACAAGATCTTCGAGGCCCCCAACGGCGATGCGTGGGTGCGCGTCGGCGGGCGCGACATGTCCCCGCCCGAAGTGAGCGCGGTCATCCTCGGAAAGATGCGCGAGATCGCCGAAGCCTTCCTGAGCGAGCCGGTGACGGAGGCCGTGGTCACGGTGCCGGCGTACTTCGACGACGCGCAGCGGCAGGCCACGAAGGACGCCGGCAAGATCGCCGGCCTGGACGTGAAGCGCATCATCAACGAGCCGACCGCGGCCGCGCTCGCGTACGGCCTGGAGAAGAAAGACGCGGAGCGCATCGCCATCTACGACCTCGGCGGCGGCACGTTCGACATCTCGGTCCTGGAGATCCGGGACGGCGTCTTCAGCGTGAAGTCGACGAACGGCGACACGCACCTCGGTGGCGAGGACTTCGACCGGTGCATCATCGACAACCTGTGCGACAGCTTCATGCGCGACCACCAGGTCGACCTGTGGAAGGACAAGCTCGCGCTGCAGCGCCTCAAGGAGGCAGCCGAGAAGGCGAAGCACGAGCTCTCGTCGTCGATCGAGACCGAGATAAATCTCCCCTTCCTCGCGCAGAGCGCCGGGGGTGAGCCGCTCCACATCGTCAAGACGCTGACCCGCTCGGAGCTGGAGATGCTGACGGGCGACCTGGTCGAGAGGACGCTCGACCCGTGCCGCAAGGCGCTGGCCGACGCGAAGCTGACGCCCACCGACATCCACAACGTCATCCTCGTGGGCGGGATGACGCGCATGCCGGCGGTGCAGAAGGCGGTGAAGCAGTTCTTCGGGAAGGACCCGCACAAGGGGGTGAACCCGGACGAGGTGGTGGCGGCCGGAGCGGCGCTCCAGGGCGCGGCGCTGGGCGACGACAAGGTCGAGGTGCTTCTCCTCGACGTGACCCCGCTGTCGCTGGGCGTGGAGACCGGCGGGGGCGTGTTCACCGTGCTCATCCCGCGCAACACGACCATCCCCGCCGAGAAGTCGGAGATCTTCACGACGAGCATCGACAACCAGAACTTCGTGCCGGTGCACATCCTCCAGGGCGAGCGAAAGATGGCGGCCGACAACCGCAGCCTCAACCGCTTCGAGCTGACCGGGATCCCTCCCGCACCGCGCGGCCTGCCGAAGATCCAGGTCTCGTTCCGCATCGACGCGGACGGCATCGTGAGCGTCGAGGCGAAGGACCTCGGCACGGGCAAGGCGCAGAGCATCAAGGTGAAGCCGACGAGCGGTCTGTCGCAGGACGCGGTCGACAAGCTGGTGACGGACGCCGAGCGGTTCAAGTACTCGGACGAGCTGCGACGCGAGCTGGCCGAGGTGCGTAACCAGGCGGAGACGCTGCTCTACACGACGGAGGCGGCGCTCGAGGGCTACGCCGATCTCGTGGAGGCGAAGATGCTCGACGACGCGAAGGCGCTGGTGGGTGAGCTGCGAGGGCTGCTCGAGAGCCAGGCGGACCTGGCGCAGCTCCGCGACTCGTACCAGAAGCTCGAGGCGGTGACGTTCGGCATCGCGGAGAAGATGTACGGGGGCGCCGGCGGCAGCGGCGAGGCCCCGCCGGCGTGAGGCCATAGAGCGCATATGGCGAGGAAGGTGACGCGCGTGGAGCGCTGGATGTACGCGCTGGCCGAGCAGGCGGAGGGCGACGCCACGGCGCGGCGGGTGCTGGTGGCGCTCGTGAACGGGATGTTCCGGGCGATCGTCGCGGAGCGCCGACGGGGAGGGCGGCGGCTGCTCGATCTCGCGCGCGTGACTTCGGTGCGGTGGGGACGGTGGCGCGCACACCGGCTCCGGGAGCGCCTTCAGGTTGACGTCAACGACATGTCGGACATGGGACGCATCCAGGACTGGGAGGATCGCGCGTTCGGCGTGACGGGTCACTGGACGGAGCGCGGGAAGACGCGCGCGGTCAAGTGCGAGACGGCGTGCCCCTTCGCGAAGGTGGCCTCCCAGGCGCCCGAGATCTGCACCGAGGTGGTGCACGCCCTCGAGGAGGCGACGTTCCGCGAGCTCAACCCCGGGTATCGCCTTCTCCCGCTGGAGCGGCTGCTCTCGAAGGGCGACTCCGCGTGCTCCTTCGTCCACGTGCTCGACGACACCGCGGCGGAGCGCCCGTAGCAGCTACTTCGGCTGACGCAGGACGAGGATCCGTCGCTCCACCAGCTCGCACAGTGTGCGGAGCGCGTCACCCGGCGACAGACAGGATTCTCTGAGCAGCTGTGACAGCGGAGTCGTGCCGTCGACCTGCGCGAGGACCAGAGCGGCACGATGATCGAGCTCCAGCTCGTCGAGCACGTCGAGTGACACGGTGAGCGCTGGGACACGACGCCCATCCAGGAGGAGAGCCGCCGCGGCAATTGCTCCCGCCTCGTCGCCCACGGCGAAGCGATAGAGGAGCTCGTGAACGGCGGGCTCGGGCTCGCGTGAATCCCAGAGAGGACGCGAGAGTAGGGCCTCTTCCAGCGGATCCAGGGTGGTCGCGTGCGGGGCCTTTCGCCGCATGCCCGAGGGGCGCTTCGCGGGCGGCGGGATGGTGGGACGCTGGTCGAGGCGCAGCTCCTCCTCGATGACCGGCAGGCGAAGGAACCTATCGAGGCTCATGGTTGCGCCGTCTCCAGCACATTCGATGCCGTACGCTCGAGCCACGTTTTCACGAGAAACGCGCGCGGCGTGAACCTGCGGGTGTCGACAAACTGACGCACACGTGCGGCTGCGCGGACGTGGGAATATGACCGCGTCGGCGCGCGTATGACGACCATTCGCAAGTACGCCCTCGCCCTGCTCGCGGGGGCGCTGCTTGCGTCCGGTGCCGCACCGCCGCTCGACCTCGTGCCGGCGCTGTGGCTCGGGATGGCGGCCCTCGCGTGGCTCCTCGATGGCGACCCCGGGTGGCCTCCGTTCGCGTCGCGGGCCCGCGTGGCGCTCACCGGGGCACGGCGCGGCCTCGCGTTCGGCGTCGGCGCGAACCTGGTCGCGCTCCGCTTCATTCCCGCCGTCGTGGCGCGCTTCACGCCACTGCCGTGGGCGGTGGGCGCCCTGGGGTTGCTGCTGCTCGCGGCGTTCGAGGGCTTGCGCTGGATGGTGACGGGCGTGGCGTGCGAGACGCTGGCGCGAGCGCGCGTCCCTCGTCCGCTGGCGTTCGCGGCAGGCGTGTACGCAGGGACGTTCGTGCCGACGATGATGCCGTGGACCGTCGCGGGAGGCGCGTCGCCGTGGCCGGCGATGGTGCAGCTCGCGGACGTCGTGGGCGAACGCGGCGTATCGGCGCTGATGGGACTCACGGCGGGGCTGCTGGCGGCGTCGATGGCCGTCCTGCGACCCGAGACGAGGCGGCGCGGGGTGCTCTTCCTGGGAGCCGCGTTCGTGCTGGTGGCGGCTCAGGTGGTGTTCGGCGCGGCGCGGATGGCAAGCGTCGATCGTGCGCGCTCGGACGCGCCGCACGTCTCCGTCGCGCTGGTGCAGCCGTCGATCGAGGCGAGCACACGGTGGGAGGAGGGGCGTGCGCCGGGGATCCTCGCCCGGCTGACGGCCCTCACCGAGCTCGGCGAGTCGCGCGGCGCCGGGCTCGTCGTCTGGCCCGAGGCCGCCTACCCCTATCCGCTCCCTCACGGCGCAAGGCGCGAGCCGGACGCATCGCGGGCCATCCTGCAACCGGGCGTGCACGGCCCGGTACTGACCGGCCTGCTGATGACGGGCGCCCTCGACGGCGCCGCCTACAACTCGGCCTTGGTCGCCGCGCGGGACGGCACGCTCTCCGACGCGTACGACAAGCGACACCTGCTCTGGTTCGGCGAGACGGTCCCGCTGGCCGACCGTCTCCCGTGGATGCGTCAGGTCTTCGCGCGCGGGCTGGGGCTCGCCGCGGGCGACCGGAGCGTCGCGCTGCCGGCGGGGCGCGTTCGCGCCGCCGTGCTCGTCTGTTACGAGGACATGCTCCCCGAGGCCGGGCGCGAGGCCATGGAGACATCGCCCAACCTGCTCGTCAACGTGACGAACGACGCATGGTTCGCGGGCAGCTCCGAGAGCGAGCTGCACCTCCGCGTCGCCACGCTGCGGGCCGTCGAGGCACGCCGCGACATGGTGCGCGCGGTCAACTTCGGCCCCACCTCGTGGGTCGACGCCGCGGGTCGCGTGCGCGAGCGTGCTGCGCCCGACGTGCCCGGCGTGCTCTCGGCGGAGGTCGCGCTCCTCGACTCGCGACCGACGCTCTACACGGACTACGGGGATGCCCCGCTGGCTCTCCTGCTCCTCGTCCTCGCGAACGTCGCGGTGTGGCGGGCGGCGCGCCGTCGCTAGACGAGCGAAGGGCGCCGCACCGCTTTCCTCGCGGTGGGCGCCCCTCTGCCGCGGGCGGCGGGAAGCCGACGCCTACTGGATGAGATCCTTCAGCGCCTTCAGCGCTGTGGCACGGACCTTCTTCGTGGCGGGCTTGCCCTTGAAGGTGGTTGGCTCCTTGGTGAACGGGTTGATGCCCTGCCGGTCCTTCGTCGCCGCCTTCTTGATGGCGCGCAGCTTCAGCAGGCCGGGGATCACGAACTCGCCGCTCGGCTTGCGCAGCTCCTTCTTGATGAGCTCCGTGAGCCCGTCAAAAACACGACTGACGCTCTTCTTATCGAGCTCCGCGGACTCCGCGATCTCGGCAATGACCTGAGCCTTCGTCAAACGCTTGGCAGACATTTCGGCTTCCTCCTGTCGACTCCGGTCGACGACTTTCTTCGCCACTCGACCGCGCGAACGTTTCGGGAGGCGCCTCGGTGCCCCCCATGGCGGCTTCGACGCGAAAACGACTAGCATCCCGATTTCTCGTTCCGCAAGCGGAAAACAGCTGCTTTCGTGATTTCGTCTCTCGGCCTGCTCGCGACGCAGCCCGGGCGCGGCGCGCTTGACAGAGCTGAGGACCTATTGTTAGCGACCGCTTCGCGACGCCCGTCGCGTGATCGAATCGCCATTGGCGCGTCGTGCAGTCCTTCCTTTGACTCGCGACGCCGGAACACGGCGCAGCCGGGCGGCGGCATCGGCCGCCTCGCACAGGCGCACCGTCTCTCGCCGCATCCGCCGGTCCTTCAGGGGGGTCTCGTGGTCCCAGCCGAGCAAATGCAGCAGCCCGTGCGCCAGGAGCATCGTGAGCTCCGAGCCCAGATCGCGCCCGGCCGCCTCCGCCTGGCGCCTCGTCGTGGGGATGCTCACCACCACATCCCCCAGCAGGCGGCCCGCATGCTCGCCGTGTTCCCCCTCCCGCTGCGCGAATGCGAGCACGTCGGTGGGGCGATTCTTCTTTCGATAGTCGCGGTTCAGGTTCTGGATTTGATCGTCCCCGGTCAGGAGGATCGATAGCTCCGCGTCCGCCATTTGAACGGCGACCAGCATCGCCCGGGCACGCCGCACGACGTCGACGCGCGAGACGCCGGGCCACGGCCCATCTTCAACGACGAGACGCACCGGCACGCTTCACCTGGGGCGGGATGAGCTTCATCGTAGACCCACGCTGGAGCGTACGCGCCGGCGCGCCGGCGGTGTAAAGGAAACATCGTGCTGCTGTCTGCGTGCGCCGTCGTTCCCGCATTCGACGCCGTCGAGACCGTAGGGGCGGTGCTGGCCGACCTGCGCGCCACGCTCGGCGTACCCGTGCTCGTCGTGGATGACGGCTCCGTCGACGCGACCGGTGACGTGGCGAGGGCGCACGGCGCCGACGTCATCCGGCACGAACGCAACAGAGGCAAGGGGGCGGCGCTGCGCACGGGCCTCCTCGAAGCAGCGCGGCGGGGGTTCGACGTGGTCGTCACCGTCGACGCCGATGGGCAGCACCCCGGCGACTCGGCGCGCGTGGTGCTCGACGCGACGGACGACCCGCGCGCGCTGGTCCTCGGCGTTCGCGACCTCACCCGTGACGGCGCGCCCGGGAGCAACCGCTTCGGCAATCGGGTGTCCAACTTCTTTCTCTCGCTATTCACGGGGCGGGCGCTCCTCGATACCCAGTGCGGGCTGCGCCGCTATCCGGTTGCCGAGACGCTCCGGCTCGCCACGCGCGCCCAGGGGTACGCCTTCGAGGCCGAGGTCGTGCTCCGCGCGCTCGCCGCGGGGATCCCTGTGCTGGAGGTCCCTATCGCCGTCATCTACCCCCCGGCCGACGAGACGCACACCCACTTTCATAGCGTGCGGGACCCTGCGCGCATCGTCGGCACCGTCGTTCGCACCGTGCTCGACCTGCGTCTTCGTGGGAAGTGATCGGCCATGGGGTGGTGGCGAAAGCATCGACGCAAGGTCACCTGGGTGCTCGGCCTCGCGGCGACGCCGCCGGCGGCGCACCTCGGCCTCGCCCTCGCGACGCGCATCCCGCCGCCCCGCGTCGAGGTCCCGGGCGGGGCACGGGCCCGCTCGTGGGTCCGCACCGAGGCCGGTCTGCGTGAGGTGTATCTGGAGGGAACCCCGGAGCAGATCGGCGCCGACGACGCACGCCTGCTCCGGCAGCCGATGATCGACGACGAAAGCGCCCTCTGGAGCGACTTCGAGCGCTACGTGCCCTGGTGGCTCGCGCGTATCGGCATCGCGGATTGGAGCCGCGTCCGCTACCGCCACCTCGACGACGGCGTCCCGGACGCTCGACGCCGCGAGCTCGCCGCCCAGTCCCTCGCGTTCGCGCCGGATCCCTTCTCTTCGCGCATGCCGACCTACCAGCGCATGCTCTTCCTGCACGCGCTCTACGACATCGCGCTGCCGCTCGAGCACTCGCCCCTCATCGGCTGCACGACCTTCGCCTTCCGGGGGACGGAGGGGCACGAGATCGTCGGTCGCGCGTTCGACTTCGAGGCGGGGGAGGTGTTCGATCGCGACAAGGTGGTCTACCTCGTGCGCGAAGAGGGCGCGGTGCCCTTCGCAAGCGTCGCGTGGCCCGGGTTCATCGGCGTCGTGACCGGTATGAACGCCGAAGGCGTCGTCCTCGTCGTCCATGGCGCCCGTGGCGGCGAGGCGAGCCCGGAGGGAATGCCGGTGGCCTTCTCGCTGCGGGAAACACTGGCCCACGCGCACACGGCGGACGAGGCCGTCGCCCTGCTGCGTGCCCAGCGAGTGATGGTGTCGCACATCGTGTTCGTCGCGGACGGCGACGGGAACGTGGACATCGTCGAGCGCGCGCCCGGCGAAGACGCGTACGTGCGCAAGGGCCACGGACAGCTCTGGGTGACCAACGCCCTGGAGGGACCGCTCGCGAAGGACCCCAGGAACCTGCGTGTTCGCGAGACGACCTCGAGCGACGACCGCGCGGCTCGCGTGACGGAGCTCTTTCACGAGACGACCCCGCTCCGCGACGTGCGCGACGCCCTCGCTGTACTGCGTGACCACGGCTGCGCCAGGGGCTCCCCGTGTCCTCTCGGCGACCGGCGGGCCATCGACGGGCTCATCGCGACGCACGGGATCGTCGCCGACGCGACGGCGCGCGTACTCTGGGTCAGCGTGGGGCCTCACCTCTCCGGCGCCTTCGTCAAGGTCGACCTGGCCTCGCTCTTCGCCCCGGACCACCACCCCGATCGCGATCCTCCCGCCGAGACCCTCCCCGAGGATTCCATCTTGCACGACGGGCGCTACGACGCGGTGATGTCCTCGCGCGCGAACGCCGTCGGGGGCGCCCGCTAGATGCTCACGCGACGTGCCTTCCTCGGTGGCTCGATCCTCGGGCTCCTCGTTCCGCGCGGCGCGCTGGCCGGCGACTCGCTGGACGACGTGCTCGCGCGCATCGCTCGGGCCCGCGCACCGGTGCACACGATGCAGGGGCCTTTCACGCAGACGCGCACGATCGGCCTCCTCGCGACCGACGTGCGCTCGATCGGTGCACTCGTCCTCGTACGCCCGGACCGGCTGCGATGGGAGCTCGCAGCGCCCGACGACGTGACCTTCTTCGTCGGGCCCGAGGGGCTGTCGTTCCGGGGAGCGCACGGTGGCGCGAGCACGCTACCTCCCGATGTGCGCATCGCCGGCGCGCTGGACGATCTCCGCACCCTCCTCGGCGGCGACCTGACCCGGCTGCGCGAGCGGTGGGATCTGCGACTTGTCCGCGACGACACCGGCGGCGTCGAGCTCGAGGCCACGCCCCGCGCCGCCGCACCCTCCCCTCTCCGGAGCATGCGCTTCGCCCTCGCCCGGGATCTCGTGCGTCCGACGCGCGTGCTCCTCGTCGAGGGGCCGCGGGACAGGACCGCCATCGACTTCGGCGCCCTCGTCGTCGACGCTCCCGTCGATCCCGCGAGGATGCACCCCTGACGCCGGTCAGGCCTCCTTCGGGTCTCCCTGACGTCGTCCACCACCGGTGCGGCGCCCTTCGGGACGGGGGGGAAGGTCGCGACGGTCGACGGTGGACCGGCGGTCTGGACGACGGCGACGCTCGGGTCGGGGCAGTCGGCGCATCTCGGGACCATGCGCCGGTCACCCCGGGACGGGCAAGATCACGGGGACGTGACCATCAGGTGCGCCTGGAGGCCGACCCCGAAGCCCGTGGCGCCACCGTCGTAGTCCGTGATGAGCGCCGGACCGCTGGAGCAGTCCCACACGTTCCACGTCCAGCCGAGGTAGCTCACGCCGTTCGTGTCCGCCCACGGCATGTACGTGTCGACGAAGCCGTGAGCGCAGTCGTTCTCGCCGATCTCCCCCGTCACCACGGGGTACTTCTGCGCCACGGCTCCGGCGGTCGAGTCCCAGCACGACGGCGTGATGCACGAGCCGAAGTTGTAGACGTGAAAGCTGGCCGCGAGCTGCCCGAGCGGGTCGCTGGGGACGTGTGCGAGCCAGCCGGAGAGATCGCCCGAGTAGCCGAGGCCCCCGAGCATGAGGACGTTCGTCGCCCCGGTCTGGCGGATGGCCGTGACGAGGGCCTGCATCCCGACGCTCTGCCAGGTGCCCGTCACCCCGGTCGACTGGGTGATGGTGCAGCCGTTGAGCCAGCACGCCCACGGATCGGTGGTCTGCGCGTTGTCCGTGGCGATGTATGGCTCGTTGTAGAGGTCGAAGACGGTCATCCCGTCGCCCTTGAAGGCGGTCGCCACCGACGTCCAGAAGTCGACGGCGTGGTCGGCATCGGCCATGGGCTCCTGCCCCGTGGCCTGGGTGGTGCCCGGGGCGTTCCAGTGCAGATCGAGGATGGTGAAGATGCCGTGCGCGTGCAGCCTGTCGGCGTAGCTGGTGATGGCGCTGGTGTAGCTGGCGCCGGAGTACTTCGGGTTGACGCCGTTGATGCCGAGCCAGCAATCCTCGTTCAGCGGCAGTCGGACGGCGTTGACGTGGCCCCACTGCAGGATGGCGCCGGCCATCGTGTCGGGATCGGGCCCCTCGAAGATGCCGTAGCCACCGCTGTTGATGCAGGAGTACTCGCTACCCGAGTGGTCGACGCCGAGCAGGCGCGTCGTTTTCCCCTGGTAGACGAGGTGGTTGCCCTCCACATGCAAGCCCGAGCCGGCGCCCCCGTCGCCCGAGCCTCCGCCGCCGGGGGACGCGCCGCCCACCGAGCCGTGCGCGCTGGACGAAGACGCACCGCAGCCCGCGCCGAGCGCCAGAAAAAGGACGGGCAGAGCACGCATCGCGCCGCAACATAGCGCCTGCGTTATCATCTCGCCCATGGGCCCCGACCCGCCGAAACAACGCCTCCTGCGTCTCCTCCGTCGCACCGCGAAAGGGGCCCGCACGATGGGCGAGCGTTCTACCGCGGACGAGAGCGCGCTCTGGAGCGCCCACGAGAGGGCCCTCGTACGTGCGCGCGACGCGGGGGCGGCGGCGCAACGGATCGCGTCGAACGCGGCGAGGCAGCGCGCGTCGATCGACACGGTGTCCGACCGCGCGCGGGCGCTGTCGTCGCGCGCGACGGAGCTGCAGGGGGCGTTCGCGCGCGTGGTCGACGCATTCGAGCGGCTCGCGCTGGTCGCGCTCAACGCGGGCCTCGAAGGGGCGCGCCTCGGGGAAGCCGAGGGACGGCAGCTGGCCCTGGTGAGCGATGAGGTGCGGTCGCACTCGTCGCGCGGCGCGGAGACGTCGCGGGAGCTCGCGACGGCCCTGATGCAGCTCGCGGCGGACCTGTCGCAGCTCGAGGGTCAGGTCGCGCAGGCGCAGAGCGTCGTCGCCGAGGTGACGCAGGACTCGGCCCGCGCCGCGGGGGCGGCGAGCGACGCGGAGTCCGCGCTGGTCGACGTCGGCGAGCGGGTGAAGAAGGCGACCGGGAGCGATCCCGAGACCGTGCACGCGGTGGCGGAGGCGAGCGAACGGGCGCGGGCGCTGGTGACGTCGCTGGGCGCGCTCAGCGGGAAGGTGCCGCGCGCGCTGCTGGTGGGGGCGCTCGGCCCGGTGCTCGCACCGCTGGCCCGCCTGCTCACCGACGAGGAGCCGGAGGAGGACGAGAGGACGGAGTAGACGGCGATGACGTCGACGTCGAGCGATCCCGAGCTCCTGCGCCTCCTCATCTTGGAGCTCGAGCGTCACCTCGTGGCGCTGGAGGCCGAGCCCCGCGACGTGCCGTCGGTGCAGCGCGCCGTGCACGCGCTGAAGGGGAGCGCGGGGCTTGCGGGAGAGCGCGAGCTGGCGGCGTCGCTGGAGCGCCTGCATCGCCGCGTGAAAGAGGGCGATGAGAGCGCCTTCGGAGAGGCCGTGACACTGGTGCGGACGGCGGTCCAGCGCCTCGGCGCCGGCGAGAGCGGGGTGGCGGCACGCTGGCCCATCCCGCCCGACGACCTGGGAGCCCGCCCGCTCGATCCGCTCGTGCGAGCCCAGTACACGGCGGAGGTGACCGATCGCCTCGCCCGCATCGACGAGGCGCTGTCCAGCGGCGACGATCCACTGGAGGCCGTGCACGGCATCTACCGGCACGTGCACACCATGAAGGGCGCAGCGAGCGCCGTGGGGGACGAGCCGATGAGCTGGTTCTGCCACGGCCTGGAAGAGCGCGTGAAGGGGGCGGACGGGACGGACACGGCACGGGCGGCGCTTCAGGAGGTCGCGCGGTGGCGGGTCGTGCTGGGGGCCCTCCTCGACGAGCCGGAGACGGCGCTGGCCACGCTGCGAGCCCGCGGGAGACCTTCGCAACTCCCGCGCGGCTCGATACCGAGCCTGCCGTCGGTGCGTCCGCTGGACTCGGACCCGCCGCGCTCGTCGGCGTTCGAGGAGGTGACGGCGACCATCCGCGTGCCGGCGCTCGACGTGGACCGCCTGCTCGAGAAGTTCGACGCGATCGACCTCGCTCGCGAAGGCATCGCCTCGCGGGCCCAGAGCGGCCGGGAGACCGCCATCGCCCTCCGCGACATGCGGTCGTCCCTGGGCGAGGCGCTCCGCCTCATCGGGCCGCCGAGGCCCTGGGGGGCGCCGGCCGCGGCTCTGCGCCGCATCGATCAGGTGGCGGCGAAGCTCGGTGTCTTCGGAGAGAACCTCGACGCCTCCTCCGCGCAGGCGCACGCGACCGAGCACTCGCTGCGCGACAACGTCGCGGACGCGAAGAGGCAGCTCTCGACGATGCGGCAGACGACGGTGGGCCGCATCTTCGCGCGCCTCACGACCGCCATCGAGTCGGAAGCGCGACGCAGCGGTCGCGCGGTGATCGTGCGAACGCGCGGGACGGACGAGACCATCGACCGGCGCATCGCGGAGCAGCTCGTGGAGCCGTGCCTGCAGCTCGTACGCAACGCCGTCGCCCACGGCATCGAGACGCCCGAAGCGCGCGCGGCGCTGGGCAAGCCGCAGAGCGGGACCATCTCGCTCGGCGCGCGCAAGCTGGGTAACCGCCTGACCATCCAAATCGAGGACGACGGCGCCGGCGTCGACGTGAGCGACGTGCGCGCCCGCGCGCTCGAGGCGGGCCTGGTCACCCAGGCCATCGCGGAGGCGGCCGACGACGACACGCTGCTCTCGCTGCTCTTCGTGCCGGGGTTCTCGACGCGAGAGTCGAGCGATCTCCTGGCGGGACGCGGCATCGGGCTGGAGATCGCGCGCAGCGTCGTGCAGAGGATGGGCGGCGGCATCCGCCTGTCGAGCCGCGCGGGCGAGGGGTTCATCGCGCGCATCGACGTCCCCATCGAGAGCGGCCTGGTGACGGTGCTGTGGGTCTTCGCGGGGCAAAACGAGCTGGCCATCCCCGCGGTGAACGTGCGGCGCGTGCGCCTGGCGACCGAAGAGGGCGTCGATCTCGCGCGGGTCCCCCATCTCCTCTCGTGCCTCGACTCGGGGGCTGGCGGGGTCCCGACGTTCGTGATCGATCTCGAGCTCCAGGACGAGGAGACACCGTCGGCGGCGGTCGCGGTGGGCGTCGACGCGGTGGGGAGAACCGAGGAGCTCCTGGTGCGCCCACTGGGACCGCTGGTGGCGGGCCTGGGCCCCTTCGGCGGCGCCATCGTGCGCGGCGACGGCTCCCTCCGTCTGGCGATCGACCCCTGGGCGGTCGCCCCCCGCGTGCGCGCCTTCTCCGCCACGCGCCCCGGAGGGAGCGCGCACCCGCCCGCGAGCAAGCGCTAGCCCATGGCCGCCTCCGTCCGCATCGACACCATGAAGGCCGACGATCTCGGGGCCGTCGCGGCGATCGAGGGAGCGACGCGCATGGACGAGGCGCAGCTGAAGGAAGAGCTCGGCCGCCCCTGGTCGCGACTCTGGGTCGCGCGGGAAGACGCGGAGGTGGTCGTGGCGTTCCTCGTCTCGTGGCACGTGGCCGACGAGCTGCACGTCCTCAACGTCGCGACCCGCGAAGACCGCAGGCAGCGCGGGATCGGGCGAGCGCTGATGGACGTCGTGGTGGCGTACGCCCGCGACCAGCGGGTGAAGCACGTGCTGCTCGAGGTGCGCCGGTCGAACGGCCCGGCCATCGCGCTCTACCGCGGCGTGGGCTTCTTCGCCATGGGGGTCCGGGCGAGGTACTACCCGGACGACGAAGATGCGGTCGAGATGGTGCTGATGCTCGATCCCGAGACCGGAGCCATCGTGGCGCACGACGACGAAGTGCGGCTCGACGCATGACTCGACCGCCCTTCAAAGCGCGCCACCCGCGCGGGTGTTACACCTAGGTCGTCGATGAAGCGCGCCCTCGCCCTGCTGCCTCTCGTCGTCGGTCTGGGTCTTCTTCCCCTGCCGGCGCGCGCACAGCCAGCGGCGCCGCCCGCTTCGCCGCTCGACGTCACGCGCCAGGCCCTCGATGAGGGGCGCTTCGCCGACGCGGACCGCCTGGCGACGCAGGCGATGGCCGCGGGGGGAGCGCAGCGGCTGGTCGCGCTCGCGCTGAAGGCTCGGGCGCTGGCGGCGCAAGGGAAAGTCGACCCGGCCATCGCGCTGCTCGATCCCCAGAAAGCGGCGCAGGGCGTCGGCGGGCGTCGAGTGCGGCTCGAGCTGGGGGAGCTGCTCATCCGCGCGGGTCGACGCGCCGAGGCCGAGCCGATCCTGATGGAGTTCGCGAACGAGTACGGCAGCGACGCGATCAACGCGAGCGACCCCGAAGGGCTCGCGATGGTCGGTCGGTCGATGCACCTCTTGCGGCACCCGAAGGACGCGAACACCGCCTTCAAGGAGAGCGTGCGCGCGGACAAGAGCCGGGTGGAGACGCTGCTCTGGTGGGCGGACCTCTTCGAGGACTACTACGATCCGGGCGACTCCGAGGCCGAGCTCAACGAGGCGCTCAAGCTCGCGCCGAAGAACGCCGACGCGCTGGCGATGATGGCGCGCCTCAAGCTCGACGAGGTATTCGACTTCGACGCCGCCGAGAAGCTCGTGAAGGAGGCGCTCGCGACCAACCCGAAGCAGACGGGCGCCTTCGGCGTCCGCGCCGGCACCGCGCTGCGCGATGGGGACCTCGACACCGCCAACGCCGCCATCGACGCCGGGCTGGCGGTGGATCCGGCGGACCTGGAGCTGCTCTCCCTGCGCGCAGCCGCGCGCTACCTGGCCGATGACAGGCCGGGCTTCGAGGCGGCGAAGAAGGTCATCTTCGCGCACAACAAGGAGTACAGCCGCGCCTACGGCATCATCGGGGACTACGCCGAGTGGGAGCACCGCTACGACGAAGTCATCGGGATGATGAAGGACGCCGTCGCCCTCGACCCCAAGGACGGCAAGGCCTGGGCGCAGCTCGGCATGTGGCAGACGCGCGCGGGGCTCGAGCAGGAAGGCGTTAAGTCGCTCGAGGAGTGGTGGAAGCACGACCACTTCAACGTCCGCGCCTTCAACACGCTGGAGAAGCTCTACACGCAGTGGATCCCCGGTCAGTACGAGTCGGCGACCGAGGGCCAGTTCGACATCCGGTATCCGAAGGCGGAGCGTGCGGTGCTCGAGCGGTATGCGCCGCGGATGCTCGGCGAGGCGTGGGGCCAGATGAAGGTCCACTACATGTTCACGCCGTCGGTGCCGGTGCACGTGGAGATGTACGGCAGCCGCGAGCACTTCAGCGTGCGCACGAGCGGCCTGCCGAACATCGGGATCCAGGGGGTGTGCTTCGGGCACGTGGTGGCGGCGATGAGCCCCTCCAGCGAGCCGTTCAACTGGGGGAACGTCCTCTGGCACGAGCTCGGCCACGTGTTCGCCATCCAGATCTCGAAGAACCACGTGCCACGATGGTTCACCGAAGGCCTCAGCGAGTACGAGACGATGATCCGCCGGCCCGAGTGGCGGCGCTCGCTCGATCCGGAGCTCTACGCGGTCCTGAAGAAGAACGCGCTGCCGGGCGCGGTCGACATGAACCGCGTCTTCACCCACGCCGAGGGGGACCTCGACGTGACCGTCGCCTACTACGCGGCGAGCCAGATGATCGCGTTCACGGCGGAGCAGTTCGGTTTCGCGAAGATCACCCGCGCGCTCGAGCTGTGGGGCGCGGGCAAGCGCACGCCGGAGGTGCTGCGCGAGGCGTTCGGCGTCGCGCCCCAGGAGTACGACGCGCGGTACAAGGCGTGGGAGACGGCTCGCCTGACGCGGTACCAGGGGCAGTACATGTTCGACATGAAGCCGCAGCCCCTCGACGAGGCGAAGGCGGCGGCGGCGGCGGCCCCGAAGAGCGCCGAGGCGCACGACGCGTACGCGCTGTCCTTGCTGCGCGCGCACAAGGGTGACGACGCGGGACAGGAGCTCGACCTTGCGTTGAAGCTCGACCCGAACGACAAGAACGCGCATTTCCTCTCCGCGAAGCTGGCCGGGATGACGAAAGACCCGGAGGGGCAGGAGAAGCACCTCCGCGCCATCAAGACCGCCGGAGGCGACGGGTACACGGTCGAGATGGCCCTCGGGGAGCTGGCCGAAGCGCATCACGACAAGGCGGCCACGCGCGCCGCGCTCGAGGCGGCGCACCGCTTCGACCCGACCCAGCCCGACCCGATGCGCGGTCTCTTCGAGCTGGCGACCGCGGACAAGCGCGATGCCGATGCGCTGGTCGCGCTGCGCGAGCTGGCCCGGCTCGACCAGCACGACGCGAAGGCGTGGAGGCTGCTGCTCGACAAGCTGGTCGAGAGCAAGAAGTGGGACGAGGCGAGGCACGTCGGCGAATCGGCCCTCTTCGTGGATGTGCAGAACGCGGACGTGCACGTGGGGTACGCGAAGGCGCTCGCGGCCACGGGCGATCACGAGACGGCGGCGTTCGAGCTGGAGAGCGCGCTGCTCTGCCAGAGCAAGCCGCCCGAGAAGGCCGCGGCGCACGCGCTCCTGGCGCGCGAGCGACTCGCGCTGGGCGACGCGGCCGGGGCACGCGCGCACCGCGACGAGGCGCTGAAGCTGGATCCGGAGAACGCGGACGCGCGCGGGCTGAAGCTCTGAGCACAAAAGACGAAGGGCGCGCGGGCTCGTGCCGGCACGCCCTCCGGATGTCGCGCGGGTCGCTAGTTCTTGGTGACGGTGAGCGTGTAGGAGCACATCGTGCCGTTGAAGTCCTCGGAGACCGTCCCCGACGCACCCGTGGCGGTGAGCGTTACGGTGCTGGTCGTCGTGATCGTGACGCCCGACGTGGTCTCGGAGCACGTGTCGGTGAGCGTGGTACCCGAGCAGCTTCCGGTGCAGAAGGAGGGCAGCGTCTCCGGGCCGCCATCGAGGGTCTCCATGGTCGTGGAGCTTGCGGCGCAGGTCGGGCCGTTCCCCGCGGCCGCGGTCTGCGTCGTCGTGTAGCTCCCGGCCGGCGGCGTGCAGGCACCGAGGCCGCTCCCGCTCGAGCCGCTACTGGACCCGCTGCTCGAAGTCGAACCGCTGCTCGAAGTCGAACCGCTGCTCGAGGTCGAGCCGCTGCTCGAAGTCGAGCCGCTGCTCGAGGTCGAACCGCTGCTCGAGGTGCTGCCGGAGCTGCTGCTGCTGCTCGAGCCCGACGACGACGAGCACGCGACAGACCCCGTCGCAATCACGGACCCGGCCAGAAGAGCCGTCCCCAAACCAATCAGATAAAGCTTCATGTCGAGACCTCCCGGAGCCGAGTGTACGGCAATCAGAGCCCCAACCCCAGCGCCCCATCCCTCCGCGGCTCCGGCGCTCCCTGCCACAGGCCCTTGTCGCGGCCGATGGACGGCGCGTCGGCGAGGTGCTCCACGTCCTTCGTCTCGTGACCCATCGCGCGAAGGGCGGTCACCACGTCCGCCGGCAGCGCGCGCGGCTCGAGGAACACCGTGTCCGGCGAGTCCTGCTGGTGGAAGCGCGGGGCGCGCACGGCGTCGGAGGCATCCATGCCGAAGTCGAGCGCGTTCGAGAGCTCGTCGAAGACCGCCGTGATGATGCGCGAGCCACCCGCGCCGCCGAGGACGAGGTCCACGTGGCCCTGCGCGTCGAGGACGATGGTG
>Ga0302324_100010803_pt1 | contig 18830 bp, 17 predicted proteins | sample Palsa_T0_1_FD_201949 | JGI IMG/M metagenome (GOLD analysis project Ga0302324, IMG submission 201949) | Peat permafrost microbial communities from Stordalen Mire near Abisko, Sweden - Palsa_T0_1 | ecosystem: Environmental > Terrestrial > Soil > Palsa > Peat permafrost | place: Sweden: Abisko...
TTGCCGCGAGCGGTGGGGCAATAGCAGTTCTGCGACTTCGGCCGCGACTGGTAGCCTGCTAGCGATCAGGGGCTATGGCGCAGTTGGTAGCGCGACTCGTTCGCATCGAGTAGGTCAGGGGTTCGAATCCCCTTAGCTCCACCAGGATTGATCCAGCTAGACAGCGGTTTCGCGCCCGAGCTATTGCTATTGCGGCGGAGTGGCAGGCGGCGGGTAGACACCCCGCAGGATCCAGGGGAACCAGTTGATGCCGAACTCGAGCTCGTCGCTGGCGTCATAGTCGGGGGTGGGATCGAGCGGAAGGTTCCCCCCTGGGCTTTGTGCGGCGGCCAGGGGTGACGGCGAACCTGCCGGGCTGTTCGGAACTGGTTGCGGCGGCTGGCCGTAGACCGCCACCACCACGGTTCGATCCGGGCTGTTTTCCGACCACACGCCCATCTGCGAGTTGGCGCAGTTCGACATGATGGCCATGTAGGCGGGGTTGTAGTACCACCTATTGATCAAGTCGTTGCCGCTGATGGCAATGGATTGGTTGATCGCGATCGTTTCTGCGACCTGGCCATGGAAGCCGGCAGCGTTGGCGCGGTCCTGTGGGCTTGAGCCGTCGGAGCCGGTGTCCGCGTCGAGGTTGCGGTTGTTCAGCACGTCGTGGGTGTGGCGCTGCGCGGCGAGCTGCAACTGCTTGTTGATTCTGACGTCGTTGGTGCAACCTGCCTGATGCTGCACGGTGTAAACGTTGGCGACGACGCCGTCGTTGAGCCGTTTGTTGTTTGGGATCAGAGTGTTGTTGTCACCATCCGCGTGTGCGGCAGGACCGCACAGCATGGTGCTGGCGGCGACCACCAAGGCGGGCAGTGTCAGCGGCTGATACGGCATATCGTTTCCTCTTTGGCTACCGTCGCGAGGCGGTGGCGTGTGGTGGACTGCCGAAGCCCGTTCGACCTACTACTGCCTTGGCTTCAGCTCTGCTTTCGGGCGATTTGAATCAGTCAGATATATTACGCATTTCCGTTCGGCCTGGACGTCGTTTTGCTCAAGCCGCTATCGCGCCATTGGGGCGACTCCCGCGACCGCCAATCGGTCCCGCATTGCCTCGGCAGGCGGCTAGCAGGAGATCTCGATCGCGAAGGTGCTAGTGGTCCTCGTGCTGGGGTTCTCCGTGTCGAATCCGTCGGCGGTTCCACGGAAGACGTACGTCCTACCCGTCATACTCACGTCGGCTTTTCCCTCAAGCCCGCTCATGTATCTCCCGGTGAAACCGCCCATATCGTTGATGCTGATGGTTTTGGCTTCAAGCCCAGTTTCGTTGGAGACCAGAGCTGTGACGCCTGCAGCCGCGTCACCGGCAGTGATCGTCGTCAGCGACCTGATCGGCATACATTTCACCGCGTTCACCGCCGGGAGCGCCCTGTCATTGATCGTCACCCGGGCGGTTCCTGCGGGTATTTCGCCAGGGGGTGGTGACGCGGTTGGCGATGAGCACGCCGCAGCTCCCGCCGCGACCAGAACAGCAGCCGCTGCGTTGAAGAACTTCTTTTGCATGAGTCCACCCCCGGCCAGGTCTGCCATCGCGTCCGCTAGAGAAATGTAGCTGCCGCCGGGCTCGTCGGTGTTGAATCGCTCAATCAACGTCGGTCTCTGCCCGTCAGCCGCGCCGCGCGCAAGGATTCAGCGAGGCGATGAGCAAGTTGCGCAGCAAGCCTTCGTCGCCGCCGTCTTCGGACCTGGCAGGCTCAGCAATGAGGCTGAAGTTGATCCGGACGATCCAGCGGGCGAGGGTATCGGCCGAAAGGTCGCAGCGAATCTCGCCGGCCGCAGCAGCAGCCTCGAGGCGCCGGACGAGGGTGTCGGCGAGTTTGGCTCGCCACAGCTCGGACCTTTCGGCGGCGTGATAGGCGACACCGAGGGCTTGATGTTCTTCCATCAGCGATCGCATTATCGGCGAGCTGCGTGCGATGTCGGTGCCCCGCAGACATGCAGCGACTAGCTGAGTCACAAAGGGGTCGTCAGTCTGCCAGCATTGGTCAACGGCTTCCGCGGTCGCGGCCAGGACCCGCACGAAGGAGGCTGCCAGCAATGTGTCCTTATTCGCGAAGTAGTAGTACACCGTGGACCGGTGCACTCCTGCGTGCCGGGCGATGTCGCTCATCCGGGTGCGCACAGGTCCCTTGTCCGCGTAGCAGGCATCTGCTGCCGCCAACAACCTTTCACGCGCCTCGTCCTCGTCAGAGGGCCAACCGTCGCCCCACGAACGGGGGCGGTGTTCCTCGGACCGAGCGTCCACAAGAGCACACTATGACCTTCCTGGTAGTACGGGGATCCAGTCGCGGCACATTGCGGTCGGCGTCTTGCTCGAAGCTCTGACGCGCCGACCCGGAATGAGTAGAGGCTGCGGTCGCGCCGCGGGCGCAGCCTCTCCATCGCGTTGGCAATGGCTGCGTAGTAGGCCGCGACCCGCTGCTGACGAGCACCCACCTGGCGTCACCGGACCCGTCAGCAACGTGCTTAGACACGCTAATGATCTAATTCGATATATAGATAAATGTTTCGCTGTTGTAAGTCGATCGTCGGACGCGTGTCATTCACGTGCTCTGCTTCCAACCGGGGTCGCCCTAAGTTTGAGACGGGTCGACCGGCTAGCGGTTGGCGAGGCGTAATTAGCTCGCCGCGTCAGGCCGGATGCTGAGGCCGTTGAGGGCAGTGCACGCAGAGTTATCGGGCGGCGCGAACCAGCAATCTCGCCCGCCAATGCGGAGAGCGCATGCGTCGTTGCGGCTAAAAGCGCTGGTCATGCCGTTTGTCGGCGTCGCCGCGATCGGACGGCTCCGGTACTGGTGCACGGCGGAGGGCGTCATGCCTCTGTTGCGGCGTACTGCGCCGTTGTGAATGCGCCGGTCCTGGAGTGTGTGATCAGAGCGCGTCTCGACGCCGGCAAATTCTCGATCTTGCTATTTCTCGTTGTCAGTTCGATGGGTGACCAGGTGATGCTATAAAGAGCTCCAAAGTATGAACAACTGTATTCTTCGAGCGGTTAAATATACCCTTCATATACATGGCCAATAGAAAATGTTGGTGCAAAGTCGGATACGCCGATTTGTCGCAATTTTCGGATGCAGAACGCATTAAATTAATTAGATCCCAGCGAACGGTTCAGGCGTCAGCCCTTGGCTTGATCGAGCCAGAATCGATGCTCCAATCCAACGGCGCCCCGAACGGTTCGAGGCCGGCGGTGCACGTGCTGCAAGGCTAAACGTCAAGGTAGTTGACGTGCGATGCGGCCCAGTCGCCGGTGCCCAACGTGGACCCTGGATGCCGGTCCGGCACCAATGATTGCGACATTCCGATTAAATTTGTCGGAACTTCACAGCAAATCGGACACCGTTCAACAGATGTCTACTGATCCGGGATTGTCGACAATAAAAGAGATATGTGGTTGCTCTCGATGAAAGTCGTGGTACCGTCCCGCTGTGCCGTGGGCCACACTGCACGGGCGACGGCGCTCGTTATTAACCGCAACGGGGAGGATTCACCGCTCTAATGTCGGCCGAGGCTAGATACCAACGGGTGCGCTAGTGGTTGCGACGGAAGCACGACCTGCTCCGCCGGACACCAGTTCGCCGAGGGAGGACAACGAGCTAAAGCCGGATACCTACACCAAGCCGCTGCGCGAGGTCGGCAGCTTCTTCGCACTGTCGCTGGACATCTTGGTGCAGATGTTCCGTCCGCCCTGGGCCTGGCGTGAGTTCATCCATCAGAGCTGGTTTGTGGCTCGGGTGACGATCTTCCCGACGTTTATGGTTTCGATCCCGTTCAACGCGTTCGCCGTCTTCATCATCAACATTCTGCTGGTCGAGATCGGCGCCGCTGACCTGTCCGGTACCGGCGCCGCGCTGGCGTGTGTCGTGTACATCGGCCCGATATCGACGGTGTTGGTGGTCGCGGGTTGCGGCGCCACCGCAATGTGCGCCGAACTGGGGTCCCGCACCATCCGCGAAGAAATCGACGCGATGCGAGTGATGGGCATCGACCCGATCCAGCGCCTACTGGTGCCGAGGGTGCTTGCGCTCATGGTCAACGGGTTGTTGCTCAACGCCATCAACACGATCGTGGGTCTGGTTACCAGCTACTTCTTCTCGGTCGGGTTCCAACACGTCAATCCCGGTTCCTACGCGGCTAGCTTGACGCTGCTGGTCGGGGTCACCGAGGTCCTCATAGCCTTCGTCAAGGCGACACTGTTCGGCGTGATCGCCGGCTTCATCGCCTGCTACAAGGGCGTCACCGTGGGCGGGGGCCCGCAAGGTGTCGGCAACGCGGTCAACGAAACAGTGGTCTACACGTTCATGGCGTTGTTCGTGATCAACGTGGTATTCACGGCAGTCACGACGAAGGCGACGATATGACCACCGCCCCCTCCGGACGGCGGCTGCCGCGGCTGACGAATACCACGCGCGGCCTTGTCGACGGCTGGAACCGGCTGGGAAGTCAGACCGCGTTCTACGTCAGGGCGCTGGGGTTCACGTGGGAAGCCGTCGTCCGCTACAAAACGGAGACGCTGCGCCTGATCGCCAACATGAGTCTGGGTGTTGGTGCACTGGCCGTCATCGGCGGCACCGTGGTAGTCGTCACCACCTTGACGATGTCTGTCGGTGGGCTTGTCGCCATCCAGCTGTTCCGATCGTTGTCCGACGTCGGGGTGCAGGCCTTAAGCGGTTTCGCGTCGGCTTACATCAATACGCGTCTCGCAGCGCCGCTGGTCGCCTGTATCGGCCTGGCGGCCACCATCGGCGCCGGTGCCACCGCGCAGTTGGGCGCCATGCGGATCAACGAGGAGATCGACGCGCTCGAGGTAATGGGCATCCGGACAATCACCTATCTGGTCTCCACCCGGGTGGTGGCCGGCGTGGTCGTCACAGTTCCGCTGTGGTGCATGGCTTCGCTGGCCGGCTATATGGCCACCCGAACCCTAGTCATTTTTGCCTACGGGCAGGCTCCCGGCGTCTACGACCACTACTTCCACACGTACCTGCAGCCAACCGACCTGATCTGGTCGATGCTGCAAGTCATCGGCACTGCCACATCGATCATGCTGGTGCACACCTATTACGGTTTCAACGCGTCGGGCGGACCGGCCGGGGTCGGTGAGGCCGTCGGTCGTGCGGTGCGCGCGTCACTGGTCGTGGCGGTGGCGGTGACGTTGGCGGTCGCGATGGCCGCCTACGGGGTGTCCGGCGACTTCAACCTGTCGGGATAGCGACGATGAGAAGGAAACGGCGTGAGGCCGGCCTGCACCCGGGACTCTGGACGGTGATTCTCCTCGCCGTCATCATCGGTGGATTTGTGCTGACGCTTGGCGCGTTCAACAGAGACTTCAGGCCGTACGCGAGGGTGACTCTCACCTCCGACCGCTCGGGCCTGGTCATGGAACCCGGCGCAAAAGTGAAGCTGCGCGGCGTACAAGTCGGCCGGGTTGCTTCGATCCAGCCCGGCCAGCCGGTGAAACTTCAGCTGGAACTCTATCCAGAGCAGCTCATGTACATCCCCGCCAACATCGGCGCCGAGATCACCGCCACCACGGCATTCGGCGCCAAGTACGTCGACCTGCTCACCCCTACCGAACCGAGCCCGAAGCGGCTGAGGGCGGGGGCGGTGGTGGCGTCACGCAACGTGACCACAGAGGTCAACACGGTGTTTCAGAACCTGGTCGCTGTGCTCAACAAGGTCGATGTCCCCAAACTGAACGCGATCCTCACCGCGTTAGCCGAAGGGTTCCGCGGCAAGGGGGAGGCCATCGGCGAGGCGACCACCGGCTTCAACCAAGTCCTGATGGCGATCAACCCTCGGAGCGAGACCATTCGGGCCGATTTCCGTGCGCTCAAGGGGTTCAGTGACACCTACGGCGTGGCCGCGCGTGACATCGTGACGGTGCTCGACTCCCTCAGCACGACAAGCACCACGATCAGCAGCAATGCCAAGCAGCTTGACTCGCTGCTACTCGACGTCACCGGACTGTCCCACAGCGGGGTCAACCTGCTCGGCCCGAACAAAGACAACCTGGTGCACGGGGTTAACCTGCTCGAGCCCACCACCCGCTTGTTGATGAAATACAACCCCGAACTCACCTGCTTGCTGGTTGGCGGAAAGAACGTCGTCGATTTCGGTTTCTTGGATGTTGCCGGCGGCCACAATGGTTTTTCGGTGATCTTGGACGCCGGATTGCTACTGGGCGACGACACGTACCGATTCCCTGACAACCTGCCGATCAACGGCATCAAGGGTGGTCCCGGTGGCCAGCCCGGGTGTGGATCGTTGCCAGACGTTTCGAAGAACTTTCCGCAGCGCTACCTGGTCACCAACTCCGGGTGGGGTACCGGGATGGACGTGCGGCCGAACCCCGGTATCGGCTTCCCGGGCTATGTCGACTATTTCCCCGTTACCCGCGGAACACCGCGACCGCCCAGCGTCCGCCACCCGGGAGGTCCGGCGCCCGGTCCGGTTCCTGGTACGGCCGGATACCAAGGCCCGGGACCCTACGGTGCGCCCGAGTACGCGCCGGACGGAACGCCGCTGTATCCCGGCCTGCCGCCGGCGCCTCCGCCGGGCAGGCCACGCGAACCCGGACCGCCGCCGTCGGGATCGGAACCGTTCGTGCCGACGGCGCCCGACGGACCGCCACCAACCTGCGGAATCGTCACTGGGCAATGCGTGCCAAGGCCGCCGCCGCCGTATGCCCCCGCGCCGTGACGTCGTTAAGTCCTAGAGGAAGGCAGAGATGCGAGAGAATCTGCGAGGCGCTCTGTGGCGCCTCGCCGTCTACGCGATCGTCTGCGTGATCGGTGCTTTCGGGCTGATCGCTGTCTTCGCCCAATTGCGTTTCCAGTCGGAGAAGACCTACACGGCCCAGTTCTCGAATGTGTCGGGGCTAGAGGGCGGCAACTTCGTGCGGATCGCCGGCGTCGAGGTTGGCAAGGTCAAGAACATCGCCGTGCAGTCCGACTCGACAGTGCTCGTTGAGTTCACCGCCGGCGACAATGTCGTGCTCACTGAAGGCACCAGGGCTGCCATCCGTTTCGCCGACCTGGTGGGCGGCCGGTATGTAGCACTCGAGGAGGGAGCCGGGGGAGTCAAAAGACTTCACCCAGGTGCGTCCATCCCGCTGAGCCGGACCGAGCCCGCGCTGGACTTGGATGCGTTGATCGGCGGTTTCCGGCCGCTGTTTCGCGCACTGGATCCAGACCAGGTGAACAAGCTGACCGGTCAATTGATCGCGGCCTTCCAGGGTCAGGGTGCCACCATCAGCTCGTTTCTCACCCAGGCCGCGGCCCTGACCAACACCCTGGCCGACCGGGACCAACTGATCGGTCAAGTCGTCGTGAACCTGAATTCCGTGCTCGGTTCGCTCAGCGGCCAAAGCACCCAGCTCGCGAAGGCGGTCGACTCGCTCTCGGAACTCGTCGACGGTTTGAACGCCCGGAAGCAAGACATCAGTAACGGCGTGGCGTACGCCAACGCGGCTGCCGGTTCCATCGCCAGCCTGCTGGCGCAGGCGCGCCCGCCGCTGAAGAAAGTGGTGCACGAGGTGGATCGAACGGCCGTCAACGTACTGGCCGATCACGATTACTTCGACAACTTTCTCAACACCTGGCCCGACGCCACTCAGATACTCAACAGGCAGGGCATGTACGGCGACTTCTTCAGCTTCTATTTCTGCGAGATCGTGGTGAAGGTCAACGGCAAGGGTGGCCAGCCGGTGTACGCCAAGCTGGCCGGCCAGCCCACGGGTAGGTGCACGCCCCGATGAAACCCTTCTCCGAACGCAACCCGCTGCGCATCGGCCTCATCGGCATCGGCTTAATTCTCGTGCTGATGTTTCTGTCGGTGAACTACGACAAGTTGCCGTTCTTCAACAAGGGGACCAACTACTCGGCATATTTCGCTGAAGCGGGCGGGCTGATGTCCGGCAACATCGTGCAAGTCTCGGGCTTCCGGGTCGGGCAGGTCTCCAGCGTCGAATTGGACGGACCCCGGGTGCTCGTCAAGTTCGACGTCGCCAACAACATTCGCCTCGGAGACCGCACCGAGGCGGCGATCAAGTTGAAGACTCTGCTCGGGACCAAGATCCTCGAGGTGACCCCGCGCGGGGACGGGAAACTGAGCGATCCGATACCCCTGGACCGGACGACACCGGCCTATCAATTACCCGATGCGCTGGGTGACCTCACGACAACCATCAGCGGGCTGGACACCAATCGACTGTCGAAGTCGCTTGCCGTGTTGGCCGACACGTTCTCCAATACCCCGCCCGACCTGAAGGCCGCAGCCCAAGGGGTGGCGCGGTTTTCGCAGACACTGGACGAGCGCGACGCGCAGCTGCGAAACCTGTTGAGTAACGCCGACAAGGCAACCAAGGTGCTGTCTGAACGCAGCGACGAGATCGTCAACCTGGTCGCCAACACCAACTCGCTCTTGGTTCAACTCAAGAGTCAAAGTGCTGCACTGGACCAGATCGCCAACAACCTCTCCGCGCTGGCCCAGCAGCTGAAAGGCTTCATCGCCGAGAACCGCGACACGTTGAAGCCGATGCTGGACAGGCTCAACGGCGTGTTGACGATCGTCGACAACCGCAAAGAACGCGTGCAAAAAGCAATTGTGGGTCTCAACAGGTACGCCTTGGGGCTGGGTGAATCGGTGGGGTCGGGGCCGTTCTTCAAGGCCTATGTCGTCAACCTGCTACCTGGGCAGTGGCTACAACCGTTCATCAATGCGGCCTTCTCCGACCTTGGCCTGGATCCGAATACGGCGGCGCCCTCGGAGCGCACTGACCCCCAGGTCGGCCAACCGGGGACGCCACCGCTACCGGTTCCGTACCCGCGCACCGGTCAGGGCGGACCACCGCGGATGACCATCCCCGATGCCATCACCGGCAACCCGAGCGATCATCAGTGCGGTGTGCCCGGCGTGGCGTTGCCTGGGCCTGGCTGTTACCCCTACCGGGAGCCACCGCCTGCGCCGCCACCCGGTGGTCCGCCACCAGGACCGCCCGCGTTGCCAGGTCCCGGCCAGGGACAATCCCTAACCCCGCCATCGGGGGCCGAGCAGCCGGCACCCGGGCAGTTGCCGCACGATCAATCGCCCGTGCTGAGCGGGCCCGGCCCCATCGGCCCGCCCCCAACCCCTGTTGGTGGTGGACGGTGAAGTTCCTGAACGCGAGAATCGGTACGGCCATCGGACTCGTCCTGGTGCTGATCGGAGGCATCGCCACGGTCGTGGGGACGGAGAGCGGCGTCGGCCGCACCAATGTCGTCGGCTACTTCGCCAACAGCACCGGCATCTACAACGGGGACGACGTCGTCATTCTCGGCGTGCCTGTCGGCAAAGTGGAAAAGATCGAACCAGAGCCCGACCGGGTCAAGATCACCTTCTGGTACAACGACAAATACAAGGTGCCTGCCGACGCGAAAGCTGTGGTGCTGTCGCCGTCACTGGTAACGCCTCGATCCATTCAATTGACGCCGGCCTACACGGCTGGACCGGCGTTGCGGTCCGATGCGGTAATCCCGCAGGAACGCACCGCGGTCCCCGTGGAATGGGACGACTTCCGCCAGCAGCTGGAGAAGCTGACGCAGGTTCTGCAGCCCACCAAACCAGGCGGAGTCAGCACATTGGGCGCGTTCGTCAACACCGCGGCCGACAACTTGCGCGGCCAGGGCCCGGATATCCGCGAAACCATCATCAAACTCTCGCAAGCGATTTCGGCGCTGGGCGATCACAGTAGCGACCTGTTCAGCACCCTGAAAAACCTGTCGATCCTCGTCTCCGCATTGCATGACAGCGGCGATCTGCTGCAACACCTCAACCAAAATCTGGCCTCGGTGACGAACCTGTTGGCCGACGACCCCAATGAGGTTGGCAACGCGGTTCGCAACCTCAACGACGTGGTCGGCGACGTCCAAAACTTTGTGGCAGACAACGAAGAGTCGCTGGGCACCACCTCGGACAGGCTGGCGTCGGTGACGCAGGCAGTGAACGACAGTCTCGACGACGTCAAACAACTCCTGCATGTCGCGCCGACGGCCTTTCAGAACTTCCTCAACATCTACCAGCCCGCGCAAGCCACGCTCAGTGGGGCACTGGCGTTCAACAACTTCGCCAACCCGGTTCAGTTCCTCTGTTCGGCAGTGCAGGCTGCCGCCCGTCTGGGCGCCAAGGAGTCAGCGAAGCTGTGCGTGCAGTATCTGGCGCCGATCCTGAAAAACCGCCAGTACAACTTCCCACCGCTGGGCGAGAATCTTTACGTCGGAGCCTCAGCCCGTCCCAACGAACTCACCTACAGCGAGGACTGGTTGCGACCCGACTACGTTCCCCCGCCGCCGCCCGCCCCCGCCCCGGTCAACCCCCCGCCTCCGGCAAATGCTGCCTCGCCTCTGGCGGCGGAATCGCCAGGCGCCCAACCGGTGCCGACCAATCCATCCGATGGCCTGCGCGGGATGATGACGCCGCCCGGAGGTGGACATTGATTCCCTTGACGCACCGGATTCGCGTTGCCGCCGGGCTCGTGGCGCTGCTGGTCGCAGCCACGCTGTCCGGATGCGGTTTCCACGGCGCGAACTCGATCAAATTGCCGGGCACCAAGGGCGGCGGCGAGGGCTCATACACCGTCCAGGCGCAGATGCCCGACGTTCAAAACCTCGAACAGAATTCCCGCGTCCGGGTCAACGACGTCACTGTCGGCACCGTGACCAATATCCAACTTCAGGGCTGGCACGCCCTGGTCACCATGTCGATCGACGGGGACGTCGACTTGCCGGCCAATGCAACAGCCACCCTGGGTCAGACCAGCCTGCTGGGCTCGGTGCACGTGGAACTGGCGCCACCCGCGGGGACGTCACCTATGGGCACGCTCAAACGTGGATCCTTGATTCCGTTGGCATCCGCCGGTGCTTACCCATCCACCGAACGGACGCTGGCCGCGGTGTCGTTGCTGATCAACGGTGGCGGCCTCGGCCAGATCCAGGACATCATCAAAGCGCTGAGCACCGGTTTCAGCGGTCGCGAGCAAGACCTGAGAAGCCTTCTCGGACAGCTCGATAAGTTCGTCAGCTACCTCGAAGACCAAAAAGGCGACATCATCGCCGCAACCGACAGTCTCAACAACCTGGTCGGTCAACTCGCCGACCAGAAGCCGGTGATCGATAAGGCGCTGAAGACGCTGCCGCGCGCGTTGACCGTGCTCAAAGACGAACGGAACAACCTCGCCGACGCGCTCGGCGAGCTGAGCCAATTCGGCGCGCTTGCCGCCGACTCGGTCAACAGGATCAAGTCAAACCTGGTCAAGGAACTCAAGGACCTCGGTCCGGTCGTTCAATCACTGGCCGACGCGGGGCCGGCGTTGACCCGCTCGCTCGGGTTCTTCGGAACCTTCCCGTTCCCCAAGGACACGCTCAGCAAATGGCTCCGCGGTGACTATGCGAACTTGACCGCGGTCCTCGACCTCACGCTGAGCCGGCTCGACTCGGGATTCTTCACCGGCACCCGATTTGAGTGCAATCTGACCGAGTTGGAGCTGCAGTGGGGGCGCACCATCGGACAGATGCCCAGCCCGTGCATGAACGGCAGCCAGTACAACCCCGGCAACCCGTTGGTCGTCCCGTACCACTTCGACCAGGGGCGGTGACGTCGTGCTGTCGAAGCGCACCAAAATCCAACTGGTGGTTTTCGCTGCGGTCAGCCTGATCGCCGGCACCATCATGTTCTTCGCCTACATGCAGGTTCCGACCGTGTTCTTCGGAATAGACCGGTACTCGATCACGGTGCAGTTGCCTCAAGCGGGCGGCCTATACCCGGGCGGAAACGTCACCTATAGGGGAGTCGAGATCGGCCGGGTGAAGGCCGTGCGCCTCACCCAGACCGGCGCCGAAGCGGTGCTTCAGATGGATTCGGACGTCCACGTTCCCGCGAACCTCGATGCCCAGGTGCACAGTGTTTCGGCAGTGGGCGAGCAGTACGTCGAGTTGCTGCCACGCAACGGGAAGGGGCCATCGCTGAAAGAGGGTGACGTGATCCCCGTGAACCGGACGTACGTCCCACCGGACATCAACTCACTGCTGGCGGCGACTAACCGCGGCCTGTCGGCGATCCCCCGTGACAACCTGAAAACGGTGGTCGACGAGGGGTACGTCGCTTTCGGCGGGCTCGGCCCAGAACTCTCCAGGCTGGTGAAAGGAACGACCAATCTGGCGATCGACGCCCGCAAGAACCTGGATGCGCTCACTGTTTTGATCGACCAGTCGAAGCCAGTGCTCGACAGCCAAACCGCGTCGTCGAGTTCGGTGCAGGCCTGGGCCGCCCATCTGGCGACCATTACGTCGCAGCTACGGAACAACGACTCCGCGCTGGGGGGCTTACTGCAGAAGGGCGGCCCGGCGGCCGACCAGGCCCGGCAGCTCATCGACCGGCTCAGCCCCACGTTGCCGATCGTGCTGGCCAACCTGGTCAGTGTCGGCCAGGTGGGGGTCACCTACCGGGACAACCTGGAAGGCCTCCTGGTCGAGCTGCCGCAGGGCGCAGCCGACATCCAAGCGGTCGGCGTGGCCAACCGGAACACCAAGCAGGATTACCTTGGTGCGTATCTGAGCTTCAACCTGAACCTCGGCTGGCCCCCGGCCTGCACCACCGGATTCCTGCCGACCCAGCAGCAGCGGGACTCCAGCTTCCAGGACTACCCGGAAGTTCCTAAAGGTGACTTCTACTGCCGGGTGCCGCAAGACTCGATGCTCAATGTGCGTGGGGCGCACAACTATCCGTGCGAGACCCGGCCGGGCAAGCGCGCCCCGACCGTGAAGATGTGCGAAAGCGACCAAGCCTACGTTCCACTGAACGACGGGTGGAACTGGAAGGGTGATCCGAACGCGACATACACGGGGCAGGGTGTCCCGCAGTACAGGCCGGGCGAGGAGCCGCCGGGGCAGGCGGCACCTCCGCTGCCACCCGGTCCGCCACCACCACCGATAGCAGCCTTTCAATACGATCCAGGCACCGGCATGTACGAGGGACCCGACGGCCATGTCTACTCACGAGCCGAGCTGACCCCAGGTGCCGCAAAGGAGAAATCGTGGCAGAGCATGATGATGCCTCCCCCGAAGAAGTGAGCAAGCCGGACCATTCCGAATCAGTCACCTCCGAGGAGACGAGTTTCGAGACGCCGGAAGCCGAGACTGAGGACGTCGAGGACTACGACAGCGCAGTTGACGCCGACGCTGACGATAATCCCAAAGGCGTTGCCACGCAAAGAAGGACGATGTCACCGGTGCGGCTGGCGTTAGTGGTGGGTGTGGTTGCGGTCGTTGCGTCAACCGCGGTCGCCGGCTGGCTGGGGTATCGGGAGCATCAGGCACGTCAGGCTCAACAGCAGAGCGAGCTGTTAATTCGGGTGGGGCGCCAGGGCGCGCTGAACCTCACCACGATCGACTACCAGCACGCCGACTCCGACATACAGCGCATTTTGGACTCGGCGACAGGCTCCTTTTACGACGACTTCGCCAAGCGCTCAAAACCTTTCATCGAGGTGGTCAAAAAGGCTCAGTCGAAGTCGGTGGGGACAGTCACGGAGGCGGGCCTCGAGTCGCAATCGGGCGACGAGGCCCTAGTGATGGTTGCGGTGTCCGTTGTCACCACGAATGTCGGTGAGCCCGAATCGGAGCCGCGGCATTGGCGAATGCGAATCTCGGTGAAAAAGGTCGGCGACGACGCAAAGGTCTCCAACGTCGCGTTCGCGCAATGAGGAAGCCGCAGTTAGGCAACCGCCGAGTACCGAGCCAACCGACCAGAAAGGGTGCCATCCCCGTGCGGGTTGCAACCGAAACCGAAACTGAATCCGTGACCGGCCAGGACGCGGTCGAGGTCTCCGCGGAGACAACCGAGCAGTCGGCGACCGAGATCGACGAGCACGAAGACGCACGAGACGTTGCGGAATCGGAGGACGCATCCTCCGACGACGCTCACACCGAGGACGCCGAAGACGTTACGCCGCCGGCACGATGGCGCCGAATCCAGTGGTCCCGGGTGTTGGCCTTTGGGGTGCTGCCGCTGCTGGCGGTGGTGATAGCAGCGGGTGCAGGGTTTCTGAAGTGGCAAGACGCGTGGGTCCGCGGATCCAAAGTCGCCGGCATCGAATCCGTTGCGGCCGCGAAAGATTCAACTGTTGCGTTGCTGTCCTACCAGCCCGACACCGTCGATAAGGACTTAAGAGCTGCCCGCAACCGGCTGACCGGCGGCTTCAAAGACTCCTACACGCAACTGATCCAGGACGTGGTGATCCCCGGCGCGAAGAAGCAGAACATCTCGGCGGTTGCGACCGTTCCTGCTGCCGCTTCGGTATCGGCGACGCCAAATCACGCGGTCGCCCTGCTGTTCGTCGACCAGACTGTGGCCGTCGGCAATGATGCGCCCACCAGCAGCTCATCCATCGTCCGGGTGACCATGGACAAAACCGGTGGCCGGTGGCTGATCTCGGCGTTCGATCCGATCTAGAGCCGTGTGACCGATGCAGACGTTTTACGCGTGAGCATCACAGGGTGATCTGCGTTGGGCCGAAATCCTGACACAGCGTATACGGCGGCACGAAGGTGCTGGCGCATCCTTGGCCTCTCAGGACGTAGGTCGCGCCGGGCTGATAGGGATAACGCACCTCCGCCGGGTCCTGACCGTTCTTCGATGCACATTCACCCTGCGTGCCGCTGCCGACCACGGAGAGACACACCACCGACAAGTTGGGGGTGGCATGGATTGTGCACGGTCCAGGCCGCATAGTTGCTGACACCAGGCTCAATCCCGAAATGTGAACGACTGTCGGCTGCGAGAGGACGAAGGTGCACTGACCGGTCCCGTCATCGTCCGACGGCGACGCAAGTGCGACGCCGGCCGGATGGACGGCAAAGAATGCGATCAGCAAACCGGCCGACAACGCCGTCAGGGGCCATGGGAGTATCCCTGAATAATATTGTCCGACAGAGCGTTTGGAGCAGAGCCGACTCAACAGGCCTTTGGACATTTTTCTCAACCTCCACTGATCGGCGGCCGCCACCGATGAAATTCGCAAAGCGAAGCTGATTTGCGGCTCGGGCAACACGTTTCGCACGCCACTCCGCCTTAGGTGTTGCCCTGGATCGCGAGGCGCTCCAATGGTGACAATGCCTCATTGAGGCTTGCGCGATCCTCTGGACTCAGCGTCGTCAGCATCGCTGCTAACTGCGTATGCCTCATCGCCAGAGCATTTCGCCGCATCGCATGGCCGTGCGGGGTGATCCCTACGACGACTGCCCGCAGATCGGTGGGATCGTGCGAGCGGTCGACGAGTCCTAATTTCTCCAGTCGACGGATCGCCACCGTAACCGTAGGGGTGCGGACCCGTAGGTGGGCCGCCAACGCAGTCATCCGCATGGGTCCGCATTCCTGCAGGGCCATCAGAATCGACAATTGCGCCAGCGTGAGATCTCCAGGGAGGATGCCGCCCGGATCGCGACGGCCCAACACCAGGAACACTTCGGATAAAACCTTGTGCAACTCTCCCGCGAGCGCAGTGGCCTGCTCGTCAGCTTGCGTAGTTTGCTGACCGCGAGTGGAGCTCGTCGGCACCGAAACTGCGGTTTGTAACGCCATTACTTCCGCAGACCCGTACTGGCGGACGGTCCTAATGATGACATGCGGGAATACTATCCGTTATATAGTTTGATGTCTCCGGAAGCGCGACAGCTTGCACGTCAGCTCACCAGTATGTAGCCGATCTCACGTGATTGCCCCGGCGATCTTGAGTTCAATGAGACGGTCGTCGTCGATGCCCAGTTCGTGCAGCACGCCGTCGGTGTGCTCCGCGAACTGCGGCGCTCTTGTCAGCCTCGCCGGATCACCGTCGAACTTCACCGGATTGGCCACTAGTTTTTGCGGATGACCCTCGGCATCAACGATTTCGGCAATGCGACCGTTGGCCGACAGTGCCTCGTCATTGGCTATCTCCCAGGCGTCCTGTACCGGGGCCCATTGCCCTCTGCCCTTGCGTAACAGGGTTTGACACTCGGCGAAGGTCAAGTTGCCGATCGCGTCTTCGACGATCTGCTGCGCAATGTCGCTGTGTTCGGCCATCGCCTCGATCGAGATGAACCGAGGATCTTCAGCGAGATCGGGCAGGCCCATCAGCCGGCAGAACTCCGGCCAGTAGCGCGTCGGCTGCAGCATCGATAACTGGACGAACCTTCCGTCCGAAGTCCGGTAGGCGCCGGTCAGCGGGTTGCCCGGAGCCTGGGTTCGGCGCTCTATCTTCGGCAGCGGACCATCCATCAGCATCGCCATGTTCACGCTGAATTGGGTTGCCCAGGCGCCGACCGCGAGGAGCGAGACGTCGAGCACCGACGGTTCCCCGGTGGCCTGTCTGCCGTAGAGTGCCGCCGCCACACCTCCGGCAATGGTGATCCCGCCGATGTTGTCGCCGTAGGCCCCGGCGGGCATGAACGGGGTGTGCACCGCGTCCGGTGGTGTGAGGCCGTCCGCGCTGCCGCCTCGGGCCCAGAACGCCGTCGCGTCGTAGGCCCCGGCATCGCGGTCAGGCCCGTCGGAGCCGAAGCCATTGCCGACGACGTAGATGATGTCAGGGTTGACCCGGCGGACGTCGTCGACGTCGATGGACAGCTTCGTCCGTGACGACGGCAGGTAGTTCGTCAGGAACACGTCGCTTCGCCTGATCAGTTCGTCGAGCAGGGGACGCGCCTCGGGGTTGTCGAGTGCCAGTCCGACACTGCGTTTTCCGCGGTTAGGCGCCTCCATGATCGGGGCGAACGACGATCCGGGTACCGTCGCCGCGGCACCCAACACCTTGACCAGCCCACGCTGGGCATCGCCAGTGACAGGATGCTCGATCTTCACGACGTCGGCGCCCCAATCGGCGAGCACCGCGCCTGCCGAGGGAACGAAGGTGAACTGGGCGACTTCCAGCACGCGAACTCCGTTGAGCGGCTTGCGCATTAGATTTCCTTCACATGGGGGTGGGCGCCGTGCCCACTCAATGCATGATGTCTCGGACCTTCGTCTTCTCATAACCTTTGAGCAGCGCCGCGCCGGCGTTCTCCATGTGTCGCCGCCAATGTGCCTCGGCCTCATCGCCCTCGCGCTCGGCCACCAGGTCGGCGAGCCGGGTATATGACCGCATCAGCTTGGTGTACTGAGCCTTCGGCACGACGTTCTGGACGCTGAGAAACGCTGCGGTCATATGTCTTTCGAAGATCTCGTGCAGCATGCCGGCGATCACGGTCAGCGTCGCGTTGCCCGACAGCTCCACCAGTCGGCGGTGCAGTCCGGTCGACGCTGCGGCCAGCTTGCCTGTCTCCCACGCATCGGGGATCTCATCGATGAGGTCGCGTAACTCGCGGTGGGCCGTAGCGGTGCCGTTTTCTGCGAGCAGTCGGGCGGCGTACGGTTCGATCCCCATCCGCGCAGTCATCACGTCGGCAAGCGTCGTTCCCGCCATTTCGAGCAGGAAGCCTGCCGGCCGCGCGACAATCTCGGGACCCGGGACGCGAACCCGGGCACCGGTGCGTGAGCCGCGGCGCACCTCCACGAGGCGGTCGGACTCCAAAACTCGCACCGCTTCTCGCAGCGATGGCCGGCTGACCTGGAAGTGATCCATGAGTTCGGCTTCGTAGGGCAGGAAGTCACCGTCTTTCAGCTGTCCCTCGACGATCATCCGCCGTAACGTGTCCGCCACGATCTCGGCCGTCTTGGGCGATCGCACCGCACCGTTTTTCTCTGAAACGTTCATCGGTGCGAGAGGTTCCCGTTTAGGCATCGCGACCTCCTGAAACTCGACATGTAGCACTCAGTACACCATGTACGGCGGGGATCTGGTGCATCCGCGGGCATGCGTCAGTGCAGCTGCGACAGAACGCGCGTCGCGGCTGCGCCGTAGCCGGCGCGTCGCCTGCGTCCGACCAGGAAGCTCGGCGGTGATGCAAACGCCATGTCGGGCAGTCGTTTGCGACTCGCAATCATTTCGCGCGCCTGTTTGTCGTCCCCGCAGATCGCAATAGACCACAGCATATCGTCGGTGACATGGTCGGCGATCGTTTCCGGTTGGCCGCTGCGGAAGGCCGAACGGATCTGGGCGACCTCATCTATCCAGCCGTGCAGTTCGACGAGTGAGTCGTAGGTCTTCACGGTGAGGTAGAAGGCGACCTGAAGCCGGGCGTCCCGGATAGCCCGGGCCGGGTCGTCGTTGTCGATCGCGGTGATCAGCCAACCCCAGCGCCGTAGCTCGGCCGGGTCGCGTCCGCTTGATTCGGCGCCGCGGGCCAGTTCGGGCTCTACGAGTTCGGTCCACCACCGATCGGTGAACAGGCCGTGCCCCAGCACGCCATCGGCAGTGCGACCTACCGTTCGCACCATGATCTTGTTGAAGGCTCCGATCAGGATGGGTACGTCCAACCGGCCGAGCACGGGTGCCCGGATGTCGGCGTTGATCGTGTAGAACCGGCCCTCGTATTGAACGCGTTCGCCGTTCTCGGCGTTCAGGAAGGCTCTGATCGCCTCGATCAATTCGGCCATCCGGGGGGCGGGGTGGGTGGCGTCGACACCGAACCAGTCCTTGTTCATCCGCGAGGTCCCCGACCCAAGGCCGAGAAAGACCCTGCCCGGCGCGAGCGTGGAGAGATGTCGGACCGCCGCGGCGTGCACGAACGGGGACCGGGCGAACGCATATGCGATCCCGGGGCCGATGTTCGCCTTCGAGGTGCCGAGGGCCATCTCTGTCGCTGTTATATAGGCGTTGAGGTCGGCGAACTCACCAGCGC
>Ga0302324_100010805_pt1 | contig 18829 bp, 14 predicted proteins | sample Palsa_T0_1_FD_201949 | JGI IMG/M metagenome (GOLD analysis project Ga0302324, IMG submission 201949) | Peat permafrost microbial communities from Stordalen Mire near Abisko, Sweden - Palsa_T0_1 | ecosystem: Environmental > Terrestrial > Soil > Palsa > Peat permafrost | place: Sweden: Abisko...
ATAATGGGTTAACCGTTCTCTGTTCCAAGCTTGCTCTTAAGGACGACAAGGTGACGATAGAGGGCTACGCGGTTGTGAACGGTTGTCAGAGTTTAACGAGCCTGTACGAAAATCGAGCGAAAATCTCCCAAGAACTTCGGGTACTTGCGCGACTGATTGAGGTCCCCCCAAACGACCCATTGGCAGAGCGTATAACACACCACAGCAACAACCAGAATTCAATTAGCGCCCGGGATCTTCAATCCAACAGTGCAATCCAACGCCGCCTCCAAAGCGAGTTTGCGCAAAAATACGCGAACAAGGTGTTTTATCGAATCAAGCGTGGGGAGATCGCAACAGTCCCGACGATCATCGACAATGAGGACGCTGGCAGGAGCCTATTGGCCTTCGATCTCCAGACACCGTGGGCTTGCCATCAGGGCTATCGCGTATTTGACGAGCTGCATGCTGAGATTTTCGCCCGCCCGGAAGTCACTGCCGATCGCATCTACTCACGCTACCTAGCCTACCAAGCGGTGCTGTCCGCCGAATTACGCATTGACAACGAATTGCTAAGGGCCTACCGGCTTACCGACTACGTACTACTGTTCTTACTAAGGCAAGCGCTCGATTTGGACCCTAAGGGAAGGTTATTCGTGACCGTACCAGAGAAGCTGCTCGCGGAAAAGAATGGTGAGGACCGACTGGGAAAAGCCCTGACCGCCGTGTTGGAGGACTTAGTGGTAGATGTCAATGCTGAGATAAAGGAGCGAGACGAAGCTAAGAAACCAGTGGACTTCAAACGAGAGTTCAAGAGTCCGAACGCAGTTCGCGATTTCGCTAAAAATATCTTGCCGATATACACCAAAGCGATTCAACGCAAACGTGCCAGTGCTTTCGGCGAGATCTTTGGTTAGCAACGGAATAGACCAAATTTGGTCTATTGAATAGACCAAGGTTAGCGACTGCTATCGCTGAAACCTCGTGGAATTGGCTCCCCGACCAGGGCTCGAACCTGGGACCTGCGGATTAACAGTCCGTCGCTCTACCAACTGAGCTATCGGGGAACAACCCATGATTATAGCGACCCAGTGATCCTCGGGTCAAACCAATTGACGTTCTACGCGTCGTCTCCCGCCGGAACCGACCGCACCGACAACACACCTTCGATCGCCGCGAGATCTCGGATCACGTCGTCCTGGATCGGACTTTCCACGTCAACCAAAGTATAGGCCATCTCGCCGCGGGACTTGTTCAACATGTTATGGATGTTGAGACCCGCATGCGCCATCGTCGTCGAAATTTGTCCCAGCATGTTCGGTACATTGGCGTTGGCGATCGCAACACGAAATGGTGATTCCCGCAGCATCTCTACATTGGGAAAGTTGACTGCGTTGGTGATCGCGCCGTCCTCGAGAAAAGCGCGCACCTGATCGACCACCATCACGGCGCAGTTCTCCTCCGCCTCCACCGTGGAAGCGCCCAGATGCGGCAACGCCACGACTCCCGGTTCTGAGAGCAGCTTCGCACTGGGGAAATCGCAAACGTAATACTTCAGCCGATGTGCCCGTAATGCGGCGATTACCGCATCCTCGTCGACGATCGCATCACGCGCAAAATTGAGCAGTACCGCACCCTGCCTCATTGCACCGAGCCGCTTGTCATCGACAAGATGGCGGGTCAGCGCGACAAGCGGTAGATGCAATGTCACGAAATCGGATTGCTTGAGCAACTCCTCGATGCTGTTCGCCTTGCGCACACTTGACGGCAGGCGCCAAGCAGCATCGACGGTGATTTCCGGATCGAAACCGATGACATTCATCCCCAGCTTGATCGCCGTGTCGGCAACCAAGCTGCCGACTGCCCCTAGCCCGATGATGCCGAGCGTGCGGCCTGGCAGTTCAACGCCGGCGAATTGCTTTTTACCCTCCTCGACATGTTTCTCGAGTTCCGCGTCGGGTCTGAGACCCGCAACGTAGGTCAGTGCCGGAACCACGTTGCGCGCCGCAAGCAGCAACGCGGCAAATACCAGTTCCCGGACCGCATTGGCATTGGCCCCCGGCGCGTTGAACACCGGCACGCCGCGGCGAGACATTTCAGCGACGGGGATGTTATTGGTACCAGCCCCCGCCCGACCAATCGCCTTGACGCTTGCAGGTACGACCATCGCCTGCATGTCATGAGAGCGTACGAGGACCGCATCGGGATGCTCGACTGATTTGCCCACCGAATAACGGGCGCTCGGCAATCGGTGCAGGCCCTGGCTCGAAATCTGGTTCAGGGTAAGAATCTGGTACTTAGCCATGTTTCCGCTCGAATTCCTTCATGTAATGGACCAGCGCCGCCACCCCTTCGACAGGCATAGCGTTGTAGATCGACGCGCGCATGCCGCCCACGGCGCGGTGTCCCTTGAGCTGTATCATTCCCTGCTCCGCGGCACCTTTGAGGAAGACCTCGTCGAGCTTCTCGTCACGGAGCCGGAATGGAATGTTCATGCGCGAGCGATCTTCCTTGCGCACGGGATTGGCATAGAAGGATGTCTGGTCGAGGTAATCATAGATGAGCCGAGACTTCGCGATGTTCCTCACCTCGATTGCGGACAGGCCACCTTGCGCTTGGATCCATTCGAACACCAGACCGGCGACGTAGATGGCATACGTCGCCGGTGTGTTGAGCATTGACTCGGCCGCAGCCTGCTCTTTCCAGTTGAATACCGATGGCGTGATCGGTAAGGCGCGATCGAGTAGATCATCGCGGACAATGACCACTGTCAGACCTGCCATGCCCATGTTTTTTTGTGCGCCGGCGTAAATGACACCAAATTTCGCGACATCGATCACACGCGAAAGGATGTGCGAAGACATATCCGCCACCAGCGGTACCTCGCCAGTCTCCGGGGTCCACTGAAATTCGACACCGCCGATGGTCTCGTTGGTGCAGATGTGAACGTAGGCAGCGTCGCGCGTGAGCTTCCAACTCTCCAGCGCGGGGACGTAGCTGAACTTTCCCTCTTCCGCCGACGCGGCGACATTCACGGCGCAATACTTCTGTGCCTCCTTGATCGACTTCTTCGACCATTCGCCCGTATTGACGTAGTCGGCTACAGCTCTGCCGCGCAGCAGGTTCATCGGCACGACGGCGTTCTGAGCGATCGCGCCGCCCTGCAGAAACAAGACCTTGTAATTGGAGGGTACCGCGAGCAGGGAGCGCAAGTCGGCCTCTGCCTTCGCGGCAATGGCCATGAACTCCTTGCCGCGATGGCTCATCTCCATCACCCCCATGCCGCTGCCGTGCCAATCGAGCATTTCCGCGGCGGCCTTCTGCAGAACGGGGTCGGGAAGCACGGCGGGGCCGGCGCTGAAATTGAATACACGCATGCAATCGTTCCTGCTGGGTTGTGTTGCCGGCCCCGAGGTCAACCGAGCCGCGAAAAGGCCTCTTTGTGCCGCGTATTTTACGCGATGATGCCTTGGGTGTGCGGCCGCATACGTTGATGGCCGCGTCGCCGCGGGCCGCCTGAGCGCGAGAACTTCAGTCGAGTTTCTTGACCGCACGCGGCATGCCACCGTCGCCGTTCTACTGTCAAGCTACCCGTTTAGTCGATGTCACCGACCTCGCGCGTCCACAGTTCCCAGGCTCGCGGAAGCTGCGAATCGTTCATCCCTGCAGCCTTGGCGGCCTCCTGCGGACTCAGAAACGCAACTTCACCGAGCTGCGTGGCCTGTATCTGCAGCCGTGCGTTGGCCTCAGCGTAAACCGCCCGGTACACCGCCTGCTCGATCGAAGAGCCGACCACTGTCGAACCATGTCCACGCATCAGCACTACGGATCGCGTCCCGAGCGCGCTCGCCAAGGCGACACCGAGCATCGCGTTGCTGATGAGCATGTCCGTATCGCCGCCGACGTCGCGAATTTCGAACGACGCCGCCCCCTCTCCGAGGAATCCGCACATGTGGTAGACAGGCCGCAGCGTCTGCCGGGTCACGCCAAGTGGAATCAAACCAAGCGAATGGCTATGCACGACCGCTTGCACATCCGTACGGGCGCGATATATCTCGGCGTGGATAAAGCGCTCCAGATAAACGCGCCGCCCACGCGCATCGAGTGCCACCCCCCCAAGGTCGAATGTGAGAATATCATCGCGTCGGACCAGCGCTGGCGCCATGTTGCTGGCAAGCAAAAAGTGCTTGGACGATTGGTCATGCCGCACGCTCACGTGCCCGAATCCGTCGACGATGCCCTGCCGGTAAAGGATGCGGTTGGCGAGGACAAGCTTGTCGACGAGCGCGCGATCGGCAGCAGTCAGCATGTTGGGTGCGAGGCGGTGGCGAAGGCCGGACGCTCTATTCGAGTTTTTCTGTCTCGCGCGCCTCAACCCGGTTCACGTTGCGACCGTTCGGCACGACCGCCGAAGGCTTCAGATGGGGCGCCGCCAGGCGCAGATAATGCAGCATCGACCACAGTGTCAGGATCGCGGCGACCCAAAGCGCCGCCGTGCCAAGCCACACCGTATCGATCCCGGGAATCACCGGTTGATAAAGCAGGAGCGCAATAATGGCAGTGACCTGCGCGCCGGTTTTGACCTTGCCGATGAAGGCCACCGCGACGCTCCTCGCCTTGCCGAGCTGCGCCATCCATTCACGCAGCGCCGAGATCGCGATCTCGCGGCCGATGATGATAATGGCAAGCCACATGTCCGCGCGATCGAGCCAGACCAGCACGATCAACGCCGCCGCCACCATGAGCTTGTCCGCAACCGGATCGAGGAACGCACCGAAGGCGGAAGTCTGGCCCCACCGCCGCGCTAGGTAGCCGTCGGCCCAGTCAGTGAACGCGGCCAGCGTGAAAATGCCCATCGCCAGCCAGTTCTTGCTCTGCATCGACAACAGTGAGTTCGGCAGATAGTACACACCGACAAACAGCGGTATGAGCACAATCCGCAGCCAGGTCAGGGCAATTGGCAGGTTGAATTGCACCATTGAGTGCCTATTCTACTTTGGAAGGGCGAAGCGCGCTGCGGGCGGGCCAAGCCTAATGCAAGGAGGCGAAGATGCGCTCGGCCAGCGCACGGCTGATGCCCGGCACGCGCGCAAGGTCATCGACGCTGGCTGCCTGCACGCCCTTTAGGCCGCCAAAATGCGTCAGCAGCGCGTGGCGGCGCTTGGAGCCGATGCCGCCGATTTCTTGCAGCGAGGAAGCCATGCGTGCCTTGCCGCGCCGCGCGCGGTGGCCCTGGATGGCAAATCGATGCGCTTCATCGCGAATCTGTTGCAGTAGGTGCAATCCCGAATTATCGGCCGGCAGAGTGAGCGCGCGCGCGCGGTCAGGGAAAATGATTTCCTCCAGTCCGGGCTTGCGCTCCGGACCCTTAGCGATGCCGATAAGTTGCGTCGCGTGCAGCCCCTGCTCGGCGAGCACTTCGACGGCAACCGCCACCTGTCCTTTGCCGCCGTCGATCACCAGCAGGTCCGGCGCCGGGTACTCTCCAGCAACGATACGCCCGACGCGCCGGGTGAGCGCTTCGCGCAGCGCAGCATAATCGTCGCCGCCAGTCGGCGGCGTGACGTTGAAGCGTCGGTACTCGCTCGTCTGCAATGCGCGCCGATCAAAAATGACGCAGCTCGCCACCGCCGCCTCGCCCATCGTGTGGCTGACGTCGAAGCATTCAATCCGCTGCACCGACGAGGGCAGCCCCAGCGCTTCCTGCAGCGCGATAAGCCGCTCGTCCTGGGTTGCCTTCTGCGCGAGCTTCTGCCGAATGGCCAGCCGCGCATTCTCGCTTGCCATGCTCATCCACACGCGTCGCTCGCCGCCCGGGTTGGCGACCAGGCTTACTTTCCGTCCCGCCTGCGCCGACAGCACTTCGGCGAGCACGTCATCGTCGACGCCCTCGGCAACGATGGTCGGCGGCGCGGGCCGCTCGAGATAGTGCTGCATCAGGAAGGCGGTGCTGATCTCGATCGGCGAAGCGCCTTCGGCGTGATCCGGAAACAGTGTCCGGTCTCCGACGTGGCGGCCGCCGCGAATCATCACCACGTTCACCGCCGTGAGGCCCTGTTCGGCAGCCACGGCGATAACGTCGATATCGCCGGCGGTCGCGCTTTCGACGAACTGTCGCGATTGCAATTGCTGCAAACGCGTGATCTTGTCGCGTACCTTGGCCGCGCGCTCGAAGGCGAGCGCCCCGGCCGCCTCGTCCATCTGTCGCTGCAGGTGATCGAGCACCTCGGTCGTCTTACCCTGCAGGAACAGGGTCGCGTTCTTCACATCCTCCTGATAGTCCTGTTCGGATATCAATCCGACACAGGGGCCGGTGCAGCGCTGGATCTGGTAGAGCATGCAGGGGCGCGAACGATTGGCAAACACGCTCGCCTCGCAGGTGCGCAACTGGAATACCTTCTGCAACACGCCGATCCCTTCGCGCACGGCACCGGCACCGGGAAACGGCCCGAAGTAGGTGTGCGGTTTCTCCAGCTTGCCGCGGTGGAAGCGCAGTTGCGGGAACGCTTCGCCGGTCAGGCACAGGTACGGGTAGCTCTTGTCATCGCGGAAGACGACGTTATAGCGCGGCTGGTGCGCCTTGATGAGGTTGTTCTCCAACAGCAGCGCCTCACCTTCGGAGCGCGTCACGGTCGTCTCGACCCGCGCGACCTGCCCGATCATCAGCGCCGTGCGTGGCGCATGACCGGTTTTCTGAAAATAGCTGGCCACGCGTTTTTTCAGGTCACGCGCCTTGCCGACATAGACCGTTTCGCCCGTGGCGTTGAGCATGCGATAGACACCCGGACGCCTGGGCAGCGATGCGATCAGCTCGCTGGCATCAAATGCCTGCGCGGGCACTGCGGGGTCGGCGTCGGTCGCGGTCATGGTGCGGTCATGCGGCTGGTTCGCCAACACGTTGCTGCGCTAGGTAGCGCACGATAGCCGCGAACACCTGCTCGAACATGACAGTGGTAAGGCGCCTGGTATTGGTGTTGTAGCGGCTGCAGTGGTAGCTGTCGAAAAGCCGTGCGTCGCGTTCGAGCAGGTGTTCGGCGCCGTGGGCAAACTTGCGCTCCCGTGGCGAGAGCCCGAGCGCGCGCAACACCGCGTCATGGGCGATTCTCCCGAGAGCGAGCACGGCTGCGCCGGGCGGCAACACGGCCATCTCGGCTGCAAGGTACGTATTGCATTCCCTGGCCTCCGAAGGCAACGGCGCGTTACCCGGGGGCAGGCACTTGACCGCGTTGGTGATGCGCGTGTCGATGAGCCGCAGCCCATCCGCAAGGCTGCGCGACTGGGGTGCGGTCGCCAACCCGAACTTGAACAGCGTCGCGTAGAGCAGGATGCCGGCATGGTCCCCGGTAAAAGGCCGCCCGGTGGCGTTGGCGCCGTGCATCCCCGGCGCGAGACCGACGATGACCAGCCGCGCGTCCGCTGCGCCAAAAGGCGCTACCGGCCGACAGTGGTACTGCGGATGCTCGGCCTGCACGGCGTCCAGGAACGCGGCCAGCCGAGGGCAGCGGCGACAGTCGGCGGCGTAGGCAGCGGCTGGGAGCGCCGCGGGAGCGAGGGCGACACCTCGCCCGGAACTTCGAGTCATGTAGAATGGCGCGCTTTCAAGCGCGCGATCGCGCTCGAGCGGCGCGGCATGCGTGACGTGCAACATCTTAGCATGTCGTGCTACCCCTACGGGCCAAATAAACCGCGATGCTTCCACCCGAGCCGAACCTCGAAGTCCGCTCCCGCCTGCCCGCGCGCGCCAACGCCCGGCCGCCTCTCTTGTTTGTGCACGGTGGCTACTGCGACGCATGGTGCTGGGAGCCGTATTTCCTGCCCTGGTTCGCTGCGCACGGCTATGCGGCCTACGCAATCAGCTTGCGCGGCCACGGCGCGAGCGGTGGTCGCGAGTCGCTGTTTGTCGCGAGCCTCGATGATTACGTCGCCGACGTCGAGCGGGTACGTGCGGCGCTACCGGCATCACCGGTCCTTGTCGGGCATTCCATGGGCGCGGCGATTATCGAGCGCATGCTTGCCACCGTCGAGGTGCCCGCTGCCGCGCTGCTTGCACCGGTGCCGCCGGGGGGCCTGGGTCCGGTGGCGAACCGCCTGCTCGCCTGGCAGCCCGAATATCTGGTCAACATGCAGCGGCTCGACGCGCCCCACCTTGCCGGAGACGTTCTCGCCGCGCTGCGGCCAATGTACTTCAGTGCCGACGTCGAGCCAGACATTCTCGCGCAAGCCGTCACGCACTTGTGCGTCGAGTCGCCCCGCGCGCTGTTTGACCTCGCGATGCCGGTCGGGCGCCCACGCAACAGGCTGGCGACCCCGCCCTGCGTGCTGGGCGCGGCGGGCGATCGCATCGCCACGCCTGGCGATGTCAAGGCGACGGCTCTCTTCTACGATGCGACAGCGAACATCGTGCCCGGCCTTGCGCACATGATGATGCTCGAACGCGGCTGGGAGAGTGTGGCGCAGCCGCTGCTGAAGTGGCTGGAGCGCGACGTGCGGCGCGCTCGCCGCCCGTAGATGCGGGTGACCGGCTAGTGCTGCTTCCGGCTGAACTCGGCAAATACCTCCGGCGGCAGCGCGGCGGAGATCCAGAATCCCTGAAAGCAGTGGCAGCCCCGCGCGCCAAGGAATTCAAACTGCTCGCGTGTAGCCACGCCCTCGGCGACGACGCGCAATCCCAAGCCGCGAGCCAAGGCGATGATCGCCTCGGTGATCGCGGCGTCACCTGGATCGGTCTCGATGTCGGCAATGAACGAGATGTCGATCTTGAGCGTATCGATCGGGAAATGCTTGAGGTGTGAAAGGCTAGAGTAGCCCGTGCCGAAGTCGTCGATCGCCACGGCGAAACCTTCCTCGCGCAATTGCCGCAGTACCTTCTTGATCGAATCGAGGTCGTGCAACAGGCTTGACTCGGTGACCTCGAGCTCGATCCATTCCGGCTTGCAGTCCGCCTCGCGCACGATCTCGGAGACGCGCTGCGCCAGGTCCTCGCGATAGAACTGGCGACCAGAAAGATTTATCGACACCTTCAGGTCCAGCCCCTCCCTGTGCCATGCCGCGCACTGTGCCGCTGCGGTGCGCATGACCCAGTCACCGAGGGCATGAATAAGGCCGGATTCCTCGGCAAGTGGAATGAACACATTCGGCGGCACGTTGCCGTGCTCGGGGTCATGCCAGCGCAGCAATGCTTCCGCGCCGACGATCGCTTTGTCTTCGATGCGCACCACCGGCTGGTAATGCAGCATCAGCGACTCCGCTTTGACCGCTGCGCGCAGCGCGGTCTCCAGCGTGTGCTGTTCGAGCCGGTGCGCAGCCAGGTTGGCGTCGAAGAATTGGTAGGTGTTGCGCCCGAGTTCCTTCGAGCGGTACATCGCAACGTCGGCGTGCTTGAGCAGCTCTTCGGGCGCGTCGCCGTCGTCCGGATATACCGAGATGCCGATCGACGAGGTCACGTAGATGTCGTGCTCTTCGACCTCGAATGGTTGCGATACCGCGTCCTGGAGCTTTTGCGCAACCCGATTGAGCACCTCCGGATCGTCGAAGTCCTCGACAATGACCATGAACTCGTCGCCGCCGAGGCGCGCCAGCAGATCGGATTCGCGCAGGGCATGGGACAGCGTTGCCGTCACGCGCTTGAGCAGCTCGTCGCCGATGCGGTGTCCCAGCGTATCGTTGACGTTTTTGAATCGGTCAAGGTCGATGAACAGGACACCGACGCACTGATGGCTGCGTCGCGCCTGCGCGATGGCCTGCGTGAGCCGCTCCTGCAGCAACACCCGGTTCGGCAAGCCGGTTAGCGCATCGCGCGTCGCCAGGTACTGCAGCCGCTCTTCGGCCTGGATACGCGAGGAGACATCCTGCACGAACGACAGGATCGACACGATGCGGCCCTGCTCGTCAAGCAGGCAGGAGTGATACCACTCGCACCAGATCGTCTCGCCGTCCTTGCGATAATTGCGGTTCAAGCCCGTGGCGCGCGGCTCGTCGCCGCCCATGAGCTTGTTGATCAGCTCGACCACGGTCTCGCGGTCAGATTCGTGCGTGAGCTGGCTGCCGGTAAGGGGCATCCCCAGTACTTCCTCGGCGCGCCAGCCAAAGATGTTCTCCGCCTGCGGCGACCAACGCACCAGTCGAAAGTCACGATCCCACTCGAGCACCGCGAGCGGCGTGTTGTTGATATGCGACGAGAGCATCCAGTTGGCGCGACGCAGAGCCTCTTCGTTGCGTTTCTGGTCGTGAATGTCGGTGTGCACCGCGTAGATCCCGATCACGTTGCCCTCACCGTCGCGGTTGGGGGCGAAGTGGATCGATTCCCAGCGCTGTTCACCGTTGGGCTGGACGAGCAGCTGCTCGGTGGAGATCGTCTCGCCGGCGAGCACACGGGTCAGCAGTGGCTGCAGCTGGCGACCGCGCGCCTCGCCGACCACTTCACCGATGCGGCGCCCTGTCAGTTCCTTGCGGCTTTCCGACAACCACTCCTCGTTGTGACGATTGAGGAACCGGAATCGGTACTCGCGATCGATGTAGGCGACTCTTGCCGGGACGTTATCCATGATGAGCCTGAGCTCGGCCTCGCTCGCGCGCAAGGCTTCCTGCGCCTGCTTCAGGCCATGGATGTCGTTCATGAGCACGAATGCGCCGGCTATCTCGCGCTCCGCGCTCATGTCTGGTACGACGCGGATGGTCATCCATCGCCGCACACCGTTGGCTCCCGGCACCAGCCGGTCGAACGACGTCGATTCGCCACGCAGCGCCCGCGCCAGCATGACCTGCGCGCTCTGGTAGATGCCGTGGCCGACGACATCGCGCAAGCGCAATTCGGCGATCTGCTCGGAGGTCAGCCCGAAGTAATGCAGGAAGGTGCGATTGACGTATTGACAGCGCTCGTCACGGTCGATGTAAGCCACGGGCGCCGGCACGCCGTCCATGATCGCGCGCAATTGCGATTCGCGCGCGGCCAGGGCATCTTGAGCCTGTTTCAGGTCGGTAATGTCATGGCCGACGATGTAGTAGCCCTTGATCGTCCCGTCGAAGCGGAAGTCGGGAACGATCCGGTTGCGCAGCCATCGCTGACGACCGTTGGCGTCGATGCTTTCACGCTCGTAGGTCACGCTCTCGCCGAGCGCGGCGCGTTCCAGAAACGGCGTTTGGAACTCGACCACGTCGGCCCCCAGCACGTCCGCTGCGGACTTGCCGAGCACGTCGTCGCGCTCCAGCCCGACCAGGCGCAGGAACGCATCGTTGACGAAGGTGTAGCTGCGGTCCTGGTCGACGTAGACCACGGGCTCGGGAATGTTGTCGGTGAACAGCCGCAGCTGCTCCTCGCGCGTGGCCAACGCCTGCTCGGTTAGCTTCAGATCGTGGATGTCGTACTCGGTGCAATACAGGCCGCGGACCTTGCCCGTGCCGTCGAGATCGGGCGCGATGCGCCCGTGCATCCATCGCCGCTGCCCGTCGACGGACTTTCCGACGCGCTCGTATTCGACGTTCTCACCCTCCTGCGCCCGGCGGATGATCGGCCGCAGGAATGCAGTCACGTCCGAAGGCATGACCTCGTATGGGGTCTTGCCGTAGATCTGATCCTGCGGCCTGCAGAGCCAGTTGGCGAACGCCTGGTTGACGAAGGTGTAGCGCAACGATTTGTCGAGGTAGGCGATCGGACCCGGAATGTTGTCGGCGAACAGCCGGAGCTGCGCCTCCTGTGCCTTGAGCACCTCGCGAATGCGGACGTCGTCCTCGATGTCGTTGAGGACGACGAACGCGCCGCCGATGCGACCGCCCGGCTCGCGGTCGGGGAAGAGCGTGATGCGCACCCAGCGCAGGTCTCCCGACGCCGGGCGCTCGCGGCGGTCGTAGCTCACCGTCGCGCCGGCGAAGGCCCGCTCGATGTAGCCTTGCATTTCCGCCAGGGCGTCTGGCGCGACGAAGTTCTTTAGCGGTTGGCCAAGTACATCGTCGACCGCTGCGCCGATATAGGTCCCGTACGGCTTGTTGGCGAAGCGCAGCCGCAGTGCGCGATCGAAGTAGAAGATCGGCAGGCCAACGCTGTCGGTGACGATGCGCAGGCGGTGTTCGCGCTCGCCCGCCTCGAGCTCGAGCCGCTTGACGGCGTCGACGTCGGTATAGGTAGCGAGCAGGCCGCGGATCTCACCGCGCGGCCCCCGATCCGGGTAATAGTCAACGCGGATCCAGAACGCGTTGCGCTTGGCGCTGGAAAGTTGACGCTCGAAGCTGACGCGCTCGCCGGATAACGCCGCGTCCGCGTAGGCGTTGTAGAGCTGATAGAGCTCGCGCCCCTCGACCTCGACGATCTCGCGGCCGATGATCTCGGAAGCCGACTTGCCGGTCCAGTCGAGGAAGGCGCGATTGACGAAGCGGTAGTGCTGGCCGGCGTCGATATAACAGACCGGCATGCCGAGCGCATTCAGCTTGCGCTGGGAAAGGGCAAGCAGTGCCTCCCGCTCCACCCCTTCGCCATGCGTCTGCAAAGTCGGGGCATCGAGGCGGCTCAGTGATTTTGTCAGGGCCATTGCCACGGGCTAAAGTCCGATCTCCTGCGCTAGCCCCCCATAAGGTGGGTGGATCGGGCAGTCTAAGGGTCCAACCGGGTACTGACAAGCAAGGACCTTGCCATGCACGGGGACGCGCAAGGGGGCGAAATCAGGGGTATCCCGCCGTCGGACTGGCTCGGTGCGGCGCTGCACACACCAATCGGCGGCACAAAAATACCGTCTGCGGCACCGTCACGCCGGGGCTCGGAGCCGCTCGGCGGTCTTTCGCTTGCCCCGCCAGCGAAGAGCCCGGCCGCTTCACCGGGCTCGGGTTTCAGGTGCGTTTAAGCGGGGTCGGCAAGGCCCCCGGGGAGTCGACGCCCAGGGTCTAGCGCTCCCAATGCCCTGGCACGAAATGCCAGTGCGGACCGGCCGCCACCCACTGTTCAGGCACCCAGCGGTAGCCGCGTCGCTCGTGTACCCACCGGCCGTCGGCCCACACGTAGCGCGCGCCGTTCCAGCGCCAATATCCCGGCGCCCACACGTAACCCGCGCGCGGCGCGGGAACGACAACCACGCGCGGCGCCGGCGGCGCGACCGCCACATCGACAACAACAGCGGCTTCGCTCGCAATCGACGACACGGCGGCAGTCAATGCGAAAGCGGTCATTACCAAGGCCTTGCGCGACAACATAGCGATACCTCCGAGGCGGTTGATCGTCCGGACGCGATCGGCGTCCGGTTTGTCTGATTTAACGAGTTTCTGCGCCGTTGCGTTGACACCCCGCCGGTCGCGGGAAACGCGGCGGCGGAACGGCAAGTGTTTAGCGATCGACGATCAGGACGTGGACCCGGAACGGGCCGTGCGCGCCAAGAACGATCGTCTGCTCGATGTCACCGGTGCGGGAGGGACCGGAAATCAGATTGACGGCGCGCGGCAGGATACCGCGCTCGCGTCGTATCCAGGTGAAGGCATCCTCCATGCCGTCGACGATGCGATTGGCCGGCACAACGGCAACGTGGGTATCCACCAGCAGGGCGCTCGCCGTCGGCGCATCCGCGCTGGCGAGGAGCACCATCGTTCCGGTCTCCGCAATGGCGCAGAACACGCCGGTAATGCCGATGCGGTCATCGCCCTGCGTCGGCCGCACCGCGATGTCAAGACCGGCGCCGGCCCAGTCGAGTGCGGAAAACTCGGGCCAGCACACGCCTGCGCGCGCGTTTGCTCCCGCGAGCGCTGGCGAGAGAGCGTCGAGATAGCGCGCGACCGCGGCCGGAACCGCGGCGAAATCGGGGATGCGTTCGACGCTGCTTTGCATGTCGCGTGCGCGCTGCATGAAGCGCAGGACACGATCGCCTGCGAGCGCCGGCCGCGGCCCCTGCGCGTGCGCCGCCATCGTGGCTTCGGCGACAGCGACTAGCGCCGCGTCGCGCTCGGCCTTGCCGAGCGCCTTGCGCACCCGGGCAAGAACGTTGTCGCGGGCAGAACCCACCCGCCCTACCGCCCGCCGCGGCGCACAAACGCGTCCATGCGCGCCACGCCGTCCTCGATGGCGCCCCGCGACGCGGCATAGGAAAACCGAATGTGCTGCCCGTCGCCTGGAACGCGGCGGCCGAAGTGGATGTCCGCCAGCACCGCAACACCGGCCTCGTTGAGCAACCGCCGGCGCAACTGCTCCGAGTCAACGCAGTGCGTGCGCTTGCACGCCTCGGTCACGTTGGGCCACGCATAGAACGCCCCGCCCGGCGTCTTGCATTCGACGCCTGGCACCAGGTTGAGCAGGCTCACGATCAGGTCACGGCGCTCGAGAAACGAGCGGCGCATCGCTTCTGCGGCATCTTGCGGGCCGGTGATTGCCTCCAGCGCCGCCCACTGGCTGATCTGCGAGGCGCACGATTCGGTGTTGGTGATCCAGCGCGTGAACACCGGCGCTAGCGTCGGGTTGGCGACGAAGCCGATGCGCCAGCCGGTCATCGCCCAGGTTTTCGACGCGCCGTCGGAAATGATCGTCCGCTCGCGCATGCCGGGAAGTGCGGCGAGTGACACGAATTCGCCGTCATAGACCAGGCGCGAATAGATCTCGTCCGCGAAGATCCATACCTGGGGGTGCAGGCGCAGGATGGCCGCGATCGCCTCCAGATCGGATCGCTTCAGGCAGCCCCCGGTCGGATTGTGCGGCGAATTGAGGATCAAAAGCCGCGTCTTGGCAGTGATCTTGGTCTCGAGCTCGTGTGGGTCGAAGGCAAAATTGCGTCCTTCGCGCAGGTGAATGGGCACCGGCACCGCACCATTGGCGACGATCTGCGATTCGTAGATCGGGAACCCGGGGACCGGGTAGATCACCTCATCGCCTACGCCGTAATCCGTTACCGAGGCGATAGCATAGGCGATGAATGGTTTCGCGCCCGCGCCGATGACGACCTCATCGGCGGCAATGTCGAGTCCGCGCCGCTGCCCCATGTCGCGCGCCGCCGCCACACGCAGCTCGTCGATACCGGCCGAGGGCGTGTAGCCGTGCCTGCCGTCGCGAATCGCGGCGATCGCCGCGTCCTGGACGTTGACCGGGGTCGGGAAGTCAGGCTGGCCGATGCAAAAGGAGACGATGTCGCGGCCCTGCCGGAGGAGCTCGTTGACCTCGGCCAGCACCACGAAGGCGTTCTCCGTGCCGAGGGCCTCGCCGCGGCGGCTGATGGGCGGGACAGAGTGTGGCGCGTTCATAACTTGGTCCTCGCCCGATAGAGGTCACGAAACATGCGTCCGTCCGGCGCTGGCATGTCGCGTCCTTTGGTCCAGCCACTGGCAAACGGCAACGTATGCAACAACCCTTTGCGGCCACCCATCGCATGCAGCACCCGCATGGCCACGCCCATGGTCAGCGCATACAGACGCGGACGGCTGGCGAGCCACGACCAAAGGCGCAGGCCTGCGCGTTCAGTCCACGGGCGCAGATGCTGCTCGAACTGCTGCTCGCGCAGCTTGCGCAACAAGTCTGGAAGAGGAATCTTGACCGGGCACACAACGCCACACTGGTTGCACAGCGTCGAAGCCTGGGGCAGGTCGAGCGCGTTGCGCAGCCCCACGTACGACGGGGTCAGGATCGAGCCGATCGGACCCGGATAAACCCAGCCGTAGGAATGCCCACCGACACTCTGATAGACCGGACAATGATTCATGCAAGCGCCGCAGCGGATGCAGCGCAGTGCTTCCCTCAACTCGCCGCCGAGCACCGTCGAGCGGCCGGCGTCGACGAGGATGAAGTACATGTGCTCGGCGCCGTGAAACTCGCCCTGCCCCTTGACGCCTGTGAGGATATCGACGTAGTTGGAGATGGACTGCCCCGTCGCCGAGCGCGGCAGCAGGCGCATCAGCGTGGCCACGTCCTCGAGCGTCGGCACGATCTTTTCAATACCCGAGATGGCGACGTGCACGCGCGGCATCGTCGTGGCCAGCGTCGCGTTACCCTCGTTGGTGACCAAGACCACCGAGCCAGTCTCGGCGACAAAGAAGTTGCCGCCGGAGATGCCCATGTCGGCGGTCAGATAGTGTTGTCGCAACACGCCCCGCGCTTCCAGACACAGTTCCGTGATCTCCGTCTTGCGCGGCGTCGCGTGCGTTTTGGCGAACAGGTCGGCGACCTCTTCCTTGCTCTTGTGCAGCGCCGGTCCGATGATGTGCGACGGCGGCTCGTAGTCGTTGATCTGCAGGATGTACTCGCCGAGATCGGTCTCGACGACCACGAGACCGGCCGCCTCGATCGCGCGGTCCAGCGACGACTCCTCGCTTACCATCGACTTCGACTTGATGATCTTGCGGACACCGTGGCAGCCTGCGATATCGAGTACATGGGCGTTAACATCGGCCGGCGTCTCCGCCCAGAGCACGGTCGCTCCGCGCGCAGTCGCGTTGCGCTCGAAGATTTCAAGCCATACATCGAGGTTGTCGAGCGCGCGCTGGCGGATCGCGCGTCCCGCTTCACGCGTCCCTTCGAAATCGTCGAGTTCGGTCAGGGCGTCACGGCGCTTGGCAACGAACTTGCCCTTGATCTTCTGCAGATTGTCCTGCAGCTGCACGTTTGCCAGGTTGGCGTGCGCGCGTTCCTTGAAATGCATCGAGGAGATCTGCATGGGAGGCCGTCAGTTCGTCTCGCCCGCGCCGGCGAGCACCTCGGCGACGTGCAGCACGCGCGTTTTCATGTCGCCGCGCCGGCGCAGCCGGCCCTCGATGTTGAGCATGCAACCGAGATCACCCAGGACGACGGCGTCTGCGCCGCTCTCGGCAATGCGCTTGCACTTGTTATCCGCAAGCCGGGTCGAGATCTCGCCAAATTTGATGGCGAACGTGCCCCCGAAGCCACAGCAGGTTTCACATTCGGCCATTTCGGTGAGCTTGAGTCCCCGGACCCGCGCCAGCAACGCACGCGGCTGGGTCTTGACGCCCATCTCGCGCAGCCCGGAGCAGCTGTCATGGTAGGTAACGGTCGCCGTCAATGCGCCGGGCACTGCGTCGAGCTTGAGCACATTGGTCAGGAAGTCGGTCAGCTCATATGTCCTGGCAGCGAGCGCCGCCACCCGCGCGCGCAGCGCCGGTTGGTCCGCGAACAGGTCGGCATAGTGGGTCCTGATCATGCCGCTGCAGGACCCGGAGGGGGCGACCACGTGTTCGCAACCCTCGAATTCGGAGAGGACCTTGGCCGCCAGCACCTCGGCGCCCAGGCGGTCTCCGGCGTTATAGCCCGGTTGCCCGCAGCAGGTCTGCGTCGGGGGGACGTAGACCTCCGCCCCGCCGGCTTCGAGCAGCCGCACTGCCGCCATACCGATCGACGGCCGCATCAGATCCACCAGGCACGTGACAAAAAGACCGACGCGCATCGAGGCTCCAACCGGCTAGTACGAATGCGTCAGCGCCAAAGCGCACCAGCCCATCAGTTTCTGTGGAAAGATGCCGAGGAGCAATAGCGCGAGCCCGTTAACCGACAGCAGGAAGCGCGTGTCGGCGCGCGCTTCGATCCGCTCCCTGTCGACCGCGTCATCAAAGTACATCAGCTTAACGATGCGCAGATAATAGAATGCGCCGACCAGCGAAGCGAGAACGGCAATCACGGCGAGCCAGACGAGCCCGATGTCCACTGCGGCCCAAATTACCGAGAATTTCGCGTAGAAGCCGATCGTTGGCGGAACGCCAGCGAGCGAAAACATCGTCAGCAGCATCATGAACGCGTACCAGGGACTGCGCTGGTTGAGGCCCTTGAAGTCGTCGAGTTGGTCGGCTTCGAACCCTTGCCGCGACAGCAGCAGCACGATACCGAAAGCGACCAGCGCCGTCAGGACATAGGTCACGATATAGAACATCGCCGCACTATAGCCATCGTTGTTCGCCGCAAGCAGGCCCATGAGCATGAAGCCCATGTTGGCGATGGTCGAATAGGCCAGCATGCGCTTGATGCTCGTCTGCGCAACGGCAACGACATTACCAAGAATCATCGACAACAGCGACAGCACCAGCAGCATGCCCTGCCATTCGACCGTGAACGCGGACATCGTGCCAACGAGCAGGCGCATGGCGAAAGCGAACGCGGCGAACTCCGGCGCCGTTCCGATGAACATCGTCACTGCGGTCGGTGCGCCATCGTACACATCCGGTACCCACATGTGATATGGGACGGCGCCGAGCTTGAACGCGATCGCCGAGACAACGAACACCAGCCCGAAAAGCAGGATCGTGCGGTTGGGATGACCGTGCACCATGGCCTCCGCCGCACCCCCGATATCGAGCGTCCCGGTCGCGCCGTAGATCATCGACATTCCGTAGAGGAGCAGGCCCGAAGCGAGCGCGCCAAGGACAAAATATTTCATTGCCGCTTCGATTGCGCGCTCCGAATCGCGCTGCAGCGCCACCATGGCGTAGAGCGACAGCGACATCAGCTCGAGGCCAAGATAAAGGCTCACGAAGCTGTTGGCCGAGATCATGACCAGCATCCCGAGCAGCGACGTAAGGGCGAGCACAAAGGTCTCGCCGCGGAAGAGGCCTCGCGCCATGAGGTAGCTGCGCGAGTAGAAGAGCATCAACGAAACCGCAACGCAGGAGAAAATCTTGAGCACGCTCGCCAACTGGTCCGCCACGAACATGCCTCCCAGGGCGTGTAGCGGCGCTCCGTCATGGAAAAGCTGAAGGGCCAGCCCTGCCGTGGCGAGCAACCCGAATTGCGTCAGCCAGTAGCTGACCTGTCGATGCGCATCGGATATGAAAAGATCCGCGATCAGAATCGCGCAGGCCGATGCGGCGAGCACGATCTCCGGCAGGACGGCGATGAAATCGAAGCCGGCGGCCATGGTCGCGGCAGTCACTGCTTGCTCCTTGCGACGTGGGC
>Ga0302324_100010807_pt1 | contig 18827 bp, 11 predicted proteins | sample Palsa_T0_1_FD_201949 | JGI IMG/M metagenome (GOLD analysis project Ga0302324, IMG submission 201949) | Peat permafrost microbial communities from Stordalen Mire near Abisko, Sweden - Palsa_T0_1 | ecosystem: Environmental > Terrestrial > Soil > Palsa > Peat permafrost | place: Sweden: Abisko...
TTCGCGGGGTTGTTTCGTTTGGGGCCGAGGACGTGGCGTGGGGCTCCGCGCCGGCGCTAGCTGTTACAAGAATCGTCGAAGAGCACCGTGCCCTTGCCGAACGCAGCGCCGCTTCCAAGCGCGTCTGTTTCCGTGTGGGAGTGGGGACGATCCTCGGACAAACCGATGCCTTGCTGGAGGCTTCGAGCGAGCTGGCCCGGTCGATGGGGATGGGAATTCACACCCATCTCGCGGAAGTGCGCGAGGAGAAGACTGCGGCGCAGTTGCGGTGGGGAAAAAGCACGGTTGAGCATGCCGATGACATTGGGATTCTGGGCGCGAACTGTGTCGCGGGCCATGGAGTGTGGCTTTCGGCGGCTGAAATCGAACTGATCGCCCGGAAAAAAGCGGCGATCATTTACAATCCCACCGCCAACATGATCCTGGGATCCGGGGTCTGCCCGCTCGGGGCATTGCGGGAGCGGGGAGTCGCGCTGGCCATTGGCACCGACGGTATGGCCAGCAACGACAGCCAAAATATGATCGAGGCGCTCAAGCTTGGCGCTCTGCTTCAAAAAGTTCATTGGCAGAATCCCGAAGCGGCCGATGCCCGCCAACTTTTGCGGATGGGCACGATTGGCGGTGCCCAGGCCCTGGGCATGGGAGAGATGACCGGTTCTCTGGAACCCGGCAAGCGAGCAGATATCGTCCGGTTCGACGGCGACTCGTTCGGGGCAGCCGTGGTCCACGATCCGTATCAGCAGATTGTGTACGGGGCCGGCCCGGAGTCGATCGCCGACGTATGGGTCGACGGTCGCAGACTGTTAGGGGATGGGGCATTGCTGTCTTTTGACCCGCGGTCGATCGCTCCCAAGGTGCGAGAACTGGCACGAGAATTGGCAAGAGCGGGTAACCTTTCGGAATTTTCATGCCTCGCACGCTAATCATTGGTGCTGGTCACAATGGCCTGGTCTGCGCCGCGTATCTTGCGGCCGCGGGACACCAGGTCACGGTTATCGAGCGCGCTCCAGTGCCCGGCGGTTACACCCTTACGGAAGAGATTGTTCCAGGCTACCGGTTCAATACCGGCGCAATTGAACTCGAGGGGATTGTCCAGAGCGGGGTCGATCAAGACTTGGGCCTGCAGAAGCATGGGCTCCGTTGGGTCCGCACCGGGCATCTTCTTGCCGCGCATATCGGCGATCGCACGGCCCTGTTTCACCGCGACCTGTCGGCAACGGTGAACGGATTTCGGCGCGACTTTGGGGAAAAGGCAGCCGAGGAATGGGGGCGGTTCGCGGCATTTGCTTCCACGGTTATGTCAGCCGTGGGCTCCCTGCAGCATGTGAAAGATCCCGGACTAGGGGGCATCACCGACATTCTTGACAGACTGGGAGAGTACGGCGGCGATTTGGAAGGCTTGCTTCGCACGGTGCTGGCTCCCTCCTCCATGGTCATTGAGGAATGGGTAAGTTCTCCTGAGATTCGCGCCGCGACCGCGGCGTTTTCAAGCCATCCGCAGATGCCGCCATGGGCGCCCGGGAGCGGGCTGCTCGCGTGCCTGCTGCCGTCGTCGCACGGGGGGCAGGGGGCGCGGCCTGTGGGCGGAACAGGGGAATTGATTCAAGCGCTCCTTCACGCGCTCGCGGCTAGCGGAGCCGAAGTTAAATGCGGATCATCCGTCCGCGAGATTTTAATGCGGTCCGGCCGGGTGTCAGGTGTTGCGCTTGATTCCGGCGAGAGAATTGATACTGACAATGTGGTTTCGACGATTGATCTGAAGCGTGTCGCCTGTCTTATCCCTGCGGAGCTGCTCACGGAGCCATGGCGGAAGGCGCTGGCGAGAACCCATACGGGGCTTTTCAACGTCGGCGAAATCAAGGTCGACGCGGCCTTGGACCGCCCGCCCGAATTTCTTGGGGAGACTCCAGCGTTCGCGGGATCGCTCAGGTACCTGATGCACACACCGGACGCGTATTCATCGGCGATGAGAATTGTGAATGGAGGCCGGATTCCCGAGCCGCTGCCACTTATGGTAGTGATTCCTTCCGCGGCGGATCCTTCGCAGTGCCCGGCCGGCAAGGCCACCCTATGGGCGTCCGCATTTGTGCCCGCTGATTTCACGGACGGGTGCGCGTGGCCCGCCGCCAACGAAAACGCCGCCGACGTTGTCTTTCAAACGCTCGAGCAATTCGCGCCGGGGATTACCGCATCGGTCGTCGGCAGGAAAATTACCGGACCGTCGGATTGGGAGGCGCGGCTGGGCAACCGCGCGGGAAATCCCAATCATTTGGATATGACGATCGATCAGTTGTTTAGCCAGCGGCCCGCGCCCGGATTTGCGCGCTACAGAACACCCGTTCCCGGCCTGTATCTTTCGGGAGCGGGGACGCACCCTGGAGGGGGCGTGCATGGGATGCCGGGAAAGCTGACGGCAAAGGCCGTGCTCAGCGATGAGCTGGGCGAGAAGTCTGCGGGAGGCAGGCCGTCACTCCTGGCGATGGCAAAGATTGCATGGCGCTTGAGGAAATTGTTGAATTGAAGAGCACTTCGCTGACAGTGGTTCTCAACATATGGATGCATACCAGGAACTGACGCTTTACCAGAAGTCAGCCGTGCTGATGGCCGCAGCGGAGCTGGGCTTGTTTACCGCCCTGGCGGCCGGCTCCACAACGCCGTCCGAAGCGGCGCAGCGAATGTCGGCGCCGGTGGACACGGTAACCCGTCTGCTGGCCGCGCTCGCTGCACTGGGATACGTGTCTAGATCCAGCGACGGTGAACGTTTCGAGCTCAACGATTTCTCGAGGGCTTTTGTTCGCCAGGGCGCGGGTGGAATGGCAAGGCTGGCTTGGAAGGAGCACGTCTTTTATACGGCATGGAGCCGGCTTGCCGACGCGATCTCGTCGGGCAACGCGTTGTTTCCGTCCTATGCGGATCGGCTGGCGAATGATTTTCCGTCGGTTGAAAAATTCCTGCTGGCACTGAACGACCTTGCGGAAATGGCTGCACCCGGAGTCATGGCGACGGGCGCTTTCAACGGCGCGACGACGATTCTGGACCTGGGCGGGGGAGGCGGTGGCTATGCTGCCGAATTGGCCCGGGCTTTGCCCGGCTCACGCGTAACGCTAGCCGACCTCCCGAAAATACTTCCGATTGCCAAAGGGCACATGGAGCGGATGGGAGTCGCGGACCGCGTCGAGCTAGTGGCTGCCGATCTCCAGAAGGACGATTGCGGACTTGGGGGAAGAACTTTCGATTGCGTTTTCCTATCGCATGTCCTACACGATTTTGATGCGCCGGCTGCGTGTGCCATCTTGGCACGCGGCGCTCGACTTGTCCGGGCCGGTGGAAAACTTGTCATCCTCGATGTGCTCGCTCCCGAGGGAGGGCACAGCAATCCGGTCGAGGCCTTGTTTGACCTGATGATGCTCGTCGAGGTCCCCGCGGGGCGGACTCACCGGATCACCGATGTCTGCGAGTGGATGAAGTCGTCGGGGATGGCTTCGCCGGAGTCTCACAAGCTCTATTTTGGAATCCTGCTTGAGTCCCGAGTCGAATAATAGGCCCTGTGCTCCGCAAAAAATCCGTACGGCCGGTTTTCATCACCGTAGATCTGGCTGAGAAATAAAGATTTTCCCTTCGCAATTTGCGTATGGCATCCTGCAAAGCCATGCGAAACATTTCTTCCCTTCCGCGCGTGTTTTCGTTGCCACCCTCCGACTTTCCACTAGAAGACAAGGCTCAGAGACATCTGCACTTGCCGCGAGCTTCCGATCGTTTTCGTCACCTGGCCCAAGCCGCCGGGGCAATTGAAGAAATAGTTGGGTGGACCGGCGGCGCCGCTAGTCGCAGCACATGTCGCCGCCGTTGGCGCGGCTGCCGTGCCGGTTTGCGGGAACTGGCTAAAGGCCAGGTTTTGCGTGACGTTATCGATGGGAATGTCAAAACTGGGCGTATTCGTCAAATTGAAAACGTCAAATGTGTACTTCAACGTAAATCGCTCAGTCAATGGCGTGACTTTAAAAAGCGAAATGTCCGCGTTCTTCTGCCAGGTCTGGCGGAAGATGTTGCGCTGCCCGGATGTAAAGTTGGTTTCATAGTCGTCGCCCACGGGAACGCCATTCGACGCGCTGGGAGTCAAAAGCGGGACGGTGAAACACGACGCTTTCAACGCAGGCTCGCCGGGAGTAGCGCCATTGTATCCGGTAACGGCGTTCTGCGGCGTGCAACCGGCGGCGTAGTTCAGCGGCACGATCGGATTCGTTATGCTGTTATAGCTATAGTAAACACTCCCCACCGCTCCGGAATAGTCGATTACGCTAAAGGGCTGCCCGCTCTGCACGATGATCACGCCTTGTACTCCCCATCCATCCGCTACCTTCCCTTCCCACTTGGAAGGCGCAAAAAATTTAGGAAGCTCGTAGTGATAATCGGCGTTGAAAACGTGCGTCCGGTCAAAGTCTGAAGGTCCGTACCCGCTCCGCACATTCAACGGATTGTCGCCGTTGTAGAAGAGGCCCATGGCGCTCTGCTCGTCAAACGAGCGAGAGAACGTGTAGGAAATGCCGGCTTGGAGCCCGTGCCCCAGCTTTTTCTCGATGTGCGTCTGCAAAGCGTTATAGGCAGAAACCCCCAACGCATTAAATGACTCCGACTCGGCCCCAATGCCAATGTAAGGAACGCGCAAATCCACGTTGCCGCCCTCCGGGTTGTAGAGCATTGGCTGGCCGTTCGGCAGAGTGAAGGGGCAGCTGTCCGAGAAGGAACTGTATCCTCCGGGGCATGGATTCGCCTGAACCGTGAAGCCATAACTGTAAGACTGAGCCCAGGGAGAAGCCGAAGGATTCGGGCATACGGATGCCGGCCCGCACACCGGATTCGTCGGAGTCGCGAGCCTCGCTTGATTGAACGGGATCGGAATGACTTCGTGACGACCCAGGGCATTCACGTATCCAACATCAATCGCCAAATCGTTTCGGGGCTGCCACTGGATATCGAGGGCGGCATTCATTGTATAGGGAAGCTTATTGGCGCGAGAGTATGGACCCATATAGAAGGGCGTGGGACTAGCCGTGCTGGGTACGCAACCAGTATTCGGCGCCGGATAACCGGCGTCGGTAGCCAGCGCGCAAGCATTCGGCAGAATGATGTTTTTGGGATTGCCGGTTGGCTGCGCCGCCGCCAGATCCATTGCGGTACCCCAGGGATTCTCAAGCGTTGGATTGGCAACCGAAAGTGTCGTTACGAAGGGCTGTGAGGCGTTGACTCCGAACGGCCCGCCCGTCGTGATGTTTTGCGAATCGCCCGGTGAGAGGTAAGAGTAAAGTTCGCCGCGATCGTAGTACATCCCCCATCCCGCGCGGACGACCACTTTGCTGTTGAATATCTTGGGGCTCCAAGCCACGCCGAAGCGCGGCGCGAATCCCCACTGGCGTCCCGTAAGAGTTGAGTTACTCACGCCCGGCGTTGCGGCCTTGGGATTATTTCCAGCGACGATCAGGCCGTTCGAAACGATGGTGTCCGTTTCCGGGTTGTAGTTGTAGAGCGAAGGATCGAAATTCAGCAGGTTGCCGTATTTCTCCGTCAAGCCGCCATCCCAATCCCAGCGCAAGCCCGCGGTGATCGACAAATTGGATCGCATTTGATACTTGTCCTGAACGTATTCACCGCTCTCGTTGGCGCGAAAGTAGCGATTGGGGTTTCCTACTTCCAAGGCGGTAACGTTCGAATCATAGGTTCCCGGCGCGATATCCCCGACCATGAGGCTGGTAAAATCCGGGGCTGCGATCGTGCCAATTTCGTTTCGGTTATCCTCGGCGTTGATCTGCGTGTAAGAGAAACTTCCGCCGAACGTAATCGTGTGCTTGCCATGCGTCCAGATGGCGTTGGCAGAAGGATTGAACCGGTTCTGGAAAACGCCTGTCAGCGCTCCTTGCGAATCCGCACCGGCGCCGATCGGCGTTGCGTAGGCATAGGAAGTCGCAGTCGATCCATCGAACACAATGCTCATACCCGGGAAATAGTAGGATCCAAGAGTATCGATTGAGCAAACAGCGGCCGACTGGCTCGTGAGAGATTCGCAGGCACTTGCGAACTGCGCCGGCGAGAAGGGTTCGTCGAGCGTGCTACGCGTCTTTTCGCGGATAAAACCAAAGGTTTCGGTAATGCTCAGGTTGGACCTCAAAACCTGCGTATGGCTCAGGGAAATCACCTGGCTGCCGGCGTCGAGATGCTGGGTAAAGCCTGCAACCATGGAATACGCATAGGGAGCGGTGGTCGGATCATACTGATAATAATATTTGGCGGAAAAAGAATGCGAGGAATTCGGGTTCCAATCCAGATCCGCCACACCCTGATCGGCTCGGAACAACGCCGTTCCCGGAATCTCGGCGTCCTCAGGAAACGCGTTAATCAGGGCAGCTTGTATGTTCGGATTCGAGCTAAATGCGCCGGGATTGGCGATGACCGAATTCGGATTCGCGGATGGGATCAAGTATTGGCCATTGGGGAATTTGTAGTTGAACAAGGTGTAGGCGATCGGGTTGATCCCGCACGTGTCGGACGCGCCCGATCCACAAGCAGCCCCGGCGAAATTCGGGGTTACCGTGACGGGGCCGCTGTAGGTGCTATTGAGGGGCGAGGCGAATGTGGTATCGGTATTGGCGGCCGTGGCTAACCCAGTCAGCGAGCGATCGTTGGTAAGGTTCGGCGGCACAAATGCCCGTGAGATGCCAGTTTCGTCGTCGGAAGCGTGCGTGTACTGGTAGCTGCCGTAAAAGAACAGTTTGTCCTTCTTGATGGGCAAGCCGATCGTCGCTCCCGCGCTATAACGGTGCAATCCTGGATTTTTTTCGCTGGCCGGAATATTCGGATCGGCGTTATAGAAATATGGGTCGGCATTCAGCCAGTTGGTGCCGCGATGCACGTATGCCTGTCCATGAATATTGTTCGTGCCGGAACCCGTGCTCATATCAACGTGCGCGCCGCTCGTCGAGCCTTGTTGCGCGTCGTACATCGATGTGTTTACCCGCACCTCCTGGATCGACTCTGGAGCAGGTGTAGGCATGGATTCGCCGATCGCGAGATAAACGGAAGCGCTGCTTTGAACCGGGATGGAGCTAAGCCCGGAAGCGCCGCTGACGCCTGTGACATTCACAATGCGCGCTGAAAGCACCTGGCTCGTGCTCTTGCCGTTGAAGAGGCTCCGGGCGTCCACGCCGTTCAACAAGAAATCGTTGCTGGTATCCCGTTGGCCGTTGGCCCAAACCGGGGCGTTGCCCAAACCGGAGTTTGCTCCGGTGCCGCCTGAGAGTTCCGCATTCACGCCGGGGGAAAGAATCGTCAGTCTGGTGAAGGACCCGGTCGCAAGAGGGACAGCGTCGATTTCCAGTTTGTCCATGACGTAGCCGTTGGTCGTGTCTACCATGTTGATTAGCGGCGTCTCTTCAACGGTGATGGACTCGCTCACGTTGCCGATTTTCAGTTCGGCGTTCACGGTCAGCGTGCGGTCCTCTTGTACGATCAGGGATGGAATAGACTGCGATTGGAAACCTGCCTGTGTGATGGAAAGGGTGTAGTTTCCGATCGGCAGGTTCACGAAAAGGTAGGTTCCATTTGAATTCGTTGTCTGGGAGCGGGACAGCTTCGTCTGATCGCCTACCAGAGAGACGGTCGCCCCAACGACAACGGCGCCGGATGTGTCCGTGACGGTGCCCGTGATGCCGCCGAGGGTTGTTTGCGCGTTGGCTAAAGGCGTTGTTAGAAAGGCAGCCGCGATCCATAGCGCGCAAATCAACAGGGCGCGCTTAATCCTTAAATTCATGGGCCCCACCTCTTGGAAACGAATTTTGAAACAATTCGACAATGTTGGACGGTTAATTTGCTTCAGGCCTCGTTGCGTGGCGTGGCTGGACGCTGGACTCAGCGAGGAGGGATGTAATCTAAGCAAATCTTAAGGGAGCGAACAGTTCATTTTTTCGATTCGCACGATCAATTAGGCGAATGTCGGTGTTATTTTCTTTGTGGCAGTACTCATGATGCAACTTAAGCCACGAAGCGTGCCTCTTTGCTGCAAGGCTAGGCCCTACTCGGCTCTAATCCTGTCCCTCGCCAAAACCCTATCCGCACACAGAAGGGTTCACGGCTGGTGCATTTTTCGGATCCGCGGCGGTTCAGACCGTGCGTGGCGCATACGTTGGAAGCCGGTTTCCTCGGGAGGAATTTCTAACCACACATTTGAGGCGTGAATGCGCGGCGCTCCCCACGTCAGATTTTCGGTTACCATGCGGAAGATCAATTCGCGCAATTGGTTCGGAGTCTGTCTTCGCCTGATCGGTTTCCGGACTCGGGAGATTAGCTTCCAATACCAGCGAAAGCCAGCACGGCGCCAAGCGGCCACGGTTTCGGGGGTGACAACAATGAGGGCTTGCTGCCATCCGGACCAAAACCTTCGCACCAATACCCAGAATAGCCTGTCGAACGCGACAAGTCTTGGCCTGGGACGCCTCCGTTTCAATGCCGCGAGTTGCTGGCGAAGGGCGAGGTTTTCGAGAAGCAGCGCGCGTCGGGTGCGGAACAGGCGAAGGATCGAGGCAAATAGGAATGCGAAAATGTCTGTCATGGGGCGTTGATATCGCAACTTGCTTGTGTGGAACGCAATGCCGTAGCCTGTTGAATTTACAGCCGAACAGAATTTTGGCGAGGGTAGGATTAATCAACAGACTAACAAGAGTGAAAACGGAAGGTGCTACCGCCTCGTTCCTCCGACAGAATCGGAGCCCGGTGCCACTTGTATAGCGTCTGGCACGAGCGTCAGGACGAAGCGAAAGCTTCCGCGCCACCCTATCCTTCGGATCGTTTCTCGGGCCGGGGGATTGTGGTGTGCGCGGGCGGGGCTCGTCTTTTCACGTGCGCCTGGGTGTTGCTTCGGGTGCTGCGCGAATTGTTGAAATCGACGCTCCCTGTGCAGGTGTGGCACCTCGGCCCCCAGGAGATGGACTGGCGGATGAGCGGGCTGCTGGGAGAACTTGGGGTCGAGGTCGTGGACGCTTGGCGCGTGGGAGACCCTGAGGAGAGGCCGGCCCGGGGGTGGACGCTCAAGCCGTTTGCCATGCTCCATTCTCCGTTCCGGGAGGTCCTCTTGCTGGACGCCGACAACGTTCCAGTAGTGAATCCGGAAGGTCTCTTCAAGGAGCCGCAGTTCCGTGAGACTGGTGTAGTATTCTGGCCCGACCTTGAACCGCTTCCGCCCGACTCACCGATCTGGGAAATCTGCCGGGTACCCTATCGCGAAGAGCCCTCGTTCGAGTCCGGTCAGGTCCTGATTGACAAGAAGCTCTGTTGGAATGCCTTGCAGCTGACGATGCATCTCAACCGGCACGCTTCGTTCTACTACCAGCACCTGTACGGCGACAAGGACACCTTTCACATGGCTTGGCGGATGCTGGGCCAAGCCTATAGCATGATTCCATACCCGGTGAAATGCCTTTCGGCGGAGCCTGGACCCGTGTACGAGTATCGAGGGCCCGTCATGCAACAGCACGATTTCGAGGGCCGAGTCATCTTCCAGCACCGCAATTTTCCGAAGTGGATACTGCTCGGCGAGAATCCACGTTACCCGGGGTTTCAGTACGAGCACGAATGTCTGGATTTCCTACGCGAACTCGCCGGACGATGGAAGGGAAGGGTCTCGACAGGTCTGCTACAACCCCCGCAAGGCAGCCAATCGGACCAATCCTTGTGGTTCCGATACGAACGCGTATCGAGCGACGAGAGAATGCTGGAGTTCTTACCGGACGGGCGTATCGGACATGGAAACGACCTGAATGAGCGCCGGTGGCAGCTGCTCGAACACGGCGGAGCGAAGGTGCTGGATATCTTCGGCGATCGTCTGCGCACATGTCGGCTGAAGCAGGATCCCTCCGGTATTTGGCGAGGCCATTGGCACCACTACGAGCAGATGCCGGCAGAGCTGACGCATTGGAGGCGGCCATCGGTGCCTCGCGTCACGGTGTTTGGTCCGTTTCGCGGTCCCACCGGCTATGACCACCACGTCCGGGAGTTCGCCCGGGAGTTGGATCGGCGGGAAGTACAGATTCGGATGCTCGGCCTGAATGGTTGGAGTCCGGCTCGGTTACCGGAGCGCCTGAGCTGGTTTGAGGAGCGGAACGGGCGCCAAGTGGAAGGCACGGTGCTACAGTTTTGTTTGCCGACTCAGGTGATCCACTGGCCGAGCAGCCCGACGATCAACTACACCATGTTCGAAGCGAATCGTGCGCCCGCCGAATGGGTTGCGCGCAGCAAGGACCACGAGTTGGTGATCCTGCCTACCGAGTCGTCGCGGCAGGCTTGGATAGCCGGCGGCATGCCACCCGGGCGGATACGGCTTTGCCCCCTTGGAATCGATCCGGTCCTCTACGGGGTGGCAATTCCACCACGGAAGTTGCCCGGTAGGCAGCACAGGACACGCTTTTTGAATGTTTCCGCCTATGGACCCCGCAAAAATCTGGGAGGGCTACTACGGGCCTGGAAGCGGGCGACGAACCGGGGCGATGACGCAATCCTGCTCCTCAAGGTGGGATGCTATGAGTCGAATTCCAAAGAGGCGCTGAAGCGGGATCTCGAGGGAATGGAAGCGGCCGCGCCAATTCAAATCCTCCACGATTTGCTATCGGACGCTGACATGCCGGGGTTGTACGCGGCTGCGACGCATTACATCAGCCTGTCGCACGGAGAAGGTTGGGACCTGCCGATGATGGAGGCAGCCGCGTCCGGGCTGAAACTCATTGCCCCGCGGCACAGCGCCTACTTGGCATACCTGGATGACTCCGTTGCGACCCTGCTCCCCTCCCTCGAGGTTCCAGTTGAGTGGACGGGCGATGCCGCAACGGGGGAACTCTTCCGGGGTGCAAACTGGTGGGATCCGGACGAAGAGGCGGCCGTGGCGGCGATTCGCGCCGCGATCGACGGACGCGACGGAGAGAAAGTGTCAGCGCGCGAACGAATTTTAACCGAGTTCACATGGCAGAAAGCGACAGAATGTTTGCTGGAGATTCTGAGAGTCAGCGGTTTGGAGACCAACGAAAAGCAGCGATGGTTCTCTTGGTGGCCTCGGCAGAATAGAAGCGACCGACCAGGCTGAAGGCATTTCCCGCCAGACGTTCGCCAAGCCCTGGCTCGTTGCGGAGGCGGCGGCAGGCTTTCGCGAATTCTTCCGGAGTGTCAGCGACAAGAACGCTCTCATCGTGGCGTGCATCGATGCCCTCCATGCCGGCTGTTGTTGTGATTACCGGACGCCGGAAACTGAAGGCTTCGAGGATCTTAATGCGCGTCCCACCTCCCGCCCGAACCGGCACCAGCGCGGCGCCCGCGCTGTGATACCAGGCATCGACTTGGGGGACCTCTCCAACGATCCGTATGGCGGGATGCGAAAGCAGGCGGCGCAGCCGGTCGGTGGCGCCGGTGCCGACGATCTGGAACTCGAAATCCGGCAAGCGGGGAACGATCTCGCTCCGCAGATACCGGCAGGCATCTTCGTTCGGGTAATAGCCCAATGTGCCGACGAACAAGAATGGTCCTGCGGGGGGCCGCGGAGGCACGGCGGGGGGCTGGCGGACCGAGTTGTGTAAAATGCAGATCTCCCCACCGAGTTCTTTGGCGGCTAGTTTTTCGCGATCGATCGCGGAGGACACATAGATGCGCTCGAATTTTGGAAGCGCCTCGGCTTCGAGAGCCGCGCTGACTTTAGCCTGATGGTCTTCCATGAAAGCGAGGCTCGTGTCGCCGTTGCTGCGGCAAAGGGCGGCTAGGCGCCGGTGAGTTTCGGATTCGATCTCGTCGATATCCAGATGATGCCGCGCGGCCCCGTTCATGAAAGGACGGGCGCCCGGTAGGCTCGCGAGACGAAATACGTGAACTACTTCGAAGGGCAGCCCCCGGTATGCGTCTGGGCTCATGGCAACACGGCTGCACATGCGGACAAAGAACTCTGGAACGGGGCCGTTCGGCGGGTACATCCGGTTCACCAAAAGAGAGACGGAATGGCGGGCGGCCAGTCCTTCCAAAACCATCCCGGCGCGCATGGCCAAGCCGTTGCCGGTCACGGCGGGAATCACGGGACTGATATAGAGAAGTTCCACGATTACTGTTTATGATGACGGATTTCAAGATAGGGCAATCCCCAGCATTTGTATCCCATATCCTGGGCCATTATTCCCAGACCTTCGGTCTCGAGTTCAGGAGTATCGGTGCGGATACGAGCGTTCGGACGTCCATAAGGGAAAGGGGGGAAGATCAGTCCCTCGCGGTGCAGATCGGCCCGTACGAGTAGCATTGTGCCGCCAACCGTATCCAGTTCGACGAACGCGCCCTCCGACCGCAAATCGTCCAGATGAAGGCGTCCCTGGTCACGCCAGGCATTACGATCGAAAGTTGGACCGCCAAATGTCCTGACGCAGTGTGGGTGAACGATGTCCTTACTTATCGCCAGCAACTGTTCCAGTATGTCCGCGGGGTATTCGATGACATCAACGTCCACCCAGAGTACCCAGTCCTCGTCGTCCAGAGCATGGAAAAGGAGGTGATTGCGGCTCTTGGCCAAAACAGTGCGGCGGGCAAATTGGATTTCTGGGGCCCATCGCGGCAGCCATGACGGCGCTCGGTATCCAAAGTCCTTCTTCCACGAGCGCACACGGCGAAACTCCCGGCGTAGCCTCGGCAGTTGCTTCTGAATATCGCGATACGTGCCATCCTTGCTGTCACTCTCCAGTAGGCCGATCGAAATCAAATGGTGCGGATAGCTGAGCTGCAAGAGGAGCTCGCAGTAGACGGGGATACAGTCGGCTGCGTCCTTTATAGGCGTTAAGATCAGAATCTTCGGCTGTAAGGCCTCGCGGCGGCCGAACAGGAGCGAAAGCCCGCGCCGCCAGAGGGAACCACGCGGGGCGCTAGACTTGGAGGCAACCGTGGAATGGCTGGGTATCCCATGCATGTGGGCAGCTTCTCCCCGGACGAACTGACGATCGCTCTGCCGCGCGAATTTCAAGGCCGGGCGGGCAGAATATGTGCATCCGGCGCGCCATCCCGGCTGCGATCCACGGTTCAGGCTAGGCACAAACATTGAAGGCCAGAGATAGCGACCCTGCAACCGATTTCTCTCAAACGCCTAGCGCAGTTGACGGTAGATCGGGAGGACCCACTCCGGCAATAGATCCTCCGGTCGGCGATGATAAAGAGCACGCCCCTGTAAGTACGACTCCAACGTCTGGCCATTCCCCTGATGCACCCAAGTGTGTCCCCGGTCGCGGGAGCTATTGCCGTGGCGGATCGCCAGAAACGACTCGAGGCAACGAACCGGAACCGGCGCGAGCCCATCACGAGCGCGGTCCAGGACAAACCACGTGTCCTCATCGAACCGGACGGCGCGAAACGGGCGGTTTGCCCAGTCGTCGCGGAAAAAAAGCAAGGTGGCCCCGGGAATATTGTTGGAGACGGACTGGCGGATCTCCCAGCGCGCCAATTCGAAAAAAAGAAATGGCATCATGAACGCGAACGCCGGGATGCAGACTTCGCGGCGATGTTCCATCAGGGCCAAAACCATGGACGCCAGGAAACCGGGGGCGTACCAATCATCGTCGTCCATCTTCTGGCAAAGCGGACCACGAGCCGCTTCGATGCCGCGGTTGAGCTTGACGCCTAGAGGGGTATCTGGAGCAACCCGAACCAACCGGCCTCCCACGGCGCGGAGCGCATCCGCGTCCACGGGAAACCGCTCTCCATCGTCGACCACAATCAACTCCTTGTGCGGGTAGGTTTGCTGCCGGTAACAGGCGATCGCCACCGGCAGCAAACCAGGCCGATCCCGTGTCGTCAGGATCATCGACACGAATGGGAGGTCCATGGAAGCGGAATCGCGTTTAGTCGGCACCACAGGGTACACAGGTCCAGGCGCCCTCTGCTTCGGTACTGTTCACAGAGTAACAGAAGGCGCAACAAGAATCAGTGCACTCCTCTGATTGTTCACAGCATTGCTCGCATAGTTCCGTACCGCAGCCATAGTATTTTTCGCAGAAATCCTTGCACCTGTCCTTCTGGGGAGGTTTAGGCTTTTTCTTTCCCCCCGCTTGCGCGGTCCCGCCACTCAGAAAGACTCCGGCCAGCGCGGCCCCGATTCCCGACAGGAAAATCCGGATGGCCGAGCGTCGCGAAGTGCCCTTGGCTAGAGCTTTTGCCAGTTCGTCAAATTGTTCGCTCATAAGTTTTCTCCTTTTCCGTGAATTTTGAAACGAGGCCTAGAATTTCTGACTCTCCAACGGTTACATCCGAAGCCAGTAGTCCATCGCCACCGATCAGATAGCCGATCGGCGTGGCGAACATGCCGTAGGCACGCGAAATTTCCCAGTGGCGCTGAAGCACCACAGGGAAAGTCAAATCGAGCTCTTTCACCTTGTCCCGATTGGCCTGCACGTCGCCACGGCTGATCATCAGCACGCGAAAACCGGACGAACTGCGGTGAATCCCCTCAAGTTCCGGAGCCAAGGCCATGCAAGGGGCGCACCCTGGGTCCGAAAATACCAACAAAATATTCTGGCCATGGAACGTAGAGAGCGACAATTCCTTCCCATCTAATTGAGGTAGCGTGAAATCGGGCGCTCGGGTCCCGGCCTTCAATCCGGTGCGAGTCAGCTGGCTCTCACTTGTGGAGCGCATCGCGATCTTACGGCTCATACCGTGGTTCGCCGCGCCGTCTTTCATGGTGGCCAGCAGGGCTTTGGCGCCCATCAGCAACTCCCCGTCCGTGGCACCGTGCTCGTCAACAAGGTAGCCCGACGGCGTACTGGAGATCCGGTAAAGCTGCGCGACTTCGGCACTCTCCTGGAGCAGCACGGGACTCACGACAAGGTTCGCCGCAAACAGACGGCGGTTCTTCTCACGGTCGCCAGTGGAAATAATCAACGTGCTGAGCGCCGCAGATCCCGCCAGGCGGGGCGCCAGATCCTGGCAGAAGCCGCAGTCGGGGTCGAAGAAAATCAACAGCAGCCGCCGGCCACGCCATTGGGAAAGCGTCATCGAGCCGCCATCGAGCAGTGGCAACTCGAAATCGTGCAAAACGGAACCGGCAGTCAAGGGCTCTGGCGGTCCGCCCGCTGAACTTGGCCTGGTGCGCGCGCGTTCCAGCGCTTCCAGACGGACCAAAATGCGCCCATTCTGCTTGAAGAGCTGATACACGCTGGCAGCAAGCACCACGCAGAATGTAGATCCAGTCAGCGCTATCAGGTATGACAACACTTTGGCCCACTCCGCTCCATGTTTAACAATCAGTTAGAAACGCACTCTATACATTGGTCGGATCATATTTAGCAAGGCGAAAGTGAAGTACTAGTAGTACCGAATTTTGTCAGAAATTTTCAAAGCTTTTAAATGTTCAAATTACTTAGGGGTTTCCGCTGGTGAGAGGTTCTAATCTAGAGCCACCGACCACCAGCAACACGCGGTCACAAGACGCACTTCTCCAAAGGAGCATTTGGAGGAGTTACATTTAATATGACCCGGCTCACCCAAAGCCTGTCTTGACATAAGGTACGCTGTTTTTCGCTTTGCGACACTTCGCGAAGTGCTACAAAGCAAACCCTCTCATTGGAGGGTTCACCCCAGGCGGCTGTAGTCAATTTTGTAGCTGCGAAAACACCAGATTTTAACAAGGCTCGACAGAGTTCAACAAAGCGATCGCAAATGATTCAACAAGAATCACTTAAAATACGCTGATTTCCACAGGGTTCAATAATGTTTGCCGCCTGGTTCGGGACCAGGAGGCCGGTGGTTCAAATCCACTCGCCCCGACCAATTTTTTCAATGATCTACAAGACTCAAGACCAGACCACCTGGTTTCAGTCCAGGTGACCATGCGCAAGCGCCTGCTAAAAATAAGGGAGCCTTGCCACTGAGACGATGCTCAAAAGGCAACAAAAACGTCCACAGTCCATTCCTGGTCAAGGCCAGGTGCCCAGGTCGTGTTGAATCGGGTAGAGATTGTGCCTGGACGGCTTTCGGTGCTGAACCATCTGCTTCGCGACTCTTGCTTGCGAGATCGAAATGCCAAGCTTCATTAATTTCCCATGATTCCATGGAGCGTCCCAACGCGGGTCGGCGAGACTCATTTCCCGGATAAGATCCGTGACTTCGCTCGATACCGCTGGGCTGCCTGCAGGGTGGCGGCTCTTCCATCTCCAGTAGAGCCGAAAGCCTTTCCGATACCACGCGATCACCGTCTACGGCTTCAGAATAATCAATGCGGATCGCCACTCAATCCATAAGCGCGATAGCCAAACCCAGAGGGCTCGGTTGGCCATGCCGAGGCGGAGCTTATGACCACGGTTTGAGCGTTGCAGGACCAAAAGCTGACGACGCAGGGCAAGGATTTCAGCATGTAGAGCCGCCCGAGTTCGGAAGCAGTCTGGCACCGAGAAAAGCAGAGAGACGAACAGGGTAAAGATGACTCTTGCAGCTACACGCTGCGGCCGTACAAATCCAACGGTGTCAATAAGAACGGACTCTTTGGTAAGGATAACCGGGAGTGTACCAACCGCCGTTTGAAGCGACGAGTGCGTCAGCCTGTTTCGGTCCCCAGGTATCGCGCTTGTAGGGGAGAACCCGATGGTGTTTCACAAGGATCGGATCGACCACAGCCCAGGCAGCTTCAACCGCATCCTCGCGGGTGAAGAGTGCGCCATCGCCAGCCATGGCGTCACCCAAGAGCCGTTCGTAGGGTGTTTCCTCTCCCGCCTGTTCCTCGGACAAGTACAGTTCGCGCTGCTCGCCGACAAACTCTTTTCCAGCGCGCTTGACGCGAGCGGCAAGGGCAATGCAGGAATTTGGGGAGACCCGGAATCTCAAATAGTTAGTGCGGCCAGTGGCCGGATTTGAGTCAGCGAAGAGTCTCTGCGGTGGCGGTTTCAATTCGACCAGGACTTCGGTCGCATTTTTGGCTAAGTATTTTCCGGAGCGGAGATACCACGGCACCCCTTGCCAGCGCCAGGAGTCGATGAAAAGCCTCAACGCGCAGAAAGTCTCGACGTCTGAGTCCCTTGCAACATCCGCCTCTTTGCGGTAGCCAGCGTATTGGCCGCGCACCACGTCTTTGGATTTCAGAGGACGCATCGCTTCAAGAACTTTTGCTTTCTCGGTGTGGACGGCGCCAAAGTCTCTGACAGCTGGCGGCTCCATGGCAAGCAGTGCAACGATCTGGAAGAGATGGTTCTCGATGACGTCGCGCAGACAGCCGGCGGTTTCGTAAAACGCGCCGCGGCCCTTCACGCCGAAATTCTCGGCTAAGGTTATTTGGACGCTGGCCACATAGTTGCGATTCCAGATAGGCTCCAGGAACGAATTCGCAAAACGAAAATAGAGCATATCCATAATCGCCTCCTTTCCGATGAAGTGGTCGATGCGAAAGATCGAATCTTCCGGAAATACCGCGCGTGCAATTTTGTTGAGTTCCTTCGCGGAGGCCAAGTCGCGTCCAAATGGCTTTTCGACAATGACGCGGGCGTGCTCGGCTAGGTCCGCGGCCCCGAGACCCTTGATCGCCGTTCCGAAAAGAGACGGAGGGATGGCCAGGTAGTACGCAGGATGACGAGCCTTACCCAGCGCCTTTTTTAATGCGGCAAATGTGCCCGGGTCTTTGTAATCCCCGCTCACATATGTGAGCCGGGATAGAAGATTGCGAAGGGCGCGCTTGTCATCGATTCCGCCAGATCGTTTTATGCTGTTCGTCACGCGTCTGTGCATGCGCTCAAGGCTCCACTTCGGGAAGGCGACGCCGATGACCGGGACGTTGAGTTTGCCGTGTTTCACCATCGCATAGAGCGCCGGAAAGATCATCTTGTGGGCGAGATCGCCCGTTGCTCCGAAAACCACAAGAGCATCCGAACGGGAGGGGGCCATCAGGCCCCCGCTTTCTTGGCGGCGACCTTTTCCACGTGTCCGCCGAATTCATGGCGCATGGCGGACAGAATCCTATCGGCAAAGTCCGCTTCGCCGCGCGAGCTGAAACGTTCGAACAGGGCCGCGCTCAAAACCGAGGCAGGGACAGCTTCATCAATCGCAGCCTTGATTGTCCAGCGTCCTTCGCCGGAATCGGAAACGCGGCCTGCGTAGCTTTTCAGGCTCGGTTCCTTCAGTAACTCGGTCGCAGTAAGGTCCAGCAGCCAGGAAGCAATCACGCTCCCGCGTCGCCAGACCTCTGCGATGTCGGGTAAGCACAGGTCATATTGGTATAATTCCGGTTGCCGTAGAGGCGTGGTTTCGGCATTGACCTCAACCTTTTCCTTGCCGGCATTGGCGCGATGCAAGATGTTCAACCCTTCGGCATATGCCGCCATCATGCCGTATTCGATTCCGTTATGGACCATCTTGACGAAGTGCCCCGCGCCGCTGGGCCCGCAATGTAGGTAGCCCTGTTCGGATGTACCGCCGGCCTTTTCTCGCCCGGGTGTTCGTGTTGCCGTTCCAATCCCAGGGGCGAGCGTGGCGAAGACTGAATCGAGGCGCTGGACTACATCCTGTTCGCCGCCAATCATCAGGCAATATCCGCGATCGGAGCCCCAGACTCCGCCGCTGGTCCCGGCGTCGACATAGTGAATGCCCTTGGACTTGAGTTCGCCGGCGCGACGGATGTCGTCCACGTAGTAGGAATTGCCTCCATCAATAATGGTGTCGCCGGTCCGCATGCACGCAGCAAGATCTTGCAGAGTCTGATCGACCGCTGCGGCGGGAACCATTAGCCAGGCAGCGCGCGGAGGCTTCAATTTAGCCACGAAGTCTTGCAGCGAGTCGGCTCCTGTTGCGCCTTC